>JAEEGL011646739.1_pt1 | contig 11451 bp, 5 predicted proteins | sample 9134231 | NCBI WGS metagenome assembly JAEEGL01 (sample SAMN16246548, study PRJNA631951) | gut metagenome | biome: gut microbiome; feature: rumen; material: fiber-attached | host: Bos | place: Iran: Karaj | collected 2018-10
GAGGCTGAAGGTTCGTTTAACTGGGACGACCGCTCAGGAAAGACTGACAAAGGCAGCTACGGCAATCGCGGAGAACGTTACCTTGCTGCCACAGCCTATTTGGACGGAACGGAAGGAAATCCCAGTGGAATTTTCTGTAGAGGCTATTACACCTATGCTTACATCTGGGCGGTTGACTTTGACGGTGCCCAGCTGAAAACACGCTGGTTGCACATGAGCAACACAAAAACACAATATAAGGTGATGGATGCCAACGGCAACACCAAAACATACACAGGAACCAGCTGCACCTCTGGCCTGGGGCGCTATACGATGTATGCCAACGGCAACCACAACATGAGTATAGGAGACGTGGACGGTGATGGGAAAGATGAGATTATATGGGGCTCGGCAGCCTGCGACGACGATGGAAAAATGCTCTATTCCGTTGGCTTTGGACACGGAGATGCCATACATCTGGCAGACCTCGATCCTGACCGTCCAGGACTGGAACTGTTCGATGTTCATGAGGAAAAAGGTAGATACCCCTGGGATGTACACGATGCTGCTACCGGTGAGATTATCTGGCAAGGAGGACAGCAAGGTGTTGACAACGGACGCGGCTGTGCAGCAGACATCGTAGCCAATAGCAGAGGACAGGAGTTCTGGTCGGCTTATGGCGGATTTGACAATAACCCCAATTACGATGCAAATTCATCAGATGCTGACAAACAGCCACTCAGGAACCAGAACCCATTTAGCACCATAACGGGAAAACAAGCTGGCACAAGCAAACCCTCGATGAACTTCCGCATCTATTGGGATGGCGACTTATTGGATGAACTGCTTGACGGCACAACCATTTCGAAATATGGTGGCTCTACATTAGGCGTTGGAAGCACCCCACTCTCCAGCATAGGTAGTCCTGCATCGTGCAACAGCACAAAGGCAACTCCCTGTCTGTCGGCAGACATCTTTGGTGACTGGCGCGAAGAGGTGATACTGTGGAGTAGTAGCGACAATGCCACACTGAACATCTATACCACCATCACCACATCAAAATATCGCATGCCAACATTGATGCACGACCATACCTACCGTATGGGCATCTGCTGGCAGACTACTGCCTATAACCAACCTCCTCACTTAGGCTTCTATCTGCCCGATGCAATGCAGGCATGCATGGCCGACAAGGAGTTTACAGTAAATATGGGAGAGGAATTCGAGATTGCAGCCAGAGCCCGCTATACAGAATCATTGTTACTGAAGAACACCTTCCTACCCGACGGCACGAAGAAAAGCTATTCTACACCTGCTGGGATAGAGAAAAGCGTTGACTCGGCCAACAAGGCACTAAAGCTGAAGGGCACAACGGAACTGGATGGCGACTATCAGTTTGCCATTTCACTAACAGCCTTTGACGGCAGTAAGGTGGTTGACACGATTGTTGTTCACTCTATCAACCCAACGGGAATCTATGCGATAGACAACACACCACGTTTTGAGAACAACGAAACCATCTACGACCTGCAGGGAATGCAACTTCAGCAAATGAAAAAAGGCCTCAACCTGATAAGGAGAGGCCAGAAGGTGGTGAAGATTCTGAAGAAATAAAATAGTCTACTTACCATGTAATAATTGTCCGGCCTTGGTTACGCCAGCGGCGGACATTTTTATGCGCGTTTGCTTGCTATTATTATAGAACGTAACGGTAAAGCGACCTTCACTATCGGTTACTGCATTGGGGTTCCAATAAAGTGTGCGACGATAGTCGGTAGGTTCAGCTGGCTGCTGCACGCTATAGTCGGGCTGATAGAAACTCTCAGGCATGTTGAACCCACGGAACAGGATATGACGATCTCGGAAGGTGGGCTGCCGTCCATCATCAGGAATCAATCCCAACTCGACAGTAGCATCGGCGGCATAACGCTCTTCAACCATAAGTGAGTCACGATAACGTGGTTCATAATCGCTGAACACACGTATTTCATCCAAACGTCTCAGCTTCAGATTATTATAAATAGACTGTGGTGTGCGATTGTTCATGATTCGATCCTTAATGGATTGAACCGATTCGATCTCTGCACCACTCACACCTCGCGTTTCGAAAGGCGCATAATTACGATAATAGATAAGTCCGTCAAGACGTCCGTCTACATTGTACGAACGATGACGGTTCATGTTTCCATACAGATAACGAGCCACCTGCACAGGGAACTGACGCATATCGAGTTTTCCAAAGGAAAGACCACGGTCGGTCATATCGTTATAAAGATCGTAAGCATCTATGACAAAGGCAGGCTTTTTCCAATCGATGGCACGCTTACCACGACGACGCCCCTTTACATTGACATTTCCCAACTGAATGATATCGTTCTCCATAGAGAACTCAGAGAGGGTATCAATTAATTCTTCTTCCGTTACATCGGGCTGGTGCTTCTCGTAGAAGTTATACTCATGTGTGAACATGGGATAGATGAGGTCGCGCTTGACATAGAAATCGGGAAAGGCATCTTCGTTTGTAAAGGTAGGATCCTGCCGAGAACCCATGCACTTCTTGATGGAATCGCTCTCCTTATAAGCCTTCATATTCAAGTAACAATTGCCATAGAAAGGTGGCACGTTGAATTTGAAACGCCCATTCTCTGTCTTTTGGATAATACCGGCTATCTGATCGTCAATAACCATTTCAGCCTCGAGCAATACCTCATAACGCAAGTTACCATGATTCACACCCAGCTGATCGTTACCACTGGATATGCCAACAAGCGTGGTCGTGGAAGTAGTCTGGTCAACTTCCACCACATCCTGAGTCTCCCCCTGCGATTCGCTGTCAGACGTATTTTCCTCCTGTGAGTTGCTTCTTTCATGAAGACTTCCATATTGCCAGTAGGTGATTTCGTTAAGACCTGGTGAATCACCAGTTTCCGGATCCATCCATTCACCCACAGGAACGATACTTAACATCTTATATACTGCCCCTTCAACCGTCATCGTATGCTCTGGCTCATAACGCATTTGGCGCGTTGTATCTGACAGTTCATTCCACTTATACTTACGCCAACCTTGCACCATCATCAACAGGTCAAGATTTTGGTGATGTTCAGCATCGTCGCTTTCAAAATAATAGGCAGGATGGGCGATGAAGCCACGCAGCTCACTACTCAGCAACAAGTCGGTCATGATATCGCCATCGTTGTAAGATGGCTCATCGGTATTGGTATCACGAATGGAAATTGAGAAAGTTGTGGGCTGGGTAACACCTTCGCACTGAACAGGGAGTTCTATCTGCTCATAGGGCTGGTAGGTCTTGGTGCTACTAATAGGTGCCGTAATGATATTTGCCTCCTGTTCGTGATGGTTGACGAAGAAAAGACGGTCAGCCAGAATCTGGCCGTTACTATCAAAAATAGTCAAGTCGTTGACACCAGTGGAAAGGGAATCGAAGGGAATAACTATTGTAGAAGAGTTAGAAAGACCAGACAAATTAGAGAAATACTGCAGTTTTCCCCTGCACAATATGGAAAGGCCATACTCACAATCGTTTGATAGCTTGTTGGCATGAATCGTCAATTGGTTATCGTCCAACTGGATGGCTACACCCTTTTGCTCCGCCTTGGGCAAAGTGAAGTCGTAGTTCTTACCTCTCCATACGAAATGCGCTTTCATTGACTTACCTGTTGGCACTACCTTGAACGAACCTCGTCCCATATACGATGTTTGAAGGGTTGCCACCTGCTGACCATCGGAAACCAACTTTCCTTCAATGTCGACAGCCTCACCCAGTTCGGTAGTTGCCTCAAAAGCCACACGGTTCTCAACTCCCTGCACCAAATGGCCACCTTCTGGATAGAAAGTAACCTTCAGCTCTTCCTTCACTTTTCGAGGCAGACGTGTTTTCGGACGCTGATACATGGTACGCACATCGTAGTCGCCTTCTTTTTCAGGCTTACCATAAATAGGCAGCACACGAGAATAAAGGCCATCCCAAGTACGGAAATAGTCGGCTGCCATCTGCTTATTATAGAAATGCCAAGTATCATGGGTACTATAACGTTCATGCGACACGTTGAAATTCAGCATCCAACGAGTATAAGCCCGTAGTTCGTAATAGCCTGAATAAAGCGAATCTTCCAAAACGAACTGTCCACAGGTATGTCCGTTAGCACTAATGATGATGTTCTGCCGCTCCACTAACATTCCGTCTGGCGTTAGCAACTCAACATACAGGATACGACTCATATCTGTTGGCTGCAAATTATCGGCCCGTACTACATAGCCTTTGAACCAAAGGGTGTCACCCACGAAATAGCAAGTATTATCGGTATGCAGAAAAACTTTTTCCTGCAACTGTCGGCTGCCAGACTGCTCTAATGCCTGACGGATATTGTCGAGACCTTCGGCACACACATGTATACTGCCGAGAAATAGGCACAGAGATAATAACAGAAACTGTTTCATCATCTTATTGTTTATCCAGAATAGAAGTTTGCTTACAGATGTGACGAAAAAAAATCCCTTTCGTTTAATTGAAAGGGACAAATATACTTGAAGTAATTAACGTTTCAGACGGAATGAATTTTCAATGCTATTGATTTCAGCTACAAAAGCCTTATCAATCTTTAAACGCTGCTCAATAGCCGAACAACTGTGGATAACCGTACTATGGTCGCGACCACCTATCAACTGACCTATACGAGCAGTTGGCATCTTGGTAAACTTCTGTGCTAAATACATTGAAACCTGACGAGCCAACACGAAGTCACGCTTACGACTCTTGCTGAAGACATTCTGTTGTGACACGTTGTAACGCTGGCACACTGCTTCCAGAATATCGTCGACAGTGAGTGGGTGATTGTCAATCTTCACAGCACGTTTGATAATACGCTCAGCCAAACGCATGTCGATATTCGAGTTGTACACAATGCTATAGGCCATCAGTGAATTGACCACACCTTCCAAATCTCGTACGCTACCATTGGCTGTCTTAGCAACGAACTGTATAACATCGGCAGGAATCTTCAAGCCGTCACGACGGCATTTTGACTCCAGAATATCCACGCACAACTGCACATTGGGCTTCTCCAACTCAGCAATGAGTCCGCATGAGAAACGGGTCAACATTCGATCCATCAGCCAGTTCAGGTCAACAGGCGGACGGTCACTTGCCAGAATAATCTGTTTACCCAAGCGGAACAGATGATCAAAGATGTGGAAGAACGTTGCTACAGTCTTCTCAGCAGTTGCCCACTCCTGCACATCGTCAACAATCAGCACATCAATAGTCTGATAGAAGTTGATAAAATCGTTGATGGTATTCTGACGCTGTGCATCGGTATACTGTACCTGGAATAGGCGAGCCGATACATAGAGCACTCGCTTCTGGGGGTACATCTTCTTACTCTGCACACCAATGGCATTAATCAAATGCGTCTTTCCGCAACCCGAAGGACCGAAAATGAAGAACGGGTTAAAGGTAGACTTGCCTGGATGTTCTGCAATAGAAAGGCCCACCGTACGTGGCAACTTATTAGAATCACCCTCAATGAAGTTATCGAATGTCTTCTTGGGGTCAAGCTGAGGATTCAACTGCTGTGGTACAGCTGCGTCAAGAACTGTCGGAGCCTTGTTACCACGCGTAATGGGCTGTGGAGTCTCAATATCTATCGGACGATCACCATCCACATCCTGCTTCAGATTATTGGCCTTATCAACTACCAAACGGTATCTGAGCTTGACACTGGCCTTGAAACTCTGGTTCAAAGCCCATCCCATCAGTTGAACAAAGTGCTGCTCTAAATACTCATAAACATACGGACTTGGCACCTGCACCAACAACGTAGCCGTAGTCTCATCGTATTTCTCGAATACGATGGGCTCGAACCATGTCTTGAAAATCTGCTCTGACACATTCTGCCGGATTAACTTGAGACAACCGTCCCAGAGCATCTTATGGGTTTGCTGCATGTGGGTTTGTAGTTTATGAATTAGAAATTGATTATGTGCTATACGATTTATGGTCGTTTTCGCAGTGCAAAGTTCGATATTTTTTTTTGAATTTCCAAATGAGGTAAAACAGGCCACTGTTTTTACAAATTCTGTAACCTTCTAATTTTGCGACATTTATAATGTTTCACGAACTTTCTATACTTTTGGGTATTGCATATTTTTAAGGCATTAAAAATCAGTCGATTAGAAAGTATTACTCATCCCATATCGGCTGATTTTTATTTAGATAAAATTAAAATTACTTGTCTTTTTTGCCAAATATTGAGAAGTGTACATAACGCTTGGGATGCTCTTTGAGGTCAATCAACAGTTTATCGGCATCACCCATTGTGGCATTCATATTATTATACAATTGTGGGTCACGCATCAGCAAGCCCAAAGTACCCTCATTGCTGTTCAGTGCATCGGTCAGTTGCTGTACATTGGCCAAGGTCTTATCAACTTTCTCCATCGTAGCTGCCACATCCAGACTATTCAGTTGTTGGGTCAATCCCTCTGTATTCGCCAACACGCCATCCACCTTCGACAGCATCTGTGGCATTTGCTGGTTGATAGAAGCTGTGAGCAAAGAAAGCTGGTGGGTTGTTACTGTAAGATGACCTGTTATCTGCTCTACGTTTTTTAACGTATTCTTCAGGGCTGCATCCGACAGCAATATGTTAATATTAGTAAGGATAGAGTCCAGTTTGGGAAGCATCTCCTGAATCTGTGGAACCATCTGTGCCACCTTACCTACCGTACCCGACTGTACTATACCAACAATAGTATCACCAGGAGAAAGGATATCGAGCGGATTGGGACCAAACTTCAGTTCCACCTGCACATTGCCCAGCACATCGCTGGTAATCTCAGCCCTCGTTTCACGATTCAACTTGAGTTTCGAGTTGATGGCCAACGTAGCAACGATATTACCTGGCTTAGTATAATCATAGATAACCTTCTCAACCACACCTACACGATAGCCATTAGCATAAATAGGACTGGAAGGTGTCATACCCGTTACATCGTCAAAACTGGCAAAATAGCGTTCGTCTGACGATAAAAGGTTACGACCTTTGAGATACTGCAAACCGAAAAATAACAGCACAATGGCAACCACAGCCACCAGCGCAATCTTAATTTCATTAGTAAACTTCATAACTTTCTCTAATTATTTGTTTACGGGTTACCCCTTTCATTTTATTTTCTTTCGCTGCTTATACTCCTGATAAGCCTTGGCGGCATCGACTTTCTCACCATTCCTGAAGGCAATGATAAAAGCCTGAGGGAACTTTGCCGACACTTGTTTACGCAAACGATAGATCTCATTGTAGTTGGTAGAAGCGCCAATCGTATACTTCCACACACCACCCTCTTTGTAGCAGTCTACACCAGTGAGTCCCTTCAAACGGGCATCACCATTCTTTAACTTGCTTCCGCTGGTCAGGAACTGTATCTTAAACACAGTCTCGCTTACATCTGCCTGAGGGGTCTTCGTCTCAACTGGCGCAGTCAGTGGTTCAGGTTCCTGTTGTGTCTGCTCTGCCGGAACGGTCTGTGCCTCCTGCTGAACTGATTGCTCTACAGGAGCCGCTTCCTGACTTGCCTGTACAGGTTGCGGAGTCTCCACCCTGGGCTGCTCTGGTTCAACAATAGCTGGGCCTCCATTACCCGTACGCTTCTTCTTGAATGCCACGAAAGCCTGATAGAGTCCACGCCCCATCAAATCGACAGTCTTCTTATTTGTAAGACTGGCCGCATCGGAAGGAGTCGTGACATATCCCAGCTCTACCAAACAAGCTGGCATTGAAGTTTCACGCAATACCAGGAAAGCATCCTGACGTACTCCTTTATTGGGGCGATTAGCCGTACGACAGGTATATTGCTGTATAAGACTGGCAATCTCAACGCTGGCCAACATATTCTGCTCGTTCATCAGCTGGTAAAGCAGAATACTCTCTGGAGAACGTGGGTCATAGCCAGCATAGTGTTGCCGATAGTTATCCTCAATGAGCACTACCTCGTTCTCACGCATAGCTGCACTCAACTTCTCATCGCTTCTACGCATACCCATTGTATAGGTCTCCATACCAGTAATGGGCTTGGGGCGTTTTCCTGGCATAGCATTTGTATGAATAGAGATGAACACATCGGCCTTGTTCCTGTTAGCTATATCAGCACGTTCATGCAAGGGGATGAACACATCTGTTTTGCGGGTATAGATAACACGCACATCGGAACAGTTCTGCTCCACATATCGTCCAAAGGCAAGTGCCACATTCAGGTTGATATTCTTTTCCTTGGCACCATTGGCACATGCGCCAGCATCCTTTCCGCCATGCCCTGCATCAATAACCAAAGTAAACTTATGCTTCTGAGCTGCAAAGACAGCTGAGAAGCAACACATCAAGATGCAAAATGTCAATATTCGATTCAGTCGCATAACTGTTTGACTAAAATAACCCTTTTGACGGTTTTATTTTGCAAAATTACTATTTATTAGTGAAAAACTCGCTTATCACCCCTGAGTTTTATTATTTATTAAATGAAGTTCAACGCCAGCCCCTTCACAGTTCACTCCCATAGGAGGATTCTCTTTGGTAAGTGTAATATCGACAGACGCTACTTCAGGATAACTCTCTATCACTGCGTGAGCAATGCGACCTGCCACAGACTCCAATAGTTGAGCGGGCTGAGCCATCTCGCGCTTCACCAACTCACACAAATCGGCATAGCTGATAGTGTTTGCCACATCGTCGGTCTCCATCGCGCGTAGTATATAATAATGTACGCGTAAAGAAACAACGAACCATCCGCCCACCTTACGTTCCTGCCGCATCACGCCATGAAAAGCGTAAAGCCGCAGGTTACGAATAAATATGTTACTTTGAATCTCCAATTATCTATTATCTATTAACTTTTATCTGTTATCCTTTATTGTTATCCACAACGGCTGGCGCCGCAGTTCTTACATATCAAACAGCCCTCCTGATATACCAACGACTCCTGTCCGCAGTTAGGACAAACCTGTCCCTTGGCTTCAGTGCCGTCCAGCACATACTTCTTCAGGGCGCGCTCCACACCATTTTTCCAGGTATTGATGCTCTCAGACTTAAGCTGCAACGAAGAAACGAGCTTGATAACATGCTCAATAGGCATACGATAGCGAAGCACGCCAGAAATCAGTTTAGCATAGTTCCAGTATTCAGGGTTGAACTTCTCCGACAATCCCTCAACAGTGGTCTTATAGCCACGTTTGTTCTCAAACTGGAAGTCGTAACGCTTTGTGCCATCAGGATTCACTTGCTTCACAATCTTACCCTTGGTTACTGACTTGGGTAGCATAATACCCTCGTCATCGTCTTGCAAACCAGTGAATATCTCGTAGGGATAACCATTCATCAAGCCTACCAATGCCACCCACTTCTCTTTATTATTCTGGAAGCGTACCACATCGCACTCCAGTTCGCGGGGGCGCACTTCTGTCACTTCAGGATGCTTGCAAGGAGCATCAACATGTGCGGTCTCCTCCAGGCTATTATCGTTGATTTCCTCTTCAGCATTCTCTTCGTCGTTGGCTTTCTCTTTCTTCGTTACAGAAATCATCACACCTGAACGAGAGCCGTCGCGATAGATGGTACAACCCTTACAGCCGCTACGCCATGCCTCAACATATAGTTTGTTAACCAACTCCTCGTCAACATCGTTGGGAAGGTTCACTGTTACGCTAATGCTGTGGTCGACCCACTTCTGAATAGCACCTTGCATGCGTACTTTCATCAGCCAGTCAACATCGTTGGCCGTAGCCTTATAATAAGGCGAACGCTGTACCAGTTCGTCAACTTCCGCCTGAGTATAGTGCTTCTCTGAGTCAAGTCCCTGCACACGCATCCACTCCTTGAACTTCGGATGGTAAACAATGTATTCCTCAAACGAATCGCCTACCTCATCCACATAGTCTACATGAACATCGGCATCGCCTGGATTCACCTTACGACGACGCTTATAGAAGGGCAGGAACACAGGCTCAATACCGCTGGTGGTCTGTGTCATCAGCGAAGTGGTGCCTGTAGGTGCAATCGTCAAACAGGCAATGTTTCTGCGTCCAAACTTCACCATATCCTTGTAAAGTTGCGCATCGGCCTCCTTGATACGAAGCATGAAGGGGTTCTTTTCCTCACGCTTGGCATCGAAAATCTCGAAGGCGCCACGTTCCTGAGCCATCTCCACACTTGAGCGGTAAGCAGTGAGACAGAGCGACTTATGCACCTCTACTGAGAAGTCGGTAGCCTCTTGCGTACCATAACGCAATCCCATTGCAGCAATCATATCTCCCTCGGCAGTAATGCCTACACCTGTACGACGGCCCATCGAGCTCTTGCGCTTGATTTTCTCCCACAAGTGGCGCTCAGCACCTTTCACTTCCTCCAACTGCGGATCACTCTCAATCTTCTCCAAGATAAGGTCAATCTTCTCCAGCTCCAAGTCTACAATATCGTCCATGATACGCTGGGCAATACGTACATGCTGCTTGAACAGGTCGAAATCGAACGAGGCATGATCTGTAAACGGATCCTTCACATAGCTATAAAGGTTGATGCTCAGCAGTCGGCATGAGTCGTAAGGACAGAGGGGTATCTCACCACAAGGGTTGGTAGAAACGGTACGGAAACCAAGGTCGGCATAGCAGTCAGGCAAACTCTCGCGCAGGATGGTGTCCCAGAACAGCACGCCAGGCTCAGCACTCTTCCATGCATTATGTACAATCTTCTGCCAAAGCTCCTTAGCCGAAATCTCTTTCTTCCATTCAGGTTCTTCGCTATCAATAGGCCACTGCTGGATGTAAGGCTTGTCTTCAGTAGCTGCCTGCATAAAGGCATCGTCAATCTTTACAGATACGTTGGCACCAGTCACCTTTCCTTCTTCCATCTTCGCATCGATGAAAGCCTCAGAATCAGGATGCTTAATGCTCACTGAAAGCATCAGCGCTCCACGACGGCCATCCTGTGCCACCTCGCGTGTACTATTACTATAGCGCTCCATGAAAGGAACCAAGCCTGTTGAAGAAAGGGCTGAGTTGTTTACAGGAGAGCCCTTGGGACGGATATGGCTCAAATCATGCCCCACTCCACCACGACGCTTCATCAGCTGCACCTGTTCCTCATCAATACGCAAGATGGCTCCGTAGCTATCGGCATTACCATCCAATCCGATAACGAAACAGTTCGACAATGAAGCAATCTGATGATTGTTGCCAATACCCGTCATCGGACTGCCTGCTGGCACAATGTAACGGAAGTGATCCAACAGTTCAAAGATTTGCTGTGCTGAAAGTGGGTTCTGGTATTTCTGCTCCACACGGGCTATCTCATTAGCTATGCGCCAATGCATGTCGACAGGCGACTGCTCGTATATATTACCAAAACTATCCTTCATCGCGTACTTGGTCACCCACACACTAGCGGCCAGTTCATCACCACCAAA
>JAEEGL011756054.1_pt1 | contig 11451 bp, 13 predicted proteins | sample 9134231 | NCBI WGS metagenome assembly JAEEGL01 (sample SAMN16246548, study PRJNA631951) | gut metagenome | biome: gut microbiome; feature: rumen; material: fiber-attached | host: Bos | place: Iran: Karaj | collected 2018-10
GAAGGCGCACTTCGGGTCCCCCTCCGGGGCGAAAACCATGACTCTTACTTTAAGATCGAGTTTTTCCGGCATATAACAAAGCTCCTTTCCGAAACGAAAAATTGTTTTTGCAATAACAGGGCTGCCTAAGGACAGCCCTGTTATATACTTATGAATTATTTTGCGTACTCTACGGCGCGGGTCTCGCGCAGAAGATTAACTTTTATCTGACCGGGATATTCCATCTCGGTTTCAATTTTCTTTGCTATGTCTCTTGCGAGCAGAACCATCTGATCTTCGCTTACTTCTTCGGGCTTGACCATAATTCTTACCTCGCGGCCTGCCTGAATCGCGAAGGAACTCTCAACGCCGGGGAACGCATTGGTAAGTTCTTCGAGCTTCTCAAGACGCTTGATGTAGTTCTCGATGTTCTCGCGTCTAGCGCCGGGGCGGGCGGCAGAAATGGTATCCGACGCCTGAACTATGCAGGCTATAATTGTCTGCGGCTCAACGTCTCCGTGATGAGCCTGAATTGCGTGTATAACAGCGTCGCTCTCTTTATATCTTCGCGCTATATCGACGCCTATGCTGACATGGGAGCCTTCAACCTCATGGTCTATAGACTTGCCTATATCATGCAGGAGACCGGCGCGCTTGGCAAGCTGAATATCAGCGCCGAGCTCGGCGGCAAGAAGGCCCGCGATATGCGCGACTTCGATAGAATGATTGAGGACGTTCTGTCCGTAACTCGTGCGGTATTTCATCCTTCCGAGAAGCTTTATAATCTCGGGATTCAGGCCGTGAACACCGGTCTCAAAGGTAGCTCTTTCGCCTTCGGCTTTAACCGTCGCGTCAACATCACGCTTCGCCTTTTCGACCATTTCTTCAATTCTTGCGGGATGAATTCTTCCGTCCTGAATAAGCTTTTCAAGCGTAAGACGGGCAATCTCTCTGCGATAAGGATCAAAGCTTGAAAGGGTAATTGCCTCGGGCGTATCGTCAATAATAAGATCGACGCCCGTGAGGTTTTCGATCGCGCGGATATTGCGGCCTTCTCTTCCGATAACGCGCCCCTTCATTTCGTCGTTCGGGAGCGGAACTACAGAAACAGTCGCCTCTGCGACCTGGTCGGCAGCACATCTCTGGATAGCGAGAGTGATATATTCGCGAGCCTTGGTGTCGGCTTCTTCCTTATATCTTTCCTCGATCTCCTTGACCTTCATTGCGGCCTCATGCGTAACCTCGGATTCGAGCTTTTTAATGAGATAATCCTTCGCCTCTTCGGCAGTAAAGCCGGAGATTTTTTCGAGCATTTCAAGCTCGCTGCGTTTGAGAAGGGTTATTTCTTCCTTCAAAGCATCGGCTTCGTTAATTTTCTGGGAAAGAGTTTCACTCTTTTTCTCCAGAGCTTCGGTCTTTTTGTCGAGAGATTCTTCCTTCTGTTGAATTCTGTGTTCTTGCTTTATAACCTCGTTGCGGCGTTCTTTAATCTCTTTTTCCGCTTCGGTGCGAGTTTTGTGGATTTCTTCCTTTGCCTCGAGAAGAGCCTCGCGCTGTTTGTTTTCGCCGGTTTTTATAGCCTCGTTAACAATGCGCTTCGCCTCATCCTCAGCACTCGAAATCTCGCGTTCGGCAACCTTTTTGCGATAAACAATTCCGGCAAAGAAAGCCGCTATTGCTGCAAGAATTACGACAACTGCTGCAATAATATATTTTAACAACTATGGCATACCTCCATTCTTAGATTGGGCAAAATACCGGCGCTGAAACGGCTGTTAAGCCGAAAAATAAGCAAAGCGCCAATGCTTTGCCTCAGATTACACAAGCAAAAAGCAATGAATATAAAGCTATGATATATTCATGTGTAATATAATAATTGGCAAAAAATAAATTCCCCATATTATTTATGCCCGACATTAATATTAAACCCTATAAAAGATAGTGTCAAGTTTTTTCCGCGTTATTTTTTGTATCTAAGCTTGATGCGCCTGTGCAAGTCCTCCTCACAGAGCCTCTTTTTCGGCGCTTGAAGCAGTCGCGCAAGCGTACGGCTCTCCGGACCAAAGCATAAATTATGCATTATCCATTTCCTCGGTAATTCTTTCAAGAAAATATGAAAGCATATACATAATGGTTTCGTATAGCATAAAATCAAGCATATTATTATCGCATAAAATATGCAGGCTCGGACCGAATTCATCGTCCGAGGACCAAAACTGCAAAACTACGCAGAGTTTTCGGAATATCGGTATCCTGTAGCTCACTTCGCCTTTGCCGAATTTCACTCCCCCGAGATTTTCGCAGGCGTCGGCAAGGCGTTTTTCGTTATGATCGAATTTCTGTGCCGTCATGTTGAACATCCCGCCCGCGAGGACGGAGGACGTGTGCACGCGGCAAAAGCTGTTCACCGTGGAAAATTTGCCCGCAGGAACACCTTCTCTGTCTCGCGAGAGCATATCGAAAAGAGTCATAGCCGCAGTATACGAAGCGCCATGCTTTTCACCGAACGAGTAATAATATATTTCCCCTGTTCTCATGTCTATATAATGCCGCCTGCCGATAAAATCTATCTCTGCCGCCCCGTCGCGACTTTCGAGATGCCACGCCTCCGCTGCCTTCGCTATATCGTATTTTTCAGCAAATACTCGCTGCATTTGGCTTTTCATGAGCTCGTAATTGTCTTTTTCCTGCATCGAAGTTCTCCTTATGCTTCATTTATCGCTTTCACAAGCTCATCCGGCGCTAAGCGGGGTCCCCGAACCGCCTTTACTCCGAGTGATTTCATCCTTTCAAAGGTAAAAAGCTCCGGCGGGTAAACCTTCTCGCGCCTGATTTTCATAGCATGCGTCATGGTGATGTTTTCGTCGCTCTTATAAAGCGGGATATTCGCCTCAGTGACAAGGCAGCGGTATCGCACGGCCGAAACCGGCGACGCAAGATACAAATACACCGTGTCGCCCGGGGCAATACCTCTGCCCTGTTTCCAGATTATTTCTTCATTTTCAGCAAACGCCGCTTCAACGTCGTAGTATTTGGGGTTTGCCGGAACTATCCAGTTTTTTGCGCCGCTGCGGGCTCTGCCGGAGGATACGGCAAAATCGCGGCTGACGGCGATATAATCCATGACGGCTTCGTCAGAAAGCGTATCATCAAGAACAACGCTAACCCAGTTAGTCTGTTTCATATGGTAGCTCGGGTAAACGCCCTTTGTCGCGAGGGCGTCGCCAATGCGTTCGCTTCCAAGCTTGAGGTTCAGCACCTCCACGAGTTTCCCGACTGAGTCCTTGTTCTCCCTTTCGCCACTCAGCAGTTCTTTCCTGATATACATTACGAGGCCGTACCACTTGCGGTTCGGCGGGTAGCGGAAAACCGCGCATTCCGGCGCTTTTGCGAATGGATGATCCGGTTCCTCGCCGTATTTTTCCGCGATAAGCTCAGCTATGCGGTTGGTCTGCGGGAAAACGAAGCGTTGCTCGGTAAAGCAGATTTCCGCTATTCTTTCGAGAAGACGCGTATAAGCGAGGCGTATTTCGCCCACGAAGGCTCCTATGTAGGACTCGACATGAACGGGAAGATACTCCTCCCCCGTCGCTATTTCATAGACCTTGCCCGTTACCGTTCCAAGCCTGTCTATCGTCACAAGCGCGTAGAATTCTTCTCCGGGCAAATTCTCCGTATATTGCCATAGGCCATTTCGTTTAACAAAGCCAAAGACCGGAAGGGTCTCGGCTCTAAGGCTTTTTCTTCTGAAAATATCGCTTTCAATGCTCATGTTTCACGCTCTTTATTATTTTATAAGCGCGGCAACTGCCTTTACGCAGCGCGCCTCCGCATCCTTAAAATGGTTTCCGGGGTTAAGCTCAAACTCCGTATCTAGGCCGAGAGACCGATAATAGCTTGCAATGCGTTCCGTCTTATCCTGGACGCTGCCAAGCGCCGGATTTTTCGTTTTCGCTTCTTTATCGCCGAGAGAAAGGTAAATCCTATCGGGCCTCGCGTGGAATTCATTCGTTCTGACGTATTCCTCAAAGCCCGGGAACCACAGCGAGCCGGAAGCGCTCGCCGCGCGGGAAAACACTCCGCAATGATAGAGACTGTAAAGCGCAAAAAGCCCCGCGAGCGAATAGCCCGCTATCGCCGTAAACGGCGGCTTGCAGCCAAGCATACGCTTCGCCTCAGGCAGAATAAGGCCCGTCAGCCGCGCCAGATATTCCTTCGCTCCGCCGGTAAAGGGCGCTTCACCCTTCATGACGGGCTCGCTTGCCCAGGGGGACATATCTCGGTTCCAGTCTACGCCTGAGACGACGAGCAGACAACATTCTGCGCCGATATCGCCCAAGCCCCTCGCGACGGCTTCGCCGTCCCCAGCAAAATGGTTCATCACAACGAGCGGCACGCCGGGAGCGGAGGTATACAGAAACGCGCGAAGCCCGTCCGCCACGAACTCTTTTTTAGAAATCAAGCTAAATTCACGCTCCGTAGTTTTATACTGTTATTATACCCGCAGCCCTTGACGCCGTCAATAAGCGGAGATTTCGGTATACTGTAAAGCGGCGAGTTCAGAAATGCATTCTCATCTCTCGCACAAGCGCCTTGTAATCCTCGCGCTCACGCAGCGCTTTAAGCTGTTTGGGAAGCTCAACGCTGTCCGCAGCCGCCCGCCAGTGTTCGGATGCAGAGCGTTCTTCCGCGAGGCGCGTAAGGAAAGGCGGTTCCGTGGCTTCGCGCGGCGCGTCATCTTTATCAAGCTCGCGCAGGACTTCAGGTATCTCGTTCAGCGCAGCCATCGCGAGGTCATAATCTCCCGTATCGCAGTATAATACCGCGCGGTTCCAGAATACGTCTGCAAGTAAATTAACCCTGTCACCCTTCTCCCACGGCGCCTCCCTGAGAATTTTTTCGGCAAAATCCAGCGCCGCGAAGGAGCGCGGCAGATAGCATAGATTCGTGACGAATTCCATCGCGGAAAGAGAAAGCACTCTCAGTTTCTGCTTTTCCAGCGCTTCGCCCTGAAGAATGCTGAGCATTAATTTTTCTCTGCTCGGAAGGCTTTTTGCCAGTGCTTCCGCCTCCTGCCGACGCCCCAATGCGACAAGGACATGCGTGAGCATCGAGGCAGCCGTCTCCGATTCCGGCCAATCGCGAAGCATCGAGCGAAAATGAGCCTCCGACGAGTTAAGGAGCCGTATTTTATCATTTTCGTCTCTCACGCTTTGCGCCGCTATGTATTCCCCGCAGGCTTCGCGGTATCGGAATTGCCAGTCCCGCGGCAGCTCTTTGGCAGCTTCCGTCGCCGTCTCCAAGGCCGCTGCTTCGCCGCCCGTTCTCAGCGCCGTCTGCCACTTTTCCTCCCAGTCCTCCCTGCGGTGTACGTTGCCCAAAAGCTCGTCCGTCGTAACGTGAAATATATTGGCAAGCGGCACGATGCTGGTTAAATCCGGCAGGCTCTTCCCCGTTTCCCACTTGCTCACGGCTTGGGATGAAACTCCAATCTTTTCCGCAAGCTCTTCCTGTGTTAAACCCTCAAGAATACGATACTTTTTCAGACGTTCAGCAAAGCTTTCCATACTGTCACGCCCTTTCTATGTTATTTTATGGTTATTGTAATAGAAAGTTAAGCATAGGTCAAGTATAAATTAGTTTACAAAATCCGACCATCGGTTGTGTTTCAGGCAAAATAAAAGCACGGCCTATGACCGCGCTTTTATCTATCATCATTATGTTTCTCAGCCGCGTCAACGATGGTAATGCTCCCCTGCCCGCATGGGTTACCTCTACGAAGCGTGTAAAAGATGATTTTATTAATGTGTGCTCCAAAGAGAGCACACAGCTGACCTTACTCTTTCAATACAATCTGTAAATTGCCATAGTCATCAATGCCTGCCTGAAACGGGCGGATATACTTATCAAAAAACTGTTTCTTCTCTGCATCTGTCATAGGCGCTCTTGTGGCAAGAACGGCAGTGTCCAGCATATCCCGGAAATTGAAATACAAATTGTCGGCAATATATCGCCGCAGTTCCCTGTGAAGAGCATCCTTCATGATTTTTTCACTCTTTGCAGAATGGTATTCATCGATGTAGCAGTAGAAAATGCCTTTCTCCTCCAGCGCAGCCTTCATGTCCGGCCCGCACTTCCCATGTTCAATCATAAAAAGGAACTTGGCCGTGGGCAAACTTGTAACGACGCTCCAGTAATCAGAGTCGGACGAAGCCACCACGAAGGAATCAACTTGGTTTTTATAAAACTCTTCACTGATCCGCATTGCCAGACGCATATCCACAAGAGACTTATTGTCCATTAGACGTTCAATAAGAATGTGTTCGACGGGGATTGGCACGTGATCCTCCAGAACCTGCCATGCTGTGGAGGTATGAACGTCGTCAAACAGAACAATTCGCTGGATTTTGCCGCACTTCTCTTCATCGAGGCTCATAAGGGCGGCGCAGAGATTATACGGATCCGAATTCTCACAATCGACCACAAAAATAACCTTCTGACTATCCTCTATAAAATCATAGATATTGCTTTTTACATACTCGCCGACATCCTCTACCTTATTGAACTGGGTAAATTGATCGTTATTCCATTCATATAGCTGTGTTACGAATTTTTTGTCGCTATAAAGCAGGTTACCGCAGTCATACGGAGCCCAGTTCATATACACTTGATATGGGTAGAAATCAAGATGCGTGAAATATTCGTTTGCTCCGGCTTTAATACCTTCCTCGGTAAGGCCTTCTGGCATGAGGAACAGATTTCGCAGATATTTCCAATTTAACCACGCAGGGAAAAGAGTATTACAATTGTTTACTCGGTCACCAATCAGCCGGTTTATCGCAATGATGTGTTGGCCCAGGGTAGTGCTGCTCTTTTTAAACGCATTTACGCCATCGTTCATCAGTTGCATGATGCTTTCGCTCGGTATGTACTCTGTCAAAGAGCTTATGCTTCTGAAATCGAAATGCAGCGCATCGTTAATCCTTCTGAAATTCAATTCAATGGAGGTGCGGATCATGCAAAGATTCCTGACAATTCGTGCTGCTTTATTAGTATCCAGTTTTTCATATATTTCGAGTTGCGGCGGTTCATGTTCATTTTCAAATATACTCTTCCTGACGCCTATGAGATAAGCAAAGGTGGACACTACATCAGTTTTTCGCTCCGTACGCCTGGCTTTGGCGTTCATTGAGTCTAATAAATCCTGAAGCTTTTGCGTGTTGCTTTGCGATAGTTGCATCTACTGCATCCTCCTCTGCCCGTTTGTTATGATATTATTTGTCATGTATTCTCATATCTTTCCGTATCCACCATCCTGATGCTATCCGCTTCAACATGGCAGCTATGGTATATAACCTGAACTCCGGCTTTTGCGGCTCTCTTGAGAGCACGGCCGAATTCCGGTTGTGTCTTATCATTCGGGAGCACCCTGCTGATTCCGTTCATCTGTATAACAAACGCAATCGTACAATGATACCCTTCCGCTGCCGCTTTTGCCAGTTCGTTCAGATGCTTCACTCCGCGCTCCGTTGGCGCATCTGGGAAATAACCGGCTCCCGTCCCGGGCTCCGCCGCAAGAGTGCAGGCTTTTACCTCAGTCAGATATTTCTCGCCTTTACTTTCCATATAAAAATCAAACCGTGACTTACCGTATGTATGCTCCGGCTTTACCACATCATACAGCGGTATGAGGAACTGTTTTACTAACGCGTTCGCCGCAAAGCTGTCAACGTTTACCCATCCGAGCTCCGGCCTGTAAACGGATATCAGATCGTATCCGGTAGACCGTTTTGGATCATCTCTTCGCTGAATAGTGAGATTTGCGTTTGGGATAAGCAGTTCCTCCAAGCGGCCCGTATTTTTCACGTGGACAGTAACCTGATTACCGCCAAGCAGCACCTCTGCAGTGAAACGATTGTTTCGTTTCAAAAACACTGCAGGAACCGTGTCTTTATATTTAATTTGCGGTTCATGCTTTGCCATATGTAAACCTTTCTTATTTCTTCGCGAAGATAGGAATTGATGTAATCTTCGAATTATATTATACTACTAACAGTAAATAATTTCTATATTAAGTATACGTTTCCTGAGCGCTTTTTCATAGTCCGAAATAATTGAGCCGGTATTACTCTGACAAATCAGGCGATACTCGTAAAAACAGCTGTATATTAGGCTGAAATGCATATTTTGCATTGTGTTTCTCAGAATCAGGACGTCTGTTTTTCATTGGATATTATTATATTATTCGGTTTTTAAGCAAAATTTATCCGAATATTCACTTTTAAAGCGAACATTCGGATAAATTCTGGCACCCACGAGAGGATTCGAACCTCCGACCTACCGCTTAGGAGAACCGTCCCATCCTTCTTTTTGTGCGCTTTTTCATACCTTGTTATTTTATCTAATCGCCTGAAGCCCTTGTGACACAACGGTTTCAGGCGATTTCTCGTTTTGCCCGATTTTGTTAAGTGCCTTCAAAAGTTATCAACTTCCGGAGGGCCAAATTAGCAAATGGCACGTTTTTTGGTTGAAAACCTATCGCCACTTTTCGCACGGTCACCTGTTCCAATCTGTTTTGCGGTGCCAAAGTGTCGTATAACTGGAGTGCCTCTACATTGCTTGTTCCCGCTACGGATCCTGATTCAATACCCAGTTTCAATTTCATTTTGAAGACATCAACTCAGTTATTTTCTCAAGCATCTTCGCATCGAGCATTCTCCTGTCAGATGTATGAATTGCCCGGTCGATATCTGCGACGCTCGTCAGTATATACTCGCTCTGAACGGGACTATTGCCGTGGAGAAGTATTGCATATCCGCGAACCCAGACACGTGAGCCGTAATACTCTAGATACCGAGCGAGAATGTAGATTTGGCGTTTGACCTGTTTGATAGGGTTCTTTACGGTTTTCTCATAGGTATTCCCAGCGTCTGTTGTTTTATATTTCTGCCATTCGTAGTCATCTTCTCCGCCGATGATGCGGCCGGTGTAGTTCTTTACCTCGATAATGAACACGCCGTACTTGTTTGCGATCACATTATCGAGTTCAGCCGGTTTGCCATCGTATCCGATGCTCACATTTGTGAACAAGCGGTCGCCCTCGCGAAGCACAGACCGAATTGCTCTTGCCGCCGCTTCTTCGCCGCGAATACCGGCACGCTTGTATTCCGGCGTGAAGATCCATTCCTAGAAGCCTGGCTTGTAACCACCGCTTGTATTATCGGGTCTTTTTTCGCCAGACGATCTGTTTTTCGACCGTGTGGCGAGAATGACGATTATGACGATGACAGCGATGATTCCGATCATGATAAAGGGCATCGCGTCATTTCCTTTCCACGAACCATCCGCCGATGTTGTTTCCGGTAAGGTTCGCACTTCTCAAAAAAACAGATGTTAGAAAGTATTCTTTATGATAGTCGAAGCACTTTTCCCCTCTCGGTGGTCGCTTGCTGTTTTAGAAAACGTAGTTTTGTATCTTCCATCTCCATAGTAAAGGGCAAGGAGCGTTGACTCCTTGCCCTTCATTATAGAACTTGATCAGTCTCTTTTCAATCCTCCAAAACGATAACGTTAATCTTTCCGCTATATGCTGTACATGCGTCCAGCGCAATTATACCCGACCCATGAAAGGGTGAGAAATCCGCATCGGGTCCAAATTCCGACCCTTTTTGCTCATACTTTGCATGCCCATAAGAAGCATGCCAGTGCCCGCAAAGAATTGTCTTTTCCTCCAAGCAAGTCTGTGCAGCATCCATGCCGTTTGTCCATCTGGCATTTGACCATTCATTCGCATCAGCATTGCGCCAGTCTGAAATGAAGCTGTATTGACCCCGTTCATAAATGCACGGAATCCAACCGTGCACAAATACATATCTTGCAGTCTCATAATAGTCCAGCATGGACGGAATAATTGTCTTGTAATAGGGCGTTCTTTCCGCTGCGTCAGCAAAATCAAAACGCCGAATACCCGCCATTGCAGAGTCATATCCGGTCAACTGGAGTGCAGTATCATACGTGCCGTTGTGGACATGATGACTCAAAGGCTGGCCATGATCTTCCGTGACCAATGCTTCAAACAAATCTTCATGGTTCCCTTTGATCAGAATGACCTGGTCTTTTTCCATCAGCTCAAGCACAAAGTCTTGCATCTGGCACGCTTCGGTACCACGGTCAAACAGATCGCCGAGGATGATAAGTTTGTGTGGCTCTTCATCCCCCCAAAAACCTGATGCCACCAAAGCCTGCCGGAGTATCGAATAGTAGCCGTGAACATCGGCGGTAACGTAGTATCTCATAATGATTTCCTCTGAGCTCAACAACCGATGATTTCAAGGAAGAGGCTGTTGAGCTCGTCCCAGTCATTATGCTGCTCATCACTCATTCGGTCAAGCAGATTCTCGATCATCTCGATGCTTTCATCAAGGTAACTGTTGATGGAGTCAACTCTTGGGATAAGCTTCAACTCAGGTGCGTTCATCTTGATATCCAGCAACATATCAACTTCCGGTTTGAGCTCCGGCTCAAGTTCTGCTGCCACAAGATCAGAAAACAGCATAGGCGGTGGAGAATGCTTGTCGAGGATCCACTTACAGGCGAGAATGGGGCGTAACACGTAGAAATACTTCTTTGCCTTCACCGTTTCGCCCTTGAGGTATTCTCGATAGTTGGATTTGGCCATACTGAGATAATGATAGAGCCCCCTCTTCGCATAGAAGTACTTCGGCATTATCTCATGAATTCTGTCACGGAACCCATTATCAAGATATACGACCGGAGAGGAAACCCACTCGAAAAGAGTCGGGTTCGAACGGTACAGCAGTCTGAGAGTCTTGATAATATCCCAGCCATTGATGTCCAGGACGTCGCTGATCGGTCTTTCGATAACGTCTCTGACAGTATTGAGGCGAAGGTAATCCTCAGTGTTGCGTACATAGATGAAGCGGACATCGTAATCGCTGTCTGGAGATGCGAATCCCCACGCCCTGCTGCCGGATTCTACAGCCAGCAGGATACGGATATTCTCATCACTTTCTATTGTTTTCAGTTTTTCTACAATGATTTCTCGCATACTGATTCCTCCATCATTTCAGTATTATCTCTTACGGTACAGAAATGCGGATAGCAACAAATATCGAAACATGGTGCGTCTTGAGGGGCTCGAACCCGCGACCTTCGGATTAAAAATCCGCTGCTCTGCCAACTGAGCTAAAGACGCATGGGGTGCCTGGGCGGATTTGAACCGCCGACCTCCGGAGCCACAATCCGGCGCTCTGACCAACTAAGCTACAGGCAACATAGGCTGGTGCACAGGGCGGGACTCGAACCCGCAATCCACAGGGGAACCAGGTCCTTAGCCTGGCGCGTATTCCAGTTCCGCCACCTGTGCATATTGGCGGAGTGAGAGCGGCTCGAACGCTCAAGGGCATTGCTGCCCCGCCTCCTTAGCAGGGAGGTCTCTTACCAGTTAGAGTA
>JAEEGL012953807.1_pt1 | contig 11451 bp, 10 predicted proteins | sample 9134231 | NCBI WGS metagenome assembly JAEEGL01 (sample SAMN16246548, study PRJNA631951) | gut metagenome | biome: gut microbiome; feature: rumen; material: fiber-attached | host: Bos | place: Iran: Karaj | collected 2018-10
CAGCGTTCGTCCTGAGCCAGGATCAAACTCTTCCGTTTAATCCTTAACATCTTTCGATGTTTAACTCTTTGGAATCTTCGCTAGTCTTTCCTTAATGTTTGCGCGTTTATCTCTGTATCGTTTTCAAGGTTCGCTTCGCTCTTTCCTTCGCTTTCGCTCGGGCGAGCTTGACTATAATACCAAAGCACATATCCTTTGTCAAGCAGTTTTTGAAATTTTCTTTGCCCTGAATTGCTATATTTTTCAAGGGGTTTCCGCCCTCTCCATATCTTGTGGTGGCATCCCGTTCCATCCTTCTACATTTGGTGGACATTTCAGATACCGCCTGTTAAAATAGGAAAAGAATAAAATGAAAGGAACGAACCCAATGAAAAAGAATGAATGCTTCCCCATGACCGCTGACCGCCTCGGCGCGGACCTGGAAGGTATCTGCATTCATGAAGGAATGCCTGTGTTCGTTCCCGGACTGCTTCCCGGCGAAAATGCTGACATCCGGATTGTCAAGGCTGAAAAACGGTACGCCTTCGGACGGATGGAATCACTGCCTGCTTCCGCGTCTCCGGACAGGCGGGAACCGGATTGCGCCGCGTATCCGCGCTGCGGCGGATGCTCCGGACGTCATATGAGTTATGCGGCTTCCCTGACCGCCAAACGGCAGCAGGTGGAAGACTGTTTCCGGCGCATCGGCGGAATTGAAACAGAAGTTCAGCAGGTCCTTGGCATGGACAGTCCTTTCGCCTACCGGAACAAGACATCCCTCCCGGCCGGCGGAACCGCGGAAAATCCGATACTCGGCTTTTACGCGCCGCGCAGCCACGCAGTGATTCCCGCCCCTGCATGTCCCAACGCCATGCCGCCGGCAAATGATATCGCCGCCGCTTTTCTCGGCTGGATGAAACAGTTCCGCGTGGAACCGTACCGGGAAGAATCCCGGCAGGGCCTGATCCGTCATCTCGTCATCCGCGTAAACCGGAAGGGGGAGAGCATGGTCACCGTCGCGGCCAACGGCAGGGCGCTCCCGCACACACAGGAACTCATCAGCGCCCTGACCCCTCTCGGTGTTGTCAGCCTGTGGCTGAATGAGAACCGCACCGCCACAAATGTGATCCTTTCAGATACTTTTCATCTTATATATGGAAGAAACACCCTGACGGATATGCTTTTTGACCTGCGCTTCGAACTGTCCCCGGCTTCTTTCTTCCAGGTAAACCCCGTTCAGACTGAAAAACTGTACCGGGCCGCTATTGACTTTGCAGCGCTGAAACCGTCTGATCTGCTCTGCGATGTATACTGCGGTGCTGGTACCATTACCCTGACCATGGCCCGGCACTGCCGGGAAGCGATTGGTATCGAAATTGTTCCCGCCGCGGTGGAAAACGCAAAACAGAATGCTGTCCTCAACAGCATCGGAAATGTTTCCTTCCGTGCCGGAAAAGCGGAAGAACTCCTGCCCCGGATGGTATCTGACGGACTCCGTCCGGATGTGATCGTTGTGGACCCTCCCCGGAAAGGACTGGAACCCGCCGTCATCCATGCCATCGCCCAGGCCGGACCGGACCGTCTGGTCTATGTTTCCTGCAATCCCGCAACCCTCGCCCGGGATGCCGGTCTGCTGAAAGAAGAAGGCTATACTGTCAGAAAAGTACAGCCGGTGGATATGTTCTGCTGGACCTCAGGCGTTGAAACTGCCTGCCTCCTGACCAGGCATACGGAAACTGATTAAAAGCAGGCATATACTGCCTCGGATACAGAAAGACAGGTATAGTTTTATTATAACGATTCTCTCTCTATGAATAAACGGTTCCGCCTGATATGATGAAACATGTAAAAGCGCTTTACAAATACTCTTCTGAATAACAGGCAGGAAAGGACCGTATTATGAACAGAGATATTTTTATCAGAAACCTGACCAAAGAAAAAATAGAGATGAGTCCCAAAGGGAGATGCGCCAATGACCTGACACCGGAGGAGTTTGAAAAATGTTATGGGAACTTCTTCGATATGATCTTTGAAATCGCGGGCACGGACATCTCCTCAATCCCCGGGTACGGCGAGTTTGACGGAAACAACACGGCTCCCTACAGTTCCCTGGAAGCTTTTATCCGTGACGAACTGATCAGTGAAAAGACTGAAGGTTACTGGAAAAACTGGACACAGATGTTCGGAACCACCTTCCTGGAAAAGGATTACTATTTCGGGATTGCCGATAAAGCCCTGAAATATGCACCTTTCTGCGAAGGCAGGCGGTATCTTGCCAATAACAACACCTTTTTCTGCAACATGATCGTGGATGAATCCGGGAAAACCCATTGCGCCGACTGGGGAAGAGCAGGAATTATGGACTTCCTGATGGATTTCGCGATTCTTGACCTGAACAAGCCTTATCTCCATGTTCCCGAAAAACTTCATGAATACGCGGAAAGAAAAAACATTGTGATTGAAAACTTCAGGGAACGCTTCCTCTGCATGGCTTATTTCAAAGGCATCGGCACATTGAGATGGCATGCTTCCATTGATGACCTCGAATCCTGCAGATCCATTGTAAAATCCATCAATGCCCTGGAAGAACGAATGTCCAGGTACTGAATCAAAAAACCGGAGACTGTAATTATGAAATATGAGAACGCCAGGGACATTCTTCCCGCCAGGCTTCTGGAAGAAGTCCAGAAGTATGCGGAGGGCAGGATAATCTATATCCCCCGGACCGAAAAAACAAAACCCTGGGGGGATGCCTCCGGATACCGCGACAGGCTCAATAAGCGAAACGCGCTGATCCGCAGCCGTTACTCAGCCGGACAGTCTGTCATGGAAATTGCGGAAGCGTTTTATCTTTCGCCTGAAACCATCAAAAAGCTGGTATATGGCAGGAAAGTGGATTTACCGGTATTCTCGCCTTCTGTTTTTTCTGCTGAGCAATACGCGAATGCGGGCCTGGGAGAAGAATGGGTGCGTATTTATCTCCGCTCCTTTGAAAAGACAATGCCGGACATTTCCGAATACTTTATGTCTGAACTTGTCAGAATCCCGCTGAGGCTGATCGGGGCGGAAGAAATCCGGCAGACTGAAGAAACAGTATCCGTCCCGGATATTCCCTTAATTGTTGTTTACAGAAGCGGAACATTCTCCGTACCCTGTCAGCCGGAATACCTGGCTTGTCTCAGGAAGCAAAAAAGAAACTCCCACTATGCCTTTGTGTTTGCGAAAAATGAAGAATACGGCCATTTCTGGGATATTTACGGGAAACATTTCCAAAGATAAACAGATCCGGTTTTCGGAGCAGCATCATCCGCTGCTCCGATATTTGCATTTCTCATTTTCAACTGCCAGACTGTTCTGATACCGGTCATTCCCGGTATGGCCGCTCTGTTCATGAACCTTCAAATTGTTTCCATACAAAGAATCTTCCGTTTCCCATATGATTCACCGGTCTGGAAAACAATTGACCGCATGTTCCTCATCGCTTGCCATATTGACCTGTAACTGTGCCGTTTTTTCCATATTTGTTCTGTTGTTATTTATAATCTGATATGTTACACTTTACCCAACACAAGGCGGAAAAAACTTTGTCTCCCGGCATTGTCCGTCATCTGTTTCTGATCAAGCTGTGAAAAGGGGTTTTTGACCGATGAAAATGACTTTTCGCTGGTATGGAAGCCAGTCTGATCCCATCCCGCTCAAATACATCAAACAAATCCCCGGTATGTCCGGCCTTATGGGCCTGCTGGACAAACCTGCCGGTGTGGACTGGCCGGAAGAAGAGTTTGCTGCCCTGAAAAAGGAAGTCAACGAAGCCGGACTGGAAATTGAGGTTATCGAGAGCGTCAACGTCCATGAGGATATCAAACTGGGGCTTCCGAGCCGGGATGAATATATCGCTAATTATATATCCACCGTCCGGATGCTGGCCCGCCACGGCGTAAAGGTCATCATCTATAATTTCATGCCGGTATTTGACTGGCTGCGTACCGACCTGGCGCGGGTCATCCCGGAAGACGGAAGCAACAGCCTTTACTTCGATGAGAAAGATCTCGGCGAAATGGGACCGCTGGAGATTGTCCGCAGAACAGCTGAAGGAAGCCAGGGTTTCTCCCTGCCGGGCTGGGAACCGGAACGCCTGGCCCTGTTGGAAAAAACGCTGAAACAATACGAAGGCATCGGCCCCGACGATCTTCGGAAGAACTTTAAGTATTTCCTGGACGCGGTGGTTCCCGTATGTGAGGAGGTCGGTGTCCGGCTGGCCTGCCATCCCGATGACCCTGCCTGGCCGATCTTCGGATTGCCCCGGATTACCCACAGCCGGGAAGACTTTGACAAAATGGTGAAACTGCACGACAGCCCCGCCAATTCCCTGTGCCTGTGCACCGGCTCGCTGGGTTCAAACCCGGACAACGATATCCCCGCCATTATCCGTCATTTCGGGGAAATGGACCGGATCGGCGCCATGCATATCCGCAATGTAAAATATCTTGGATATCACCATTTCCGGGAAGCGTCTCACCTGAGCAGTACCGGCGACCTGGATCTGTATGAGATCGTTAAAGCAGTTCATGACACCTGCCCCGACACCTATATCCGGCCTGATCACGGCCGTATGATCTGGGATGAACAGGGCAGGCCGGGATACGGTCTGTATGACCGCGCCCTTGGCGTTGCCTATATCAACGGTCTGTGGGAAGCCATCGAAAAAAACGAGGCCCGTTGATCCGCAGTTTATCAGTACAGCGGAACAGAACACTTTCATTCCGTGCCCGGAAGGCGCCGGATTGCGGAGCGGTTCTGTTCCGTTTCTGTTTTCTCCCGGCCGAATAAACATTGAGAACACAGCAAATGCATCTGTACCGTGATCCTTTGACGTATAATACTCGTTGTCTGCTGATGCAGACCGGAAAGGAAGATTACCATGTCTTTTGATCGAATCGGGATCCGTCCCGCCCGTATCCTGCTCCCGGCGCCGGAAGTCAAACCGGAAACCTGGGCCTGCATTGCCTGCGACCAGTATACCTCCGAACCGGAATACTGGGAAAAGGCTTTTGCCACTGCCGGGGACGCTCCATCCGCTATCCGCCTGATCCTGCCGGAATACAACCTCAAAAACAGCGACACCCTGATCCCGCAGATTCATCAGACCATGTCGGATTATCTGGCCCGGGGCATTTTAAAACCCGCAGTAGACCCCGGCTTTATCCTGTGTGAACGGACGATTGCCTCCGGTACCCGCCTGGGCCTGGTCTGCGCGGTGGACCTGGAGCAGTACTCCTTTGAAAAAGGCTCCCTGCCGCTGGTCCGCCCGACGGAACAGACAATCACCGACCGTCTTCCGCCCCGCCTGAAAATCCGCCGGGGCGCCCCTGTGGAACTGACGCATATCATGATCCTGATCGATGATCCGGACCGTACGGTGCTGGAACCGCTGCAGGCATCTAAGAACTCCCTGCGGAAGGTGTATGATTTTGACCTGATGATGGGCGGCGGCCATCTGGCCGGCTGGGCTGTGGACAGTCCTGAACAGCTGGCCCGGGTGGATAATACCCTGAACGCCCTGATGGATACGAAAGGAGATCATCCGCTGCTGCTGGCTGTAGGCGACGGCAACCACAGTCTCGCAACCGCCAAGGCATACTGGAATGAAATCCGGGAAAGCATCCCCGAAGAAGAACGGGCCGGTCACCCTGCGCGTTTCGCCCTCTGTGAAATCGTAAATATTCATGATGAAGCGCTTCTGTTCGAACCCATTTACCGCATTGTGACCGGAACTGACCGGGCTGCGGTTATGGCCGACTGGAAAGCCTATGCGGAAGAAAAGGGCATGCGCCTGGCCGCGGACGGATCTGATCACCGTTTCACAGTCGTTTCCGCGGACGGGGAAGAAACCGTTGCAGTGTTGAATCCCGAAGGAGCGATTCCCTGCGAGACGATCCAGAAATTCCTGGATGATTTCCTGTCCCGCCATCCGGAAGCCGGGATTGACTTCATCCACGGGGAAGGTTCCCTGCGGACCCTGGCCGCCAAACCGCAGACCGTAGGTTTCCTGCTTCCGGAAATTGACAAGCACACCTTCTTTAAAGATGTGGAAAAGCTCGGCGTTCTGCCGAGAAAAACCTTCTCCATGGGTGAGGCGGATGAAAAACGCTTCTACATGGAAGCAAAATCAATTCAGGAATAATCAGCAGGCATCATTCATCACAGCAAAAAGATCTCCCTTGCAGGCATATGCCCACAGGGAGATCTTTTTATCTTTCCGGTTATGTGATTCCTGCGTTTTTTCCGCAGCGGAGATAATTCCGGCTTCTGAATGATTATGCCAGCTCAAATGTTACCTTAACACACCGCGCGATGAACCCGATCTCATTCACCGGTACTGTCTCCGCCTCATATTCCCGGTCATAGGACTGGAGCAGTACATTCCGGTCGTCCAGAATCTTAACCTTGCGAAGATACCGATGCTCATTATAGTTCATAAGCATAACCGCGCCGTCCACCGGGCTCTGGGCCGGCACCGTCAGCACAATATCTCCCTTATGAATGCGGAATCCCCGCATACTGTCATCCGGCGCAAGGTAAAAGAACACCTTGTCCGGATTCGCCCCTTCGATCCGGCCGTTCTCCACAGGCACCAGCCTGTAACTGACAGGTTTCATGACCGCGTTCATGACCGGCACCCGCTTCAGCACACTCTGCAGCGCATCCAGCCAGACGCTCCCGGCTACGCCTTCCTCGTCCTCCGTGGAAGCCGCCAGTTCCGTCTCTTTCCTCACAGGCTTCTTCACCTGCGCGGCCGCGGCCATTCTCGGCTGTACCTGGGCCAGGTCCACCGTCGCGGCAATATCGTCCAGGGTAAATTCCGCTTCTGTCTGCTGCTTCAGGCCGATACTCTTCAGGATCCGCCGGGCCTGGTCATCCGCAATGATCCTCGTGCCGGCCTCCACTGCCAGGAGATAACTCTCGCTGACGCCGCATTTCTTCGCCACCTGCTTCGGTGTCAGTTTCTGCCGGATCCGTTCCGTGCGGATCAGGTCTCCCAGTCTGCTCATCTTCCCATCTCTCCCGTCAGAATTCAGTGAACCAAGTATAGCCGCCGCAGGGGCAAAAAGCAAGGGCGGTTCCTCCCGGAACCGCTCCCTGCGTTATCCCTTGCTGGTTTTCCCCAGATAGGCCTCCTGTATCGCTTCGCTGGCCAGCAGTTCCTCGCCGGTGCCGCTGGTTGTGATCCTGCCCGTTTCCATAACGTAAGCATAATCACAGGCATGGAGCGCGGCATTGGCGTTCTGTTCGATCAGCAGTACTGTCATGCCGGTACTCTTCAGTGTCAGGATAATCTTGAAGATATCCTTAACCACCAGCGGCGCCAGGCCAAGGCTGGGTTCATCCATCATGATCAGTTTCGGCCGGGTCATCACCGCCCGGCCTACAGCCAGCATCTGCTGCTCGCCGCCGGACAGCGTACCCGCCAGCTGCCAGGAACGTTCCTTCAGCCGGGGAAAAAGGTCATAAACATAATTGATGTCCTCTTCAATGGCATCCTTGTCCTTCCGCAGATAGGCACCGATCCGGAGATTCTCTAGCACCGTCAGGTTTGCGAACACGCGCCGTCCTTCCGGAACCATGGCAATACCGGTTTCAACGATTTTCTGGGTATTCAGGTCTGTAATATCCCGGCCTTCAAAATAGATCCGGCCGTCCTTGGGGGGTACCAGGCCTGAAATCGTCCGGAGGGTCGTGCTCTTGCCGGCGCCGTTGGCGCCGATCAGGGTCACAATCTGTCCCTGGTCCACCTCAAAGGAAATACCTTTCAGTGCTTCAATACCGCCGTAGGAAACCACCAGGTCTGTCACTTTCAGCAGGCTCATTCTTCATCCACCCCCAGATAGGCCGCGATCACGACCGGGTTTTTCTGGATTTCCTCTGGAGTACCTTCAGCGATCTGTTTTCCGAAGTCCAGTACATAAATCCGGTCGGAAATATCCATGACCAGGTTCATGTGGTGTTCAATCATGAAGACTGTCAGGCCGAACTTGTTCTTGATATCCATAATGAACTCGCCCAGTTCATCTGTTTCCTGCGGATTCATACCGGCCGCAGGCTCATCCAGCAGCAGCAGGGTCGGATCCGTGGCCAGGGCCCGGGCAATCTCCAGCCGGCGCTGTTTGCCGTAGGGAAGGGACGTTGCCAGTTCATTTGCCACATCCGCCAGGCCGACAATCTCCAGCAGGTTCATGGCCTTTTCCCGCATCGCTTTTTCTTCCTTCATGTTCAGGCGGAAAGTGGCTGTCAGGAAATTGCTGCTGCGCCGCAGATGCGTACCGATCAGTACGTTTTCAAAAGCTGTCTGGCTCTTGAACAGGCGGATATTCTGGAAAGTCCGGGCAATGCCCATACAGGTGATTTTATCAGGCGTATGTACCACCGGTTTACGGTCTTTATACAGATCGCCGTTAATCCCGCCGTACTGCTTAACCATCTTCCCCTGGGGATGGTTAACCACAATCGGCTTCCCATGGAAGTCAACAATACCGTTTGTCGGTTCATATACCCCGGTGACACAGTTGAAAGCCGTGGTCTTGCCCGCGCCGTTCGGACCGATCAGCGCAACGATTTCGCCCTGGTTGACCTCCAGCGACAGGTTGTTGATGGCAACCACGCCGCCGAACTGCATGGTGATGTTTTCCAGGCGGAGTACAGGCACATTCGTTTTTACTTCACTCATGATTATTTCCTGCCTCCTTTCGCGCCCCGGCGGGAGCCAAGCTCCCACAGTTCCCTGTCACCCATAATGCCTTTCCGGAAGAACAGCACCACCACCATGATGACCACGGAGAATACCACCATCCGGAAACCGGGTGCCAGCAGCGGTACTTTGAAATTCCCCAGCACGGTCTCCGCATCCAGGAAACGCAGCCACCATTCACTGCATGCAATAAACAGGAAGGAAGCCATGATGCTGCCGGATACAGATCCCATGCCGCCGATTACAACGATCAGCAGAATCTCATAAGTCATGGAACTCTTGAAACTGTTTGCCTGCAGGGATCCCTGGTACATAGCCAGCAGTGCGCCTCCGATCCCGGCGAAGAAACTGCTGACAACAAAAGCCATCTGCTTATGGTGGAACAGGTTGATTCCCATCGCTTCCGCCGCGACTTCATCGTCCCGGATGGCCTTGAAAGCCCGGCCGTAGGTTGAATTGATCAGCAGCAGGATCAGCCCGATGCAGACACCCACCACAATAAACGTAAACAGGACTGTATTGCCCGGCATGATGTTCTTCAGTGTCGGATATGTTTTCAGCAGGTTGGAACCGTTGGTCAGCGGACCGATGGTATCCCACTGGACGATTGCGCGGATGATTTCAGCAAATCCCAGGGTCGCAATCGCCAGATAGTCGCCTTTCAGCCTCAGCACAGGCATACCGATCAGGGCCGCAAACAGGGCGGCCACCACGCCGGCCACCAGCAGGGCAGGAAGCACACCGATTGTAAACTGGACCCATCCGCCGTTGTAATACTGATAAACCGCTGCGCGCTTGGCCATCGGAATGGTCAGGATCGCGTAGGAGTAGGCCCCCACCAGCATGAAACCGGCCTGGCCCAGGGAAAACAGCCCGGTAAATCCGTTCAGCAGATTCATGGATACTGCGATCAGGGCATAAACAGCGCCTTTCTGCAGCACCGTAACAACCATGGATTTTGTCCCCGCCGTCTGCTCGATCAGGCAGCCGCCTGTATACAGCAATGCCACAATGAACAGGGAAATGATGAGACGTTTGTTTCCTTTTTTCATGTTCATCACCTCACACCTTGTCCGTGGTCTTTTCGCCAAACAGGCCGGTAGGCCGGAACAGCAGCACCACGATCAGCAGCGCAAACGTAAACGCATCCGAGAATGCCGTCCACCCGGCTGCCTTAATCAGGTTTTCACAGATACCGATAATCAGGGCGCCGATCATTGCGCCCGGAATCGATCCGATACCGCCGAACACTGCCGCCACAAAAGCTTTCAGGCCGGGCATAGCGCCTACCGTCGGCGTCACCGCCGTATAGTTTGTAAAGTACAGCAGGGAGCCGATGGCCGCCATGGCGGAACCGATAATAAAAGTCACGGAAATCACATTATTGATCTTGATACCCATCAGCTGGCTGGTCTCAAAATCCACAGAAACCGCCCGCATGGCCATACCGATCTTTGTATGGTTGATCAGCATCACCAGTGCCACCACCAGCGCCACGGTCAGCACCGGAGTGACGATAGTAACCAGTTTCGTGGTGGCGGAACCGATCTGGATCGTCTGGGACAGGCCCGGAAGCACCGGGTACTGCTTTGCGAGGCCGCCGGTGATATACCACATCAGGTTCTGCAGCAGGTAGCTGACACCGATGGCGGAAATCATGATGGACATCCGCGGCGCGGACCGCAGCGGCTTATAAGCCACACGTTCCACAACAAAGCCCAGCACAACCGTCAGAATGATGACCAACGGAATAGCCACGGGAAGCGGTACGGAGGCAACCAGATAAACCATAAAAAACCCGGCGGCTGTGAAAATATCTCCATGCGCGAAGTTGATCAGGCGCAGAATACCGTATACCAGTGTATAGCCTACGGCAATCAGCGCGTACTGTCCGCCGACGGAAACACCTGCCAGCAGATAGGGAAGCAGTGTGTCAAACATAAGTTCAACCCTTTCATGAGGGAATTAAACAGAAAGGGAGGCTGCCGCCTGTTGCGGCAGCCTCCGGGAGATCAGGTCCTTATTCGCCGACCTTCTGGGTCTTGACGAAATCAAAAGCGCCGGTTTCAGGATTCGCGAACTTGATGTAAGCCATATCCTTCTTCGCGTCGCCGACATCGTCGAAAGCGATGGCGCCGGTCACGCCGTCATAGGTCACACCGGGTAGTGCTTCCGCGATCGCTGCGGGATCCGCGCTGTCCGCAGCCTTGACAGCCGCCAGCGCGACATTGTAGGCATCAAATCCCAGGGCAGAAACCGCCGCGACAATATCATTGCCGCCATTGTTGGTCATCTTGCCGCTGTCAGCATTCAGCCAGGCCTTGAAGCCGGAAACAAACTCGGCAGCCGCAGCCGCGTCATCATTCTCATCAAAGAAGGTGGAGCAGTACACTTTGATATCCTTGCCCTTGGCAGCATTCAGGATCGCGCTGTTTTCCCAGGTGTCCCCGGCCAGCAGCGGGAAACTGACGCCCTGGGCTGCGGCCTGGTCAATAATCAGCGCGGCATAGGTGGTTGCGCAGGGAGCGAACACCACGTCGCAGCCGTTGGAAACAGCATTGTTGATGTAAGCCGCAAAGTCGCTGGTGCCTTCGGTGAAATTTTCTTCAACCACTTCGCCGCCCAGGTTTTTGAAGGCTTCCACAAAATACTTGCCCAGACCCACGCCGTAGTCTTCACCCAGCATGGTCAGCACGTACGCCTTTGTGGCGTCCAGTTCCTTGGCA
>JAEEGL013388486.1_pt1 | contig 11451 bp, 9 predicted proteins | sample 9134231 | NCBI WGS metagenome assembly JAEEGL01 (sample SAMN16246548, study PRJNA631951) | gut metagenome | biome: gut microbiome; feature: rumen; material: fiber-attached | host: Bos | place: Iran: Karaj | collected 2018-10
TAAAGCGGATGTGGGTTTTGTGGTCGATCCGGACGTAGACCGTTTGGCGATCATCTGCGAGAACGGCGATATGTTCGGCGAGGAATATACGCTGGTTAGCGTGGCAGATTATATCCTTCGTCATACGCCGGGTAATACGGTGAGCAACATGTCGAGTACCCGTGCCCTGAGCGATGTGACGCATGCGCATGGCGGTGAGTATAGCGCCAGCGCGGTAGGTGAAGTGAACGTGGTAGCGGAGATGAAACGCGTCAATGCCGTCATCGGCGGTGAAGGAAACGGTGGTGTGATCTATCCGGAATGCCATTACGGTCGTGATGCATTGGTAGGTATCGCGCTCTTCTTGAGCCATCTGGCGCACCTGGATATGAAAGTGAGCGAACTGCGTCAGACCCTACCGGACTACTGCATTTCGAAGAACCGCATTGACCTCACGCCTGATACTGACGTAGATGCAATTTTGGAACGCGTGAAGGAGCTATATAAGAACGAACGCGTCAATGACCGCGACGGCGTGAAGATTGATTTTGCGAACGGGTGGGTACATCTGCGTAAGTCCAATACGGAACCCATCATCCGCGTCTATTCGGAGGCGGCTACGATGGACGAAGCGAATAAGTTGGCGCAACAAGTGATGGCTGTGATATGAATATAGTGGTAATTAACGATGACGGCTGGGGAACGGCGGGTATCCGTTTGTTAGCGCGCGAGATGACGAAGTTAGGTGCGGTGACGGTCATTGCGCCTGACGGTCCGCGTAGCGGATACGGTGCGTCCATCAGCGTGGTGAATCCGATCTATCTGCGTCGTATAGAGGAGCATGACCTTAACGGCGCGGAGGTATACACCACCAATGGTACGCCTGCTGACTGCGTGAAGATAGCCCGGGAGATCCTGTTCGCCGATAAACCGATTGACCTGCTTGTGTCCGGTATCAATCACGGAAGTAATGCGGCGGTCAACGCCATGTATTCAGGTACGATAGGCGCGTGTCTCGTGGCGGCGGAGAAAGGTATTCCGGCGATTGGATGGTCCATTAACAGCCATGCGATGGACGTGGACCTGCATTGGTTGCAACCCTTCCTATGCGAGGTGACGCAGCATCTGTATGAAGAAGGAATAGCACCGCGTACGTGCTTTAATATCAACGCACCGGTAGGCGAGATAGAAGGTATCCGATGGACGCGTCAGTGTGCCGGTCATTGGGCCAACGAACTGGTGGCATTGGATGAACCGCTGCCCGAAGGTGTGAGCAAAGGTTGGAAACTGGCGGGGGCGTTTGTGAATGACGAACCCGATGCGAATGACACGGATATATGGGCGATGGAGCATCAGTTATTGGCTATCACACCCCTTACCATTGATTGGACGGATTATGGATCGCTTTGATCGCTATTGGATAGGTATCCTCATCGGACTCATCTTGCCGGCTGCTTTCGGATTGGCCTATATCGAAACGATGAACCTATGGTACGCCTTGCAGACGCTGCAGTTTCAAGCGGGCGGGGTGTTGAGCAAGTTATTGCTCGTCAGTGTCTTTCCGGACCTGGCGCTTATATTCGTTTTTTATACCACCGATACGTGGCGATTGAGTAAGGGAGTGCTGGCCGGAGCGATGCCGTATATATTGGCTGCCCTTATGGTCTCGATGTGATGATCTGAGCGGCCGTAATAGAAGCAGGCTGTGCGCCCAAAAGGGTATAGAGGTGTTCGTAATTCGCGAGCATCTCTTTTTTGTATTTTTCGTCGGTCAGCAGACGTTGTAATTCGGCCGTCACATTCGCTTCCGTAAACCGACTGGCTACGCATTCGCGGATCACCTCTTTATCGGCAATGATATTGACCGGCGTGAAATAGCGGATAGAGAAAACGAGCGGTTTGGCCCATCTTAACCATCTAAGCAAACCTGAACAGGCGGCATAGTAGACGGCAACTTGCGGACAACCGAGTAAGGCGGTTTCGAGCGTAGCAGTACCGGAATTGACGATAGATGCTGAGGCTTGTTGAACGGCCGCGTAGGTATCGCGCGTCAGTGTCTCGCCTTCACGCAGGTATGGGGCATAGAAAGCGTCCTCTATCCCCGGTGCGGCACTGACTACGATCTTGTATTCCGGGAAACGTCGTGCGGCATCTAACATCGTCGGCAGACAATGACTAATCTCCGTAGGCCGCGATCCCGGGAGAAGGGCGATTGTCTGTATTCTGAGGTCAACCTGGAAGCGGTCTGTCTTCTGTATTCTCTCTATTTCTTCTACCGTTGGATGACCCACATAAGTGCATTGATAGCCATACCGGGCATAGAAAGCGGGTTCGAAAGGAAAGATACCCAGCACCTCGTCGCATAGGCGGGCTATGCGGTGCACACGCCGTTTCTTCCATGCCCATACTTTCGGCGGGATATAATAATAGATCTTCGTATCCGGTAAGTGCTTGCGACAGAAAGCCGCCATCCGTAAGTTGAAAGACGGGTAGTCAATCAGGATCAGTACATCCGGTTGTTCGGTCAGCAGGGCTTCTTCGGCGATGCGGAAATTACGGCGTATCTGGCCGAGATTACGTAGCACGGCTGCGTACCCCATAAACGCCATTTGACGGATATGCTGGTATAAACGACACCCGGCAGCGACCATTTGGTCGCCACCGAGTCCTATGAATTGTGCCTGAGGATCTTGTTCGCGGATCTGCTTTATCAGTTCCGCCGCATGTCGGTCCCCTGACGCTTCGCCGGCTATGAGAAAATACGTAGCCATTAGCCGTTCGTGATCAGTTCTCCGGGAACATCACTACTTCGAACATATTACCCGCCTCAACGAGTTTCTTCAGCGTCTGCTGTACGGTCTCTGCCGTGATTGCCTCTACGGCCGGTTTATAATCGCGGATATTATTGATGCCGAACATGTAGTATTCATATAGCGTCGAACGCCAGTACTTGTTGTTCTCCAGATCTTCCTGGAAATCCTTCAGCATCGATTCTTTCTCTTTCTGCAGATCGCTCTCCAGCGGACCGTTCGCAATAATCGTCTGGATCTCCTCATGGATGATCTGCATCAGACGCTCCTGTTTGAGCGGGTCGGTATCGAACTGCATGATCAGTCCTGCGCGCGGGGTGGGGAGCGGCGTCATGTATCCATATGTACCTACGCCGTAGGAACCGCCTTCGCGTTCGCGGATAGACTCCAGATAACGGGTACTCAGGATACGACCGATGATCTCCATATTCAGATCGTTAGCTAGGGTGAATGGCATGTCATACGAGGTGTATTGGATGCGGTTCGAAGCAGTGGTGGTCTCCATCTTACGACTGAAATAGTTCTTCTGCAATCCCGGAGCAACGGTTACATGATGGTCAATCACTTCCTCGCGGGTCTTCTTCGTCTTCAGACCTCCCAACCATTGACAAATCATATCGCGTACCTTCGGATCATTCGGGTTGATATTTCCTACGAAGATGAAGGTGAAGTCTGCGGGGTTCGCAAAGCGCGCCTTGTAGATAGCCAACGCTTTGTCCAGATTGGCTTTCTCCAGCAGGTCATTATTGAAGAGCAACATACGCTCGGAGTGGTTTGCACTCATCAGTTGAACCGAATCCGAGAAAGCGGCTTTGGGGTTCTTGTCGCGGTTAGCCAACTGATTGCGCAGCAGAGCCATGGTGGTCTGGTAGGCCTCTTCATCGCGACGCGGAGCCGTGAAATAGAGATAGGTCAACTTAAGCATGGTCTCCAGGTCCTTGACGGACGACGAACCGTTGATGCGCTCGATATTCTCTGCTATCTCCGGCGTTACGGAAACGGTCTTACCCGACAGCGCTTTCTCTAACTGCGGTGCAGTGAAACGACCGATACCGGACATGCTGATGATCATCGTAGCCAACTCGGCAGACGGCAGGTCAGCAGTGGCTACTTGAGTCAAACCACCTTTCGAGAAGCCCTGCATCAATATCTCGTCGGCTTTGAAGTCCGTCGGTTTGATTACTACTTTGATGCCGTTCTTCAGCGTCCATTCGGTGAAACCGAAGCCTTCGTTCTTCGCAATCGACTTGATAGCCCCTTTCTTCGGCGCTTTCTTCACCAGTTCGGAATCAATCACTTCCTCTACCGGTGCTTCGATAGCCAGTTCGGTCTGACCGGCCAGGGTAGCCAGGATCAGTTCTTCGCTCGGGATGTTAACGCCTTCTTTCTCCGGTCCGGCGATAGCTACGGTCGGGTTCGGATGAATGAGCGATTGACCGATACTGTTCACTGCCTCCAGGTTCACGAGCGGCAGGGTAGCTTGCACGAACTCATACTCCCATTCTGCACCCGGCATGGACTCGCCGTCTTCGAAATGACGGATACACTCGCGGGCGATACTGATGTTCTTGCGGGTGTTACGCTCTTTGTACGCTTTCTCGATATCATTCAGTTTATCGCTCTTCACGCGCTCCAGTTCCGCGTTGGTGAAACCGTACCGACGCATTTTCTCCAGTTGGAAAATAAGGTCGTTATAGGCCTCTGTCTCACGTCCTGCTTTGGGCACCATCGTCACTTGGAAGGCATCCATTTTCTTCGCCGTCTCGCCGTAATGGCAGTATGCACCTGCGAACGATGCGTTCGGATCTTGCGCCAAGTCCGAGAAGCGGTTATTGAGGATGTCGCATGCCAGATCGCGGATGAGATTTAGCATATATTCCTGTGCCGTACCTTGGAAGAGCTCAGGCAGTTGGTCGAACTTATACTCCATCATGATACGACTCTCCTGTGCCTCAGGATCGGTCACAAGCGCTACCAGCGGTTTATCGTTATGGTTCACTGTGTAGATGGGGCGCTCGCCGAAGTTCTTACGACGCGGTACGTCTGCCCACAGCGCTTTGATCTTTGCCTCAATAGCATCTACGTCGATGTCACCTACTACGATAATCGCCTGATTATCCGGTCCGTACCATTTATGGTAGTAATCGCGCAGGGCTTGGTATTCGAAATTATTGATGACTGCTGTATCACCGATCACGTCGCGTTTCGCGTACTGCGTACCCGGGTACATCAGTTCGTTTAACCGCTTCCATATACGGCGGTTGGCCGTACGTCCGGTACGCCACTCCTCGCGGATCACACCGCGCTCGGCGTCTATCTCTTCGTCCAGCAGCAACAGACCGCAACTCCAATCGTGCATCACGAGCAACGCGCTATCAACGATACCTTCGCGATAGGTAGGTACGTCGCTCAGGCGATAAACGGTCTCGTCAATCGAGGTGTAGGCATTAATGTTTCCACCGAAATTGACACCTACCGACTCAAAATAATTGATGATCCCCTTACCCGGGAAATGCTGCGTACCGTTGAACGCCATATGCTCCAGGAAGTGCGCCAGACCGTTCTGATGATCCTCCTCAAGGATCGCACCTACCGCTTGCGCGATATGAAACTCACAGCGTTGTTTCGGCTGCTCATTGTGACGGATGTAATAGGTCAATCCGTTGTCTAACTTACCGTAACGAACCTCCGGGTCTATCGGTAATTTCTCCGGCGCCTCTTGCGCCGATACCATCATCGCTGCGCATAGCAGCGCGATGTTAAGCAATAACTTCTTCATTATCTTGTTTCTTTTTACGTGTTCTTTTCTTGGGTTTCTCTGCTTCGGCGATAGCTGCATTCACCTCCAGCAGTTCGTCGCCGCGACTCTTCCAGGGACGCGGACCGAGGATGCGCTCTACATCTTCGGACGTGATCACCTCGCGCTCCATCAGTAGTTGGGCGATCTGATGATGTCCCTCTGCCTGTTCGGTCAGTATCTGTTTGGCGCGCGCCATCTGCTCGGCGATGATGCGCTTCGTCTCTTCGTCAATCACTTTCGCCGTTTGCTCCGAATAGGGTTTCACGAATCCGTAGTCGTACCGACCCGTGGAGTCATAGAAACTGATATCTTTCAGCTGGTCACTCATACCGTAATACGCTACCATCGAGTAGGCCTGTTTCGTCGCGCGCTCCAGGTCGTTGAGGGCACCGGTGGACGTTTGGTCAAGGAAGAGCTGCTCAGCTGCACGACCGCCGAGTAACGAACATAACTCATCGAGTATATGCGCCTCGTTGGTGAGTTGACGCTCTTCGGGGAGATACCATGCCGCACCTAAAGCCATACCGCGCGGTACGATCGTCACTTTCACCAGCGGGTTCGCCCAACGGAGCATCCAACTGATCGTCGCATGTCCTGCCTCGTGGTAAGCGATGGATTTCTTCTCCTCATCGGTCATGATCTTGTTCTTACGCTCCAGACCACCTACGATCCGATCGACGGCATCCATGAAATCCTGCTTGCTGATTTTCTTGCGCCCACCTCGAGCTGCGATCAGTGCCGCCTCGTTACATACGTTCGCGATGTCTGCACCCGAGAAACCCGGTGTCTGCTTACTTAAGAAATCGATATCTACCGTCTCATCCAGTTTGAGCGGACGCAGGTGCACTTGGAAAATTTCCTTACGCTCCTGCAAGTCCGGTAACTCCACATGGATCTGTCGGTCAAAACGACCGGCACGCAGTAACGCGGCATCGAGTACGTCTGCGCGGTTGGTAGCCGCCAGGATGATCACACCGGAGTTAGTACCGAAACCGTCCATCTCGGTTAGTAACTGGTTCAGCGTACTCTCGCGCTCGTCGTTACCACCGGTCATCACGCTCTTTCCGCGTGCACGACCGATCGCGTCGATCTCATCGATGAAGATGATAGAGGGCGATTTCTCTTTCGCCTGACGGAAGAGGTCGCGTACACGACTCGCACCTACGCCGACGAACATCTCCACGAAATCACTACCGCTCATCGAGAAGAAAGGTACGTCTGCTTCACCGGCTACCGCCTTGGCAAGCAGCGTCTTACCCGTTCCCGGAGGGCCTACTAACAATGCTCCTTTTGGGATCTTGGCACCTATCTCCGTATATTTCTGGGGATTCTTGAGGAACTCCACGATCTCCTGTACTTCTTGCTTCGCACCGTACAGACCCGCTACGTCTTTGAACGTCACTTTATCTTTCTTATCGCGGTCGAAGATCTGCGCTTTGGCTCTACCGACGCCGAAGATACCGCCGCCTGCACCGCTACCGATGCCGCGACTCATATATACGAAGAACAGCACGATCAGTACGAAGGGCAGGATATTCACGATGATCAGATACCAATAGTCATGCGATTTATCGTACTTCACATCGATTGCTGCTTGACCGTTCGCCTTGCGCGTTCCGTTGATGCCTTCGATATACTTGGAGAACTCCTCGACGGAAGGAACTTGCGTTTTCAGTTGTCCGTGTGCCTGTTCGCCATCACCCTGCGAATTAAAAACCAGCGTGTACTTGGCGGGCTTCACGTTCGCTTTCAAACTCAGGTCGTCATACACCGTGATCTTATCGATCGCGTCTGCTTCGATGTATGCAGTGAGTTTGGTGTAACTCAACTCTTTGCTTGCGCCTTGTCCTTCTTTATTACCAAAGAAATAATAACCGACGATCAGAAAAGCAAGCGTATAGAAGATGAAGCTGACCCATCTTTTCGGTCCGCTCGGTTGCCCGTTATTATTCGGCTGCGGTATCGGTTGTTTCTTTTTTGTTGCCATAAAAATCTTAAATCTTAAATCTTAAATCTCAAATGATTTCCGGCAACTCGGAAATCTTTCCGTCCGCCCAGAGATGCTCAATGTCATAGAATGCCCGGGGTTCGCGTTGCATGATATGCACAAAGATCGTGCCGTAGTCCATCGCGATCCATTCTGCGTTCTCTTCACCGGCTACGCTCAGCGGATGCACATGCGTCTGGGTACGAACGAAATCATTCACTTCGTCCGCGATAGCAGCTACCTGCGTGTTACTCTGTCCTTCGCAGATAAGCATCATCTCCACCGGAGCCTCTTTGATCTTACGTAAGTCAATCGTTACAATGCGTTGTCCTTTGCGGTTGCGGATACCTTCGATAATGGTATCCAATAATTTTTTAGTACTTATTTCCTTCATAGAATAAAAAAACCTTTGCGGCTGCAAAGGTACTACTTTTTTTTTACATATGCAAGTTTTTATGCAAAAAAGAGTTTTTTGGCATTCTCGGAGGTACGCTTCACGATCTCTTCGGGTGTCGTTTGGAATACCTGCGCCAAACGCTCTGCGACGTACGTCATAAGTCTGCTCTCATTGCGTGTTCCGCGGAACGGAGTAGGGGCCAAATACGGACCATCGGTCTCCAGAACGATGGAGTTAAGGAGTGAAGGAGTGAAGGAGTGAAGGTCGGCTAACATATCCGCTAACTTGCAGTTTTTGAAGGTGATAACCCCTCCTATGCCGAGATAAAAGCCCATCTGCAGATATTGCTGAGCTACCTCCTTCGAACCGTTAAAACAATGAATAACCCCGCGAAGAGAATTTTGAATTTTAAATTTTAAATTTTTAATTTGAGCATCCTTTAGGATGCGAATAGTATCTTCCGTCGCTTCGCGACTATGGATCATAACAGGCAAGTTTAACTCCTCCGCCAAATCCAGTTGACGTTGGAAAACCTCCCGTTGGGCATCCTTGAACGTCGTATCCCAATAATAATCGAATCCGATTTCGCCGATAGCGACGATCTCCTCCCGATGTTCCCGAATCGCCTGTTCGATAATCGCGTATTGCGCTTGCCAATCTTCTTTTACGTCCTGCGGATGAAAACCCAAAGCCGGGTAACAATATCCGGGATGACGACGACAAACATCGAGTATACCGGGTATGGAAGCTGCATTGACGCCCGGCACAATCATCGCCTCCACACCTGCTTCTCGCTGGCGTGCAATCACTTCTTCGCGGTCGGGCGCGTACGCCTCTTCATCCAAATGTATATGGGTATCTATCATCGTGTTAAAATACTGCTGTCTCCGTAGGAGAGGAATCGAAAATCATGGCTTAATGCATAGTCGTATATCGTTTTCCAATCGCCGCCTACAAACGCACTCACCAACAAGAGTAAGGTCGATTGCGGTTGGTGGAAATTGGTAATCAACTGATCGACAATGCGGAAACTATAACCGGGTTTGATCATAATCTGCGTCTCGGCATGCAATGTCTCCTGATGTGTTGCGTCCAGATAATCGATTATAGCCTGCAATTTTTCTCTCACTTCACACAGTGAAACGGTCTCACTTCTCACTTCTTCATAGGGCTCAAATTGACCGACATGAATTTCGGTATTCCGGTATTCCGATATTCCGGTATTCCGTAATTTCGCTCCGATAAAATAGAGGCTCTCGAGTGTTCGCATACTCGTCGTCCCGACTGCCACTATCTTTCCTAACTTACTGATGATATGCTTAATCGTGGCTTTCGGCACAGCGATGATCTCCGTGTGCATCGTGTGTTCGTTCGCGTCGGCGGTTTTCACCGGAAGGAACGTACCTGCACCTACATGCAGCGTCACTTCGTCGGTTTCTATCCCGCGGTTCCGCAGGTCGTTCAGTACCTTATCCGTAAAATGCAGACCCGCTGTAGGAGCAGCAACGGAACCCTTGATGCGCGAATAAACGGTTTGGTAGGTTGTCTTATCGCTCTCTTCCGTCTTACGGTTGAGGTAAGGTGGGATAGGCAGTTCACCCGCTGCGTCCAATATCTCGGCAAACGATATATTATCGCCGTTCCATTCAAAGCGAATAGCGAACGTATTGCCCATCGTTTGCTCTTTGTACGCGCGGAGGGTAACCCCTAAACTCTCAACTCTAAACTCTAAACTCTCATCGTGCCACTTCTTCACATTCCCCACCATACATTTCCAGGTACAACCGGTGGTAGAGCCTAACGACAGTTGGTAATCATGCGGTGCAATCGGTTCGAGGCAGAAGATCTCAATCCGTGCTCCGGTAGCCTTATGAAACTCCAATCGCGCCTGTATCACGCGCGTGTTATTATAGATAAGGAGTGAATCAGACGCAATATAATCGCCTACGTGGTAAAACACGTCTTCACTTACCTGTCCGTTGCGATAGACCAGCAGTTTACTGTGGTCGCGTTCCGCTAACGGATACTTGGCAATCCGTTCGTCCGGTAAGGGATAATTATAATCAGCTATGTAAATGGGCTTCATTGCGTTTTCCTTGAAAAAGCTCGTATTTATTGAATTGGCAATCCAGTTCTCCGTTCAAGAGTCGCATTTTCTTGCTGGGTTTCAGTCCGATACATTTCATCGCGGCATCGTTACTGGATATGATCCAGGCCGTCGCTCCGGTGAATTGATGTTTGAGCGCCGTACCGATCTTGCCGTACAAATCCTCCATATCTTTGTTGCTCGCCAATCGTTCTCCGTACGGCGGATTGATCATGACTAAGGGGTTAGAGGTCTGTACTCTGAGTTCTTCCATGCGGATTTGCCGCAGTTCGACATCTTTCTGCACTCCTGCGCTCTTCACGTTCTTCGTTGCTTGTTGGATGGCGTAGAACGAAGCGTCGGAACCATATATCTTATGCGCAAACTCCCGTTCGCGGCTGTCGTCGTTATAGATATCGCTCCATAGTTCGGCATCGAAATCCAGCCATTTCTCGAAAGCAAACGATTTCCTAAATACACCCGGTGCGATGTTACGGGCAATGAGTGCCGCCTCGATGGGGAGCGTACCTGAACCGCACATAGGGTCGTAGAAATCGCTGCCTCCTTTCCATCCTGCTATCAGCAGCATGCCGGCCGCTAACACTTCGTTGATCGGTGCTTCGGTAGTTGCTACGCGATAACCGCGTTTATGGAGACTCTCTCCGCTGCTATCCAGACTCACCGTCACCGTCTCATTTGCGATATGTACGTTAATCAGCAGGTCCGGATCGCTTACTTTGACGTTCGGTCGTTTGCCTGCTTTTTCTTGCCAATAATCTGCGACGGCATCCTTTACGCGGTAGGTGACGAAACGACTGTTGCGGAAGGTCTCGCTATAGACGGTTGCATCGATCGCAAAGGTTGTGTCGGCAGTCATATACCTGCTCCAATCAATCGCTTTGATAGCCTCGTAGAGGGCATCTTCGGGTTTGGTCTTTTTCGAGATCTCCAGACGCTGCGGCTTCGCGATCTCCACAAGAATGCGGATAGCGGTGCGCAGACAATGATTGGCGCGGTAGAGCAGTGCTTTATCGCCCATAAAAGAAACGGCTCGTCTTTCGATGAGCACGTCGTTGGCTCCCAACTCGGTCAGTTCCTGCGCCAACACCTCTTCCAGACCCTTAAAGGTCTTCGCTAACATGCGATAGTTTTTCATAACTTATCTGAGGGATTTCTACGTAATCCCAACAAGCTGCCGCTGGCACCTTGTTCAAAGCAAAACAATAAATCTCCTTGCTCAAATAAATTTGGACAGATAGATTTTTTATTTTGCTTTGCGGAAAGAGAGGGATTCGAACCCCCGGTACGTTTCCGTACTTCGGTTTTCAAGACCGACGCAATAGACCACTCTGCCATCTTTCCTCTCGCCCTTCGGCGAAATCGGCTGCAAAA
>JAEEGL013765202.1_pt1 | contig 11451 bp, 3 predicted proteins | sample 9134231 | NCBI WGS metagenome assembly JAEEGL01 (sample SAMN16246548, study PRJNA631951) | gut metagenome | biome: gut microbiome; feature: rumen; material: fiber-attached | host: Bos | place: Iran: Karaj | collected 2018-10
CGGCGGTGTGCGTGGACCTTGAGCGCGACCAGATGAGATTCGTCGGGAGGATTGCGGAATGAGCATGACACTTGAAGAAAAGGTTGAAGTTTGGCAGGCGCAACAATGGTTCCGCATCCACATCATTGAGGACGATGTAGTCATCCAGGAAGCCTTTGTGAAGGAACTCCCGAAGTGGAACGGGATTTCAGGCGAGGTTAACTACAGCTATTTCAGGGTCGATTGGCACAGCACCACGCAGACGGGACTTAACAATGTCACGCGCTGGGGCGAAGTCCAAATATACCAGGTCTATGACGTTGCGGGTTCAGACTTGGAAAGCGGCTCGGTATTTGCCAGCCATTCGACGTGGACGGTGGACGACCACACGTATCAGTCGTTCGACCGCCCGTGCCAGCTGGAGGTGACGCCGGTTTACCTGATTCCCGCCTATTTCCATTGGTATGGACCGATTGTAAAAATCCAATACAATGGAGCGAAATACGAGGCCAGTGGCGGCGCCTCAATGTCGGTCATAGTGGCCACGGAAGACATGGATATTGGCGAGGTCGTGAAGGTCGGCGCCGATGACCAGTTGCTAGGAGTCCCGGAGGCGATTTCAGAACATCATGTGGGCGGCGCGTCGGTAAGTGTCGAGGGGTGGCAAATCACCTACAACGCGCGCCTGACGCGCACCGTACACGGCGAAGAGCAAGTATATTACAAGGACCGCGTAGACAAACTGGTCACAAGCTCCGCGACATTCCCGTACTTTGACATTCCTCTCGACGTCAATCAATCCAGGCAGCGCTACATCGACCACTATGATGGCGACACGCCAGTATACGAGACGTATAAGACGCCTCTTGTTTTTGAGCCGATTGTGTCGCGTGGCAAAAGAATCCGCTTTAACACCGAGGGCTTCGACGCCGCAATACCGGCTCGCCCCGACATTGGCTGGGCCGAGACGGGCAACGTAGTGCTTCAAGATGAAAAGCTGCCGGTGGAGATAACGGACATCAACAGATTTCTCGGCTGGAATTTCAATGGCGACATCATTTCAACATTGACGACCCTTGATTGGACCGCGCCCGATTTCAGCATAATTTGGCCGATGATGGAATTGGACGACTCCCTTGTCGCTCAGTATTCCGACAACTACTTCATGGTCATCCCGACGGGTGGCGACACTTCAACATTGGTGAAGCTGACAACCTCGAAAACCACGCTCACATCGTGGTGTGACCCGGAAGCCCCGTGGCTTCAAACTGCGGTGTACGACGATGAGAAGTGTAGGATTGTGGCGATTCCTGGCGACAAGCACCGCTTCAAGGGATTCTATTTCAACAGCGCCGTCGTCGGCACCTTGCTGTCGGAAGAACTGGAAGTTGAGTATCTGTACAACTCATCTGATTTCAGCGGGGAGTACCGTCACATTTACGCCGTGTTTGAGCCATGCCCGCACGTCAAGCTAATCATTGATGATGCTTCCTGGGGCGAGGCGGACATTGTGGACGTGGAGGGCGCGAGCGTTCTCGACGACGAGGGCGAGGGCGATCTCTCCTTCGGCCGCACCTACCGCTTCAAGGCGGCAATCAAGGACTATGGCCAATTCCTCGGCTGGTACAAGCCGGGGCCGAGCTATCAGTCAGACCCGACAGACATCGTGCCGTTCGACGACGATTATCAGAACCTCGAACATCTTTTCGTCCCGCAGGAAGCCGGCGACTTCACCCTCATCGCGAAGTTCGAAGAGCCGAAGCGCTACAACGTCGTGACGGCCGTGACGCATGACCCAAGCGTCTCCGGCGGCTGCACGGTGTCCGTCGCGGAGGGGAATCACCCGGCCGGCGCCGAGGCGGGCGTCTACTTCCACGGGCCGCTGACGGTGCGCGGTGACGCGAATGTCGGCTGGCGCCTGGTCGCGTGGAAGATAAACAATGTCGAGGTTGCCGTCGCGACGGAAGAAGAGCCGTGCAACGAGTTCCTTTCCTTCGTTCTGGGCGACGAGGGGACGATTGACGAGAATGACACCTGCACGGTCGAGGGCGTCTTCGAGGCCGACAAGTTCGACGTGGACCTTGACACGGACGAACACTCCGCAAACAAAGGGACGGTGGCGCTCAAGGTGTCGAGCGACTACGGCGCGACCTACACCACCACGACGCAGCGCACGGACATTCTTGCGGGGTCATACCTCCGCGTTTCAGTCAAGGCCAGCACCGGCTCGGCGTTCCGGCGCATCGAGGTTGACGGCGCCCGCATCGTGGCTATGCCCGACACGGGCGACAGCGGCACCTACAATTACGATTTCCGCTTGTTCAAGGACGTGAAGGTCCGCGCGTTCTTCGGCGCGACCGTGACCGTTGCGGCGAAGAAGAAGAGCAGCGGCACCATTTCAGACGAAACGAACGGAAGGGTTGCCGCGTCGCTCTCCAAGACGGGGCCGTGGGATAGTGTCACGTGCGATTTCACCTACGGCGAAAAGGTCTGGATAAAGGCCATCAACAGCGAGGCCGAGGGCGCGACGGCCTATTTCAACTCCTGGCATTCGTCGTCAGACTCCACGCTCACGGCGCCGTTGCCGAAGTACGGGCCGCTGATTGACGTGACCGAGACGGGCAACGCCACATATTGGGCGAAGTTCTCCCCGCAAAAGCTGAAAGTCGGCATCAGGATAACGAACGACGGCGACCCGCAATATGGCGACATCCGGGTCTTGACCGGCGGCAATGACACCTACCTCGTCGAAGTGTCGCAAGCGACGTATCTCGCCGTGATAGCGGACTATTTCGACGAGACTTCCACCGCGAATATTCAGCCTTATTCTCCGGCCGGTTTCGGCATTGACCGATACTATGTCACGAACCAGGGCGACACGGTGCGGCTCGTCTGCGAGGCGAGTAATGCGGAACAATATCCTTTTGACCATTTCGGGCGCGTACACTATACGGCGAAAAGCACACTCACTACTCCCGAAGAGGAAATCGAGGCTGACGAGCTGCCGCGCTTCGTTGTCTATGCCAATGTGGAGATTGCCGCGCGCTATCAGACAAGCAAACCGAATAATGTCATCGTGCGCTACGCGACCGGCTCGGGACGGGCGATGGGCGGCTTCGACCTCGCGCCCGTCGGCGTGAACGGCAAGATGAAGACCGACGCGCTCGTGACGGCCGATTACCGGCAGGGCAATACGGTCGAAGTTTCCGCGACGGTGAAGAACGGCTACAAGTTCGTTGGCTGGTATTCTGACGCGGCGCACAACACATTGCTTTCCGACGAAGTGATTTACCAATTCACGATGGGCGATTCCGAGGTGGTGATTTTTGCGGCGTTCGCCGAGAGCGGCAACCGCGTCTTTGTCTGGGAGGGGTCCACGGAGAACAAGACGATGACGTGGCGTTCGCGGCGGGCGGTTCTCCCGCAGGCGATGAACATGGTGGTCGCGGCGGTTCACGCCGACGGCTATCCGCTTGATTTGAAGGTGCATCACGCAAGCTCGCCGGACCCGGCGGTGAACGGCTGGCATGATGCGGAAATCGAAGTGAAGGGCCAGGACGCGCGGCGCTTGCCGATTGCGCGCGCCGGCAAGTACGTCGAAGTTGAGGTCGTGTCGGCTCACGCGGTGACGCGCGTCGCGGTCGGCTCGTCGATGCAAGGACTTTTAGGGTAAGGAGGTTGAATTATGGCATTACCATTAAATCCGATTGGAAACACAGTAGTAGATTCCTGGGCGGGAGGCTGGTCCACCGTCTCTAATTCGTCAATCCTAAAAGGGCGTCAAATGGCGTCAGACTTGGCCGCCGGCGCTTCGGCCGCACAAGGAGGAATCAGCGCGGCGAAAAGCGGCGTTGACGCGGCACACCAGGGCGTTGACGCAATAAAGGGACTTGCCGGGCAAGCGAACGCCACGAAAATCAACCTCGGCAACTATGAATCGCAAATTGGCGGCGTGGCGGGCGCGATGGGTGGCACCGCTGCCGCGATTGGCCGCGCGGCGGACGCGATGAATCAGCCGATTGCGCAGATGGCCGGCGCCGCAGGGGCCATGACGCCGGTCATCCAGAACATTGGTACTGCGGCCGCCGGGATGCAGCCAATTATTGCGAACGTCGGCGCGGCTGCGGACGCGATGGGACAGGACATCTCAAATGTCCGCCAGACGGCGCAGGACCTTCGCCCATACGCCGACGAGCTTCAGCGCTACGCCGGGGACATGTGGCAGCAGGGCGTCAACCTCGGCGGCCAGGGGCAGGACATCATGGCGCAAGGCACAAGCCTCATGAATCTCAACCCGAACGCCGGCGGCCTCGTCGGTGAGGTTATGAAAACTCTTGCAATGCTCGACCCCGACGCCTATGTCTCAATGGGCGCGGCCGACGTTCAAGGTTCGTACAGCAACGCGCAACAGCAGATGATGCGCAACTTGACCCGCGCCGGCGCAGACGCCTCTTCTCTTAGAACGGCGGCCATGCAAACGCAACTGGCGTCGTCAATGGCGGCAGCGCTTTCTGGCGCCAAGACACGGCTTCGCGTTCAGGGAATCAAGGACAGATTCGCGGCGCTCGGACAGGCAACGGACATGGCGCGAGGCCTGATCAACACCGGTACCGAAACAATGAACTCCGCGCTCGGCTTCCAGTCGCGGGCGTCGCAAAACCAGGCGGACGCCGGGAACCTCATCGCAAAGATGGGCGACTTGCAAGCCACCGCCGGCCAGCTACAGGCACGTCAAGGCGACCTTTACGGCCAGCAAGGGCAACTGCAAAAGGGCATGGGCGATCTTTACGGCCAGCAGGCGAGCGCGCAAGCGCAACAGGCGCGGCTATATGGCGACGTTGCAGGTGCGCGCGCCCAGCAAGCAAGCGCCTATCAGGCGCAAGCGAATGTTCAGGCGCAACAGGCGCAGGCATACAACCTCGCCGCGAATCTCGCACAAGCCGGATTGAACATCGACCTCAACTATGCGGACGCGCTTGTCAAGGCATACGGCAACGAGACGGCGGCCTACAAAAATCTCACGGCGGCGCAACAGGCGGCGGCGAATTACTACGCCGACGAAGCGAAGTTCAGGAATTCCGTCAAGAGCCTGGGCGCTTCGATTGGCATGACCGGGGGCTGATTCAATTAGGAGGATTTCATCATGGAAGACGACAACAAGGACAAGGAAGAGCAGGAAGGCGCCGTGCAACCCGCCGCGCAGGAAGAAAGCGGAGTCACCCGCAACCAATGGGACGGCGGCCCCTGGCCGCAGGAGGCCGCCAGCGTTGCGACGGACGAGGACAATCACCGCATGCTTGAGGCGACACGCAACAGGCCTGAAAACCTCACGCAGACGCAAACGCCCGATTCGCATTGGGATTCCGTTCTTTCGCGCCAACATGCGCAGGACGTCGAGGACGTGAAGCTCCAGCGCTTCGCACAGAACCGCGCCGTCGTTGAACAGATGATTAAGGCGCGCGACGACCGCGTGAACGCGGAAAAGGCGGCGGTGCAGGCGCGCGAGGACGAGTTTTCCGCGCTCGCATCGCTTTGCTACGACCCGGCGTATGGGCAGGCTTTCGTCGATTCCGGCACCCTCCAGGCGTACAATGCGGCACATCAGGGCGAACAGGGCTTCAATCCCATTACGAAAATGGGCCGCATGACCGGCGGCGCGCTATTCGTCGAGCGGCAGGTCGTGGACAACAACGGGCGTCCCGTCGTCGAGCAGTTTGTGGACCCGAAAACCGGCCGGACCGTGCGGCGCCCGAAGATCGCAGTTGAGGCGATTGGCCCGAAGCAGTTCCAGGCGCGGATGCAGGACTTCCGGGATTGGCAATGGGACGACGTGACAAAGCAGTTCATGAATCGCGGCGATTTCGCGAAGGTCCAGAAGTCGCGCGAGGACAAGGCCCGCGCGGAGATGATTGCAAATGCCCGCGCGAACAATCCGGCGCTTGACATTAAGTATCGCGAGCAGGAAAACAAGGAGCGCGAGACTTCGATAAAAGAGGCCGAGACATTGGCGAAGATCGCGACGGAAGCCGGCAATGGCGGCGGCCGCGCCACGAAGGAGCTAAGAGACGAAGACGATTGGCTCACGGAGAAAATCGACGCATTGAGCGGCAAGGAAAACATGACTGATTCCGAAAAGCGCGACCTGGAACATTTCACGCGCCGGCGTTCAAAGATACGCGCGGAAATCGACGGCCAGGAAGAAGAGCAAGACACCCAGGTTAAATTAGGTCCGCTGCCATATTCAGACTCTCTCGCGGATTCGGGATGGTCGGACAATGAAATATCCGATGTTTTATCGGCTTACAAGATAATGAAGTCTCCGCAAGGGTCACTTGGCAAAAACGAGGCGAAATTGCGCGCGGCCGCACCTCGCGTGATAGAGAAGTACGAAAAGGGATTGACGCCCGCGCAACTACGCCGTGTCCGGGCGTGGATGAACGGCGGTAAACCCGCCCCGGAGCCGCAGCCTGCGCCGCAAGTCGGCACGAAGCCTAATGCGAGGGCCGTGCATGAGGGCGCGGTGAAGCGCGAGGGCACGGAGAAGAACAAACGCACACACAACTAAGTGGAGAACTAGAAACATGGACGACGACAGGGAAGAAGATTTTTCCGGTTTTCTTGAGCGCAATCCGGTGCCGGATGATGAACCTGAAGCTGAACAAGCCGCATTGCAGGACACCAACGTTGAAAACGAGGTTGAGCAACGCGACTTGCCGGACACGGGAACCGTGGCGGAAGAGCAGGAGCGGCAACCGTCTTTCTCGTTTGAAGAAGGCGAGCTTGACGGATTCTTCGACCGGAATGTGCCAAACAAGGTTGGCGCGTTCGTCGGCAACGCCGTTCATAGTTTCAACCGCACGATGGGTGACATCGCCGCGACGCTGAATGCGGGGCTTGGCACGTTGCTTCATGAGCGCGACGGCGTGAACAAGCTAGGCATTGTCATGCGCGGCGGGCAGAACGTGCTTGATGCCAATGCGAAGTTTGCGCGCAAGGCGCGTGTTGGTGAAGAGTTGCTTGCGGTTGACAACGGGGAAATAAAAGACATTTCGGATGATTCCAAGAAGTATCTGGAGGAAGAGGCTCGTAGGAGGTGGCAAAGTGATCCGTCCGGTTTCACAATGACTGACGAAAGGGACATTGCGAGAGAAGCTCGCGCGGCTGCGCAATCTAAGGAATGGCAACAGACGCGGGAAGATTCTCTCAAATACTTGCAAAACCGTGCGCGTGAAAATGGATTCGCGTTCAATCCCAAGAGCCAGCGGTCCGACACGTGGGAATCCGAGTTCGCGGAGCAGATGCGCCTTTCAGACATGGCGCGCAACGAGGAACAGCGCAAGCCGGCAAATGAGCTTCCCGACCGTGAAGTAATGTTGCGTTCGCCGGAGCAGATATGGAATCAGCGCGCATCCGACAGGGTGCATGAGGCCGAGGCGGCCTATAACGCGCATTCCGCCGCGTCACAGGCGAGCCGGACATTTTTCAATGACGCGATTTCCAAAAACCTTGTCGATATCAACGCGCAAAACGAGTATCTCCACAATCTCGGATTGAAGTATGGCGGCGAAAAAGGCGAAGGATTCTGGGGACGCACGGGCGAGACACTTGAACGGATGCTTGTTGACGTGACGGACCAGACCGGCAATATCACGCTAATGCTGGCGGCGCAAGGTGCCGTTGGGCTTGCGGCGAAAGCGTCCGCTGCGGCGCAAGGCGCGACCGCCGTTGCCGGCGGCGCCGTCGCGGAGGCCGCCACGTCGCTTGGCATGGCCGATGTCGCAATGGCGGCTACGCGGACGGCCGCCGTGAACACCGCGAAGAGCGTCGGCCTTCAGGCGATGGGCCGCGCGCTGCAAGCCGGATTCATCGCGTCAGAGTTCCAGGGCGCCATGGACGAGGCGCGGGACCTCGGCATTCCCGACGCAGAGGCGGCACGTCACGCGATGGAATACGGCGTGGTCGCCGGTGTCCTGGAGAATGCCGGACAGCTTATCAACGTCGCCGGATTGAACGGAAAGACGGTCAGCAAGTTCGGGCGCGCCGTGTTCGGCAACAAGGCGTTTAGCCCGGAAGCGCTCGCCACCCTCGCGGGGACGATGAAGCAGGCGGGCGTCAAGCTCGGCGCCAGGATCATCGATCAAGTGGCGGATGCGACGGGCGAAGGCCTGGAAGAGATCACCCAGACCACGGCGCAGGGAATGGCGATGGCGGCGGTCATCGACGAGTATTGCGACCGGCACAACCTGAACAAGGCCGAATTTCTCGCCGCGCACGACGGCGCGCCGTACAAGATCGGCGAAGACGGCACGGTGCGGTATGACATCGGCAAGGCCGTTGAGGAAATCCGCGAGTCCGGCCTCGCCGGCGCCGGGTCCGCCTTGGGCACGTCGTTGCTGGGCATGGGCGGCGGCGTGGCAAAACGCGCGTTTCGCGGAAGGACGGCAGCGGTCGCGGGAGTCTCCGCAGTCACCGGCCTTAACGCGACGAGGCTTGAGGCCGTCTATGGCGACAACGCCTGCGAAGTGGTCGCACACGCCTTGGCCGGCGTCAGGAACGACGAGGACGTGGCGAAGCGCCGCGAGATTCTCGCAAACGAGGTGAGCGACGAGGATTTCGGCGAGGATGCTCTACGCCTCTTCGACTACTGCATCGACAACGCGAAAGTCACCGAGACGGCGGCCATGTCCGGGCTTTCAAGCAAGTTCCAGGTCCCGGTCAGCATGAACGAGGGCTGGGAGGAATCCGACGGCGGCGCGTTGTGGTCCTACAGCAATGACGGCATCACCATCGTGCAGGATGTGGTCAACAATGAAATTACCGTCTTGAACGGCGAGACGGGGCAGACGGTCAAGGCAGACTCTCCCAACGACGCCCTTGCCGCCGCAAATCGGTACAGCATCGAGAACCAGGCGCGGCAGGTCGTTCTTGCTAACCGCGTGGAATACTTCGGCGACATGATGCAGCGGCTGGCGCCGGAGGACTTCAAGCGCACGTCCGTGTACATGACGACGCGCGAGGCGCTTGAAAAAGAACCGGACGTTCGCGCTGCGCTGATCGCGGACATTGGCGAGGATGTTGTCACGGCCGCGCGGGAGATTGGCGGCGACGAGGCCATCAACGCCCTGCTTGAGTCCAAATTCGAAGGCGGCACGTTGAGCGACGGCCGGATTGTGTTCGCCGCCGACAAGATGAGCGGCCCGTGGAAGATGATGCAGCTTATTAACCACGAGACGACGCATTCCGGCATATTGAGCGCCAATTCCTGGGATAAGAAGAAGTCCGCTGACTTCATTCGCAACATGAACGTCGCGAAGCCGCAGGGATTCGATGCCGAGGCCGAACGTGGTTTCCGTGGCCTTACGGAGTCGCAACGTAACAGCTTCGCATGGCAATTCTGGATGAGGGCGGACCGGATCAAGCGGAATCTCGGATATGAAGAGGGAAGCCCGAAACTCATGGAGGAGACAATCGCCTACTTCTTCCAGGACCGGGCGAACCGTCCGTCGATGTGGTCGCGGATGAAACATGCCTTGTTCCAGACGTTGCGCGACAACGCCGGAAGGAACATCGCGCTCCAGGAGTCCGACATCGAGGTCATGGTCGATGCGTGGCGGCACGATCCAAGCAAGCTGACGAAGAATGACAAGGCCGCGCCGGAGGCGCCGGCGGCGAAGAGCGAAACGACGCCCACGCCGGAACCGACGCCTGCGCCAAAGGCCGAGGCCACGCCAAAGGTGGAACCTACGCCGGCGGCCGCGCCAAAGACAGAGACGCCGACGCCTGCGCCCGAAACCGCGACGGCAGAGACGGCGCCGGCGGCCAAGACTGAAACGCCCGTCGAGACTGCGGCCGCGAAGCCGTCGAACGACGAGAAGGCGCCGGAAGTGAAGCAGCCGAAGGCCGAAGAGACGCCCGTCGCAAAGGCCGAGACGACGCCGGCGCCGGAAACCACGCCAAAGGCCGAAAATGCGGCGCCCGCCGAGGAATCCGCGAAAACGCCTGCGGAATGGCTCGCCGAGAAAGGTATCACGATCCGCAAGGGCACATATGACGCCGTGACGAAGAAACTGGCAGAGTCGAAGGACAATGACACCGTTTCCGGCGTCCTGGAGCGTCGCATTCTGCCGGAAAACGCGCCTGCGCTCTCGCGGCAGACTCGTAAGGCGCTTGTCAGTAAACTTAACAAGATGGGCTTCCGCGTTAACGAGAAGTCAACTGACACGACGCTGCTCCGCAACCTCCTTGAGAAGTACACCGACGAAACGGGCCGCGCTGCTCCTGCAAGCGCATCCACGACCACGCCGGCCGCTGCGACGCCTGCGGAGTCCAAGACGCAGACGAAGGCGCGCGGGCCGTCGGCATACATCACGCCGACGGAAAAGTCGCGGACGATTCCCATTTCCAAGCTGCGGACGCTCAAGGACGAGCCGCAGAAGTCCATCGATAACGCCTGGGGCTTCATGGAGAAGGCCGCGCGTGGCGAGGCGGACAAGCGCAAGCCGATTCACGTCGTGGACAATGGCGACGGCACATTTACCGTCATCGATGGCAACGCCACGACATGGGCGATGGCGCGGCACGGCGAAACGGAGATAATCGCGGAGGTCGTCGGGAAGGATCGCGGAACGCGGATTGCGAACTCTCACTACGAGATTCAGGAAGAGGGCGTAAAGGACGCGGACGGCAACAAGATCGCCTTGCGGGCCGGTGGATTCGACGGAATGGACGTGACGAGCGAGGCGGCCCGCGAGAAGGCCTATGCCGACGCGGAGGAGAATTTGCCCGCATTGGAGGAACTTACCCGTAAGGCGGCGGCGAAGGTCGGCGGCGAGGTGATGTTGCATCCCGAAAACAAGGCCGGGGCCGATACCGACGAACGCGAGGTTGGCAAGCGCGTCAAGAAACGCTCTCGCGTCGAGGACAAGAAGGCGGACTACAAGGGCGACTACTCCGGCGTCGTGGACCTTATCGGCACGACCATCACGCTCACACCGGACAAGGACATGTCCGACGCCGTGAAGGCCATTCGCAAGAACTTGCCGGAAGGGGCGTCAGTTGCCCGTGTGAAGTTCCTGTCGAATCCCGACAAGGGCGGATATTGGGACGTAAAAGTTTCCGTGCGCTTCGCCAATGGCGGCATCGGGGAAATCATCGTCGCGGACGCGTATCTCACCGAGGCGAAGTTCGGGCGTGGCGGACACGAATTATACGACTACCAGAGGGCACTTGAGGAAGCTAAAGAGACAGATGCGGAAGCGGCTGACTTATACTTTGCGCTAAAACAAATCGAACTTGCGATTTATTCGCACAACACGCCTCAAGCGGAGGCTTGGCGCGCGGAATGGGATTCGGCGAAGGCTACTGCCTCGTCCTCGCTGACGCGCTTCCTGGCGTCCCATGGGAGAGACTTCATTTCCTCAATCGACATGGGGTCATTGAAGGACTTGCTATCCGGGACCCACTTGCACCAGC
>JAEEGL013812015.1_pt1 | contig 11451 bp, 12 predicted proteins | sample 9134231 | NCBI WGS metagenome assembly JAEEGL01 (sample SAMN16246548, study PRJNA631951) | gut metagenome | biome: gut microbiome; feature: rumen; material: fiber-attached | host: Bos | place: Iran: Karaj | collected 2018-10
CCCCTATAACAAAACAACCAACCGCTGTCGCGGTCGGTTGTTCAAAGGCGGAGAGGACAAGATTCGAACTTGCGGTAGAGTTACCCCTACGGCAGTTTAGCAAACTGCTGGTTTCAGCCACTCACCCACCTCTCCGGAAGCTAGCTGAAAAAGTATTTTTCGCAATAGCGACTGCAAAGGTAATGCTTTTTTTGATACCTGCAAGTGTTTTTGCCGTTTTTTTTTGAAAAAACTTTTTGTAGTGTGATTAGAGATGCTTCCTGATGAAGAAAAAGAACGGGACAAAAGAACTTGCCTTTTGTCCCGTTATCAGGTACTTAGGGGTTGTCATTACTCAATGATGATGTGGTATTCCTCGCGAGGGCTCCAGTCACGGGTTAAGAACCACATGATGGCAAAAGCGATTAAGATGGTGAGGATGACCATACCAGAGAGAACTGGATAGCTGAGGAGTTTTCCAGCCTGGGTTGCATAGTAAATGTCGTTCCAGTTATAGATGTTCATCTCGGATGCTGTGGCAAAGTCAACCCACCAGACGCACGTCTTGGTAAACGGGATGAGTGACATCACGACATAGCTGGCGATAGTGCCCTTGCGGCTGCGATAGTTACCCAAGAACTTGCGGCAGCCCTCGGCAATGAAACCGAAGATAATGCATCCCAAGGCAAAAATCTCGTGTCCCTGACCGAACAGGAAGTTAACCATCAGCACGAGCAAGGCACACAGCATGGCCATGCCGGGCAAGGGATAGCGTTCGCACAACTTATAGTAGGGCCATGCTGCTAGCAGTGCTGCGGGCACAGCGCTATAGGTCCAGATGTAGGGATGGAAAAAGCCAATAGCATCGGCAACGATGAAGGCGAGGACATAAAGTAATGCTAATCCGATTAATTTAATTGCTCGTTGCATATCAATTTTGGTCAGGTTAGGGTGATAATTGAAGTCTTGTTGCGGCAAAGATACTGCAAATTGCTTGTTTTGCAATAAAAAAGGCAATTAATTGTTGTTTTTGGGGCGTTTTTTGTGGAAATGGATTGACGATAGTTCCAAAACCAGCTCTATCTGTGACAATAAAACACGTTATAACTGATAGAACGTTGGAATCCGAAAAATTGTTGTAACTTTGTCGCTGTGAAAATTGTGCGGACGTCGATATTGCCATTCAAGGGTTTCACGGCCATCAACCTGCTGGGTGTTCTGTTTGTGCATCCAGGGGTGTATCTGAGCAATGAGATGATGAATCACGAACGCATCCACTCGGCGCAGCAGCGCGAGATGTTGTTCGTGTTCTTCTATATTGCCTATCTGCTCGAGTGGCTCGTGAGGTTGCCGATGCGTGGAAATGCCTATCGCAACATTTCGTTTGAGCGTGAGGCCTATGCCAACCAGCGCAATCTTGACTACCTGAAGTCTCGGCGGTTGTTCGCTTGGCGACGTTACATGAGGCGTCGTTACAAACCACATTACCAATGATAAGTATATTGAGCATGAAACGTATCTTTTTGTCAATTATCGCGGCAACTGCTGTCGTATTACAGGCTCTGGCGACCTATACACCCCAGGAAGCCGTCAATAAATTTGTCTCCAATAGCTCGTTGCGCTATGCCTCAGTGGGAGTGCAAGTCATCGACTTGGATTCTGCCAAGTCGGTCGCGAGCTATCGCCCTGACCAGGCCAATATCACTGCTTCAACCATGAAGACGGTGGTGTCCTCGGCTGCCCTGGGACTGCTGGGACCGCACTTCCGCTTCGAGACGCCGGTCTATCTTGACGGCGAGGTCCGTGACAACTGCCTATATGGTAACGTCATTGTCAAGGGCATGGGAGATCCCACGCTGGGATCGGTCTTCTTGCCTTGTCAGGCAAACATTGTCGATGAGATTATTGCAGCCTTGCGGGCTCGTGGCATCACCGGAATTGAGGGTGACATCATCTGTGATGATTCATATTACGGATACCCCTACTTTGACGAGGATTGGGATGTGGGTGACTTGGCCTACGACTACGGTGCAGCCGTCCATGCCTTGAATTTCCATGACAACCTCGTGACGGTATCCTATGCGCTGGACTCACGCGGCCGTGTTTCCCGCTTCTCCTTCACCCCGTCGGTGCCTGGGCTGAAGGTGATCAGCCGCTGCCGTGGCAGTCGTGGTCGCAATTCTATCACGCCCTATATGGACTACAGCATGCCTGCTCTAGTGCTCACGGGCGAAACTACCGCCAAGAGCTACCGTAACACCTATGCCAACCCCACGCCTGCCCCCATGCTTGCCGACAGCCTGGAACGGGCATTGCGTTATGCCGGCTTCCAGTTGCGTGGGGCTAGTGAGACTCCTGCCGAACCGGGTACAGAACTCGACTTGCTGGTCGTTCACAAATCCCCCGAATTGACTGAGATTATCACCTCACTGCTGGACCGCAGCGACAATATGTTTGCCCACGCCCTGCTGCGTGCCATCGGAGCACGAGACTACGAAACGAGGGGAGCAGACTGTATGCCCGCTGATCTGGACATCATCGGTGTCGCAGCGATCAAGCGCTGGCTGGAACTGCAGGGCATTAACACCGACCCCTTGTTCATGCGCGACGGTAGCGGTCTTGCCCGTGCCAATAAGGCCTCGGTCAATTTCTTCGGCGACATGCTCTCGATGATGGCCCATCGTCGCTTCGACGGTGTGCGTCTGTGCGACCTGATGCCGACAGCCTCGGACCGCGTTGGCAAGACCTTGGAAAAGAACCCTTTGAGCAGCCGCATCGTGCTCAAGTCGGGCAGCATGCGCCATGTGCGTTGTTTCGTGGGCTATTACCCAGCCGACAAGCCGCACTATGCCTTTGCCGTATTGGTGAACAATTTCACCTGTTCACAAGCTAGTGTCAAGGAGCAGATCGGCACTTTCCTGTGCAATCTTTTTGAAGGTCTATGACCTGTCATCTGAACCCCATCATCCGGACTCCTCTGAAGTCCGGATTTTTTTGATTATGGTGGTTTTTTGGAGGAAAATTGTTGCTGATTGAAAAAAAGTTAGTAAACTTGCAGGTTAAATGTAAGACAAATCCTTGGCGCTCGACCGCTAAGCGACAATAAAACAGAACGTTATGAACATGTCAATAGAGAAAATGCTGTCTCATGTGTATGAGATAGAGGGTCTGATGCTCGTTACCCGTAGGCTGGGTGAGGAGAACACTCCCGATATTATCAGTAATAAAATCCAGCGCAAGGTTCGCGAACTGGCTGAGATGTGTGGCGTTACTTTGCCGTCAGCCCCAGCTGCCGAGCCCGTTGCTGAACCTGCTCCCGAGCATGTTGCAGAGGTCGTTCCTGAAGCTAATGAGCCTGCAGCGGAAGTAGCCGTTCCTGCCGAGCATCTGCCCGATGAGGACTATGATGCCGACGAGACGTGGCAGCACGACAACGGAGAGGAATTCAAGGAGGTTTTTACCCTGGACTATGAGGAACCGCAGCACGATGATCAAGAGCCAGAGAAGGTGCCCGTCGAGGACCGCGAACCCGATGACGACATTACTGTTGAGTTCATCGAGGCTCCCGACGACGAACCTGACGAAGCGCCTGCAGCCCCCGAAGCTCCTGCCGTTGCTGAGCAGCCTTCGGCTCCCGAACAGTCTGCACTACCCGAAGCCCCTGTCACGGTGCAGCCCCCGTTGTTTCGCCCGCCGGTAGAAGATACCAGCGATGAACCCGTTCCCGATCCTGACCCCGATGTGCTTCCCGAGGCCGAGGATGAGCCCGACATTACCGTCGAACTCATTGAAGCAGATGATGACACTCTTCCCGAACCCGAGGATGAGATTCCCATGCCTCCGTTGCCTACCGATTTTCCCGAGGTGGACGATACACCTGTCGGCCCGATGCGTGTGGACGAGAAGCTGCAGCGCAGCATGTCCCGTGATATCCGCAAAGCCTTCTCGGTGAATGACCGTTTCCGCTTTACGCGTGAACTGTTCGCCGGCAGTACCAATGCTCTGGATACAGCCATTGAACATATCGAGGCGATGAGAAGCTATGGCAATGCCGAGTTGTATTTCTACAGCCAGCTTCACTGGGATCGTGACAACGAGGATGTGAAAGACTTCATGGCAATCGTCCGCAACCATTTCCAGAAGTAAACACTAACCATAGCAATGATTAGTGATGGCAGGTAAACTGTACATAGTACCTACCCCCGTGGGGAACCTGGGAGACATGACTCCGCGCGCCGTAGAGGTGCTCAAGAGTGTGGATACCATTCTTGCCGAGGATACACGCACCAGCGGCGTCCTGCTCAAGCATTGTGGTATTGAGACCCCCATGCGTAGCCATCACAAGTTTAACGAGCACGAGGCTGCTGCTGCGATTGTGGCTCAACTGCAGGGTGGCGCTGTGATGGCGCTCATCAGCGATGCTGGCACACCGGGCATCAGTGACCCGGGCTTCCTGCTCTCGCGCGAGTGCCGCCGCAATGGCGTCGAGGTCGAGACATTGCCTGGTGCTACGGCATTTGTGCCGGCACTGGTCAACTCGGGACTGCCCTGCGACCGCTTTGTGTTTGAGGGATTCCTGCCTCAGAAGAAAGGCCGTGCTACACGTCTGGAGGAACTGAAGGCCCAGCCGTTGACGATGGTGTTCTACGAGTCTCCCGTGCGCCTGTTGAAGACGTTGCAGCAGTTCGTGGATACCTTCGGGGCTGAGCGCGAGGCGAGCGTCGTGCGTGAAATCAGCAAATTACACAACACGACCCATAACGGTACGTTGGGCGAACTGGTGAGCTATTTCACAGCCAACGAACCGCGTGGCGAGATTGTCATCGTCGTTGCAGGTTGTCCACCAGTGGCTGCTGTCAAGGTAGACAAGTATGCAGCCTTCAAGGGAAAAAATGCCAGGGTATAGTAAGAGATTAGATATTATAAGCACTTAGTAGTCAAGATAGACAATAAATTAAATTCCGATAGGTATGAAAAAGATTTCTTATTTAGTTTGGTTGATGATTGGTCTGGCGCTGATGCCCGCGTGCAAGCGTACCAACCAACTGGAACTTGAGAAGATGCGTCAGGATTCCATCAATGCCGCACTCCAGGACTCCATCAACACTGCCAATGCCGAGAAAGATAGCCTCATGGAACTCATGGGAGATATCGCCGCCGGCATGGACCAGATCAAGGAAATTCAGGACATTGTGTCGGTCAATAACTTGAGCAGTGAGACCCCCGACCGCAAGAAACAGTTGAAGGAAGATATCGTGCGCATCCAGCAGTCGGTCGTTAAACAGAAACAGCGACTCGAAGAGTTGGAGAGAAGACTGAAGCAATCTACCAACTATAATGCCACGATGCAGAAAAGCATCGCCAACCTCAAGGCCCAACTTGACGAGCAGCAGAAGACCATCAACGGCTTGACCGAACAGTTGGAGGCTGCCCATATCCAAATCAAGAACCTGAACCAGAATGTTGATTCTCTCAATGCAGTCAACAAGGCTGTTACCAAGGAGAAAGAGATCGCTCAGGAGGAGACCAAGCAGCTCACCAAGGAAGTGAATAACCTGAATACCTGCTACTACGTCATCGGGTCCAAGAAAGAACTCAAGGCCAACAAGATCATCGAGAGTGGTTTCTTGCGCAAGACCAAGATTTTGCAGGGTGACTTTGAGATGTCCTATTTCACCAAGGCAGACCGCCGTACCCTCAGCGAGATACCCTTGCACAGCAATAAAGCCCAGTTGATGACCAACCATCCCCAGGACTCCTACGAGATAGTAGAACAGGGCGGAACCAAGGTGCTGCATATCCTGAATGCCAATCGTTTCTGGGAGAAGTCTAATTTCCTGGTGATCAAGGTGGATTAGCTTTATGTTTTTAGCCATTAGCCATTAGCCTTTAGCTTTTAGCTTTTGGCAATGCTGTGACATTACTGACCATTCACTACCCGAGATGAAGGTTGTACTCGCTTTTGACAAATTCAAGGGTTCGGTAACGTCCCGTCAGCTTAACGAGGCCGCGCAAGACAGTTTGTGCGGCCTTGATGATGTAACTGTCGTCAGTGTGCCTGTCGCTGATGGTGGTGATGGCACTGTCGAGGTACTGGCAACATCGCTCCAGGGTCAGTGGGTGACAGCGCCCACGATGGGCCCCTTGTTGCAGCAGGCTCCCGTCATGGCCCGTTACTTCCTGTGTGACGACGGCACGGCCCTCATCGAGGTGGCTGCCGCCAGTGGTCTGGCGTTGCTGCCATCCGGCACCCTTGACGTGATGAGGGCGACCACGCTGGGCACTGGTTTGCTGATGCGTGACGCCATGGAGCACGGTGCCACCCACATTGTGGTGGGGCTGGGCGGATCGGCGACCTGTGATGCGGCGATGGGCATCCTGTGTGCACTGGGTGCAGAGTTCCTGGATGCTGACGGCCATCATCTTTATCCCAGTGGTGAATCACTTGGGAAAATTGCACATATTGAAACCCTGGGTATTCCTCAGACGGTGCGCGATTGCCGATTTACCTTGTTGACCGATGTGGACAACCCCCTGTGTGGTGAACGTGGAACAGCAAGAATCTTTGCCCCACAGAAGGGGGCCTCACCCGAGCAGGTCGAGCAGTTGGAGCAAGGCATGCTCCATGTGGCAAGCCTAGTGGGTGATGACATCGCCAGTAGGGCTGGCTGTGGTGCCGCTGGTGGCATACCCGCACTGATGATGCACCTGCTGAATTGTGAGTTGTTCCCTGGAGCGCCCTTTGTACTTGAGCATAATGGCTTTGTAGAGGCACTGGACGGAGCTGACCTGGTCATTACAGGCGAGGGACGTCTTGACAATCAGACCTTGATGGGCAAGGGTCCCGGCTGTGTGATCAAGATGGCACAAGAGCGTGGCATTCCCGTTGCCGCAATCTGTGGCATGATTGCTCCTGAATTTGATGCCACGGCTGCCGGGTTGAAGTCGGCTGTCGCCGTCAGTTCCGGCCTCCCCCTTGACGAGGCCATGGACCCCGATTCAACCCTGCGCCGAGTCTCCCAAGCAGTATTATCCCTGTTGGCATAAAAAACGAGGGCAAGAATCTTCTTGCCCTCGCTAGTCATTAGTCACGTTCACTAATCTCTGATCACTCATCACTCATCAATTTTAGCTGCCACAGGCGGCTAAAATTTCATGTACATGCGGCGGTTGTGGCCCGGGCGGTGGCTGACGTGGATCCAGCGGCAGCCTTTCTCATCGATGCATTGGTCCACGGGCAGGTCGAGGCGTTTGATGAGCGCCAGCAGGCGGCGGTTGCCAGAGCGTGTGCCCACCGTGATGTCGGCGGCCTCACCGCGCTGGTGTTGGCTCGTGGGCGTGCCGCCGACAATCTTGTTCAACTCGGGACAGCGGTAGCCGCTGTTGACGTGGATGGGACCTCCCCATGCCTCGCGCAGCGGGTCCAGCACGTTGTCCACAAGGGCATGCAGGGCTGTGACTGCGCTGGCGGGCGGTGTGTTGTCGATGCCCAGGAGGCGTGCCGTGTCCGAGCGCACGAGTTCCTTGATGGTGAAGTACTTCATCGGATCATGACGCGCATGTGAGCCTTGGGGTAGCGCAGTACCAGGCACGAGGCTTCGGTCATCACCAGCGCATCGACGTTGCGCACGCCGCTCTTCTTGAGGTTGAGCTGCTCGGTGCTGAAGGGGATGTGGGTGTACTTCTGGATATACTCGGGATCGATGACGATGCCATAGTCCGTCATGCCCACCTCGTCAAACACCTCGCTCAGCAGCAGGTACAGGCAACCGAACTTGGAGCGCAACTCGGTGAAATCGATGCCCCACTTGCTCACGTGCTGTCCGGCAGTGATCACGCGGTTGTAGTCCAGCTTGCTGATGCTGCTGACCAGGCCGCTGCCGCCGATCAGGATCTTGCGCTTGCTGCCGGCGTTGCCGGTGAACGCCTCGCGCATCAGGTCCACGATGCCTTCGGCAGTGATGCCGTTGGTCGTCTCGATGTAATACTCCTTGCCAGCCTGCTTCCAGATGCCACCGGTAAAGTAGATGTACTCCTTCTTGCTGTTGTCCCAAACCTTGCGGGCTGCGCCAAAGAGGAAGGACTTCTCCATGCCCAGTCGCATATCATAGACTGCGGCTTCCTCCTGGTCGCTCATCGTCCAGCCCACCTCCTTGTTGGCGAGGCGCTGCAGAGTGGACTGTTCCACCTGCATCTTGAAGATCTGGCACAGGTTGCGGCACTTCTTGGGCAAGGCTTCGAACTGGGGCGACTGTACATCCAGCTCGCTGGCAGCGCGTCCCATGCGCACCAGCTCGGTGCCTTCCAGGATGTTGGGGATGCAATTGGCTACACCGCCGATGGTGGGGCCGTTGACCGCCATGACGGTCACGCCGTTCTGGTCACGGCTCAGGACGTAGAGCACCAGGTCATACTCGCTCTCGGTCGTGCCGTCGCTCTCATACCCCGATGTCTCCTTGGCGAGGATAGTGTCGGTGGGGTCAAAGATTTCGTCGTTGTCGGTGTGGATAACGGCGGTGGGGGTGTTTCCGCTCGTTGCCGTGCTGACTACATTGACGTCCTCCATCAGGCGAGCCTTGGTGGGCTTGGTGTCAACGTTTCTGACTAAAAAATAGCCAAAAAATTTGGCCAGTCCAAACACTGCTAGTATATTTGCAGTGTAATACTAACAATCAATACTAACAATCTAAATTTTACAGTTATGAAGACTTTCAAGGTGACATTTTTTGACAAGGAGTTAGACGTGTTTAACGTACTTACTTACCACAACGTGATTAACCAATCCGCAATGCTGGAAAACATTGCAATCCTCATTGACACTTTGGACTTGCACACCGCTGTTAAGGCTGAAGCAGAGGGTAAGAGTTACACACAGGCAGTGAACAACCTGTTGGAATATGAGTTGGCTGACCTCAGAAACGCTTAAATTAAATCAAGGGGTGGGCACACCACCCACCCCAATAATACTAACAATCTAAAATTTTACAGTTATGAAGACCAACAGCATTTACAATCAGAATTACACCCACTTTGCAGTCAATAAGACCACTGGCAAGATTGTCAACGGATGGGATTACAGCGACATTGAATCTTGGGAGTTGCAACAGTTCAAGCGTGATTACTTCATTGTTGACCTCATTGATTATGAACTTGACCCCAAGTGTTACAAGATTGTGACCGCAAAGTCACTCCAAAGACAGGGTATTGACCCAACCAGCGGTGACAATTGGGCAAACCAATAAACAACAAAATGGGGTGGGGCAAACACTCTACCCCAATAAACTTGATAAATTCTTACAATAGACTTAATTAAATAAAAACGATATATTATGGCAAAGAACAAAACAAAGAACAGTAATGAAAAGGCTGTCATCTGGGGCCGTGTTTCAACGGTGTATCAGGAACTTGAATCACAAGTTAATGAAATGATTGCACAGGCTGTTGATGATGGCTACCAGCGGGAAAATCTCATTGTGATTAAGGGCAAGGGTGCCAGCGCAAGTAAACAAAATGAACTGTACAAACAGGAAGTTGAAGAATTGTTGAACACCTTAATGAATGACGCAAGTATTAATTGCGTTTATGTATGGGAAGTATCAAGGCTTGCACGCGCTGAACTGCCATTCTTCAGAATGAAGGACTATATAGTTACCCACAAAATTCAACTTATAGTCAAGACTCCAGCCATTAAGTTGTTTGATGATGATGGCACACTCAATCTTGGACAGGAAGTTATTTTGAACCTGCTGGTGACACTTGCTAAACAGGAAACGGAAATTAAACAAAAGCGTTTTGCAAGGGGAAAAGCAAGAAATAAGGCAGAGGGCAAATATAATGGTGGCCGTATCAAACTGGGTTACAGGTTGGATGAAACCAAACACTTTGTCATCAACCCTGAGACTGTTGATTTGGTAAGACGTATTTTCACCGCTTATGTAAGCAGTGAAAAGTCAGTTGAAGGCATATACCGTGAATTGGTGGACTTGGGTATTTATCACCCCAAACCCAATGTCACCAAGGGCAACAAACAAATGATGGCAATACTTAAAGATAGGGCATACATCGGTGCAAACTCATACCCTCAGATTATCAGCAATGAGTTGTTTGAACAGGCCCAGGCAAAATTGGCTACCCACCCCAAAAGGCACAAGACATCTGAAATCTACTACTGCCACAGCATCTTAAAAGATGGCAACACAGGTTATACTTTTGTTGGTGATAGAGGGTCAACAAGTTATATTATGTCCATTGGCCCAAAGCGGTATAGTCTATCTATCAACTCATGTGACGTGTTGTGCTGGTTCACTGCTTCATATCTTTACAATAGTATGATTAGCACTGACCGCAAAACCAACACCACAGAATACACCCAGCGCATTGAAGAAAACCGTACCAAGATATCCAGCAAAAACGAGAAGATTGAAGAATTGAAAAAACAGATTGACAGGGCAATTGAAATGAATATTGTGCAGCCTGTTCACTTCTCAACTGAAAAGATGAATGCTGTGATTGATAGGGTGGAAAAGGAAATTGCTAAAGTTCAAAAGGAAATCACGGACCTTTTAACGGACAATGCAAGGATGGAAGAGTTTTTGAGAGGTGAAAACAAGTATGTGAATTTCTACACTGAGGATATGACAGATGAAATGAAAAAGGAAATCATTGACAGAGTCATTGAAAAAATCATTGTAACCACCATTGGTGACCATAAATATAAACTACAGGTCATTAACAAAACTGGCTACATTGACAACAGTTATTGGGTGTATGAATCCAAGAATCATGGGTCAATATTGCGTTTCATTGATGCAAGGGGTGCTGGACTTGATTTCACTGACTATGTGAAGCAAAATAGACGGTTCACACGTAAAAGGTAGGACAGAAAACGCAAATAACAATAAGGGGTCTAAATTGACCCCTTATTTATATATATTGCCCCAATTTAGAAACTGTGGAAATCTGCCGTTTGTGTAAAGAAAAGTTGGGGGCGGTTATCTGACTGTCTGTCAAGAAATTGTGGTTAGGGGGATTAAAAACCAGAATAAATGTTGGTTGGGTCTTTATATCTTTCTTTAATCAACGCCAGCTGTTTTCTTAGTGTTTCACCCATTATATCAACATCAAATACCTTTTCAAATATGCCACCATTATGTTGCATTCTTATCTTTTGGATGCCTTGTGATAATTGCTTTATTGTTTTCTCATCGGTCACATAACTTGTAAGGTTATAATAAATAATTTCATCATAACCATGTCTAGTTGTATGATGTTGTTCTGTACCATCTGAGTCAATTGTGCTTTTTAATGTAATAACGTTACCATTCAAGTCCTTAATCAATAGTTTCAATCCCTTGTCAATATAGAACTTATGTGTAACTATTGGAGAGATGTTCAAATGATAATAGGCTGTATCACTTTCAATACCCACAGCAAGTGCAACAGAGAATTGAACATCATCAGTTGTTTCACTTA
>JAEEGL013998346.1_pt1 | contig 11451 bp, 9 predicted proteins | sample 9134231 | NCBI WGS metagenome assembly JAEEGL01 (sample SAMN16246548, study PRJNA631951) | gut metagenome | biome: gut microbiome; feature: rumen; material: fiber-attached | host: Bos | place: Iran: Karaj | collected 2018-10
AGCGGCACATAGTCGTACTTAAGTATGTTGGCAAAGTTGACCACACGCGGACCATAGCTACTCAAGCCTGGCTCTATGGTGTCGTTTTGCGGATTGTATACCGATGCGCAATGCTTCAGAGTGCCATGGTGCTCAGCCTCCGAGATGTCGAGCGTGGCAAGCGGCGCGTGTTCGCCATCGGCAACGTAGTCGATATTATTCTTCTTCAAATCGAGAGCGAGGAACTCTACCTGCGTGTTCTTCACCGCGTCGGCAGTCGACGAAATGTCAATCTTGGGCCAAGCTGGCGAGAAACGGTATGCTTTGCTGCCGCCAACCACATAGTATCCAAGTCCGAAACCAGCCACTGCAAAGCCCTCATCGGGCTGCATGTGAGCCACAGGATAGTAGTTGTAGCTCTGCGCCGTACCGCTGACGTGCGGATAGAAATAATCTTCGTGTGGGCTGCCCACAAGTACTTGTAGCACAACGGCCATTTTCTCCTCGTCTACATTGCGATGAATGGTTTGGAAGTAGCCGCGCGACGTCTCGCTATATATAGATACGTATACCATCTTTATGGCCGTGGCAATGTCGGCAACGTTGTCGGCGATGTCGGGTTTATTGTTAGGTACTATGTATGTATCAAAAACGCCAGCAAATGGCTGATTCATAGAATCTTCAGACAAACTTGACGAGCGCACCGCGATAGGCTTATGTATCTGCTCGGCAAAGCGCATGATTCGTTTCATCAGCGTATCCGACAGTGGCACTTTGGCGAACAATCGGCGCAGTTCGGCGTACTTAGTGCCATCGTTCACGCGCACCCACAAGTTGCCACGCTCCATAAACTGCACAAACTCTTCGGTGCCAATCACCGCCGTTATAGGTATACGTATGTTGAGTTCGGCGTCGAATTCCGATGTATCGATATTCTGAATGAGCGTATTGATGAACGCCAAGCCGCGTCCTTTGCCTCCAAGCGAACCCGACGCAAGCGTGATGATATTCTTCTCGTCGGGCAAATCAATCTCGTCGTAGACGATGCGTTTGCCGCGTCTGCGATTGGCGGTGTAGGTCGTAAGTTCGTTGAGCATCGCCGTACGGTAGTCCTCGAGGTCGGGATAGTCATCGCTGACGATGGGAAACACGGCGCGCGCAAGTGGAATCTCGCCTCGCGACATCAGCCACGACGAAATGCGGTGGTCTTTACCATATTCATACAAAAACTCCTTGGGCAAGTTGCGGAACACGGTATCGAACTCCTTGAGGCTCTTTGCCTGTGCGAGAGGCGTGCCGTTGTGATTGCGGAAGTAGAAATCGCCAAAGCCGAGGCGGCTCGTGAGGAACGATATAAGTTCGCTCTGGAGGTTGTCGCTATGCTTATTGAGCAGCGGCACACCAAGGCGCTCAGCAGCAGAAGCGTTGCTGAGGTCGGCGGTTTGAAGCACGGCTGGCAACTGTGGCATCTGGCTGAGCATATAGCTTACGAGGTCGATGCCGGCGCGCGTACTTACACTGCCGTTGCGTTCAAACTCCACGTCGGAGATGACGCACAAAAGGAAGTCTTTGTACTTCTCGAATATGTACATAGCATCTTCGTAGTTACGCGCGTGAAGAATCTTCGGACGCTGACGCATCTTGGAGATTTTATTTATTTCATTACGCTCATCTACAATAAGTTGCTGAATCTGTGAGAAGACTTCCGAGAAGAGTATCTGTAAATATTTTGAATAGTAAATAGGCGAATCTTCGACGAGCAAAATCACGCGCACGAGACCAATTTTCGTGTCGTTCTCTACGTTGGCGCTATCCTCTATGCTCTTAACTATGGAAAAGAGAATTTGCGAGTTACCGCTCCACACAAACAGCTTGTCTATCGATGGCGTTGTGGCGGCCAAATTCTCGAAATACTTAACATTGTTTGTTTGATTAAGCAGCAGATAGACAGGCATTTCCGTCTGACTTTCTTTTATATCGGCACTGAGTTTCACCGTAGCGTCGACGTCGAGGCCGACCATAAGTATGGCTAGGTCGAAATGCGTGCTTTTCATCAGTTCCAGCGCCTCTGTCGACGTCGTCACACCAGTGATGCGCGGAAGCGAGAAGAGGCTGTACTGGTAAATTTCGCCCATAAACTGCTCGAAGAACGAGTCGTCGTTTTCGAGTATGAATGCGTCGTAGAGCGTAGCCACAAAGAGAATGTTCTTCACTTTGTACTTCATCATATCGAGGTAGACATACTTCTCGATAATCTGCTTATTGAAGAACAATTGCAGCGGCTGTTTGGTTCGCGTCAGCGTCTTGCGGAAGTCCTCCGACACGCCATTCGATGCCACCGTGGAGCGTTGTATATTATTATAAATATCGCGGCCTTTGTAATTATTTATGTAGCCACTCACCATCTTGGTTATGTTGCCAAGAAGCTGAACTTCTTCCTTGAGAAACGGGCCATCATACTCCGTCGGGTGCTCGTCGACGTAATAGACTTGAATGACGCCCTTCTTGTCGTCGAGTGTGACGAACGAGTCCTTCTGCATCCAGGCGCTCTCGGCAAAATCTGCACTGAGGTAATCTTTCCCTTCAAACGAGATGCGCACACGTGTCGACTCCGGATACTGCCACGACGTAGGCATTGCCTGTGCTATGCGGCTGAGCGTCTCGCCAATGGAAAGACCGCGATTGGTGATGCTGGTGATATGATTCAGTGCGGCAAGTTCCTTCTTGCGCTCGCGGTGTATGTAGCTAAGACGACGCAAAAGTTCGCCGCTCAAGTAGCTCATTACAAGCTGGGTAGCTATATCGAGCGAGCCATCGGCGCTAACCTCATCATAGCGCGACTCATCGTCGTCGTAATAATATTCAAACACATTATCGACCCTCTCTACGCGTTTGCGCCAGTTGTCGGTCTTGACGAAATTGGCGGAACAAAACCACATGCCATCGAAACTGATGCGCATTGAGCGGCTACCGCAATAAGTATTCAGCAAGTTGCAGAGGCGCTCCACTATCTGCTGCGCTCCATCTTTGCTACTTATGGTAGCTGTTATCTCCTCGTAGAGACGCTGAGAAGGCGTTTTTTCGTCCATAGAAATGAGTTTTTTTCTTCAAGTAATGCACACGATGCACGATATTATTACGAATTACGAGTTCCTAATTCCGAGCTAAGGTTCGTTCTGAGAATACAGATGAATATTTATGTACGCAAAAATCTGTTTTATCCGTTGAATCTGGGTTCTAAAACTCTGAATTCGTAATTTCTAACTCGTAATTATTCCTCATTTACGCCAAGGCTGTGAGTAGCAATGCTGCCATAAAACCTATGTATGTACCTATGGCATAACCAATTAAACCAACGGCGATGCCTGGGCCAATGACGGCTCTGTTGCCAAGTGCACCAGCCATAACTGGTACGAATGGCGGCGAACATATCAGCGATATTGATGTCACAAGCGTGGTGTCGACGTCTACTCGCATCATTTTGTTGAATACGACGTGCATCACAAGTGCGCCCATCGTTACCACGAGCGTATATAGCATAAACGAATAATCCATATTCTCGAACATATCCAAACTCACTTGCGACGCTACTGCCACGCTGAATACGAGTATAAAATATGTACCTACTTCGAATGTGCGTTTTATCCTACGTACGCGCCGCATGAACGACGCCACGATGGCTAATAATGAGATGGTTAGTATAAATACAGCTTGAAAAGCATCGTCGCTGACAAAGGGAAGAAATTTCGTAGCAAAGCCAACGGCTATTATGCCTATAGTGAGCAACATAGCACGACCGACGCCCGGTAGAATATCACGGCGAAAAATGCCATTGAAGAGTTCATCGTCGTGAGTACTTACGTCTTGGTCGGCGTCTTCGTTCTTGGCAACTTCCTCGGCATCGATAGCGTTGAATGGACGCAATATCAGCCCGAAGATTCGTTTGCCGAAAACCACAATAAGCAGCAGATACAACGCACTCACCACAATGCTGTACGTGTGCACCATCAAGTAAGTAGCGTTATCTACGCCAAGCGCAACTTTTATCGATGCTATATTGGTTGTACCGCCTGTGTATAAACCTGTTAGCATTCCACCAATCTTAGCAAAACGGTCGGCGTCGTTGCCTTTGAAAATGAAAAAGCCTATAACCACCGCAGCCACACAAGCCACAAGGCCTGCCACAAGCGACTTGGCAAAGTTGGGCGCCAGATGAGCCCACGCCTTCACGTTGCTCGAGTAGAGCATCAATGGTATGGCGAATGGCACGGCATAGGCTGCTATGCTCGACTGCAATTCGTGCACTTCGGGCGTATTGGGTATAAGGCCAAACAACCCAAGCAAGCACCCTACGGCGTATGCAAGAATGATGTTACCTATTTGGCGGAGGATTTTGAACCGATATGTCAGCCACATTATCACAAGCGGCGACAGCACACAAGTGGCAATTATAGCTATGCTTTGCAAATTCATCTATCTAGAGCTACTTAAGCGTAAAGTGGTATGTTATAGTGCCTTTCTGTATGGCGTTGGCTTTAGCATCGGCATTGAATTTTGCCTTCTTTGCTGCCGAAATGGCTTGTTGCCATAAGTAACTGCTCTGAACCGTAGTTCCTCTACTTATGACATTAGCCTGTGTTACCGTACCAGTCTTATCTACAGTAATTTCTACTACCACAGTGCCAGTCTCTTGGCTATTATACGTTGGCTTAGGCAAATTGCCAACAAGCGAACGTCCGTTCAACGCCCACGAGTTGCCACCGCCGCTACCACTTCCACTGCCGTGTCCATTGCCTGAGCCAGAACCAGTGAGATTTCCTTGACCTGTGCCCGAACCGCTTGTATTTGCAGAGCCCGAACCTGATTTGCCAAAGGCATTCATCGCATTCTTGGCATTAGCTGTTTTTTGAGCTCTCTCGCGAGCCTCTGCTTCGGCTTTTGCCTTTGCTTCGGCCTCAGCTTTAGCTTTTGCTTCGGCTTCTGCACGTGCTTTAGCGTCTGCCTCTGCCTTAGCCTTTGCTTCTGCGGCAGCGCGGTCTGCAGCCTCTTTAGCAGCGCGTGCTTGCTCTTGCTCACGTTTCTTGGCCTCTGCCAACGCTGCAGCCTCCTCAAAGTCCTGCACCTCTTTGGTCTGACCGTCGTACAAGTTAGATTGCTTAGGAGCGGCAGGCGCTGGCGATTCTACTGGCGTAGGCGCACTTGCAGCCGCTGGAGCTCCACCGCCACCACCACCTGCAACAGGTTGGCTGTAGTCCACAAGCAATGCCTCCTCCTCTACAGGCACAGCCTTGAGATGCGAAAAGCAAAGTATAAGTATAAGTATAACGTGAAACAGAATTGTTCCAGCTAAACCTCTACCTCTATGTTGATTTCCATTTTCGTTCATCGCGTCTATTTTGCTCGCGTTGCCAAAATGAGTTTATACTTATTCTTTTTGGCGATATTCATAACCTTCACAACCTCACGCATAGGCACATTTTCGTCCACGTGCAAGGCGATATACATATCTTCGTTCTGACCAAGCTTAGCTTGTAGCGCGCCTTCTATCTCTTCGAATTTCACATAACGTCCTTCCACGGCATAGCGTAAATCTTTAGTTATCGACAACGATGTCTGCGGTTTAGCCGAGGTTTGGTTTGCGCTCTGTGGCAATAGAAGTTTCAGTGCATTTGGGTGCACCAAAGTCGATGTCAGCATGAAGAATATCAGCAGCAAGAAGACAATATCTGTCATCGACGACATGCTGAATGCTGAACTTATTTTGCTTCTTCTCTTTAGTGACATGGCAAATTAATTAGCAGGATCGTTCAGCAAATCCATGAATTCCATAGTGCGTGCCTCAAGGATGCGTACAACTTTGTCCACACGCGCTACCAAATAGTTGTATGCGAAATATGCAATAATACCTACAAACAAGCCGCCCACCGTAGTTACAAGTGCAGTATATATACCACCTGCGAGGGTGCTCACTTCGATATTGTTGCCTGCGTTTGCCATCTCGAAAAAGGCTTGAATCATACCAGTCACCGTGCCGAGGAAGCCAATCATTGGCGCGCCACCCGAAACGGAAGCCAAACCTGCCAAACCATTTTCAAGTCGACCTACCTCAATGTTTCCGACGTTCTCTACAGCGGTGTTGATGTCGTTCAATGGGCGACCCATGCGCGAGATACCTTTCTCCACCATGCGAGCCACAGGGTTGTCGGTAGCATTGCAAAGCGCAATAGCCGAATCGATATTTCCGCTATGTATGTAATCTTTGATTTTGCTCATGAAATTGTCGTCTTGCTTCAGTGCTTGACGCAGCGCCACGTTGCGCTCCACAAACACATATATCGCATAAATCGACATAAGTAACAATACCAACATTATCCAACCACCCTGCATTGCAAGGTCGATAACGTTCAATTCTACTGCCTCTTCGGCCATTTCTTCAACTCCTTCAGCCGTTGTTCCAGCTGCTGCTACGTCCTGTATCATCTATAATAATTTATTATATGTTTTTTCTTTTTGCCGCAAATGTAATATTCGCACGCGATAAAACGGCAAAAAATGCGCTTGCAAGGAATCTCTGTTCGGCATTGTATGTAGTTATGACAAGATTCAAATCTTTTGAAAACGAATGCACTATCGATTTGCATTAATATTTTTTTACATTTGCACACGTTCGTTTGTGATGCATTCCACCCTTCGTTGGTAATTGTGTTATAGACTTCCCCTGAAAAATATACAACGGCACTAAGTTCGGTGCTAAAAAATTATATGTCTAACTAAATAATTCTATGTTCTAAATGAAAATTGTAAAATTCCTCAAGAATGTTGCTATTGTTGCCGTAATGGCGGGAATGGCATTGCAGTTCACCTCTTGTGACAAAGAAGATGATGATGAGCCCCAAGTTCCTGACGAGCCCAAAACGTTCAAAGTTAGTTTTGAAGTAGTAGGAGAATCAGACAAGATAACATTATCAGAGACTTATAAGGATGTAGCTGCGGGCGAAGAAGTAAAAATCTCTTACGAATTGCAAGAAGATTATGAGATTTCCAACGTTGAGTCGGGCAAACTGGATGCCGAAGCTAAGACCATAACCACTACTTGCGAAGGCATCGACAAAAAGGTGACCATAACCGTAAAAGCAATCGAAAAAGCCAAAACGTACAAAATAAGTTTTGTGGTTGAAGGAGAATCTGACAAGATTACGTTATCGGGAACATCCAAGGAAGTAACCGACGGCGAAGAGGTGAAAATCTCTTACGAATTACAAGAAGGTTTCGAAATCTCCAACGTAACCTCAGGTCAATTGGATGCCGAAGCTAAGGCCATAACCACTACTTGCGTTGGCGCCGACAAGGTGGTAACCATAACCGTGAAATCTATCTACCACAAGGTTACTGTTTCGCTATCTTTTACCGATGGCACTACCGAAGTGGTAAGCGAAAACAACTACAAGTCTGGCGACGAAATTGTATATGAACTTGATAGTAAATACGTTGGATACTATATCGTTTACGTTTCTGTACCCGAACCTTCAATGAGTAGCAAAAATGACGATAACAAAACAACCATTACAATATCTGACCTCAAAGAAGACAGCAAGATCACAATTAGTGTAAAAGAGTGCTTGGCTGAATTCTATGTATACAAGGGCAACAAAAAACTTACCGTTCTGACTATCAACAAAATGGAGCTAAACAAGGAGTACGAGTTCGATATGCCCGACGGATTGGATGGCTACGAATTCAAAGGAATAGGCGATATGGAAGATATTGAAGTCAAGGTAGAAAACGGCAAAATAAAAGTTACCGCTACCAAAAATAAAAGCTACTATGGCAACATACTCTTTGAAAAGGCTCAGTTTCCAGTCTTCACCGACAGCAAGGTATCTATTCTCGGCAAGACGTTTGCTTCGGGGGGAATAGGAGTTTCATTTGAGAAAACCGATAATGGCATCGTAATGAACTACTACAAAAAGGTAGACGGCAAGGTAGAGATAACCAGAGTGTATACTTTTGAGAAGTACGATGATTGGTCGAACATCTTCACCTATAATGACGGGAAATACTACATCTACGTCTATAAAGAAGGATCTGACTACAAAGTACAGATAACAGTTTACAATGGTAGTGCATCGGAGATGTTTTTTGTATCTGAATATGCATCGGTAGAGGAAATGAAAGCTGCATTACTCTCTCGATAGTCAATTATAAAACTTATAGTCCGTGGCATTCTCATACAAAGAATGCTGCGGATTTTTTTGTTACAATACAAATTATCCCCCTGTTTCAGTAGCCCGCGATAAAACGGCAAAAATGCGAATGTGCGTCAAACGATACGTATGCATACTTATCTGTTGCTTTTAGATGCTTTTTATTGCGATGTAGTGCTTTTCTCGCCAATGTGCTTTGAATATCCTTACGAGAGTATTATACGGGGATTACGATGGTTTTATATTATTTTTGTGTGTACGAACAGCATTGCATAAAGTATTACGCTAAGATGAAGAAAATCATAACCATTAGAATCATCGTACAATTTGTAGTAATTTCTGCCATTTTGATTCATAATAGTGTTTCCTCCATTGGATACTTGATATTGTGTGCTTTATTAGCGTTGCAATATATCTTAGAAATCAATATTCTAACGCGTGATAAATATTCAAAAGGAGCAATTACTCTAATTGTAGCTAATTTATTACAAGCTAATACAATACCGATCCATCTGATCGCTATATGTGAGAATTGGGCTATGAGTCCTATTGTTTTTATGAATATTGTCTTTGTTGTATACATATTGCTTCAAATACTAGAGAAAAGAGGATTTACAATAAAACGACGACTTATAATAAAAAGGGTATATGACGTATGTAGTATAGTGTTCATAATACTACTATCTGTTACAGCGGTTGCAACTCTCATTGTGTCGATAACACTACGAGAAAATACGTTGCTATGCATGGGGCTCATACTACTTGTGCTTGTGGCCATTGCGTTGTCATTTGTCGTAAAATTCAGTCAGAAGAAATTTGCCCAATATGTATATGCACTGAATGATGAGAGGTTATGGATCTCCGAGTTGATAAGCTTAGCTTACATTGTTATAAATGTTGGGATGATGTTTGTGTGCTGGCTATCGTGGTTTGGTGCAATATTTTCTCTTGCCTGTGCAAATGGTTATCGTGGATAGAGATAAGGTATTCTGAAATTCGCAAATTCATTAGTCGGGATTGACCATTTCCATACTAAGCACATTATTCAAAAACAAAAAAGCTATGTCTTCTGCCTTATCTCTGCGAAACTCATAAGCGAGAACAAATAGTACTTTTGCACACATAGATATTTACTACGATGAACGAAAATCTGCCGAAGGAACATGCCGTAAATTTCTTGCGATTCTGTCCGCACTGTGGTTGCGAACAATTCAGCGCACTGAGTACCAAAGAATTTGCTTGCGCGCGTTGTGGATTTCATTTTTTCACCAATTCGGCGGCTGCGGTAGCCATAATTATAGAGAATGCGCAAGGCGAAATAATGCTCACACGCCGCGCCCGCGACCCGTGGAAAGGTATGCTCGATTTGCCAGGCGGATTTGTCGACCCAGGCGAGTCGGTAGAAGAGGCTGCACACCGCGAGATTCGTGAGGAACTCGGCCTCGAAATTGAAAATTTGCGATACTTCACTTCGTCGGCCAATAAATATGTGTTTAGCAATTACCTGATAGAGACATCCGACATCTGCTTCACCTGCACCACTGCCTCGCCGCTTAGCCTCATAAAACCAATGGACGATGTGAGCGAAATACTTTGGTTCGCCCCAAATAAGATCAATACTGATGACATCGGCGGCGAGTCTATCCGTAAACTCATTAGTGCCTACGTCAGCGCCAAGTTATGAGTGATGGTACGTATTTAGGTTCAGAACTTCTCCAGCTTCACGTTTAGCAGGATTGTTTCGCTCTTCGACTTGTTTTGCGTACTGAATTTCAGCTTCTGATTTTTGTAGCCATCTGCGCCACAGAGCACTATATAGTCCACATCTTTATCTACGTGAAGCGCAAATTGTCCGTCTTCATCGGGTTTTAGGCGTGTATTGGTACCATCTGAACCTACAACTCGAACAAAGAGATTCTTTGCTGGTGCGCCATCGGCTGTAGTTACCGAGCCCGACATAGCCAAAACCATAGGTGGCAAAACAAACGAATAGATATTGTCGATACCTTTCGAGCCGGCGCGGCTGCTGCTGAGGTAGCCTTCCTCTTTGTTGTCTTTGAATATTATGCCAAAGTCGTCGGCAGAACTATTTATGGGCAATCCCATATTACTTACGCGGTAGAGACCTTTCTCGTCTTCGTGAGCCAAGAATATGTCCAAGCCGCCGAAACCAGGCTGACCGTTGCTGCTGAAGTAGAGATCGCCATTGCTACGTATGTATGGAAACATCTCGTCGCCGCGTGTATTTACGAGAGCACCAAGGTTTTCGGCACGCGACCAATCGCCAGAAGGCGTTTTTCGCGTTTTGTAAATATCCTTACCTCCCATCGCGCCGGGATAGTCGCAGTCGCTGACAAAGTAGAGCGTTGTGCCGTCTGGCGAAATGGCCGGATGAGCAACCATCATAGTGGAGTCGCCGCCCGGAATTACGCGCACTGGTTCGCCCCAACGTCCGCCAGAACGCGTAGTCTCGAAGCATTGTGGCGTGTTTGGCTCGGTCTCGCTATATGGGCAACGTGTGAAGTACATCGTCTTGCCGTCGGAGGTTATCGAAGGCGTACCATCGTCGATATTATTTGCGAAAGGCTCTTCGAGGTGTTCGGGGTCGGTCCATTTGCCTTGACCATCTATTTTCGTCATATATATACCCGAATTGCCCTGCCCTGTTATGCGATTCATTTTGCGGCGGCGTTTTGCCACGCGCATCGAGGTGATATAAACCACATCGTAGCTATCGCCAACGAAAGCCGGCGAATAGTCGGAATATTTAGAGTTGAACTCTTTGGCTAAGCTAACTATGTAGCCACTATCGGGAATAGCCGAAGGATTGAACGAGGTGATGGTGTTCCACTGCTCCTCGGTCATCTTGATGGATTGCAGACCGTTGCGGGCGCGTGGGTCGTTTTTGTGACGTGCTAAGTATGTATCGAACGACTCGCGTGCGCCTTCAAAATCGCCCGTAGCGCGCTGACATTCACCCAAATATAGCAGTGCAATATCGTCGGAATATTTATAGCGAACGGCTGTTTTGTAATATCCCGAAGCCTTCTTGAACTGACCGCGAAGTCGGTAACATTCGCCAAGATAGAAAGCATATTCGCCCTTCACATCGCGCGGCAAACCGGGCTTGGCATAGGCTTTTGATAGCTTACTTATAGCGCGGTCGTATTCGCCAATCTCGAAGGCTTTTTTGCCTGCAGGACCTGCGCCACGACAACCCGAAAAAAGCAATGTAGCCGTAGCAACGAGTGCTACGACTAACATTATA
>JAEEGL014093876.1_pt1 | contig 11451 bp, 11 predicted proteins | sample 9134231 | NCBI WGS metagenome assembly JAEEGL01 (sample SAMN16246548, study PRJNA631951) | gut metagenome | biome: gut microbiome; feature: rumen; material: fiber-attached | host: Bos | place: Iran: Karaj | collected 2018-10
TATATCTTATTTCTCTTTTAGCAACAGTTGTTGCTGTTTGTTTGTTAGGAATAACGGCTTATACAAAACAAGTTTGTATAGTATGCTGTCTGACTTGGATTATTGATATTTCCATTTTTATATGCTGTATCAATGAGGTTTCGCCCATTGATCATATAATAAAGGCTATGAATGACTTTTTTAAAGCTATTACAAATAAGTGGTATGCTGCAAGTTTTTCTTTAATTGTAATTATCGGGATTTCGGCATTATTTGTAATTGACAAGATACAACCCTTTGTTCCCGATTATCTAAAAGCTTTAAATGAATTAAAAAAGGTACAACTTGAAGAAAGAGGTAATGTCCTTGGCAACCCGAACGCAAAAGTTGTTATAAATGAATATACCGATATACAATGTCCGTACTGTGCTTACTCTAATTCTCTGATGAATAAGCTTGTACAGGAATATGATAATGTAAAGGTTGTTCACCACGATTTTCCTTTAGATAAAGAATGCAACAAAATCTTAAAAACTCAATTGCATGAAAACAGTTGTTTGTATAGCCGTTATATTTTAGCGGCAAAGAAACAAAATCTTTTTTGGGGATTAACAGGCAAATTATTTAAAAATAATTTGGAAGAAAATTCTGAGCCGTTAACGGAAGAAAAGGTTCTTGAATATGCGGCTGAACTTGGGTTAGATACAGAGCAGCTTAAAAAAGATGCCTATAGTGAAGAAATAAAAAATAAATTAGAGGATGAAATTAATGACGCATTAGAAAAGGGTATGAACAGTACACCTTCTTATATTGTAGATGGCAAAGATTATCACGGACTTTTAAAATACAGCGATTGGGAAAAAATTATAACTGATTTAGGTGCCGTAAAGAAGAAGAAATAAAACATTATGAAAGTTCTTCTTCATGCCTGTTGCGCTCCTTGCAGTACCTATTCTTGTGAATTTTTGGAAAATGAAGGATATGAAATAGTTATTTATTTCTATAATCCTAATATTTTTCCAATAGAAGAATATGAAAAACGGAAAAATGAGCTTATAAAATTTTGTAAGCTTAAAAATTATGAGCTTATTTTAGGTGATGAAGATTTTTCTCTGTGGAATGAATATGTAAAAGGATTAGAACAAGAGCCTGAACGTGGAAAGCGCTGTGAAAAATGTTTTTATTTCAGGCTTGAAAAAACAGCATTACTTGCTAAAGAAATGAATATAGAAAATTTTACTACAACATTAAGCATCAGTCCGCATAAAGATTTTAAAACTATTGAAAAGGTTGGTAATGAACTGATGGAAAAATATGGAGTAAAGTTTTTAAATTATAACTTTAAAAAGAATGACGGGTATAAAAAATCTACAATTCTTTCACAAGAATACGGTTTTTACAGACAAAATTATTGCGGTTGTAAATATTCAATACGTTTGTAATTATAATCTGAAAGCTTATGCATAAAGGGTTGCAGCAATTTTTTTTGTTTAATATATTGTACATAACCGATAAATTTGCTAAAATAAACTTGTAGTTTACAATTATAAGGTGAAATTATGCAAAATATAATCATTTATTCTAACGCAGATAATTCAAATATTGCTGAAAATTTAAAAGAAAAATCCGAATATGATGTCAGAATTAAAAATATTGCGGAAGTTAAAGAGTACGAAGTTCTTAATCCGTCAGTAATAGTACTTGATATTCCTAAAAATGATGTTTCTAATATTTTGGCAACTACAAAATTTACCGTTCCCGTACTAATTGTTTCTGATGAAGTATTGGATTTGTTTGCGGTAAGAGCGGAGGCTTATGATTATATTTTAACTCCAATAAATAATAAAGAATTATTCATAAGAGTTCAAAATTTAATTAAAATTCATGAACTCAGAACTTCGATTTCAAAAGTTTCTACAACAGATGAATTAACAGGACTTTATAACAGAAAGCATCTTCACCAAAGATTAGAGGCTGAATTGTCCCGTTCTAAACGTTATAACATTTCATTATCATGTCTGCTTTTGGACATAGATAACTTTAAAGTTATTAACGATATGTACGGGTATGATTGCGGAGATGTGTTGTTAAAAAGGATTGCGCAAATTGTAGCAGAGCATGCAAGAAAAGAAGATATTGTTACAAGATACGGGGATGAAGAATTTTTGGTCTTGCTACCCAATACAAATGAAGAAAATGCCTATCTTTTTGCGGAAAGATTAAGACGTGATATAGCAAAAATGGAATTTATACCGGAAGGAGAAGAAGAAGCACATCCTATTGCCATATCAGGTGGTGTTTCAAGTTATCCTTTTTTAGAAAATGTGGATGAAAATACAAATACATTAATAAGATATGCCGAACACGCATTATATAACGCAAAACATCGTGGTAAAAACAAAATCGTTCAATTCTCACAAGTTAATTTAGAAATGTAGTTTTTACATTGTTCTTTGTTTTTGATAGGATATTTTCAAAAGTTGAAAAGGAACAGATTTTATGAAAATGTCAAAATTATTTGTGGAAACACTTAGAGAGTTTCCCGCTGATGCAGAGGTAGTCAGTCATAAACTGCTTGTAAGAGCAGGTTTTATAAGAAAATTAACAAACGGTGTTTATACATATTTACCTCTTATGTGGCGAGTTTTGAAAAAAGTTGAAAATATCGTCAGAAGTGAGATGGATAAAGCCGGTGCGCAGGAAATTCTTATGCCTATTATACAACCTGAAGAGCTTTGGAAAGAATCAGGCAGATGGGAGGTTTACGGTAAAGAATTGATGCGTTTAACAGACAGGCACGATAGAATGTTAGCTTTAGGCCCTACTCATGAAGAAGTTGTTACTTCGGTAGCTCGTGATGGTATTCGTTCTTACAAGCAGCTTCCCGTTAATCTGTACCAAATTCAAAATAAATACAGGGATGAAATTCGTCCCCGTTTCGGTTTATTAAGGGGCAGAGAATTTATAATGAAGGATGCGTACAGTTTTGATGCAGACCAAAAAGGACTTGAAAAATCCTATGATATAATGGCGAAAACTTATTTTGAAATTTTTAGAAGATGCGGACTTGAAACAAGAATGGTGCGTAGCGACAGCGGTGCAATAGGCGGAAGTTTAAGCCATGAATTTATGGTGCTTGTTGACACGCAGAGCGGTGAAAACGATGTTCTTTTCTGCGAAAGTTGTGATTATGCTGCAAATACAAATCATGCTTATACGGAGCCTCTTGAAGCCGAAACAGACGGCAAATTTACCGAATTTAAGCTTGTTGATACTCCGAATATAAAATCAATAGAGGATTTATCGGCATTTTTAAAAATTCCTCAAAGTGTTATATGCAAAGCTCTTGTATATATTGTTGACGGAAAAGAAGTTATGGTATTAATCAGAGGTGATGAGCAGGTTGAAGAAACGAAGCTTAAAAATGCTCTCAATGCTCTTGAATTAAGAATGGCATCAGGCGAAGAAATAAAAGAGCTGATGATTAAAAACGGATTTGACGGAACTGTTGCCGGTTTTGTTTCTTCAATAGGAATAAAAAATTGCAGGATAGTTGCAGATAAAAGTGTTGTTAATTTGAAAAATTTTGTAATAGGTGCTAATAAGAATGACGTTCATTATGTCGGTGCGAATTGGAACGCAGATGTAGTATTGCCTGAAGTCGTTGATGTAAGGTTATCAAAAGCAGGCGAGCTTTGTCCCGTTTGCGGTAAGCCTCTCAAAATGAAGCAAGGTATCGAGGTTGGTAATATTTTTCAGTTGGGTACAAAATATTCTGAGAAGATGAAGGCAACCTTCTGTGATGAAAACGGACAGGAAAAACCTTTCATTATGGGATGTTACGGTATAGGTGTTTCAAGAACGGCAGCTGCGGCAGTTGAGCGTTTTCATGATGATTTCGGTATAATTTGGCCAATTCAAATTGCACCTTTCCATGTTTCTTTGATTTGTGTAAATATGAGTGATGAAGAACAAAGGAAAACGGCTGAAGAATTATATAACAAATTTTTAGATAACGGAGTTGAGGTTCTTTTTGATGAAAGAGATGAAAGGGCAGGTGTAAAATTTAAAGATGCCGATTTAATCGGTATCCCGCTAAGAATTACTGTCGGAAAATCTATTACAGAAGGGCTTGTTGAATTTAAAAAACGCTCTGAAAAAGAACTTGAAAAAGTTACTCCGGATAAGGCTTTTGAACTTGTTATGGATGCTTTAAAAAGTGCGGGTATAAAATAAAAAGGAAGTTTATGTTCTCTGAATTTTGGAAAAAGCTGAATAATTATAAAGAGCAGGTTTCTAACTTTGAAACAAATCTCACAAACGAGGGTGAAAAGTTTTCAATAATAATGGAAAGAAACGCTGTTCTTGAAAAAGAAATCGAGGAGAGAACAAACGAACTCAGACAGGCTAATAAAAGTATTCTTACCTTAAAGCATATTTGGAGTACAATGAATTCCGATGAGCCTCTTAATGCGGCATTGAGTACTATTGCCCGAGGGATGACAAATGATTTGGGTTATGAAAGTGTTATCATTTTTCAAGCTTTCGGTGAGGAGGAAAACAGGTATCTTAAAATCAGAGAAACTTCTCAAAACGAAAAAACAAAACTGCTTCTAAAAATATTGGATAAAAAAACGGAAGAATTTTTTATACCAATGAATGCGGAAAAAAATTTGCTTATTGAGGCGATAAATAAAGAGGATATTATCCAGCTTGATTCATTTGAGGAGATTTTTGAAGATACCAATTTTAAAATTACTCAAGATATAAGAAGCAGTTTTGAAAAAATGCTCTCAGATAAAGCTATTTCCGTTATTCCTATAGTGTTTCAGGAAAAAGTATTCGGTTGTTTGCTTGTTATTTCGCCGAGAGGTGATATAACCGATACGGAAAAGAACTTCCTGAGCTTGTTTGCAAAACAGATAGAGTTGTCAGTAACGATAGCAGACTTGTTCCAAACAATTAAAGAGCAAGCTATTACCGATGGTTTGACCACCTTATATAACAGAAGACATTTTGATACATGTTTAAAAAATGAAGCAAATCGTTCTTTGCGTTTAAATCAACCGTTTACATTAATTACCCTTGATTTAGACCATTTGAAAACCATCAATGACAGCTTCGGACATTCTGCAGGCGATGCAGCAATAATCGGAATAGCAAAAATTTTAAAAAGTAATGCAAGAGCTATTGATATTCCTTCACGTTTTGGCGGTGAAGAATTCGGTGTTGTATTGCCTGGGATAGATTTAGAGGGTGGTTTAAAGGCTGCGGAAAGGTTAAGAGCTGCGATTGAGTCTACTCCCATAGAAGGGGTAGGACAAATTACCGCAAGTATTGGTATAGGTACATTTTTAAAACATAGCAGTAATCTTGAAGAATTTTTAGAGCTTGTTGATCAGGCTATGTATAGGGCAAAAAGAAACGGCAGAAATCAGGTGCAAATTGCTCAGGCATGGGATAGTAATATTTGGAAAAGACAGGCACTTGATGCACTTATTCATATACTTTCAAAACAAATGATGCCGATAAGTAAAGAGCTTGCGGATGATTTGATTGAAAAATTACAAAATACAAATCTTACCGATAAAAATGTTGATGATATTATATTTCTTGTCGTTGATGAATTTGTAAATATTTATAAGCCTTATTATCAAAGGGGAAATATTAAAGAAAAGCTTGAACTTATTGTATCCATAGCACAAAAGCTTGAAATTTCACAAGAGGAAATAGATAAATTTAAAATAGCCGCTTTGGTTTATGATATAGGAAATATCATGATTCCCGAGGATATTCTCCTTAAAGACGGGCCTCTTGATGAAATGGAAAAAGAAAGAATAAGAAATAATCCTATTAGTTCGGCGAAAGAAATACTTGCACCCATAGGTACAGCTTCTAATATTATTGCTTTGCTTGAAAATTGGAACGAGCATTATGACGGTTCAGGAAATCCGGGAAAAATAAAAGGTGAAGAAATACCGATAGGCACAGCTATACTTGTTGTGGTAAATGTTTACTTTGCTTTAATAAGTCCAAGACCTTACAGAAAAGCTTTTTCTAAGAAGGAAGCCTTGAAAATTTTGCAGGATGAAGCGAAAAAGAAGTGGAATCCGAAGGTTATTGAGATGTTAAAAAAATCTGTTTAATTTATCTGTTTTATTTCGAAAAAATTTAACGGTGTAATTTTTCCGTTTCTTTGAATTCCCAAATTCAGCATTTTTCCTATTATTTGCATTTTATTATTTAAAAGGAGTTTGTTTAATTTTTTGAAATTCTTACAATTTAAATTGTAAATAAAAGAGTAAATTTCATTTATAACTATAAAATTAACGTTATTAAAGCTTTTGGAAAAATCTTGAATATAAAGGTTTTTACCGTTATTTAACAGAAAAAAGCTGTATTTTTGATTAAAAGATTTTTCTTCATTTTTTAAAATATTTTTTATGATATTGCTGTATTTATCCAAATTTATATCATTATCAGTATTACAAAGAAATTGGAGATTGTTTTTTAATGCAATTGATTTAATAACCTTTTGATTATTGAACAAAAGGATATTTTCAAACAAATTTTTGTCTTTAGGAAAAGAAATTTGCATTTTTATGTTATCAATCTTTTGAAATTCTTTTGATAATTCTTTTTTTTCAAGCTCGAGTGAGCATTTTATATAAAATTCCAAAGCATCCTTTTTTTCTAAAAAAATGTTGGGGCAGAATAAAAATAAGTCCAAGGTTTGCTCAATATATTCATTAAATTCTTTTTTTTCGGCTGATAGATGTTCAAGCAGAACAATTTGCTTCAAACCGTTTTTTATTATTGTTTCAAAGTAATTAACGAATTCTGTTTGAAAGTTTATATTAATATTTTTTTCTCCTACGAAGGGGGCGAGTGTTTTTATAGTATAAGTAACCATTTTCTTTCTCCGAATTAAATATATCATTTTCTTTTATGAAAAATTTAATGAATATTTAGTTTTCGAAATGTTTAACAATTTTTTACATATTAGAAAAAAAATAGCAATTTATTTTGATAAAAATACTTTATTATAATACAAGGGAAACGTTCAGGGAAAGAAAAGTTTTCTGAGAAGCAAAAATTTCGAAAATAAAATCTATTTGAGAAATAAAAACAAGTTTACTAGTATAATCTCTCTCTATTTCTCTCTCTCTATTCTAAGCTCTGCAAAGAGCTTTTTTTTATGCCAATAATTGCCTTTTTATTTTGATTATTCAATCGAAAATATTTTAAAATTAAATTATTTGTTAATTTTTGTTAAATTAATGTTCATTTTAAAAAATTTTAGTTTTAAACTAATTAAGCAGGTTGGTTTAATAGTATGACGGTTTTAGCAGAAAAAAATGTAAAAAATTCTTTGGTTTCTCATTTGGAGGAAGTGGCTTCGCTCGATAAAATGAGGGAACATTCTGTAATAAAATATATAAGGGAAGGTTTTTTGGAAGAATTAGCGCAAAAATTTTCCGAAAAAAGAACTACACCTCTTTTTATTGCAGCAACCGGAGAATCTGCTTCAGGTAAATCCACATTTACCAAGGCTGTTGCTTCTCAAATAAAAGCAATTGAAAAACTATTGAACCGTTCTCTTTTGGAATTTGTCAGTTCGGATAATTATTTTAACGATATATCCGATAAAATTAAAAAATACGGTTCTTTTGATAATTTTCTTGCAAAAGAGGATTATAATCCTGATGCACCGACAAGCTTTAATTTAGAACTGTTTAGAAAAAATATTTTGGATTTAAAAAACAATAAGGATGTACTTATTCCCGAATATAAGGTCAACGGTTCAGGTATAAGTATTCCCAATGCGATTAGAATTAAAAGTTCTCCCATTATTCTTATTGAAGGTATTGCCTCTTTGTATGAAGATGTCAGGGATTTATTTGATATAAAATTTTATGTTGAGGTTGATGAAAAAATAAGAAAAAAGAGATATGTTTTTCGTGCGATGGAAAAAAGAGGGCAAAAGGAGGAGGATACACTTAAGCAGTACGAAATAGTTAATGCCTCCGCTCAAAAATATATTGTTCCTCAAAGAGAGTATGCCGATGTTATTATTAACGGCGATGCAGGTATCGAAAATTTCTCATATTTAGCAAGAGAAATTCTTTCAAAAACTTGGCTTCACATGTAATTATTTTTTATTTTATTATTGCTGTTAGAATTATTCTCTCTGCTATAGTAAGATCTGGCGAATCTTAATGCATCTTCTTGCATTGATTCTATTTTTCTGAGAGTAGAAGGAGAATATGCCTGATTCCAATCATTCAGCCATTTTCTAAAAGAAGAAATAACTTTTTTATTGGTAGATATAGGATGCTTATAATTATGATTTATCGGAGTACCTTGTTCTTTACTCGAAATAACTCCATAAAATCCTTCTTCTTTATTGTAGTTAAGTATGACGTCTACCCAGCGTTTTTTATCAAACTTGTTTTGTTTAAATACATCTTTAATTTCTGCTAATTGAGAAGCAATAGCTTCTGCTTCTAATTCATTAGGTTTAACATTAACATATAATTCACCAAAAGAATGTTGTGTTGAAATTTTGCTGATTTGCATAATTCATACTCCTTATAACTTAAATCTATATCAAAAATCTTGGTATTGCAAGTTTCGAATTTACGAAATTTATATTAAAACAATATCGGTTCTTAACGTAACTACAAAATCGGTTGTAAAAATTTGAAAATTATGCCATACTCTCTTGTATCAGAATGAGAGAGGAATTATGAAAAAATTTATTTAGTATTGTTTGGCGGTTAGTTTTGTTTTATTTTTAACGTTTTCGCATTTGACTTTTATAAGTTCTCAGGTTTTTGCAGAAGATAATACGCAAAAGGTATGTATAAAAGCCGGCGGATATACTTTAGAATGTGGCAAATACAAGGGTTATGAAGCTGATTATAACCATAAAACCAAAAAACCATTTAAAAAACTTGTAGTTGCAGAAATCGGTAAAAATAAAATTACCATAAACGGTATAACGACAAAATTAAAAGTTAAAGGTAATAAGTTATATATAGGCAAAAACGAAATGTATGAAATAATCGGTAACAACAAATTACTTATGTTAGCAGGCGGAGGAATCACATTTGAGCATGAATAAAAACGTAATTATTATTATACTTTCAGCATTATTATTGGTGTGTGTCAGCTTTACGGTAGGGTTGCTTGTTGCAGACGGGGATTTTGACGATATTTTCCCTTCAAAAAAATCTGAAGTCAAAACCACTACAACCGTAAACATAAAAGGGCAAACTGCAAATGCCCCAAAATCTTCAAAAAAACTGCAATTATTCGGGCCGAAGGTAAATATTACAAAAAGCAAAGCTAAATCTGTTGAATATCAGAATTTTGATAACGGACTTGTTTCAATGAAAATTCCTAAAGGTTGGATTGTCGGTGTAGGCAAAAGTGATTATACCCACTATACTTTTATGGTTTATAATCCTCAAAACCCTGATTATAAAATATTTTTCAATATGAAAACCGAGGGGTATTTTAAAACGCAGCAGATGAAGAATTTCTTTTCAAGAAATTATCCGACTTCTCCTTTGTCAAGAATGGCTGTTATTAATCCCCAAACGACAGATGCTTTTTATAAAGCCTTTACAACAGCATATAGTGTAAGTCAAAACGTTTTACCGTTTAAAGTACCTGTAATAAGGAATTTTAAAACTGTTCAGGCTCTTGGTAAAAATATAACAGGTGGTGCTATTGTAAGAGGAGTTTATCAAAATGAGCAGGGAAAAAATGTTGAAGGCATATTTACCGCAACAATAAAAGAATTTCCGATACCGCCTATTGTTGTGCTGAGTGTTTATAATACGGTATTTTTTACTGTTCCCGAAAACGAATTGGTTGATTGGATGCCGGTATTGAACTATTGTGTCAGTACGATAAATTTCAGCAATAATTTTATGCAAGGGTTTTATCGTGAACAAGGGCAGAATGTTGCTAATGCGAAGGCTGTTCAGGCAATTTGTAATCAAACCTCTGATATTATAACTTCAGGTTGGAATGAAAGACAAAAAACTTATGATATTTTGAGCCAAAAGAGAAGTGATGCCACAATGGGCTATGAAAGAGTGCGTGATACCGATACGGGCGAAATATATAAAGCTACGGTAGGTTTTACGGACCACGACTGGCATGGTAAATATGAACCGATTACGGATGATATGTACAATCTCCCAACAGCAGGTTATATAGAAAAATGGTAAACTTATGAAAAGAATAGTTTTTGTAATTTGTTTAATTCTGTTTACTGCTTGCGGATGTATATTTGCAAAGGAAAATAATATACAAAATCATAAAGTGCCTGCCGTATATCTTATGGATAACCCGAAGTATAAAAACGTTATACCGGAAAATATTAAATATGTTAAAATCATAAGATATACCGAAGCCGGTGCAAGCGAAAAGGATATTAAAGACAGAGCTGAGATTATTAGTTTGTATAACCATTTTAAAAAGGTTAAATTGACTAATATATCGGGCATGGGTTGTACGGATAATACGACTATATATGTATTTATGCTTAATGATGGTTCAAAAGCAGCTATTGAAATAGAATGTGAGTGGATTGTCCTAAACGGCAAAAGCTATAATTTTGTAGTCGAATACTCTGATAATAATTCTCATAAGTAAGGTGTACTATTTATATCTTTTTACATTTATATCGCCGATAAATTTCTGAAAATGGATTTATTTCTTCTTCTTTTTAGGATTGTATGTATCACAAGCTAAATTATATAACAACTCACTATATGTTTCAGGAACAACTTCTTCCCAATTAGAATTAGGGATTTCGCCTGAAGATACAATTTTGTCATTTTTGTCATAGTGAATAATAAAACTTCTTTTTTGTAGTCTTTTTCCACAAGCAAAAGAAGTTTTGTAAGAACTATATTCAAAGTTCGGTGCATCAGGGTGTCTCTTAACACAAAAAACTGACGTTTTGTCCCAAACAGTTACAATATTTCCTTTTGATTTTATACTATTTAAATCAATCCAAGCTCTCCTATAATGATTAATATTAGTATCTGTGATTTCTTTCCATTCTGCCGCCAAAACAGACGAACAACACAAAAACATCAAAAATAAAACCGTTAAACCTTTTTTAAACATAACATCCTCTTGTATATTATTTCCTATTATAGAAACAAACTGAATAAAAAGCAATTCTGTGCAAGTTGTAATGTAGGGCAGTTTGTATGTTATTGGTATTGTACATTCGCATGCAATTTGATAATTAGTATCACTATTATTGAATATTTTATAGGGCGGATGACGGAAAACGAATCCGAGAATATAGATTATTCAGTAATGACAAGTGTTTTATCTGTTCGCTATTTTATTTGAGTATGTACCAATAAGGATTTTGGCATTTTATTCCATTTAAGAATATTTTTTGTTTCACTTGAAATGATTATTCGTAGGAATTTTGAA
>JAEEGL014122841.1_pt1 | contig 11451 bp, 8 predicted proteins | sample 9134231 | NCBI WGS metagenome assembly JAEEGL01 (sample SAMN16246548, study PRJNA631951) | gut metagenome | biome: gut microbiome; feature: rumen; material: fiber-attached | host: Bos | place: Iran: Karaj | collected 2018-10
AATGGTTTCTTCCGTCGGATACATAACTTCCAGAATCGTGTCTGAAAGTCCGGCATTATCGACGGCCTTGATCAGGTCTTCCTTGACCTTGTTCTCATACCCGGAATAGGTATGAACGACATACCATTTTGTTTCCTGACTCATGGGCGTTATTCATCCGTGTTTTCTTCAGGCTGCGGTGCGGGCGTCTCCGACGCATTGTCGATCACGGTGATCGCGGGCGTCTCTTCAGGCGTCTCCTCGCTCGGCTTGAGCAGCAGCTCCAGCGGCTTGGTGAATATAAAGTCAAGAGCGGCAATCAGTATTGCGAATGCAAGAACGAATACCAGAACGACAGCCGTCGCCTTGACAAGCTCCTTCATGTTGAGCCATGTGAGCTTCTTGACCTCGCCGGTCATCTCCTTGATGTAGACCTGCCAACGGGACTTCACTGCAAAGATCGCAAGAACGATAATCGCAAGCGACAGCAGAGCGAAAATCAAAGCAAAGAGATAATTGCCGATGTTGACCGCAAAGATGATCAGCGGAAATACCGCAAAGATGATTGCGCCGAGGCAGGTGCCCTGGAAAACACGGTAGTTGCCCTTCATAAGGTGCATGACCGTGCCGATGATAAGCAGCGTTGCGGACACCATCAAAAGAATGTGCGCAGCGGCAATACCGCTGAAGTTGGTTTTGCCTGCGCCTTCCTTTGCGCCGAACAGCTTCAGCAGCGAATGCTTGGTTACCAGATCGGTGATCGAAGCCGCAAGAGCAACGATACCGACGATCAGCAGCAGAATCGTGAAAAGACGCAGTGTCTTTGCAGCTTTCTGTGCCTTGATATCCTGTACGTTAGCCATGGTTCTCCCCCGTTACTTGGATTCTCTGTGCAGGGTGTGCTTGCGGCAGAAACGGCAGTACTTGTTGAACTCAAGACGATCGGGATCGTTCTTTTTGTTCTTAAAGGTGTTGTAGTTTCTCTGCTTGCATTCGGTGCAGGCCAAAGTGATCTTAACGCGCATTGTATGCTCCTCCTAAAAAAGTTCCATCAAAAACGAGCCCCCAACGGGGGCACCTTGAATAAGTTACCACAACGCTCGCGGTTTGTCAACGAAAAAGTTTTGATTTCCGCAAAGTTTTTTTGGAAAACCGCCGTCGTCATGCGGTTTGCAGCCTGATCAGACGCCCTCTGCGATAACAATGCACCATCCGCGGCGACCAAATCGAAAACGGAGCGCCAAAGTGATCCTTCTCCGCTTCCTTATTAATTATTCGTCGATCATTTATTGTTCTGCAAACGAGAAGAGCTTACCATCTTTGAACTTGACCAAATGTTCTGCCGTCTGCTGTACAATTCCCATTTCGTCGATGTAATACGATTTTGTCAGGATTGAGCCGTCCGCATTTTCGGTCATCTCGCAAACACGCCATCCAATCGGCTGTGCAATCGGCTTGCGGTATAAAAGCAAACCATTCTGCTCTTTATAGTATCCTTCACAGAACCGGTCAATCATTCCTTTGTCCAGCAAGACGGAAAGCAGCGTCTGAAAACTCTCGTACTCCATACCTGTTACAACCCAGCCGTCTCCCGCATCATACTGTGGGATCCATGACGGGTCGATTCCTACTGTATTCATAATGACATTTAACGGATCCGTTTCCTTCGCAGTCAAGAAACGATAATAGATGTATGTAATGACCATCTGTCCCGACTGCGCGACCGTCTTGGTGACTAAACTGATATCCGGGAACAGGGAGTCCGGGCATTCCGGCATATATTGCAATGACAGTGTTTCCACGTTCTGCGTATGATGTTCCATCATGTATTCATCCGAAACGGCAAAGTATGCATATTCGCACGGAAGTAATTGACTGTCCCACGTCGAATCGAATTGATAGTACTTTCCGTCGATGCAAGCAACATTCCAGACATGATATCCACGCGGCTGCGGATCACAGATATACCCGGAAACGATCATACAATCAATCCCTGCGAGGTTATAAAGATAATACAGCGCTTCCGTATATCCGGCGCACACTGTTTTATGCTTTACAAGCGCATCATACAGAATAAGTTGTTTTCCGTTTTCATAGTACTCATTATTATCATACTCGACATTATCCGTCAAATATCTGTAAAGATATAAAGCTGTCTGAAATTCCGAGCTGCCTTCCGGTACAGTCGCAACGATCTTCTCCGCTGCAGCAAAGGCCTCATGGTATAACTGCGTACAGTAACGGTTCGGGAGTCCGCTGATTGTTACGAGTACATAGGTCAAGGTCTCGTCGTTTTCCGTTTCAAAGCTCTGTACGTCAAGAGAGTTTAAGCCTTTATTGTCGAGATAGTAGATTCTATTCAACATTTGATGCGCATTGAGAATGTCCCCGTAGCAGAACTCCGTCGTCGGAATGGAAAAGCGGCTATATCCGTGTGCAAGCGCATAATCCAGCGTAACGAGCAATGTGTCAAGATTGTCCGGAATATACTTTTCGAGCGTTCTTGAGCGCGGCAGGCGCTCCGGATGATATGCAAACACTTCTTTCTTCGGAACATTCGTGATGTACGCAGTATCGCTTTCATCAACCGAATAGAAAGCAATCTCGTCCGGCGTAAGCACCCCTTCCGGAAGCGTACTGATACGGAATGCCTTTGCCCAACTCAAAGAAATCTCTTCCTTCAATGGTTCCGTCTCAATCGGATCTTCATTTTCCGCAGGCATTTCAGTTTCGCAGGGCGCAGGCGTTTCTGCGGGAGCTTCGGTCTCAGCAGGCGCTGGCTTTTCTGTAAGCGCTTCGGTCTCGGCAGGTGTTTCTGCAGGCACTTCGGATTCGGTCTGCGCAGCATTCGCTTCCGTCTCCGTGCCCGGCGTCGGTAAAGCACTTCCCCCGTCTACGCATCCGAGGATCTGCAATCCGCATAACAGTATAATTATGGCAATCGACAGTTTTTTCATACCGTTTTCCTCTTCTTTTTATTTTATGAATTGTACTTTCGAAGTATCATCGGAACAACCTGCTCTTATATTAAAACAATGTTCTGTTTCGCTGTCAAGCCCGACCTCTTTCTCTTTATACAGACAACCAAATGCGCCGAAATGTGACATTCAATAATATATCTTCGTGATTTCAGCTCAATAAAACGGGATCCATGTATGCTTGCATGGATCCCGCTTGATGTTAGTGATGGATGAGTGGTGTTACTTCAGCCATATCTTCTCGCAGAACAGAATGAAGAGGAATGCGCCTCCGACAAAGAGAGCAACCACAACAAGAACCGCGAGAAGTGAACCGCGCATTGCAGCTCTTCCTTCCGGCGACCGGAGCGAAACCTTGACTTTGCCGGATTCGTCCGTGCCCGTTTCGGACTTCGGACGATACCAAGGCATTCCGTCAACGTTCATGTTGACGATTGTTTCGCCGTCATCTTCTTCATATTTGTTCTGTTTCTTCGACATCGTTATTTTTTAGCTTTCTTTCCGTGTCCTTCGGCTGCCTTTGTTTCTTTCTCTTTCTTGATCTTTGCCACAGCCTCGTCAAGTTCCTTTTGACGTTCGGGCGTATTGTAAAGATGGCAGGCGCAGAAATGTTCAGGCTCCAGTTCCTTGAAATCGGGCGCAAGATACTTGCACACTTCCATGCACTTGCGGCAGCGGGTATGGAACTTGCATCCGGACGGCGGATTGGCAGGAGAAGGAATGCTTCCCTCGAGAATAATACGATTGACTTTATAGTCCGGATCCGGGACCGGAATCGCCGAGAACAGTGCCTCGGTGTACGGATGCTTCGGATTCGCGTAGATCTTCTCCGTCGGAGCAAACTCGACCATGTTGCCGAGGTACATGACGCCGACCGTGTCGGAGATATACTCAACAACGGACAGGTCATGGGAAATGAACAGGTACGTCAGCCCAAACTGCTTCTGCAGATCTTTCAGAAGATTGATGATCTGCGCCTGAATGGAAACGTCCAATGCGGAAACAGGCTCGTCGCAGAGGATGAAGTCCGGATTCAGAGCGAGCGCACGTGCAATGCAGATACGCTGACGCTGACCGCCGGAGAACTCATGCGGATAACGCGGCTTGTAATAGTCCGGCAAACCGCACGCTTCCATGACGCGCGAAATGTAATCGTCAAACTCCTCGCGGGGAACGATGCCGTGCTCACGAACCGCTTCGCCGATAATCTCGCCGATCGGGAGTCGGGGCGAAAGACTGGCGTACGGATCCTGGAAAATGATCTGGATGTTCGGGCGCTCTTTGCGGAGATCATTTTTACTCAGTGAAAAAATGTCTTTCCCGTTGATGAACACCTGACCGTCCGTTTTTTCGATCAGTCTCAGAATCGTACGGCCGATCGTGGACTTTCCGCAGCCGGATTCGCCGACCAGACCCATCGTCGTGCCGCGCTTGATCTTGAAGGAAACATCGTCGACAGCCTTGACGTTACCGACCGTTATCTTGAAGAAGCTGGACTTGATCGGGAAGTATTTCTTCAGGTTTTTCACGACCACGAGGTTATCCGGATCGTTTTCAGCTCCTTCAAATACCGATGAAGTGTATTCATCATAGATTTTTACTTCTTCCATCTCACAGCTCCTCCACGTTTACGGCTTTCGGATAGCCGAGAATCTCTCCGTCATTCATGTAGCGATAGCAGGATACAACGTGCGTATCGTTGATCTTGATGGCAGGCGGATAATCTCCGTTGCACTGCTCGCAGCGCATTTCACAGCGATCACGGAAATAGCAGTAGTTCGGCATATTGACCGGGTTCGGAACGTTGCCGGGAATGTTGTACAGCGTATCCGACTTATGACCGACGACCGGTTTGGACTTCATCAAACCGATGGTGTAGGGATGCGCCGGATGGTGGAAAATATCATCCGCCGTACCTTTTTCAATGACGCGTCCCGCATACATAACAACGACGTAATCCGCCATACCGGCAACAACGCCGAGGTCATGCGTGATCAGCATGATCGAGGAATTGACCTTATCCTTCAGGTTTTGCAGCAGATCGAGGATCTGTGCCTGAATGGTAACGTCAAGTGCGGTGGTCGGTTCGTCTGCAATGATCAGCGTCGGAGAACACGCAAGCGCAATTGCGATAACAATACGCTGACGCATACCACCGGACAACTCATGCGGATACATCTTGTAAACGCCTTCCTTGTTCGCGATGCCGACCATCTCGAGCATCTCAAGCGTTCTGGCTTTGACCTGCTCCTTTGTCCAATCGGGGTGATGCAGGAAAAGAACCTCATCGACCTGATCGCCGATACGGAAAACCGGGTTCAGGGACGTCATCGGCTCCTGGAAGATCATGGAGATCTGGTTGCCGCGGATGTCCTCCATAACGGAGTTCGGCGTGTTGACAATGTTGTACGCCGTGCCGTCGCCCTTGTTGAAGCGGATCTCGCCGCCGACAACCTGACCGCTCGGACGCTGCAGAAGCTGCATCAGCGAAAGGGATGTGACGGACTTGCCGCAGCCGGATTCGCCGACGACGCCGACGGTCGAATGCTTCGGAACTTCGAACGATACGCCGTCAACCGCACGCACAGTACCGACGTCGGTGAAGAAATACGTGCACATATTGTCGAACTCGACAACATTGTTTTCGTCCTTCATCTTGGTCGTGTACAGCATCGGGTCTCTGCCGGCATTCGCACGTTTAGCCTCTAATTTACGCGTAATTTTGCGATTGAATTTGGTAATTCTCCTCGACTCACGCGCTGAAATATAGGAGGATTTTTTCTTCTTTTCTTCCATGACTCACGCCTCCTTACTGCTTGGACTTAGGATCGTACGCATCGCGCAGACCGTCGCCGACAAAGTTGAATGCGATGACCGTCAAGCAGATCAGCAAGCCGACGGGAATCCAGATGTAAGCGTAATGCGCCATAGCGGATGCGGAAGAAACCGAGTTGATGATCGTGCCCCAGGTGGCCAGCGGGTGCTTAACACCGAGACCGAGGAAGGACAGCGTCGATTCCGTAAGGATCGTGCCGCCCATGCCCATCGTCGCGGAAACAATCAACTGCGGCATAACGTTCGGAATCAAGTGACGGAAGATGCGGTGCTTGACACGGATACCGGTTGCTTCTGCCGCGATCATGAACTCCTGCTCACGCAGCGAGAGGATCTGGCCGCGGACCAGACGGGCAATACCTGCCCAGCCCATAATACCGAGCATCGCCATCATGACGATCAGTCGGATGTAGGTATCGAGTCGCATTGCGTCCATCATCGCGCCGAGGATGATCATGATCGGCAACGAAGGCAGGCAGTAGAAGATATCGACGAGACGCATGATCAGGAAGTCGACCCACTTGCCGTAGTAACCGGCAAGACCGCCCATGATGATACCGAGGAAGCACTCGAGGAAGACGACCACGAAGCCGACCATCAGGGAGATACGACCGCCGTACATGATACGCGCAAAGACGTCGAAGCCGTCGCCGTCGGTTCCCAGGAAGTGAGCGCCGGACGGATCTGCAAACGTATCAATGACGTACGTGATCTGGTCGCAGTTGACAACATACTGACCGACTTCCTTCTGCGAAACGCGCAGTTCGCAATCCGCATACTGAAGCACGCCGTTTTCATCATAATGATATCTGCCGTCCTCAGTCTGCTGCGGGATCGCGTGTACGAACGATGTGTTCGTTTCACCGCGCTCTACCATTGCGCTGATCTCTTCTGCAAGCGCTCTCTTGAGCTCAAATTCGATCGTATCGTCACCGTTGTAACGACGGATGATAAAGTTCGAAAGCTCGCCGAATTCTTTGCCTTCGGAATCAGTGATGATGAATGCGCCTTCTTCTTCCTGCTTAACCTGATAGGTTTTGCCGTCCACTTCGAACGTGCCGTCGCCGCAGGATGCAAGCAGCGCTTTATTGGCAAACTCTGTAGAAACGGAAGCAGCCTTTTCGTACGTGTCAATGACCAGCGTCGTGAAAATCTTTGCGAGAGAGAGATTTGCTACCTCATACGCGGTAAAGACCTCACCCTTGGCAAACACGATATAATCCTTGCCGTCGACCGTAAAGATCTCGCCGCTTTCAGCAGCCGCAAGCGCAGCCTCTTCGAACTCGCCCGGCATTGCTTCCACGCCTTCCTCATAGAGGAAATCGTCGGTCATTGCCGTGATCTTATATTTCTTTTTTGCACCGCTTTCGAAATGATAGCTCACGCCCTCAAATTCGAAATCGCCGCTCTTGCCTTTGCAATTCTTCGCCAGGACTGCATTGAATTCTTCGCCGCGGTCCTTTGTCGGATCGTTATAGGAGATCGTCTTGGCAATGAAGTCAAAGGTACCGAGTTCCTCCACGTTGCTGCCGAAGACAGCAATCTTCGCGGTATCGGTGTATTTGCTCAACGTGAAAATTTCTTCGCTGAGCTTGTTGATGGCATAAACGGCTCCTCCGCCTTCGACGAAGAACTCATCCTTCCCATCCGCATTCATCGCCTTGATGTTCGTCGTCATCTTACGATTGACGCCGCTTTCTACCTCTACGGATGCATCGTACACGCTCGCTTCAAACATCGAATTGTCCTTTACGGACGCATAGTTGACGTTCATCGTATCATAGCGGTAAAAGATGTCTTTCTGTCCGTAAGGGTAGAAGACCGGCCCTAAAAAGGCCAACAAGAACATGACGGCAAGGATCGATGTGCCGAATACCGCAAGACGGTTCTTGATAAACCGCTTAAAAACCTTGCGCCCCGGGGAAAGAACTTTGACACGGCTGACGTCGTCAAGCTTGACTTCGCCGCTATCATTCTTCACTTGGTTTGCCGCTCTTGCTTTGAGGGTCTCATTCAGATTATAGCTTGCCATTGAATTATCCCCCCTTATTCAAGACGAACTCTCGGGTCAACCGCGCCGTACAGAAGGTCGGAAATCAGGTTGCCGAGCAGCGTCAGGATCGAAATAAACGCCAAATAGAACATAGTGAACGGAACGTCCGCCTGTACCATTGATTCGTAAGATGCAAAACCGATGCCGCGGATTGCAAACAACGTCTCCGTAATCAGTGCGCCGGAGAACAAACCCGGCAGCGAACCGCCGAGCATGGTCACGAGCGGAATCAGCGTGTTGCGGAATGCGTGCTTATTGATGACCTTCTTTTCAGGAACACCCTTTGCGCGCGCGGTACGAATATAATCCGAATTCAAAACCTCGAGCATATTTGTACGCGTATAACGCATCAGACCGCCGATGGACAGAATACTGAGCGTAACCGCCGGCAGGACGAAATGCTTTGCAACGTCTAAGAACTGCATAAACGGCGACAGCGTATCATAGTATTTTCCCTGCATACCGGACAGGTCAAACCAGCCAAGCTTGACAGAGAAAATGTATTTCAATACCGTTGCTAGGAAGAAGGTTGGCAGCGAAATACTGACCATAGCGAAGACGGTCGTGAAATAATCCATGAAGCCGTATTGCTTCTTTGCTGCAAGAACGCCAAGCGGGATCGCAATAAAAATTTCAACAAGCAGGGTAACTACCCCAAGTGCAAAGCTGTACCAGATCGTATCTCTGAACTCCTGAGTAACAGGAATGGTCCATCTCCAGCTTTCACCCCATTCTCCTCGTACCGCCGTCTTGAGCCATGTGAAATAGCCGCGGACGACGCCTTGATCCATACCGTACTGGCTCTTCAAATCATTGAGCCATTCAGTTGCGCTTTTGCTGGCGCCGGGTCTGGATGCAAGCTGCTGTGCCTTCATCTCCAAATAACTGCCCGGCATATTATACAGCAGGGCGTATACCAGGAACATGACGAAGAACAATATAATGATGCTATATAGCACACGTTTTACTGTAAACTTCAGCATTCACTCCACCACTCTCATCATAAAAATAGAACAAAAAACAATCATTACGGCGGAAGGGGATGTTGAAGCATCCCCTTCCAACGATTGTTACTGCTTAAGCGTGAAAACCGGATTCCGGCTTATTTTGCCATCGTGGTTTCCCAGTTGCCGAACAGACCCCAGAACGGCGTCATGTCGGGCGTGACGGTTGCGTTGTCGATACGCTGCGTGGAAACCGTGTAGCAATCCTTTCTCTGATAGGTCGGAAGCTCGCAGCCCCAATCCATGATGATTTCCATAGCTTCCTTGTAGGTCGCCTTACGGAAGTCGGTATCAGCGGAGGTACGGCCTTCGATGATCAGCTCATCGAGGTGCTCATCCTGAACCTGATAGTGGTTGGAGTTGGTGTTCTGACCGTTCGCATTACGGGAGTGATAGACCTGATACATATCCGGGTCAACGCTCGCCTGCCATGCTGCCGCCCACATATCGGCGGTGTTGGCTTCGAGTGCGTTGTTCCAGGTGGAGGTACCGACGTCGTTCACCTGCAGCTTGATGCCGAGCTCTTCGCAGACATTGGAAGCTGCAACCGCGATGCCGTATGCCGGGTGGTCCTGCTGACCTGCGCCGGGGATCATGATCTCGAAGGACGGAGCATCGACGAACTTACCGGTCGCTTCGTCAAAGTTGAGACCTGCGCCCTTGAAGAAGCCGATTGCCGCTTCCTTAGCTGCCGCGTACTTCTCTTCGTCGTTCATGCCTTCGGTGTAGATCGGGTTGCCGTTGACGTCAATAGAGTATGCATTTCTGTAACCTGCGTCGGTCGGCTGCGGAGCTGCCCAGGAGGTGTTGGAGATCGGGTACTGGATGACCACTGCACGATCGCCGTAGTAGGAGTTGATAACGGTGTCACGATAGACAGCCATCAGGGTCATGAAGCCCTTGCGGAGGTTCTTGGAAGCCTCGCTGCCCGGTTCGCCGTTGATGCAGACACGGTTCGCGTTGATACCGATGTAGCCGTAGCCGCGGTAGTCAACGAGGTAGGTGGTGATGACGTCGCCGACGAGCTCACCGTTGCTGTTGAGGTCCTTGATCGCCTTCAGAGCCGCGTCGTTGATGGACGGGGTTGCGAGGTCGAACGTGCCGGTGCCGATGCCCGGGATGTAGTCGGAGTCAGTGCCTTCCTGCATGAGCAGCGTCTCGATTGCCGGAGCGCCCAGGAAGTAGGTCGGGTTCGCCTTGAAGGTGATAACGCCGTTGCTGTAGCCTTCGAAGGTGTACGGGCCAGCGCCGAGCGGCTTGTCGGTGTGAGCCTTGACGCCGGAGAGGTCGCCCTTCTTGAAGCCGAAGGAGTTGTTCTCGTAATCATACAGAGCCTTGTCGCCATAGTAATGGAGCGGAGCAAGCCAGAAGCTCATGTTGTAGATCGCGGTTGCGTCGTACTCCGTGCAGTGAACCGTCATGGAGTAATCGCCGGTGCGGATGATGCCCGGGATGTTGTTGACGCCTTCGGTGGTGGTAACGAACGAGTTGAAATACTCAGCCTTGTCGCCGAGAGCCTCGGTCAGGCACTCTGCGAAGCTGTAGTTACCGGCTTCCTTCTCAATACCGTCAGCAGAGATGTCGTAGCCATAAGCTGCGAGGATCTGCGCAAAGTACTCTTCCGCGGTGTCGCAGGGATCAAAGCCCCAGAGCGCGCAGCCGTACTGGTTCATCAGAGCGGGATCCGCTGCAATGTCTGCATAGGTCAGATCCGGATTGAAGTAAGCCTGAACGTACTTATCATCTGCATAAGCGGTGTTGACGTAGTCAACGATGCCCTGAGCAAACTTAGCGCCTGCCTTGTCGAACGCTTCAAAGAAGAAGTTGTAGTCTTCCTCGGTGAACGTTTCGTTCGCGGTATAGCCTTCATGGTTGGTCGCGAGGACGAGGCTGATACGGGACGCCATGGAGTTGTAGTACTCACTGATACCTTCGATCGGGAGTGCATACAGCGTGGAGGAACCGTCGTACGTCGGGTCTGCGCAAACATAGATGCCGAAGATAACGTCATCAATCGTTGCCGGTTCGCCGTCGGAGAAGACGATGTCGTCTCTCATGACGATGTTGTAGTCAACGGTGCCGTCATCGTTCTGAACGACTTCAACGTTTGCCATGCCGTAGTAGGTGTAGTCCGTGCCGTTGTAGTTCACGGTCGTGCCTTCGATGCCGTTGTTGATCACAGCGCCGCCACGATCGCCTGCGAGGATGCTGTTGACAACCATGCCAACTGCATCTCCGTCATAAGCGGTGGTGTAGAAGAACGGGCTGAACTTCTGACCGAAGGTCGCTTCTGCGTAGACAGCTCTGCTGCCCGGAACCGTGTGGGACTCAAACTTCGGGCCCTGCGGAACGACGATTGCCGGTTCGGGTTCGGGCTCGGGTTCGGGCTCGGGTTCGGGCTCGGGTTCGGGCTCGGGAGCGGGTTCGGGCTCGGGAGCGGGGTCGGGCGCGGGGGCGGGTTCCGGCGCGGGGGCGGGTTCGGGCGCGGGAGCGGGCTCGGGTTCGGGCTCGGGAGCGGGTTCGGGTTCCGGCTCCGGAGCGGGTGCGGGAGCGGGCTCGGGTTCGGGCTCGGTGGCCGGGGCGGGTTCTGGGGACGGTTCGG
>JAEEGL014734368.1_pt1 | contig 11451 bp, 10 predicted proteins | sample 9134231 | NCBI WGS metagenome assembly JAEEGL01 (sample SAMN16246548, study PRJNA631951) | gut metagenome | biome: gut microbiome; feature: rumen; material: fiber-attached | host: Bos | place: Iran: Karaj | collected 2018-10
CAGTATCTGCTCATCTACGTTTCGCTCTTCCTGCTGTCAGGTACTCCATGAAGCATACATTTTGATTGCACGGTTACGTTGTTCGGCCCTTCGGCTTGCACCTACTATGGCCTCTGCTGACTTCTCACAGTTCGCTGTTGCTGCGGCTAATGAAACCGTCTGTGAGATCTCACGGGATAAGTCCTCAGTCTTTCCTCGTCTACCTGCCTGATTTACGCATACGGGTTACGGTTGCCTTTTGGACTTCACTGCGTTTGGCCAGCTTATCCGCCGTATACGCCTTATATCAGGTTTCTGTTCGTCAGGCTACGATTTCGCTATCCCTTCTTCCCGCCTGTACCTCACGATACAAACCTTGGGAGTCGCTATGAGGTTCGTTGGCAACTACGCCCTTTGTGGACTTTCACCACGGACTGACGGCATGCCCGTCATACCAAAACAGGGGCTGCAGCAGTGTGTCAGCCCCTGTTCTGAGTCATTATTTCTGCCTCTTACATCTCCCTCAGCCGCTTCGCGCACTCGAGGATTTCCTGCTTGTTTGCCTCCGGAAGGTCCTCAAAATCCCTGACTGTATCATACAGCTTTTCACAGAATTCTGCCGTTTTCTTCGGCACCAGCGTCTTCGGCTCGCAGATCCGAAAGAAGCTCTTTTTGTAAATGTTTTCGAGTACATCCTTCGGAAGCGGCGCCACACCGCGCACGTCGAAACCCCAGGCAGGTGCGAAGAAAGGTTCGTCCGTCTCGAAAAAGGCCTTCATGATCGTAATCACGGGAAGCGGGTCCCACTCAGTCGCGTTGTCGGTCCCGAAAATCAGCCGGTCGCTGTAGGCACATAAGAATTCGCGGCTTTTCTTCGGGTCCTTCGAAAGATTGTAGAAAATCTCGCTGCAGGGCGTCATGTCGATCATGACGTTTTTGTGGCATTCGATAAAGTCCGAAAGCCTGGACAGCTGATCGGACATGTAATACATATGCGGGAAGGTTACGTGAAGATCTGGGTGCTTCTTCAGCATATTCTCAATCTGGCAGAACTTCGCTTCCATCAGATCCGAGGAGTTTTCGATCGCCTCATGATCATCGTCGCGTCCGCCCGGATGATACAGAACCGCCGGGAAATTGGCGACCGGGTAGCGGTTCTTCTGGAAAGTCCGCCGCTCCGGGATCCGAACGGTATAGCCAACATGATAGAGAAGCGGGAAGCCGGTTTTCTCCATCAGGCTGAACATCGGGTCAAAGACCTCGGAGTCCAGCGGGACGCCGTCGCCCGCGTTTCCGTCTGCAAGCTTCACTCCATCCGCGCCTGCGTCGATGAAATCCTGCACCTGCGCCGCCACGCCTTCGGGTGTGGTGTCAAAACCCTCGATCTGGAAGGTCGGATTACAGTAAACCGTCAGCCGGTCCGGCATCAGCGCTTTCGCAAGAAGCGCTTCGGTGTCCGCCGTACAGGCAGAACTGGCGATCCGTACCGCTAAAAGATTCTCTCCGTCCAGACCGCCCGCGCTCAGGCTGTCCCGGATATTCCGGATATAGTTGTCGACGCCGCAGCCGCCGTGTGTGTGAATGTGACCGTCAAAAAGCCCTGAATTGATTCGCATACTCTCCCCTCATTTCCGATTTACGAAGCCGGCTGTTTCCAGCCGGCTTCGAATATTCCTGTGATTCTGTTCCTTACGCCGTTGCGATTACGCCGAAGTCTGCCTTCAGGGAAGCGCCGCCGACAAGGCCGCCGTCGATATCGGGCTGAGCGAAAAGCTCTGCCGCATTCTTGGCGTTGACGGAGCCGCCGTACTGGATACGGATGGCTTCTGCGGTGTCGGTGTCGTAGATCTCCGCGATCACGTCACGGATGGCCTTGCAGACTTCCTGTGCCTGCTCGGTCGTCGCGGTCACGCCGGTTCCGATCGCCCAGATCGGCTCATAGGCAATGACAATGCCCTTTGCCTGATCAGCGGACACGTTCTGGAATGCGATCTTGATCTGCATACGGACCCAGTCGATCGTGATGCCCTGCTGGCGCTGTGTGAGAGACTCGCCGCAGCAGACGATCGGGATCAGGCCTTTCTCAAGTGCCTTCAGGACCTTCTTGTTGATGATCTCGTCGGTCTCCTTGAAATAGTCGCGGCGCTCCGAATGGCCGATGATGACGTACTTCGCGCCGGCATCCAGGATCATATCCGCCGAAATCTCGCCGGTGTATGCGCCCTTGTCCTCAAAGTACAGGTTCTCAGCGCCGACCGCTACATTGGTTCCCGCAACTGCCTTGACAACCGGAACAATGTCAATTGCCGGTACACAGTACACAACATCGTTTGCGGAATCCGCAACGAGAGGCTTCAGGGTTTCACAAAGAGCAACTGCCTCCGAAGGGGTCATATTCATTTTCCAGTTGCCCGCTACGATTTTCTTACGCATAAACAATCTCCTTACTTGTCATCTGCTGCCACAACGCCCGGAAGCTCCTTGCCCTCCAAAAATTCAAGGGAAGCGCCGCCGCCCGTCGAAATGTGGCTCATCTTGTCGGCAAAACCGAGCTGGTTGACAGCCGCCGCCGAATCGCCGCCGCCGATGATGGTGGTTGCGTCGGTCTCTGCAAGCGCTGCCGCAACAGCGATCGTGCCCTTTGCAAGGATCGGGTTCTCGAAAACACCCATCGGTCCGTTCCAGACAACGGTCTTCGCGGATTTCACAGCCTCTGCGTAAAGCTCCTGGGTCTTCGGGCCGATATCCATGCCCATCTTGTCAGCCGGAATCTTGTCCGCGTCAACGACTTCGATGTCGATATCGCCGTCGATCGGATCCGGGAAATGATCGGTAATCACGGTGTCTACAGGGAGCAGCAGTTTCTTGCCAAGCTCTTCCGCTTTCTTAATCATGTCGCCGCAGTACTCGATCTTCTCTTCGTCCAGAAGAGACTTGCCGACTTCGTAGCCCTTTGCCTTGAGGAAGGTGTAAGCCATGCCGCCGCCGATGATCAGGGTGTCGCACTTCTCCAGCAGGTTGTTGATGACGTTCAGCTTGTCCGCAACCTTGGCGCCGCCGAGGATTGCTACGAAAGGACGAACCGGGTTCTCAACTGCATTGCCCAGGAAGTCGATTTCTTTCTGCATCAGGTAACCGACTGCATTCACGCCGCCCTTTTCGGTGATGAATTTGGTAACGCCTTCGACAGAGGCATGTGCACGGTGGGAAGAACCGAATGCATCGCATACATAGTCGTCCGCAAGGTCAGCAAGTTCCTTAGAGAACTCTTCGCCGTTCTTGGTCTCTTCCTTGCCGCGGAAACGGGTATTCTGAAGGAGGACAACATCGCCGGGCTGCATCGCTGCAACCGCTGCAGTCGCTGCTTCGCCGGTTACATTGTAATCGCCGACAAAAACGACTTCCTTGCCGAGCTTCTCCGAGAGACGGACTGCGACCGGGCCGAGAGATTCCTTCTCATTCGGGCCGTCCTTAACCTTCCCGAGGTGGGAGCAGAGAATGACCTTTGCGCCTTCGTCAATGAGCTTCTTAATGGTCGGAAGCGCTGCTACGATACGGGTTTCATCGGTGATGACACCGTTCTTCAGCGGAACGTTGAAATCACAGCGCACAAGGACCCGCTTGCCATTCAGATCCTTCAGATCCTCAACGGTTTTCTTGTTTAACATCTGTCTTATCTCCTTATCGTTTATAATCTGAAAGAGGGTCCGGTCCAGACGGACCGGACCCTCAATGGGTTTTAAACCTGTTCAGGCTTTAATCAGCCTAACTCCGCAAAGAACTTAATTGTTCTTACCATCTGGCTGGTGTAGGAGTTCTCATTGTCGTACCACGAAACAACCTGAACTTCATACAGATCGTCAGCAATCTTCGCAACCATGGTCTGGGTAGCGTCGAAGAGGGAACCGAACTTCATGCCGATAACGTCAGAAGAAACGATCGGATCTTCGCAGTAGCCGTAAGACTCAGAAGCAGCAGCCTTCATTGCAGCATTGATGCCTTCCTTCGTCACATCAGCGCCCTTGACAACAGCGGTCAGGATCGTGGTGGAGCCGGTCGGAACCGGAACACGCTGAGCGGAGCCGATGAGCTTGCCGTTCAGTTCCGGAATAACAAGGCCGATTGCCTTTGCAGCGCCGGTGCTGTTCGGAACGATGTTCGCAGCGCCTGCACGTGCACGGCGGAGGTCACCCTTACGATGCGGGCCGTCCAGAATCATCTGGTCGCCGGTGTAAGCGTGAATCGTGCTCATGATGCCGCTCTGGATCGGAGCGTAGTCATTGAGGGCCTTAGCCATCGGAGCCAGGCAGTTCGTGGTGCAGGAAGCTGCCGAAATGATGGTGTCTTCGGGGGTCAGGGTATTCTCGTTTACGCTGAATACGATGGTGGGAAGGTCGTTGCCGGCCGGAGCGGAGATAACAACCTTCTTGGCGCCTGCATCGATATGAGCCTGGGATTTCGCCTTGGAGGTATAGAAACCGGTGCACTCTAAGACAACGTCAACGCCTAAATCGCCCCACGGGCAGTTCGCAGCATTGGCTTCTGCATAGATCTTAAGGGTCTTGCCATCAACAGTGATGGTGTTGGCTTCGTCGTCAGCCGAAACGGTGTGAAGATTCTCACCGATCTTTCCGCAGTATCCGCCCTGAGCGGTATCATACTTTAAAAGATGAGCAAGCATGGAGGGCTTGGTGAGATCGTTGATTGCAACGATTTCATAACCTTCCGCGTTGAACATCTGTCTGAAAGCCAGACGTCCGATACGACCGAAACCATTAATCGCAACTTTTACAGCCATTGGAATATTCCTCCTGATAGATAGTTAGATGTTTGATTATTGAATAACACCCTTTGGAAACATTATACTATCGATACCGCGAAAAAGCAAGCACTTGCCGCACGCAGGGAAAAGAAAAACGCGCTTGCAAAATGCCCTGCCCTGAAGTATGATGAAGGCAGAAAAACTGACACGGAGGAACAATTTATGGCAAAACTGACAGTCAATTTTCTCTCTCACAAGCTGCGCCGCGCGGTCGATATTACCGTTGTGCTTCCGAGCATGGTGTTTCAGGAAATGATGGGCGAAAATCCTTCGCATAAGCTGAAAGCGAAGTTCCCGGTCATTTACCTGCTCCACGGCTACGGCAACAACCACGCGATCTGGAACGCCTACACCGGCGTCGAAATGTTCGCCGAAGAACGGAACATCGCAGTCGTAATGATTTCCGGCGAAAACAAGTCCTACATCAATGTGGAAACCGGCCGTGAAAACTTCGATATTCAGGAGCGATATTATGAATTCCTGTCGGAGGAGATCCCGGAATTCGTCACCGAGTACTTCCCGATTTCAAAAGACCCGAAAGAAAGCTATATCGCCGGTCTTTCGATGGGCGGTTTCGGCGCGATGATCCATGGACTCACGGACAGTAAAATGTATCGCGCAATCGGCGCCTTCTCGGGCGGCGGATTCAGAAGAGGCGCGGCCCGTGTTCCCGGCACGGACAACAAATACGACATCGAATACCAGGCAAGAAAATGCGCAGAGGAAGACCGCCGGATCCCGATCTACATGACCTGCGGTGACAGGGACGGCGGCTTTGAAAACCTGAAGGATACCGCAAAGATCCTCTCCGAAGAACTCGGCTACGACGTAACCTGGGTCGAAGGCCCCGGCTTCCAGCATGAATGGCGCTTCTGGCATCGTGAGATTGAAGCCTTTATGGACTGGATCCCGCGTGACGACCCCTGGTATCCCGGCAAGGGCACCCACCGCAGCGTATAAGTGCTTCCCGGGTTGCTGACACGGACGACGCTTCCGGTATCCCATAGAGATTTCTCTTCGGAGACGGTTCCAGGTCTCCTGAAGAAGAAGCTCTATGGGATACCGGGGGCGGCTGGTTATGGCGGGAAACCAGAGGCGCTTCCCGGAAACGAATCTCCGGGTGGCCTCCCGGACGCAGAACCCAATGATATACCCTCCGCATCGGAGACGGTTCCAGGTCTCCTCTGCAGAGGGTATATCATTGGGTTCTGCTGTTTATGGTTGAAGATCAGAAAGGGCTTTCGTGACAAAATCCCTCGGCGGCCTCTCCGGCACGGGCCTTCGGCACTCCCCCCCCATCATCCCGTCTGACCGGTATCACTCCCTGTCCACGCGTTCCAGATCCGCTTCGGTATACTTCTTGGAAGTCAGGACAACGCTTCTGTCCGGGAACAGTTCCCGGATGATCCGAAGCTCCAGCGCCTGACGGTGTTCGAAATGCCGGATCAGTGCTTCCTCTCCCGAGGCTCCCGCTTTTTTTGCGTAGGGCGAATCGTTGAAGTAGCCGATCATGACCGGAAACCACAGTTCATTGCCCTCAGGATCCGAACGTTCCTTCCGGATCACCTCAAGGTTCTCACGCAGGTTTTCTGCCGCGAGATAGACGATCCGGTATTCCGTCCCCGCAAGCGCTTCCCGGATTTCCCGGTAAAAATTGAGGATTTTCTCATCGGATGCGCATCGGAACAGGATCATATCTTCGATGATGTTCTGGAACAGGGAGCATTCGAAGATCATCCGGTCCCCGCTGAAGTGACGGTAGCGCCCGAGGACAATCGCCCGAAATTCCTCCCATGAGATGCGGTCGTTGTAGATTTCATACTGTTCGAGATCCTGGTAGAAGCCTGGGATTTCCGTCCGGATCTGCGTATAGCAGACAACGTACCGATCCCCTTCTACGACAGTTTTTTCTTCGATCTGTGGCCGGATTTCTGCGTATTTCTCCAGAATCTCCCGGTATTTTTCCGCATCCATCCTGGCGCACCACGCAAGTTCCACAGGGGAATAGTCCCCTTCAAGCACAGCGATCGCTCCGGGATTTCTCTCGGACAGTTTCCGCACCATGGTGCTCTTTCCGCTGCCCTGAAGCCCTTCAACAAAATAGTTCATATTCATACTCCCCTTTATAAAATCCTATACCAGAAGCGCCGCAATCCCCGCGGTATCCAGCGCCTGCACCCGGTCGCGGAAAATCCCGCCTGAAACCGAGACGGTCGGCATCGGAACAAAGTTCCCGCGAACCATCGGTTCGAAAACCGGGTCGGCAATTACATTGTCAAATCCCTCGACAATCGCCGCAATTTCGTCCTCATCCGCCGTATGGAAATCGGAAAGTCCCTCTTTCGAGAAAATGTCCAGCGCCTTTGCATTTCCGAGCGCCTCTGAGAGACTCCATGCGCGGACGTCTTCGCCGATGACGAGCGCGCTTCCATGGCCGGATACGGCTTTCGGAAGCGGAATCCCGATGGAATACGGGATTCCATATGTCTTATGGAGATACTCCGCAGCGGGAAGTCCGGATCGGGAAACAACAACGATTTTCTCTGCATTCTGCGCGTCCCGAAGGTCCGAAAAACTGCAGTCAAAGCAGAGCGAAGCCCGAACGTCGGGGAAGAATGCTTTCAGTCTCGCCGACGCCTCCGTTCCGTTGTCGTCAAGCGGCAGCTGCCCCAGAAGCAGGATCCCCCGGCTTTCGGTTTTTTCTCCGGTAAATCGTTGTACTAATTCGAGAAGCACCTTCTCCGCGCCCTCCGTATACGAGCGGATCCCATTGCAGTCAAAGCCAAAGCTTGGTATCCCGGACCGCTCCTCGGTTTCCCGCGCAATCCCTTCAAAATCTGTCCCGACGATCATCGGAACCGACGATCCGACAAAGGCGATAAAGTTCGGATGCAGTGTCTCCGCCGCCCGGAGCGCTTTCTCAATCAGCACATCGTCGTTTCCCATGACCGCGTCGATTTCCGTGAGCCCGCTGCAGTAGACATAGCCGGGCTTTTCATGCCAGCGGGGTTCGTCAAACGAAACATAATTCACTGTACAGCCCGAAGCGTCGTGGATCAGCACGAGGCCCCCAAGCTCGTACATGACTTCGCAGGCGCCGCCGTAATCCGGCGCGAAAGGCGGAAGAATACGATATAAATCCTTCATGCGAACACCTCCTGCCGCTGCTCAAGGCGGATTTCCGCCGCGTTTTTCGGGTTCCGGTATGCGTCAAGGATCCGCTCCGACAGTTTTCTGAGCCCGTAGAAGCCCCATTCTCCGTTATCATAGAAGATATTGACGGTACCTTCCGTCCCGTAAAAGGAGGAGGAAACCATTCCGATGCCGATTGTATTCTCCGAAGCGGCGCCTGCTTCAGGCCTTATATATTCCCGGTCCGCCGCCCGTAAGATACTTCCGCTGTCCACATCGGGATCCGCACGGTTGATATCGTCCGCATAAACAGAAAGGACCTTAAAGCCGCAGGATTCGAGCGTTATCCGAAGAGCATCCGGGAACAGTGTTGCCGTCGAATCAATCAGAAGTTTTGTATCTCCAATCTCTTTTGCACAGTTCTGAAGCACTTCCCGTGTCTCGTCTTCCATCTGCTGCAGATCCGGAAGCGGAAGATTCAGCGCCGTACACAGATCTGAGATTGTCTTTCGGATCGACTGGAAATCATAGCGCGAAAAATACGGCAGCATCGGCGTCCCATAACGCTCCAGAAGAAGTTTTCCTGCAGAAGATGCAAAAGGCATCAGGCAGAGATTCAGCAAAGACGCCCGGATTTTCAGGTAATCTTCATAGCGAGCCCCCGCTTCCTGGATGTGAAGTGCGCGATATCCGTTGTCTGTGAGGATCTGCACCAGCTCGCATTCCGGATCATAGGCGATATTCGACCCAAGGAAAGCGACGATTTTCTCCTTCTCCATGGGTTCCACAGGAAGCGGTTCCATCATATCCTTGTTCAGCGCGACCATCGGATTGTCGCCGGAAAACCGCGTGATCGGGCACATCCGAAGGACAAAGCAGTTCAGCCCCGGATAACGCGCCATGATCTCTTCGGTCTGGAAGCTGTGGTCATTTCCGAGCATCGCGTCGATGCAGCTGACATAAAGGATCAGGGCTTTCGGCTTCGGTTCGATCGTGTCCATGATCTCACAGGCCGCTTCGATCGTTTTCTCCTCATAATTTCCCGACACGATATCGTCTTCCGTGAGCGCGAGAACGTCAATCCGGTCCTTGTAGCCGTATTTCACAGCGTTCAGGCAGATGATCCGCGCGCAGGAAACGGGGCAGACAAAGAGGATCCGGCTCTGAGGAATATCGAGCGCGATCCTTGCCACATCCCAGCCGCCGTGATAAGGGTGGCAGTAGCGCGGCAGGCCGCCGGTGTTGTCAGTAATCATAGTAAGCCCCCTTTACGATTCGCACGCCGAAAGGATGCTTTTTGCCATCTCGCGGTAGGTATCCGCGAGCGCACTTTCGGGGAATGCCGCGACAACAGTCTTCCCAAGCGTTTCCGCCTGCTGCACCAACGGATCCCGCGGGATCACGGAAACAATCTTCGAATCGATATCGTCCGCAAATTTCTCGACGCGTTCAAGTTCCTGATCCACATTCCGGCAGTTCAGGATCACGCCCCGAAGCCGCGCATAGCCTCTCGCCTTGAAATTGTCAACTGCGATTGCAATATTCCCGGCCGCATAAATGGCCATCTTCTCGCCCGAGGTCACAACGAAAACATTCCGTGCGTAGCCGTTCCGGATCGGCATCGCGAAACCGCCGCAGACGACATCCCCTAAAACATCGTAGATCACGACATCCGGCCGATAAGTCTCAAAGGCGCCGAGCTTTTCCATTTTTTCAAAAGCGGTAATGATTCCGCGTCCCGCACATCCGACACCGGGCGTCGGTCCGCCTGCTTCGAGGCAGATGACACCGCCGTCTCCGACTGTCACGATATCCGAAAGTTCCACCGCGTCACCCTTTTCGCGGATCGCGTCAAGAACCGTCGTAATCTTCTGCCCGCCGCATAAAGCGCCGGTCGAGTCGGCTTTCGGGTCACAGCCGACCTGCATCACGCGGTAGCCCATTTCCGAAAGAGCCATACTTAAGTTCGCGGCGGTTGTGGATTTTCCGATGCCGCCTTTTCCGTACAGTGCGATTTTGATCATATGTGAAATCCTTTGTTTTTCTGTGCCTGCATCCCGCACTCACACCCGGTCCATCGGGAATATCGTCCCGCCGATAATCTCCTGTTCCTCGGGTGAATGCGAAGACAGGATCACCGGGATCGTCAACTCCTGAAGAAGCGGTGCCAGCCGCTTTATCAGCGGGATGTCCATCCCTTTAAATGGCTCGTCCAGAAGAAGCAGGTCGCTCTCATAGGCAAGCGCCCGTGCCAGCGCAACGCGGCGGCGCATTCCGCCGGAAAGCGCCGCTGGCCTCGTTCCGGCTTCCGCCTCTAACTCCACCGCCCGAAGATAATGCATTGCTTTTTCCCTGTCGTCGCAGACAATTTCAATGTTCTGGAGCGCCGTGAGCCAGGGCAGAAGCCGGTCGTCCTGGAACATCAGGGAAATCCGCTCCGGCCGCCCGATGATTTCTCCTGAATCCGGCTCGATCAGACCCGCAACCGTATGCAGCAGCGTCGTTTTGCCGAAGCCGGAAGGTCCCGTGAGAAGCGTGATCCCGTTCCCGAACTCGGCCGAAAAATCCTGAAGTACTTTTTTGTCGCCGTAGCTGACACAGAGTTTACTGATCTTCATCCTGCACCTCCTGCGTATTTTTCTTCCGCTTTTTCAGGATCAGCTGGATCAGTTTTTCCAGGCAGAAGCTGAACAGCACGACGATTACAGTCCAGGCGAACAGATCTGCCGTTTCCAGGTACTGCCGCGAATAATACATCTGCGCACCGATCGCGAATTTCGGCAGGGACAGCGTTTCCGCTGCGATGCCTGCTTTCCAGGAAAGCCCCAGTGCCGTCAGTGCACCAGAGAAAAAGTACGGCAGCACGGACGGAATAAAGACGTAGCGCACCGCCTTCCAGCGTGTAAACCGGTACATCTGGGCAACTTCCAGAAGCTGCGGATCTGTTTCCCGGATGCCCGTCCGGACGTTTCCGAATACGATCGGCGTCACAAGAAGCGCGGAAATGAAAACCGGCACATAGTCATAGGGAATCCAGAGCATGACCAGGATAATGAAACTTGTGACCGGAACCGAGCTGATGATCCGCACAAGAGGCTGCAGCAGCGAATCCAGTATGCGCGAGAAGCCGCACAGAACCGCTAAAATCACGCCCGCAAGGCAGCCGCAGATATAACCCCCGAGAACCCGGAGAAGTGACTTCCCGAGAATCCCGAAAAAGCCCGGATCCTTTACAATCCGAAACAGATGCTGTACGACCGTAAACGGAGACGGAATCAGCAGTTCCTGGTCCATGAGGAGTGCGGCAGACAGCCACACCAAAAGCCAGAACAGAAGCACCAGGGCGCCGACAAGCGGCCCGGGCAGAAGCGCCGGACCGCCTGTGTTCTTTCTGATCTGGAAATATTTCTTATTTTTCAGAGCCATGGTAGAAATCGTCTGCGGGCATTGCGCCGCCGACGGAGGCCGGATCAGCATCGTAGGGCACCTGGAAGTAACCTTCGGAAGACGTTCTGAGA
>JAEEGL015496157.1_pt1 | contig 11451 bp, 13 predicted proteins | sample 9134231 | NCBI WGS metagenome assembly JAEEGL01 (sample SAMN16246548, study PRJNA631951) | gut metagenome | biome: gut microbiome; feature: rumen; material: fiber-attached | host: Bos | place: Iran: Karaj | collected 2018-10
CAGAGAAAAAGCCCCCGTGTGGCAAGACGCGGAGGCTTTTGAGTTTAGGAGTTTAGCTCATGCCGCCGCAGACGTGGATAACCTGACCAGTAACGTAGGTTGAAAGGTCTGAAGCCAGAAACAAAGCTACGTTAGCCACATCCTCAGGAGTACCGCCACGGCGCAGAGGAATAGTCTTAACCCACTCATTTCTAACCTCTTCACTAAGAGCAGCTGTCATTTCAGTTATGATAAAGCCAGGGGCTATGGCGTTAACCCTCACTCCACGAGGACCAATCTCCTTGGCCATTGATTTGGTAAGCCCTATAAGGCCAGCCTTGGAAGCGGAATAGTTACACTGCCCTGCATTTCCACCTATACCCACTACAGATGACATACTGATTATGGAGCCGCTACGCTGTTTCATCATAACGGGAGTTATAGCGTGCATAAAGTTAAAGGCGGACTTAAGATTTACTGTGATAACAGCGTCCCACTGCTGCTCTGTCATACGCATCATAAGAGTGTCACGGGTAATACCGGCATTATTCACAAGCACATCTATCTTTCCAAAATCCTTTTGTACCTCAGTAACCACAGCCTGAGCCTCATCAAAAGAGGCCGCATTGCTTGCATAGCCCTTAACCTTTACACCAAGAGCTTCTATTTCAGCTATTGTCTGCTGAGCCACATCATCTATATTAAGATCTGTAAAAGCAATATCAGCGCCCTCAGACGCATATTTAAGTGCAATAGCCTTACCTATTCCACGAGCGGCGCCAGTAATAAGCGCAACCTTACCTTCAAGCATTTTCATAGTAACAATATATTTTTTACGCCACAAAGATAATGAATTTTCAACTTTCAACTTTTAACTTTCAACTTTATTAGGTAACTTTGTACCAAATACATAACATTATGGCTACAATAACCCTTGAAAATATGCAGTTTTACGCCCATCACGGCTGTTTTGCAGAGGAACGTAAGGTGGGTACAAACTTCTCTGTCACAGTAACCTTCTCCTACGATGCCACCATAGCCGCCGCCACAGACAATCTGGAGCAGGCTGTCAACTATGCAGAAGTGTATAACATCGTGAAAAGCCAGATGGCCATAGAGAGCCGTCTTGTAGAGAACGTGGCATATAGAATAAAGAAAGCGCTGCTCGAGACCTTTCCAGCCATAAGCAGCGCCACCGTAACAGTGTATAAAATCAACCCACCACTTGGAGAACCATTTGAAAGAGTTGGCGTAACCATTTAGTCTTACCACAAGGCCTTAGCCTTGCGAACTGCGGTGTTTCCGCAATTATCAGACACAGACAACTCTATATTGTGGCTCTTACCCTGCTCCACACGTTTAGGGTCAAACTTGTAATATATAAGCTTTGACTTGGCATCGTATGCAAATATGGCAGGTTTGCCATCTATTTTAGCACTCCAGCCACCTATTCCTGACTGAGAGTCTGAGACTCGGAACTTAATAACGTCTCCAACCTTGCCAAGGAAAGTGACTGCCGGTGCAGTAGTGTCAGCAAGCACTTTGTAATCACCAAGAGTGCGGGTCCTCACCTCCATAGCCCCGTCTATATATGTGCCACCCATGTAAGACCAATTTCCGTCTCTCTCCTTTTGGGCAAGATAATACGCACTCTTATTCTTTAGAGTGTCATTGGTCAGTTCTATTACCAATGTGCAAAACTTCTGGAGTGGCTCAGTGGCATAATGCATCTGATGTATATTGCTGTACCCTGTAGAGTCAGGAATCTCAGCATACTTAAAATATATGGAATTGTAGAGAGAAGCTCTTGGCATATAAAAGTAAACGTGCTCTTTTTTCAACACATTGGGTATGTTCCAGTTAAAGTATTCACCGCCATTATAAGCAGAAATCACAGGTATAACTGTGCTGTCACCCTTTATTGTAAAGTTAAGAGTGTTTGTGTTTCCTCTGAAGTCATCAATAGTGAGTTTCACCTTATAATCCCTGTTCTCATCTATGATGATATACCCAGAGCCCTTCTGCTCTTTGATGTACTGAAGGCAAGGATTATCAGGCAAATAGGTTTTCATTGTCATCTCACGCTTTGTGTACCACAAGGCATAGTCTATGAATGAGTTTATATAACGAGTACTGTCAAAGCTGAATTTTTCAAGTTCATAATGGAATGTTGTAACACCGTCAACCTCCACCTTTAGAGAATGAACTCCGTATATATTGGCATTGCCAGACATATAGTCATTAGCCCTTACATCTATGCCTATTCTGCCGTATGCCTTTACAGGCGAGCTCCTAAGGCTCTCAACCGTATAACCTTTTTTCTCAGCACTACCAGCCACCACACCTTCACCAGGCATAGGCACAATATATATTTTATGGATACGTGGTCGTGTATTATCTTCTATATGATAGTATAACTGGGGGTCGTGAATCTCCTCAGTCACCATATCTCTAATTTCAAAATGAAGGTGAGGGCCTCCGGATGAGCCTGAGTTACCGCTTGTAGCTATCCTTTCACCTTTTTTTAGCGGTACCTGCAAAGAATCCAAGTTGAAATCCACAGCAAACTCGCCTAACTCATACTGCTTGGCCTTAAGAATGGAGTCAATGGCAGGTTCAAAGCTGTCAAGATGTGCATACACCGATGTAAGCCCTATCTCAGGATGATTCACATAGAGGCAATTGCCATATCCCACTGGTGAGACGTTAATACGTGCCAGATAACCGTCATACACAGAATACACTGGCTGTCCTATCTGCTGATTGGTCTTCATGTCCAAGCCAGAGTGGAAATGGTTTGGTCTAAGTTCCCCACAATTGGCTGCCAGTTCAATTGGCAGGTCCATAGGCTGACGAAGTTCAAAAGCACCCGCAAAAGCAGGAATCAAAAATAAAAATGCTACAAATACTTTTTTCATATCCATAACAACGAAAAAGTGCCCTCATTTATTATGAGGACACCTTGTCAATATGTAAATTTTAACTTATCAGTACTGTGAATTAGCCCTCTGCATAGCAGAATAGTTAATCTTCAGAGCGTAAGCTCTACGCAGAGCCTGTTTTATATCAGTAACAATACCCATCTTACAGTCTTTGTCAATCTTGAGTGAAACAGTAAGAAGGTCTTGTTCTGACTCTGGCATGGCAGAACGCTCAGAAACTATGTAGTTCTCAATTTGAGACACCTCAGCAAAGGCGTCGTCAAGCTGAATACGAGGCTCAGAACCATACTGGGCGCGGAACTTAGGCAATGGCTGGCCCACATAAATGAAGCGTACCAATGTCTTCTTTTCCAAAGACTGCAACTCTGTAGCCTCCGGAGCCTTTATACCCACCTTATAGTCCACCTCCTTCATTGATGTAGAAATCATAAAGAAGAAAAGGAGCATAAAGATAATATCAGGCAGAGAAGCGGTGCTAATTGCAGGAATATCTTTTGAAGATGAATCTCTAAAACGTCCCATTATTTCTTTCCTCCATAGTTTTTAGGCTCAGCCTCAGATATCTTCTGTGGAAGTATCTTCTGAACAGCCTTTTGCTGATCCTCATCCAACTCATCGTAGTTCTTCGCCCACTTCTTCTGTGACAAGTCATTACGCAGTTCGTTGTATGCGGCTACAAGCTCGTTTTGTACTTCTATATATTTAGAGTATGATGTACCGCGGTCATTCTGGAGAGAAATAACATGATCCTTTGTCACCATTACATTACCAAAGTATTCAACCTCCATAGGCTGCTTCTCCGGAAGATTTGGGTCATCGTTTTCATTAAGGATAAACTCCTTTGCCTTATCTTTAAGTTTTGTAACATCAAGATACTCATTCTGAACCAACAACTGGTTATCAGAGTTTATGAGCACCACAAACACGTTACGCTCCTTAACTTTAAGGTCTTCTGTTTTCTGATCAGCAGGTACAGGAGGCGGCAAACGACGGCTCAAGCCCTTGTTTACAGCCATTGTAGTGGTCATCAGGAAAAACACCAACAGCAAGAAAGCAATATCCGCTGTAGAACTGGAGTTTACCTCAGGCACTTTTTTCTTTTTACCCATAATTGCTGATTTTTATTTAAGTTTCTTTGCAAAATTACCGCAAATCATAAGGATTACGGCTATTATTAGTAATACGTATGTTGTATAAAGCTGAGCGTCAACCATCTTGTAGGTAGTTGTAGTAACCTCCTCCTCAAGTCCAAGTACGTTAACAGGATCACCACTTGATACAAAATATGAAATCACAAACAGAAGGACAAGCGCGCAAACACCGCCCACAGACTTCAATGCACTTTTTGCATCCTTCTTGAAATCCATAGCCAAACCGGCAAATGCAGCCACAATCACAAGCAACGCCGCAATACATACAAATGAGTATGTAAGGTAAAGCAGAGAGTTTGTGAAAACAGGCTCAACGTACTCAGCACTATCATCAACATTACCGCCAAAGAAGAAAAGGCAGGCAACTATGATGGTAACACCAAGGAGTACGTACATAGCTATTTTTGAAATTTTATTCTCCATGATAATATTCTCCGATTTTTATTTTTACTTCTTAATACATTTAGCCATAAGGATATCAAGCATTGATATGGAAGAATCCTCAAGGTCACCTACAAGAGACTCAATACGTGACAGAATGTAGTTATAGAAAATCTGAAGAATAATAGCGACTATAAGACCTGCTACAGTTGTGATAAGAGCAACCTTGATACCACCGGCAACGATAGTAGCTGAAATATCACCAGCTTGCTGAATACGGTCAAATGCGGAAATCATACCAATTACAGTACCCATGAATCCAAGCATAGGAGCCAACGCTATGAAAAGACCAACCCATGAAAGGTTTCTCTCAAGAAGGCTTGACTGAACGCTACCGTAAGCCACAATAGACTTCTCAGCCACGTCAACACCCTCATTTATACGAAGAAGACCCTGATAAAACACAGCTGCCACAGGACCGCGAGTGTTACGGCAAATCTCTTTTGCTTTCTCTACGCCACCCTCATCAAGAGCTTTCTCAACATCAGCAAGAAGTTTCTTTGAATCAGCTGTTGCAAGGCTAAGGTAGATTATACGCTCAATAGCTATTGCAAGGCCAAGGATAAGACAGAGTACAACAGCGCTCATGAAGCCTGCGCCACCCTCAATGAACTTAGTCTTAAGAGCCTGGTGAAGACCCTCCTCAACTACTACTGGAGCCTCTTCTGCTGCAGCCTCAGTAACTTGCTCTGTTGCTACAGCCTCGTCTTGGGCTGGCTGTTCATCCTGAGCATAAACACTCATAAAACTAACACTAGCGACGAACGCTAATACGGCAAATAACTTTTTCATACTTTTGTTTTTAAAATTAATATTTAATTGTTTAATCGTTTATTCGGTGAATCGGTGAATCGGCGAATCGTATTAAATTGATAATTTGCGGAGAAAGCGGGATTCGAACCCGCGGTACGCTTTTGACGCACACACGCTTTCCAGGCGTGCCTCTTCAGCCACTCGAGCATCTCTCCAATAATTCAGGCACCACCGCTCTCACAGTCCGCCTCTAATCGGGTGCAAGTTACAAAAATTAGCGCAATGGGCAAAATAAAACCAAGATTATTTTATCCTATTTTTCAAAAAAGAATAGTTTTTCAGCATTTTCAGATGTAATACGGCAAATATCATCGATGCTGACACCGTAAATGGAGGCAAGCTTACCTGCTACATAAGTCAGAAATGAGGGCTCATTACGCTTGCCACGCATGGGTACAGGGGCAAGATATGGGGCGTCTGTTTCAAGAATTATGCGTTCAAGCGGAATCTCACTGAGGCGTTCCGTGAACTTTGCGTTCTTAAAAGTGGAGACTCCGCCTATACCAAAGTAGAAATCACCTAATGACATCATAACCTTGGCATTGTCAGGAGCAGATGAGAAGCAATGAAGCACACCACGCAACTTATTATGGTCAAACTCCTTAAGTATATTCACTGTAGGCTCAAAAGCGTCACGTGAGTGTATTGATATGGGGAGCCCACGCTCCAAGGCGGCTGCTACCTGATGACGGAAGACCACCTCCTGTTCCGCACGGGTGCTCTTATCCCAGTAGAGGTCCATACCTATCTCACCCACCGCTATGTATGGCCTGCGCTCTATCTCACGGTCAAAGAGCTCCATCTGAACTTTATAGTTTTCAGCATTAACCTCCTGTGGATGCACCCCTGTCATTGCATAACAAAAACCAGGGTATGCAGCCTCCACTGCCAGCATCTTTTCAGTCTCAAACATTGAGACACTGGCAAGAAGCACCTTGTACACCCCGGCATCCTTGGCTCGCTGTACCACAGAATCCAGATCTTCCGCAAACTGAGGGTCATCTAAATGTGCATGAGTATCAATTATTTTCATAACTACCGTAACTTTCAACTTTCAACTCTTTAAGTTCTAGCAAATTTTTAATTATGTAGTTCGGCATTGGAGTGAGTGGTTCTCCATTATAGTCTGGCGCATAGTACGCACAATCTATACCAGCGTTTACAGAGCCTGTTATATCTGCCGTGAAATTATCCCCCACCACAAGGCTCTCACGCTTGCGGGCGTTTGAGCTTTTAAGCACATAGTCAAAGAAGGCACGTTTAGGCTTGTGTTCCTTAATATCTTCACTGAGATATATCCTGTCAAAATAGTGCTGCAAGCCTGAATTACCTATTTTAATATGCTGCACGGCACTGAATCCGTTTGATATGATGTACAGCTTGCATCCCTTGCCCTTAAGATACTCCAGAATCTCCTTGGCACCAGGCTTTAGAACAGTCTGCATGCCAAGCAGCTCAAGGTATTTTGTCTTAAGAGCCTCCACAGCCTCCTCATTGCGTGTGCCAACTACACGGAACGGATGCTCAAAACGCTCAGTTTCAAGGAACTCACGTTTTATCTTTCCTGCCGCATAGTCCTCCCATAACTGGGCGTTGTACTCAGAATAAATTTTGTGGAACGTTTCAAAATCTTTGAAAAAGCGTTCAAACCTATACATAGAGAACAATACACTTAGAGCTTTCTCTGAATTGGCAGAGAAGTCCCAAAGTGTATTGTCCCAGTCAAAAAATATGTGACGATACTTATTAGTCAACCTTGATAATCAGGTATTTTGATGTGCTCCAGAAATCTGTGGAGTTCTTAATTACAAGAACATACTTGCGTTCCTCATTTCTTTCAAGAACGTATGAAGAAGCAGGGTGTTTTGTAAGAATCCTGGCACTCTTTGAGTTTGTTTCAAGAGTCTCTAATGTACGTATATCCACCGGAGTGAAAATACTTGTGCGGAATGCTGAACTTGGATTATTTGCATCCACGCCGTACTCCTTAAGAGCCTTCTTGTTAGCCATAAGATAGTAGCCTGTGTGCATGATTGAATCCTGGTCCTGAATGGTTTTAGTCTGACGGTCCATCTCTTCTGTAAGGAGTCTGGCCTGATCAGCATACACCTGATTTTCAACCACAAGGCTGTCTATTCTAATATTTCTCTCCTCCAACTGACGTTGCAGAGACTCTATCTCTATGTTCTTCTGCTCCAGTTGTTTTGTGAGTTTGTTAATGGTTTTCTGCAGCTGTGTGGATTTTATGGAGCCGTCCTGCACCTTCTGCTCCAGCTCTGCTATCTTCTGCTTGTTCTCTTGGAGTATGTTGTTAATAGTGTATAGGTTATCTGCCATACGCTGTTTAACCTCCTTTGTAGGCATACCGTCCTTGTATGAACTTACACTTATATAGTTCTCGCTTGCGCGTATAGCCTCAAAGCCTGAGTCAACCTCCTGAATAATAGAAAGATACTCATCAAGTTCAGCAACAGTCTGTTCATGAACCATCTGAATTGAATCCTTCTGAAACTTCAATGCCTTGTAGGTAGATGTCTTCTCCACAAGTGTACACGATGTAAACGCTATGGCTGCTGCAGCCACCAACGCAATAACTGAAAGTTTTTTCATATTATAATAGTTATAATGTATTACTATACTCGTCATGTTGAGGCTTGCCGAAGCATCTCGTAATCATTACTCGGGACAAGCACCAGTCAGTTAGCATGAGATCCTTCGTTCCGCTTCGCTTCACTCAGGATGACGTTAACTCTCAACTCTCAACTCCTCCCACCACAATAACAAACTCCCCCTTAGGAGGTGTGGCGGTAAAGTGCTCTACAAGTTCAGCAATGGTGCCGTGTATGGTTTCATTATGCACCTTTGATATTTCACGGCTCACCGATGCAAGCCTCTCACCCCCAAACACTTCCGCAAACTGTTGTAAAGTTTTCAGAACCCTGTACGGCGACTCGTAAAACACCATGGTCCTGTTCTCGGAGGCAAGTTGCATAAGGCGTGTCTGCCTCCCCTTCTTCTGCGGCAGGAACCCCTCAAAACAAAACCTGTCCATAGGCAGCCCTGAATTAACCAAAGCAGGAATTGCCGCGGTGGCGCCGGGAAGGCACTCCACCTCTATCCCGTTTTTCACACACTCTCTCACAATAAGAAATCCCGGATCTGACAGTCCTGGAGTGCCGGCATCGGAGATAACAGCACCGGTCTGACCGCCCTTCAGCATCTCTATAACGCCGCCCGTACTCTGATGCTCATTATACTTGTGATAAGCCAGCATACGAGTGTGGATATCAAAATGTTTGAGCAGGACACTGCTTGTGCGCGTATCCTCAGCAAGAATGAAATCAACCTCACGCAACACCTTTACAGCCCTGAAAGTCATATCGTCAAGGTTCCCCACCGGGGTAGGAACAATAAACAATTTCATAATCCAACTTTCTTATTATTGAACTTTAGGCTAAAATTCAGGAATACGATTTTCTGCTTAGAATATCTTTAAAATACTTCACCGTCTCATTCTCATCATCCCATTTAAAATTCTCAGCCAGATACTCCAGCGCCTCAATATAAGATGACGCCTCATTCAAATAGCCTATAGTGGAGTTCATTAGCTCGCTATCGCCGCCAAAAAGCTCACGCTGGAACCTGATTCTGTCATTGAGCCCAATAACCTTTCTAAGGTCTGTGATAAGCCTTCCGTCAACCTTATGAGCAGCCTTAACCCCGCCATTCTGCAAAACAGGACTTTCTGTGCTCTCAGCCTTTGGTTCAGCCTCTGGTTTCATTTCAACAGATTCACAGCTCTCTATATCAGTTCCATTATCCACATACGCTTTCTCCTCCGCCTCTTCGCTTTCTAAAAACTGAATATATTGAGTCAAGCACTCTCTTATTCTCGCTAAATCAGCCTCCACATCTGCAAGATGTCTTACTATTTCTTTCAACAAAAACTTTTGCTCCATACCAATTTTAGTTTATCTTTGCACTTTCAATCGGCAAAAATACAAAAAAAACTTAAAACATAACCACTTTATCATGTTTTCCGGACCATTTACCTTTGACAGGACAGTAAGAATAGTTGGCGCACTGCTCATAATCACAGCGCTCATTCTGCTCATTAACAGGCTCAGCAGTGTATTGCTGCCATTCTTTATAGCATGGTTCATTGCCTACATGATGAATCCTCTTGTAAACGTAATACAGCGCAAAATATTTCATCAGCGCACGGTAAGCGTTCTGGTTTCAATGGTGCTGGTGGGTTGTGTGCTGACAGGTATCATCATGATTTTCACCACATCTGCGGCAAGTGAGGTGCAGCAGGTTGAGAATCTTGTACTACAATACACAAAATCTGACGGTTACAACATTTCACCAGAGACCAAGGTTTGGGTTGAGCAGATAATTACTAACATAAATGAGAACAAAGATAAGATAATGCAGAAGCTGATGCCTACGCTCTACAACGTTTTGTCATCATCTATTGAATACCTGGCAGGGCTGCTTGTGCTTTTCATAATATTCCTTTACGTTTTCTTCCTTCTTAATGATTTTGAAGACTACCGTACAGCGTGGCAAGGCATGATACCCAAGAAATACCGGCCCATGATGCACCAGATAACCACAGACCTTGTAACTGGTATGAATATATATTTCCGCAAACAGGCGCTCATCTCCCTGATAGTGGGGCTGATGTTTGGCATCGGGTTTAAGATTATAGGCCTGAGAATGGCGTTTGCGATGGGGTTCCTTATCGGCGTACTGAACATGGTGCCCTACCTGCACTCATTAGGACTTATACCGCCTGTACTTGTGGCCATTATCCAGTCAACACAGACTGACACAAGCTTCTGGATGTACCTGCTTGGCATAGCCATTGTGTTCATAATAGTGCAGACAACGCTTGACATGGTGCTGACACCTAAGATTATGGGGCACGCCATAGGCATGAAACCAGCTGTAATACTGCTCTCATTGTCAATATGGGGTTCGCTTATGGGGATGTTAGGCATGATCATAGCACTACCTGTGACAACCATGATTATATCATACTACAAACATTTCATTGTAGAGAACAAGAGCAAGGAGGAATTATTGCAGAATGAGTGACAAACTGAACATAGGAGAGGCTCCTGAAGAGGTGAAACGATACGTGAGTGACCCTGACGGCTATTTTGACGCCGAGGAGTATTTTTCCATTGCTGACTACTATGAGAGCATACTTGACCTTGAGAATGCTTTCAAAGTGCTCAAGCAAGGGGTGGTCACATACCCCTCCGATGTTCAGATGCGCTTGGAGTTTGCCCGTATGCATATAGTTTCAGGCAGTTTTGACAAGGCGGCAAAGCTACTCAGAGCGCTACTCAAAGACCCAGTGCTTAAAGAGCCGGAGGACAGGCTCTCAGCACATATAATGCTGTCAAGAGTACACGCTGAGCAGTGTAACCACAATAAGATAAATGAAGACATACGCTCTATTAAACTGTGGGTCAAGGATGTGGATTATGACACTGCTATAAACGCCATAACAGAGATTGCCACTAACCAGTTCCAGTGTTTCCTATATACATCAGCCATAAAGACGCTGCAGGCAGGGCTGAAGCTCTATCCTAAGAGCTCCACTCTGTATGAGAGCCTTATAGAGTGCCACGTGAAGAATGACATGGGGTTTGACGATGCCATAAAGGTGTGTGAGGAGGCCCTTGATTATGACTCCTACAATGTGGAGCTGTGGAACAAATTAGGATACCTCTACAAGTATAATGACAATATGGAGGAGGCCATACGCTCATTTGACTATGCCACATCTATTGATGACAATAACATAGAAGCCTGGCGAGCCATGGGCGACTGCCATCTGAAGAATGACAACTATGAGCGTGCCGCCGCCTGCTATATAAAGGCTATGGGCGATGACTGCACAGATGTGTCACTGCTTATACGCATTGGTGACATGCTTAACAACTGTGACAAGTTTGCCGAGGCGCGCAAATACTATAAGGCCGCCCTTGATGTGGATGAGGACAACCCCGATGCCCTCTTTGGCATAGGGATGGGATTTTTCCTTGATGTGGATAATGACTACGGGAATTTTGAGACAGCCATTTTCTGGATAAAGAGAGCTCTCACAG
>JAEEGL016094991.1_pt1 | contig 11451 bp, 12 predicted proteins | sample 9134231 | NCBI WGS metagenome assembly JAEEGL01 (sample SAMN16246548, study PRJNA631951) | gut metagenome | biome: gut microbiome; feature: rumen; material: fiber-attached | host: Bos | place: Iran: Karaj | collected 2018-10
GGGAGAAGATAGAGACTGTGCTATTTTACTCCACTTTCCAGTGATTATCCTATCTTTGTGCTAAACTATGTGTCGCCTATGCGATTGATATCAAAACTTAAGCATACCATCTTTATTCTCCCGATTATGTTGGGGGTTCAATGCGCTAGTCTTAAAGTTTATCATTGGGACAAAGATGATGATTTTCTGCGAGATGAAATCTTTGATAATTTGTGCAAGAAGAGCAATTATGGTATAAATCGAGAAGCCCTTAATGATTATGAAAAAGTGGTTTGGGTCGTATTGAAATTAGAAATGGAAGTTAATAATGGAGGTTTTGACCAATTCTTTTTCAACACCGATGATAGATGGAACGACATTCTTGTTTCCTCTATGAAAGCCATTAAAGCTTGGAATGTTGCTGAACTTTGTGAGAAAGCTATAGCAATTGAGGCTAAACATTTAGATTTGGATGAACAGTTAGAATTGCTCAATGAATGTGATAATGCTTTTTATGATTCTACTGATAATTTAACTGCTCTAAGTCTCCAGTACGCAAAAGAAAACAAAAAGCACTTTAAGTATTGATTTCCTAAAGTAAGTCCCCAAAAAGGAGTTAGATAGATAGAAATATTGGCGACACATAGGCGACAGAATTGGAAAAAATCCCTCATTTTTCTGGAGTTTTTGGGGGGATGGGATGAGTGGGAGAATGGGATTATATGGATTGCCCCGCAGGTTTTACTCTGCTTTGCCCCCCTGTCTTAACATATATTTTGAATAAACGTATGGATAGTACTTTTCAATTATGCTAAATTGTTCTTCTTCTGACAACGAATCATCTGCAATAATAATGGTGCTCAATAAAGAATTGAATATTCCATTCCACAAAGAATCATATAATTGACTATCTAAATAACTTGAATAGGAATCTAAGATTTCCAGTTTTTCTGGGAAAATAGCACACATAATGGCGCTTTTCCACCCAATATCTTCACTCACACATTCATCGAAGTTAAATAAATAAAAGGAGCTTATTAAGGCATAATCTTTATTTGAAGAGTGTTTGTTGAAGAAAAACTTACTTTCTAATATTGAGTCTTCATAAACTGGGTTTGTGAAATTATAGTTTTTAGAACCGCACTGTTTTGCCGAATCCAGACAATTTGCAAAAATCAAGCATCTGTATTTTTCCAGTTCAAGTAAGTAGTTGTTAATATCTAAACTATCGATCGGACCATCAAAAACACATTTATTAATGAACTTCAAGGCAAAACTATCTCTAAGTGATGGTGGTAGCACTTGAAGCTGCTTTTCTTCCAACAAAGATTTATTGTTTGCATTATGACACCCTATCAAAAGAATCATTGCAAACAATAAAAAATGTTTAATGTTCAGGTCAGTCCCCTTCCCCATTTTTAACAGCACATTAGTTTCTATCAAAGGTAGTGTTTTGTTTTAAAAGGGCAGAATTTTGGCGACACATAGGCGACAGAATTGCATATTTTCCCCATTTTTCTGGAGTTTTGGGGATTCTATCAAGAGTGGAGATGTTGATAGAGAAAACTGCAAAATCCTTGTCACAGGTGTCCAGAAAGGGGATTTTACAAAGGAAAAGGGATTGCCAGGTCAGGTGTTAATCTGCTTGACAATCCCTTGTTGTGGGCCCAGAAGGGCATGATCCTCCGACCCCCTGATTATGAGTCATGGGTCAAATCATCCCGCCTGTTCCCAACAATTTTAAAATCAAATGAATATCATATTTTTATAAAGCCCACTTTCCCGTCTTTTCCCCGATTTTCACGAAAATGTTGGTGTTTTTGTTGGTGTTTTTGTTTCTCTTTTGTATCTTCGTAGAAAAGATTTATGAAAGGAATAGCAACAGCCAAACTAGCTCTTGAAAACAGAGGCAGCAATACCAAGCAGACCCTCAAAATTCGTGTAACTTTTGGTCGGGATCATCGGCTATATTCAACAGGGTATTCCGGGCAGCTTTCAAAGGAAGAATTCGCAAACGATAAGCTGAAAAAGACCAAAGAAGCAAAAGAAGCCTCAGCCAGAGCCCTAGACATAGCCCAAGGTATAGCAAAAGACTTAGGACAGGACTTCTCCTTTAAGAAATTTACCAAGCTGTATAGAGATAGACTTTATGGCAAGGCAAAAGACCTTTATTTGTTTTCATCCCTTGCTGAGGATTATTATGAACACCGGGATCTGGCTCCAAAAACTAAACAGAGTTACAAAACCGCATGCAGGTGGTTAGAAAGTTACCATCCCAAGACTCATTTAGAGGATATAGACGCTGCTTTCATTAAGGATTTGGTGTCATATATAAGAACGGAGAACAAGAAAAAGGGTATAGAGACCTCTTCCAATACCATCAGCATGTACCTGCGAAACTTGCGTTGTATTTATAACTACGGGATAGAAAAGAACAACCTAAAAAGCAAAAAACCGTTCAAAGATGAGAATACAACTAGTAGAAGGCGGCAAAACTATTCTCTTTCCGAAGAAGAATTAAAGAAACTTATTGAATATGCACCATCAAAACACGTTGAACAGTTTGGCAAAGACTTCTTTTTATTGTCCTTTCTGCTCTCTGGGGCTAATATTGGGGATATTCTACGCTTTAAGAACAAGAATATCCAAAACGATATCCTATCATTCCAACGTAAAAAAACTATCAAGGCCGGCATAGAAATAAAATTATCTCTAACCAAATCAGCTAAATCATTGTTGCTGAAATATGGCAGAATCGTCCCTTCAAAGCCGAATGATTATATACTTCCCTATCTTACATCTTGTGAAACAGAAGCAGCCATTGAAAACAAAATACACTATATCATCAAGAAGATTAACAAGGGGCTAGCTCTTATTTCAGACTCTCTTGGCATCAATCATATGACAACTTATGTTGCCCGGCACACTTTTGCCACTCTATCTGTGGGAACCCTAGATATCGTGGAAATTCAGAAGAACTTGGGTCACGCTAGCTCCAAAACCTCAGCCTCATATATAGACAGTATTACAACAAAGACCATTAATAAAACAAAGGATTTTCTTGAAAAAATAACCACAACTGGATCATAAAGTCCTTATTAAGAAATATTTAAGAAAATTTGGATCATCTCATAAGATCCCTTTTAACAGAATAGTCTCTCAGGCAAAAATGTTGCTTCTAACACCATAGAAGCAAGGTTTTATATATCCCTCATACCCCACCGTATTCTTTCTCTTTTTTGACGCAATCCGCCTCCCATTATTTGTTCTTAAAGTGGGTATGGTCGGTTTGAACTGTGTCCTGTTTTGATTTTGTGACAGCCTTCAAAAAATATTTACACTATTCCAACTTTTTTCTCTTATCGCACTATTTATTTTAAAAGCATTAAATGCACTTAAATAATAATGATCTAAAAATTAAACTTATGGGAAAGTATAAGAGACAATATCGCGAATTAGACGACCAAACCAAAAAGAAAATTTCCGACAGCAACAAAGGGAAAAAGCTGTCAGAATATCAGAAAGAACTAATCAGTCAAAGTATGATTGAATACTGGAAAAGCGTTCCACATCGTCCCGTAAATAATAAGGAAGAAGAACCACTAGACTAATGACGCATGGAAACAACTTTGTTATTGATAAACTTAAATTATGTTATTTGGGCACTGATGCCGTATTAAGTAATCTTTCTAACGTTGAAATTGGGGAATACTATGAATATGCCGGCTTCTGTTTTTATCGTATTATAGATGACTATTTTCGTTTCTGTTTTAACATTTTTAACATTCGTGAAATTGGTAAAGTAGTTGCTCGTCTAAAATATGGACACAATACGGATGTAGGTGGGGATATTAACCATATTTATTATCAGTTCGAGAACTTTGTTTTTTACGATCACAATGTTTTTGCCGATGTAATAGCCTTGCCAGAAAAAATGGGTTTTGTCTTTAACAACTTTACCGCTATTGACATTGCACTAGACACACGATTTAATACTTCAACAATTATTAAGCGTATGTTAAGGGACCGGGAAATAACAACAATCATTAATGGTAAAGTCATCAAAAATCCAAAGAAAGTATTACCGGAAATTGTATTTCAATATTCAACCAGTCTAGAACGATTACAAGCTCCCTCCATATCAATAAAGCAAAAGAAAGCAAAAAAACTATCAAATCAAGGGGTGGAAGTTCAGACTTATGATAAAATAAGTGAAATCGCTAACAGCTCACATAAAACATATATTCTGAAATATTACGATTGGCCCAAAAGGCTATTCAGAACAGAAGTAAGATTGCATTATCAAGAACTAAAAGACTATTTTATCAAAAAGAAAATTACTCCGGTACCAGAAACGATTTTTAACAAGGATATATTAACAGATATGTTCTTATATCACCTCCAATCTGTCCTCCGTTTTAGAAAAGGGCAACGCAAAAAAATATTGTGGAAAGACCTCCTCAAGATACACTAGTAGGGTATAGAATAACAATATACCCTACCAATGTATCTTATTGTCTCTATTTCTCTAGCTGTTCAACTATCTCGAGAAGTATTATGAGGTCTTCCTTTCTTGTAATCTCATAGACCTTATCATTGATTTTGACAAATCCATTAAGACTGAACTTTGGACGATTAAGCCCTATAACTTCTTCAATCGTTAAGTCCAAGACCTCAGCTATTTTAGACAGCATTTCTAAATTGTTTGTCCTAACTATATTATCCCAGTTAGATTTGCTTTTGCCTAATCTCTCACAAAAGTCCTTTTGTTTTAAACGCCTCTGTTTTAGCAGGATATCAGCGTTCTTAGAAAAATAGGTTTCCATAAATAATCTACTAAGCACCACAAATATAGTATTAAAAGTTCAAAAGTTCTAAAATTGTGAAATTAATTCAGAAAAGGTGTATAAAACATTTGTAAGTTCAGAAAATATGTACTATCTTTGTTGTGTGAAAGGGAAAGAGAAACAGATTCGTTCTTAATAATTAAATAAGATTCAGTTATGGAAACACAGATTATGACACTTTCAGGACAGGAAATGATTATCGCTAAGTATGCATCAATTAGGAGTAATGATGGTTTTGCTGCCGCATTGCAGATGAGCAAGTGTAATGAACTTGTGAATCGCCTCCGCACCGGAATAGTTCACGGCTATTTCACAAAGGTTGATGGAACCATCCGCGAGTTTTGGGGGACCACCATGAGGAGTCTGGCCGAGACTAAGACAGCGTACAAGATCGGCACTGAGCCGAAACTCCGCTACGGCCAAATTCCATTCATAGATTGTGAGACCGGAAAGTGGAGGTCGCTGAGGATTGGTTCGTTTATCGGGTATGGGGCTTAAAGCTCCATATCCCACCTCCATTAGGAGTGGAATATACCTTGATTTTAACCTCTTTAATATTTAAATACTGGGCCAATAGTTCACTTATAATAAGAAACAACTAAACCGAAACACTATGTCAGCAAAACACTCTTATACTACCGCCGATTACCTAGAATGGGATGTTGCAATGTCACTAATCCGCAAACTCTACCGGGATGAAAAAATCCGCCTCAGCCTCATAGTAGGTTGTGGTTGCTTCTTTGGACTCCGAATATCAGACCTATTATCGCTTAGATGGAACCAGATATTAGATGCTGAGGAGTTCGCCATAATAGAAAAGAAAACCGGTAAGAGGCGTGAAATAAGGATCAACAAAGGCTTTCAGGGCCATATCAAGGACTGCTTCCAGAAACTCAATCTTGAAGACCTCAGCGAATACTGTTTTCTTAACAGGTTCGGATCTATTACTAGTATCCAGATGATAAACCGCCACTTTAAATGGATGCGTGTCCAGTACAACTTGAAGATTAGAAACTTCTCTACCCATACACTTCGTAAAACTTGGGCTAGGGCCATATGGGAGAGGGAAAATGCTGCCGGCAAAGGAGAAATGGCTTTGCTAAAACTGTCGGAGATCTTGAACCATAGTGCACCAAACATCACAAGACGCTACATTGGGCTGAGGCAACAAGAGCTTGGTGAGGTATATGATTCTCTTGTTTTTTAAAATAAAGACAAAGGTACGCTGATGATAACTCTGCCCCGTTTCCCAAAGATTGTGTTATATTTGTGTTTAGCAAGTAGAAATAACCATATATGGCAATTAGGGAAAGCGAAACAAAGAATAGACTTTGTGACCAATATTTTATTGAATATAACTGGACGCGTTCGATTGGTGATATTGACTTAGCTATTTGTTCAAGGCCAACGTTGTTGTCTTCTTCTATTTCATTTTTGTGGTGTGAGACTAAGCCTGGGACCAAACATGATATTTATGAAAGTTTAATTCAATTAATCCTTACCATTGGGAAGGCGAAAACCTATGAGAGAGAGCTTCCTCCCTATTTTCTTGGCGCAGCAGATGCTGAAAAGATAGCATTCGTAGAATACCATGAAGTAATGCATATCTTCACCAAGACAGATTTTAATTGGAATGTAACCCCCTCTGACCATTCGACAAAAGAGTTCCATGAACTTTACACACTACTTCATGATGATTTACAGAAAAAAGTAATCATTTTCAAATATGCCTTCGATTCCGATGTGCTCCGAAAGTGGATAAAAAAGAATTTCAAGGAAGGGCGGAAAGAAGCTGCTAAAATTACAGTTAACAAAAACAACTTCACCTTCGTCTATTATGATTGGGCCAAAACTGTTAAACCGTCAATAAATGTCGATTGGGAAACATTTAAAAAATCTGGCATCCTAGATTGTGACTTTTTTCTCGCGGATCTTATGAGTGTTGAGGACCTGTCTATCCGCGATAAATTGAAGGTTGTTCTTGAAAAAACCAAGTATAAAATACTTCGCAAAATTGAGAGCGATGGATTGTTTTCGTTCTCGGAAGTTTCTTTCAAGGACAATCAAACGGCATACCGGCAATTTTGGAATAAATATGAACGTCCGCCTAAACCCGTTTACCAAAAGCATATTCTGGAACGACACGATTTGCTAGTTCCACAAGATATTCGTGAGGTAAAAGGCTCGTATTATACTCCGGAAATTTGGGTGCGAAAAGCCCAAGAGTATATCGAGAAGGTATTAGGAGAGAATTGGCAAGAAGAGTATTATGTTTGGGACTGTGCGGCTGGTACAGGAAACCTCCTTAGAGGACTTACAAATAAGTATAACATCTTTGCTTCAACCTTAGATGATGCAGATGTTAAAATTATGCACAATTCTATTGATGAGGGACGTCTTAATCTCGTTAAGAACAATGTTTTTCAATTTGATTTTCTTAACGATGATTTTGAGAAGTGTCCTCCCGCATTAAGAAGCATTTTATCTGATGTTGAAAAACGTAAAAGATTGGTCGTTTTTATCAATCCTCCGTATGCAGAAGCCGCAAACACAAAGACAAAAATTGGAAATGGCGGAGCTCGTACTGGTTTATCACAATCCTTAGTCCGAGATAAATATATCAAAGAGATGGGGCGAGCGGTAAATGAGCTATTTGCTCAGTTTTACGTGCGAATATGTCGTGAAATTCCCGGCTGTATCCTTGCAGAATTTTCAACTTTGAAAATTCTGCAAGGACCAAATTTTCGTGAATTTCGTAAAATTTTCCCTGCTGAACTAAAAAGATTATTTATTGTTCCTGCTAACACATTTGACAATGTGTCTGGTGTTTTTCCTATTGGTTTCCAAATATTCAACACAGGTTCTCCTGTTGAATTTGAAAATATTTATGCGGATGCCTTTGATGCTAAGGGGAACATGTTATCTCCAAAACTAGTCAGCGCATACAAGAATCACAAATATATCATTGATTGGTTCCGACAGTACTACGACAAATCAGGAGAACATCTTGCCTATTTACGTTTTTTGGGAACAGATTTCCAGCATAACAGCGATATCTTCTTAACGTTGAAACCTTACGCAAATGACCTTAAACAAGTAAAAGGAACGTGGATAACTCAAAAAAACATTATCCCTGCTATGGTATATTTCGCTGTTAGGCGATGCTTTGAGAAAAATTGGATGAATGATAGAGACCAATTTCTATATCCTAAGCCTGGTTGGGAGCATGATGTTGAATTTCACGGAGATTGCATTATGTTCTCGCTCTTCAATAATCAGAACAGGATCTCATCTAAACATGGCATAAACCATTGGATTCCATTTTACGAAGAAGAGATTTATTCCCCCGCTACGAGAGACAGTCGCTTGTTAGCAGATTTGATTCATGGACGTATCGAAAGAGAACGAATCGAGATTTCAGACAAAAATTTATTCTCAGATATTGATGCAAAGGAAACTGCATACAGTTGCATTTTTGACAAATTATCTTCTGAGGCTATGGAGGTATACTCCGCCGCTCGCAAATTGTGGTCTTATTACATGAACTGTGACAACGCGAATCCAAATGCCTCTTACTATGATATTAAAGCATATTTTCAGGGTTATACCATAACTGACTCTGGTAAAGAAATGATGAAGACTGAGTCCTCTGATAGAGAATACACCTTATTACTAAATGAGCTGAGGATTTGTATGAAGGCTCTTGCTCTGCATTTAGAGCCAAAAATTTATGAATACGGATTTCTGCTAAAATAATAAACTATGGAAAAAGCATTAGGAAAGATTAAGAAGATTACTGACCTCCGTTCTGTATGGAGCAACGAGGCATTAGATTTCACCAAGTGGCTTGCGAAAGAGGACAATCTATCGCTTTTAGGGGAAGCTATTGGTATTGACCTAAGCGTGGAAGAAGAAGAGAGTTCGGTTGGAGATTTTCATGTTGATATTTATGCAAGCGAAACCGGCACAGAAAGGAAAGTAATCATAGAGAACCAGCTGGAAGACACAAATCACGACCATCTTGGCAAGATTATTACCTATGCAGCAGGAAAAGACGCTCAGGTTGTTGTTTGGATTGTAAAGAGGGCTAGGGATGAGCATCGCCAGGCAATAGAATGGCTCAATCAGCATACGGATAGCAATGTCGGTTTCTTTCTTGTCTGCATTGAACTCTGGCAGATTGACAACTCTAATTATGCTCCCGTGTTCAATGTCGTTGAAAAACCTAATGACTGGGCAAAGGCGATTAAGAATGTTGAGGGATTGAATGAAACACAGAAATTTAAATTGAATTACTGGCAAAGCTTCATTGAACAAATGCAGGGAAACGATGATTACACAAAAAACTTTACCATAAGGAAAGCGAGACCTCAGCATTGGTATACTCTATCTCTTCACGCTCCCACATATCATTTAGGTCTAACCTTGAACACACAAAAGAACTCCATTGCCTGCGAAATCTATGTAGATGATGACAAGGAAACATTCTTCAAGTTCCAAGAAAGCAAAAATGCATTTGAAGAGGCATTAAAAGAAAAGGTCGAATGGGTGGAGGCTTCAAAGGATTGTCGCATTCTAGTTCGCAAAAATATTAATATAAAGAAACAAGAAAACTGGGGCGCCTGCTTTAACTGGTATTTGGAGAAAGCCCTCGTCTTTAAGAAACTGGTTAAGGAATTTGACAAATAAGAAGGTATATTTCACCTCCCACAGAAGTGAAATATGTATATCACACATCCTCAGCACTATGATAAATAGGGCTGCCGCTGAGGTTTCAAAAACGGCCTCAGCAGAGCAAAACTGAAACTTGTCCGCCCTTATTTTACAATTCCACGATTGTACTATCTACGTGTATAATTCCAAGATTGTAAAAAAGTGATGGTGCTGGTTTTTGTCCGCTATCCCGGACAATTCACAAGATTATCCCAAATTATCTAAGATTGTACCAAATTAGTGTACAATTCTACGATCGTACGAAAATGAGAAGGTGGAAGTCTATCCGCCTTCGACTCAAAAATCCAAGATCGTACAAAATAATTGTGACGATTGTAGAAAAATAAAAAAAGTTGCTTTCACCTCTTGACTTTTTTTCGTTTCCCCTTATACTATATGTGAAGGGCAATGAACCTTCGCACCTAGCCTAGTGGCAGGTTAAGAATAAGTCCAAAGGAAACACTTTGGACACGAATAATACTTAAATAACATGTATTATGACGAAAAAGAAATCATGCACCGATTGCAGGCGCTGGAAGCAGAAGTAGCTTCACTAAAAAAAGAAAATAAGTCAGATTGGTATGACGTAAACGGTATTTGTCAAGAATACCACCTACCTATCCACAACGTCAAAGACCGCCAATGGCGATTAAGAAACCATTTCCCGACCTATCAAGATAGTGTTTGCTGCAGGGTTGCTTTTAAGGGGGCTGAGGTCGAACTGTGGATGAAAGAAAATATGAATAAAGACGACAATAATAACGATATAAAAAACATAAAACTATGACTACGACTATTAAAGACATAGAAAACTTTGCAGGAAACAGTAATATCTTAAAACTTAAAGTGTTTATCGAAACTTTTGGGGATTTGGTTGGTATACCTGACACCTACTATGTAGATTTTTACTTTCCCGACATTCCAAGGAATGTAAGTTTAGATTTGCTTAGTATGAAAGTACAAAACTTACATATCACAATTGATTACGACGGTGTAATAATGTCCGAAGGTGTTTATAGAAGCTTGAATATTAGTCCTCTTAGTTTCTTGGAAACCGATCAATATATTACTGCGGGAACTTATGTATTAAGTGAAAACGCCCTCAAAACAAATAATAGGGCTCGTTGTTGGTTGGAAAACACCAATTTCCTTTTATGGGCGGTAAGAAATAAAGTGAATGAATATAACACTTATTCAGAAAAGTTATCGTGGGTACTTTTTAAACTTGATATACGTGACGAAGAAGATTTAAAAACGATTCCTGAACAGTTTAAACAAATAAGGCTTGATCTACCCAAAATAGGGAATAACGAATACCTTGCTAAAACTATATTCTTTGACGACGATTTCTTGCTTTGGGCTATCAGGTCGTTTTTAAACACAAATAAAATAGACGATATGCCTTTCTGACAAAGAATGTACTACACTTAAGCACCTGGATCCCCAGGTGCTTTTTTTTTGCAAAATGTTGGTGTTTTTGTTGGTGTTTTGGATAAAAAGAACAAGCACCTACATTGCTGTAAGTGCTTGATTTTGAATTGTGGGCCCAGAAGGGCATGATCCTCCGACCCCCTGATTATGAGTCAGGTGCTCTAACCAACTGAGCTATGAGCCCCAATCCAGCGGACAGGTTCCGCTATCCGAATGCAAAGGTAAAGATTTTTTTACTTTACCAGCATCCTTATTCGACAAGAAATCTGGCTAGTTAACTAGCATCAGACTTTTATCTCAACTTCCACACCGCTCGGAAGTTCCAGCTTCATCAAGGCGTCAACAGTCTTGGCTGAAGATGAATAGATGTCCAGAAGACGGCAGAAAGAATTGAGCTCGAACTGCTCTCTGGCCTTCTTGTTAACGAAGGTAGAGCGGTTGACGGTGAAAATCTTCTTGCTGGTCGGAAGTGGAATAGGAC
>JAEEGL017324390.1_pt1 | contig 11451 bp, 6 predicted proteins | sample 9134231 | NCBI WGS metagenome assembly JAEEGL01 (sample SAMN16246548, study PRJNA631951) | gut metagenome | biome: gut microbiome; feature: rumen; material: fiber-attached | host: Bos | place: Iran: Karaj | collected 2018-10
CCCAGATGTTAGCGATCTCACAAACAGGATCTCCTGCAAGGACGCTGGTCATCAGCTCGACTCTGGTGTCCTGTGCATACTGAACGAACTCGAACTCAACGTTCAGCTGCTCTTTGATTGCCTGCAGACCTGCAAGGCCTGCCTGGCGCTCGGACTCAGCCATGGTGTACTCACCGGTGACATCATCCACGAAGTTGGGATCCAGTCCCTGTACCCAGTGAGTACCGTAACGGATCACGGTGGGCTCAGCAGGTGTCTCGGTAGTGGTCTCAGTGGAAGCCGCAGGAGTGGTGGTCTCCGTAGTTGCGGTTTCGGTAGTCTCGGTGGTAGGTGCGGGCTGCTCTTCAACTGCCTGCTCGCCACAACCAACGAGGGTGCCCATTGCAAGAACTGCGGACAGTGCGATGCCCATCAGACGTCTTGCGTAGGTCTTCTGTTTCTTCATAACAATACCTCCCTGAAAATTTGCCGAATCGGAAATGCTGATTTTACGCATATTTCCGACCCCGATGGTGTAAAACCGGTTTCATCTTTTGTGCATTTTGTCAGATGAATACAATCTGCAACCGGTTTCATGTGTACATTATGTGTTTATTTTGTGAATTCGTCAACACATAATCTGCACATATTTCCAACTTTGTAAAAACCTACCAAATCTGGCTCTCCGTTTTTGGTAATGCTCAAAAAGAAAAAGGGGGCACGCACCGGTTAGGGAGACCAACCGATGCGTGCCAGGAGGGGAACATACCTGAATTACAGGTATTCAAAGCGAGTATCGATCTAAGGCTTCTCTTGTATTGTCTAAACTTATTTCGCTTTGTATACAATGTTTACAGTAATATTCGGTATCTGTATTGGAATTAACACACAATTATAATACATATAAGGCCGATATCTGTCAAGGAAAAGCGGTTGCAGGTCGCATTTCCTGCTATTCACAGGTCAACACAACAATGCTATAATCAATTAGATTGGATAATTAGGATCTTTTTGCGAAAGGATCATATATTATTATGAAAAATGTCAGATTGGGAAAAACCGGGATCATTGTTCCGCAGAACGGATTCGGCGCTCTTCCGGTGCAGCGATGCGATGCGGAAACCGCAGTGAAGATCCTCCGCTCCGCAAAGGAAGGCGGCATGGTCTTCTTCGACACTGCCCACAGTTACAGCGACAGTGAGGAAAAGATCGGTCTCGCCTTCGGTGAGAACGGCATGCGGGATGACATCATCCTGGCCACCAAGACTCCCGCCACGACTCCGGAGGGCTTTTGGGCAGACCTGGAACTGTCACTGAAGCGCATGAAGACGGATCATGTGGATCTCTACCAATTTCATATGGTATCCCAATGCTACCGCCCCGGGGACGGCACCGGCATGTATGAATGTATGGAGGAAGCCAAAGCTCAGGGCAAGATCCGCCACATCGGCATCACCACCCACAAGATCGGCGTCGCCCGGGAGATCGTAGAGTCCGGACTTTATGAGACTCTCCAATTCCCCTTCTCCTATCTGGCCGACCCTCAGGATCTGGAGCTGGTGGAGCTTTGCCGCAAGGCCGACATGGGCTTTATCGCCATGAAGGGGCTAGCCGGCGGACTCATCACGGATTCCGAAGCAGCCATGGCTTTTATGACCCAGTTTGATCACGTGATCCCCATCTGGGGCATCCAGCGTATGAGCGAACTGGAAGAATGGCTTTCTTATATGAAGGAAACCCCCACGATGAATGAGCGGATCGCCGCATTCATTGAGAACGAGAAGAAGGAACTTGCCGGGGATTTCTGCCGCGGATGCGGGTACTGCATGCCCTGCCCTCAGGGGATCAAGATCAACAACTGTGCGAGAATGATCCTGATGCTGCGCCGCGCACCTTCCGCCTCCTGGCTTTCGGAGGAATGGCAGGCCGAGATGAAAAAGATCGAAACCTGTCTCCACTGCAATAAATGTTCGTCCCATTGCCCTTACGGGCTGAACACTCCCGCACTACTGGAGAAAAACTACGAGGATTATAAGCGGGTCCTGGCCGGAGAGGCTAATATTTCATAAGGATATGGAGTAACAAATGGACATCTCGAAGTACGATTCCAAAACCCGGGAGCTTTACCAGAAAGTCATGGATGCAAAGGAGCTCCACATCGGCGATTACTATGCCGGATGCCGGGCTTTTCTGAAAAATGCCATCGCCCTGGACGATCCGAAGCTACTTGGCATTGCCTACTACTGGATGAGCAACGCCTGCTACATCAGCAACAAGTACTATGACAAGTTCATGGGCTATCTCCAGAAGGCACTGCCCTATCTCCAGGGCGCCGGCGACTATGAGAATCTGGCCCGCGCTTACAATCTGCTGGGCATTGACGCTCTGAACCACGGCGATCCCCAGATCTGCCTGGATTATTTCATGAACGCCCTCAACTTCCCCACAAACGATGAGGATGCCAAGCAGATCCTCCCCATGATCCATTTCAATATGGGACAGGCATATGCTCAGTTCGGCGATTACAAAGAGTGCCTGAAGCATGTCACCAAAGCCATCCGGACCCTTCCCCGAAAGAAGGATCCTTACCTTCTCTATATGAGAGCTTCCTGTCTGGTGGCTCAGGGCTTCGCATACCTGAACCTGGGACGGGTCAATCCCGCCGTTACCTGTCTGGATGCCCTCCTGAAGATAGAGGATTACTCCGAGACCGTTAAGAAGGAAATGGACGAGCCCTACACCCAGTACTTCAAGGCCGTGGTCTACCATAAGACCCAGCAGCCCCAGCTCCGGGACCAGTTCATTGACCGATTCGTTTCCGTTATGGAGAACGGTAATTTCAGCTTCGATGTCATCTATGATGCCTTCCGCTTCACCGATTTCCTCATCGATCTGAGCAAGTATGATCTGGCTGCCCGCTCCATCAATGCCGCCCGGAATATCGTGGAGACTTCCAAGGTATCTTACGCCCAGGCCGCATACGCACGGCTTCAGGTCCACTACTACACCCGGATCCGTGACGACGAAAACCTCATTGTGGTACTCCAGGAGTTTTACAACAGCTCCGAGCGTCATCGCATCGAGGCCGCAAAATCCTACGTCGCTTCCATGAACCTCCGGAATACCCTGGAGGAGATGCGCAAGGACAACGAACGCCTGGCTTACGCCGCTGCCACCGATTCCTTGACCGATTTACCGAATCGGTCAGCAATGAATTCCTACCTGGAAAGCATCTTCGAGGAGTGCTACCGCAAGCAGATCTCTCTGGGCGTAGAGCTTCTGGATATCGATTATTTCAAGGAATACAACGACACCTACGGGCACCAGGCCGGCGATGAGCTCCTGGTGAAGCTGGCTGAGATCCTTCGGGACGTGGCCATGGACCCCGACGTCTTCGTGGCACGTTATGGCGGAGACGAATTCGTCCTCACCTACCGCGGCATGACGGACGAACAGGTTATGGAAAAGGCCGACCGGATCCGCACCCGGGTCAAGGATATGGCCATCCCCAATAAGAATTCCCGGGGCGAGAAGACCGTCACCGTCTCCCAGGGAATCCGCAATGCAGTCCCTGTCATGAGCAACCGTCTCTGGGACTTCTTCTACACCGCAGACAACGCCCTCTATTCCGTGAAACGGTCGGAAAAAGGACAGATCGCACTGATGCATAAGGCTTATATCTCCAACGACTCCCTGGAAGATGTAATGCGGGTATAAACGCTCCTCTTCCCGGAATAACCGAACACAACGCTGAACGGAGAGAATCGTATGGTAAACGTTTCTTATCTTCACATGGCACTCTATCTGGCCGCCCTGTTACTGTCCGCCACCTGTCTGGTGAACACGTTGCTTTCCGGTCAGACCTACAAGCCGCAGAATAAGATCTACCTTTCCATGCAGATCATTGTGTTGCTGAACGTGCTGTCCGAAGTTCTGGTGGCATGGACCTACATGACCCTCGAGACACCTTCCACGATCTCTCTGCGTCATTTCGGCGACTATACCTATCTCCTGCTCCATGCCAGCCTGTGCCCTCTGTTCCAGATCTATGTTTCCCACGTCACAGGCATCTGGCCCCGCTTCCAGAAAAAATATCGGTTCGTCGCCCTCTTCCCCTTCATCTTCATGGAGGTGCTGATCCTGCTGAACCCCTTCCTGCAACAGGTATATACCTATGGTGAGGATGGTTCCTTCCAGCGTGGTTGGGGCGAGTATCTGATCTATATCATCGCAGTGTCCAGCCTGGCGCTGGCCCTCATCACCCTGCTCCGGACCTGGAACGGATTGAACTTCCGCAGACGGGCATCCATCTTCTATTTCCTGGTACTGGCAGGCGCCGGCATGCTCATCCAGCTCCTGTGGTATGACATCCGCTCCGAGCTCTTCGCAGAGGCTCTGGCCCTCATGGGTCTCATGCTTTCCATCGAGCAGGAACACGACATGATGGACACGGAGACCGGATTCCGTAACCGCAAGGGCCTGGCCCTGGATATGCAACAGCACCTGGAGAACCGCACGGAATTCTCCGTCATCTGTATCAAAGTCAACAACGCCGGACTGATCCAGAAGGTCACCGGCTCCTCCAACCAGGACATCCTGGCTTCCATTCTGTACGATTACTTCTGCTCCATCGTCCCCCGCTACCATATGTATCAGACCGCAAGGGACACCTTTGTTTTCCTGATCCTGGACAAGCCCGAGAAAGCCGCGGATCTGGCATCCCAGATGCACAACCGCTTTGAGCAGCCCTGGCTTTGCCGCAAGACTGCCATTTTCCTCAACACCCACATCCTTCTGGGGGCCGTCCCCGAGGATCTGCACACGGTGCGGGAGCTCTTCTACATGGTAGACAGCGAGGTTCCCTCGGAATTCCGGGCCAGGAGCATCCTCTCCGGCCGGGATCTGGACTATCTGTTCCAGCGCCGTGAGATTGAGGAATCTATTACCCGCGGTCTCCGGGACCAGAACTTTGTGGTCTACTATCAGCCCACCTATTGCATCGACGGCAAGAATATCCACGGTGCTGAGGCTCTGTGCCGCCTGAAGGATCAGAAATACGGCCTGCTGATGCCGGATGACTTCATCCCCCTGGCTGAGCAGATGGGTGTTATCGACGAGATTGACGATTTCGTCCTGCGGGATGTGTGCCAATTCATCGCTGACGGCATGCCCAACGCCATGGGCCTGGAGTGCATCAACGTGAACCTCTCCGTGGTCCAGTGCATGCAGCCTGCCTTTGCCTCCCACATCATCAGCATTGTGGAGGAATACAATATCAATCAGTCCATGATCGCCTTCGAGATCACGGAATCCATCGCCTCCGATGACTACGAGAAGCTGAGCAGCGTCATCAAGCGGCTCAAGGAGTATGGCTTCCGTTTCGCCATGGATGATTTCGGAACCGGTTATTCCAATATGAACGCCATCTTCTCTCTGGATTTTGATACGGTCAAGATCGACAAGAGCATCCTCTGGGGGGCGCAAAAAACCGCACTGGGCGCTTCCATTCTCCGGAACTGTGTCCGCATGATCAAGGAGATGGGGCGTAAGGTTATGGTGGAAGGTGTGGAGACGGAGGACCAGATCTGGCTCCTCTGCGAATTGGGTGTGGATTACCTGCAGGGATTCTACTTCTCCAAGCCGGTACCCAAAGACGAGCTGGTCAGAAAAGTTTAAGACGTAAAAAATCCAGCTGACCAGGCTGGATTTTTTACGGTACAAATAACGATATAGGGAGGATAGCTTGATCAAGTCCTTCACGACTTAATCTTGTTATGAAAAAGAGAGATATCTGCTTTGTAAAAATGATTATAGTCTGAAAATATTGCCATAATTTGTTCTAATTGTAACTTATTTGTTAACATTCGAAAATTGTCCGAAATCGATTAAGTGCGATTTTATCCAGTATTTATGCGGGATTGGACAATTTCGTCCCTTAACAGATTCAGTAAATCTGTGATATACTAACGCAAATCATCAGCCCGAAAGGAGCATGTATGAACATTCGCGAAGAAGCTCACAAAATGAAACTGGCGGCTCCCGCCCTGGCAAACTCTCCTCTCGCCTTGCGGAACAAGGCCCTGGCAGAGATCAAAGAGGGTCTGCAGGCACAGAAGGAAGCCATCTTTGAAGCCAACCACCTGGATCTGGACCGGGCCAAGGCCGACGGCATCCCCGATGCGGTCTACAAGCGCCTGAAATTCGACGAAGGCAAACTCCAGGGAGTTCTGGAAGGCATCGACCAGCTCATGGCACTGGCGGATCCCATCGGCAAGGTACAGCTCCACCGGGAACTGGATCAGAGCCTGGAACTGACCCGTATCAGCGTTCCCATCGGGGTCATCGGCGTCATCTTCGAGGCAAGACCCGACGCATTGGTTCAGATCTCCACTCTGTGCATCAAGAGCGGCAACTGCGCCATTCTCAAGGGCGGCAAGGAAACCCGGGAAACCAACAAAGTCCTCTTTGACATCATCCATGCCTGCGCTCTGAAAGCCGGACTGCCGGAGGGTTGTCTCCTGCAGGTGACCCAGCACAACGAGATCGATGAGCTTCTGGCCTGCGACGGAGATGTGGATCTGCTGATCCCCAGAGGCTCCAACGCCTTCGTGCAATACATTATGAACAACACTAAGATCCCCGTTATGGGACATGCGGACGGTGTCTGCCACATTTACGTAGACAAGGACGCAGATCTGGACAAGGCTCTACCCATCATCGTGGACGCCAAGACCCAGTACACCGCTGCCTGCAACGCCGTAGAGACCCTGCTGATCCATCGGGATATTGCCGCGGAATTCCTGCCCAGGCTTCAGAAGGTTCTGGCAGAGAATGATGTCTCCCTCTTCGGAACACCGGAGGTTATGGCTCTCCTGCCCGGCATCGGCGAAGTAGAGAACGGGGAATTCCACAAGGAATACCTGAGCCTGTGTGCTTCCGTAAAGCTGGTATCCGGCGTGGAGGAGGCGGTGGATCATATCAACCGCTACGGCTCTCACCACACGGATTCCATCCTGACCAAAGATGACAAGACCGCGGAATACTTCCTCTCCATGGTGGATTCCGCCGGCGTCTACCGCAACATCTCCACCCGTTTCTCCGACGGCTTCCGCTACGGCTTCGGTGCGGAGGTGGGCATCAGCACCAGCAAGCTCCACGCAAGAGGACCTGTGGGTCTGGAAGGACTGATGACCTATAAGTACCGCCTCGTGGGAGACGGCCAGATCGTGGCAGATTACGCCACGGGTGCAAAGAGCTTCCACTTCCGGGATCTGGATTAAGATACTGTTAAAGACGCAAGAAAGCCCGCCTTACGGCGGGCTTTTCATATGCCGTTTTATGCGGTTCTTCGGGCTTGTTCCTCTCCTGCTCAGCTTGCTTCCATCTGTGCGGTGTAGAGGTGATAGTAAGCGCCCTTCTTAGCCATGAGTTCTTCATGGTTGCCCACTTCCACGATTCCGCCATCGTCGATGTACATGATCTTATCGCAGTTCTTAATGGTGGAAAGTCGGTGGGCGATGATGAAGGAAGTTCTGCCCTTCAGCATGGCATTCAGACCTCTCTGCAGGTTCCGCTCCGTCTGGACATCGATACTGGAGGTTGCCTCGTCCAGCACCAGGATGGCAGGATCCGAAAGCAGGGTTCTGGCGAAGCTGATGAGCTGCTTCTGGCCCTGGCTCAGCAGGTCGCCCCGCTCGTGGACCTCCGTCTTGTAGCCGCCCCGCATGTGCATGATGAAATCATCGGCGCACACCGTGATGCTGGCCCGGCGGATCTCGTCAAAGGTGGCATCCAGCTTGCCGTAGCGAATATTGTCCTCGATGGTTCCGCTGAAGAGGAAGCTGTCCTGCAACATGATACCCATCTGGGACCGCAGGGACTCCAGGGTCACCTTGGAAATGTCCTGACCATCAATGCGGATGGTACCGCCACCCACGTTGTAGAACCGGGAGATCAGGTTCACGATGGTAGACTTGCCGGCGCCCGTAGGGCCAACCAGCGCCACGCTCTCACCGGGCTCCACCCGGAAGGACACATCCTTCAGCACGGGCTTGCCTTCCTCATAGGAGAAGTCCACATGCTCGAATTCCACGGCACCCTTAATGGGCTGCATCTCCGTCGCATCCGGCGCATCGTCCACGCCGATGGGCTCGTCCATGGTCTCGAAGATACGCTCCAGGTAGGCCACGTTGTTGATAAAGTTGTTGAAGATGTTGCCCAGGTTCATGATGGGCTGCCAGAACTGGGACGCATAGGACGTGATGGCCACAATGACACCCAGGGAGGTGTTGCCCACGCCGAAGAGGAGCAGGCCGCAAAGGAAGACGCTGGCACGGATCACCACGGAGATATCGTCGATTCCGGGCCATACCATGTTACTGTAGCGCACTGCCTCATGCCATGCATTGCGGCTGTCGGTGGACAGGCCTTCGAAGATCTCCGCATTCTCATCTTCTCTGGCGAAGATCTGGGTGATGCGGGCGCCCACGATATTCTCCTGCAGATAAGCGTTCAGGTTGGAGTTCTTGTTGGACACCATCTGCCAGGCTTTCCGCTGATGGTTCTTCACATAGCCCATGAACAGCGCCAGCACAGGGACACCTGCCAGCACCACCAGGCTCAGCTTCACATCCACCGTGAACATGAAGATCACGATGAAGACCAGGTTGATGATCTCCAGCACCATGTTGGTCAGACCGGAGCTCAGCATGTCTGCAACCGAGTTTACATAATTCACCACACGGATCAGGATCTTGCCGTGGGGTCTGTCATCATAATACTGGAAGGGAAGCTTCTGCAGGTGCTCAAAGAGGTCCTTCCGCAGGTCATAGATGATGTTCTGGCCCACCCTGGTCATGATCCGGGAACGGATGGTGGTGAGGATGATGCTGACCACATAGACGCAGATCAGAGCGATGACCAGGTTGTACAGCATCCGGTAGTTTCCTTCCGGAATTGCCACATCCAGAGCCCTCTGGATGATCTTGGGTGCAAAGAGTCCGGAGACCGCACCGCAGATGCTGATGGCGATGGCCAGGACCATGCGGCCGGCGTACTTTTTGATATAAACGGAAGCCCGGAGCAGATGGCGGACGTCAAAGGGAGTTTCCAGATTTTCGTCTTCCCGGTAAGTGTTCTTTCTCTCAGCCATTTACCATCGCCTCCTCTCCCATCTGCAGCATGGCAGCCTGATAATAGTAGCCTTTCTTGGCCAGTAGTTCTTCGTGTGTGCCGGATTCCACGATCATACCGTGGCTCATGATCAGGATCTTGTCCGCGTTCTTCGTGGTGGAGATACGCTGGGCGATGATAATCTTGGTGCACTGGAAATCCAGGTGGTTCAGGGCATCCTGAATCTGTTTCTCCGTCTCCAGGTCCACCGCGGAGGTGGTATCGTCCAGGATCAGAATGCTGGGGCGGATGGCCAGAGCTCTCGCCAGGGAGATACGCTGCTTCTGTCCGCCGGACAGGCCCACGCCGCGCTCACCCACAATGGTGTCGTAGCCCTCGGGCATCTTGGAAATGAATCCGCTGGCTGCGGAATACTTTGCAAACTTGATGACGTCCTGTTGGGACAGATGGCTGTTGCCGTAAGCGATGTTTCCGTCGATGGTATCGGAATACAGCAACACGTCCTGGGTGGCCATACCGATGTTCCTCCGCAGGTCGTGGAGATCGTACTTGTTGGCCTCCACGCCGTCGATGAGGACCTTGCCCCCGGCAGGATCGTAGAATCTGGGGATCAGCTGCACCAGAGTGGTCTTGCCGCAACCCGTCTCGCCCATGATGGCGATGGTCTCCCCGGGATTTGCATGGAAGGAAATGTCCGTCAGCACCGCGCCGTCCGCATTCTCATCCAGGTACTCGAAAGAGACGTGCTGAAATTCCACTTCGCCCTTGAGGCGATCCGGAACCGTCACCGCATTCTCGGGGTTCACGATGGTAGGCTCGGAGTAATAGATCTCCATAACCTTATTGGAAGCAGCGGCAAAGCGCTGGAACTCGTTCATGATGGAACCCAGCTGACGCATGGGGTTGGCAAGAGCCCAGGTCAGGGTGGAGAAAGCCACGTACTCACCCAGGGTGATCTGGCCGGAAATGATGAAGCTTCCGCCCACCAGGAGCAGGACCACAGGGAGCAGGTTGGCAAAAGTTTCAATGGCAGGGAAATAACGGTACCAGGTCATGGCCGTTGCCAGGTTGGTCTCCGCGTAATCCCGGTTCCGCTGGTCGAACTTCTCGATCTCGAACTTCTCTCTGGAGAAAGCCTTTACCACACGGTTGCCGGCGATGTTCTCCTGAGCTGCGGTGTTCATGGCCGCCAGCTTCTCACGCAGCAGGGCGTGTCTGGGACCTACCGTATTCTTGAAGAGAACAATGATCAGGAAGATAAAGGGAGCCACAGCAATGAGGCTGAGGGTCAGGCGCCAGTCCATGATCCAGAAATAGATCAGAGTCGCCGTCATCAAAGCGAAAGCTTCCACGATCATACGCACTACCCAGGCCACCATGTGACGCACTGCATCCAGGTCGCCGGTAACGCGGGTCATGAGGTCGCCGGTCCGATAATTGGCATAGAACTGCATATCCTGCTTCTCAATCTTCTGGAACAGAACATTACGAAGCCGGAACAGTAAAGCCTGGGACACGTTCTCATAATTCATACAGGTGAGATAGACGATGATGGTCCGCAGGAAGGTAAAGCCCACCATGCCTGCCAACAGCAGGAAGAAGGTCTCCCGGTTGTTCAGCAGGTTTTCTGCCGCATTCTCTCCCGTCAGAAACAGGTCCACGATCTTCGATCCGAAGAAGGGAACCGTCAACTGCAGGATGTTGTAAGTGATGGTGCCTAAGATGCCGAGGATGTAGATCCCATGGTATCCTTTCAGATTCTCCCAGAGCCACTGAAGCCTGGTGAGCGGGAACCGAGTTTCCGCTTTTTGTTTCTGTTTCATGTTCCTTCCTCCGAGTTGATCTCATCTGAAATAGGTGGAAACACGGGCATCTTAACATGTTATTTTGTGGATTTCAATTCTCTTTTTTACAATTTAAGAATTATTTTTTTATGTGGATAAAATCGCTCAGTTTCTTGCCGTTTTTGCCAAAAGAAAAGACCCGGTACCGTAGTACCGGGTCTTGGTCATATGAAGTTATACTGCCTTGGGCTTGGGCTTCTAGATGTTGAAGTACTCCATCTCCTTGTTCAGCGCCTCTGCCAGCCCCTTCAGCTCTGCAGCGGAGGAGTTGATCAGGGTGAAGGTTGCATTCAGTTCCTCCATGGAGGCGTTGGTCTCCTGGGTGGATGCCGCGTTCTCCTCAGAGATGGCCGACAGATCCTCCGTGATATTGATCAGCTCTTCCTTGGACTCATTCAGACTCTCCACAGCATCGCTGATCTGCTGGCTGCTGTTGCCCACCTCGGCAACACCGTTCTGCAGGTCTTCCATATTGTTCTGAGTGGATCCCAGCTGC
>JAEEGL012552920.1_pt1 | contig 11450 bp, 11 predicted proteins | sample 9134231 | NCBI WGS metagenome assembly JAEEGL01 (sample SAMN16246548, study PRJNA631951) | gut metagenome | biome: gut microbiome; feature: rumen; material: fiber-attached | host: Bos | place: Iran: Karaj | collected 2018-10
ATGGTACTTTATCTGGAATAGTTGAACCTATATTTGGTGGAATAACAATATTATTAACAACATTAGTTGTCCCAGTATTACCTTATTTATTATCATTTGCAGCAGGAGCTATGATTTATGTTGTTGTAGAAGAATTAATACCAGAATCACAAGTAGGGAAACATTCTAATCTAGGGACTTTAGGTTTTGCATTCGGATTCATCTTAATGATGATTCTAGATGTCGCATTAGGTTAACAGTCATAAGACTGTTTTTCTATGCTATAATTATATATGAACGGGGATGATAGAATGAAAAATATCATAAAACTAAGTCTTCTAACATTAATTCTGACAATTGTTTCAACAGTAGTCATTATTTCATTTGGTAAAACATATACAGCTACCTTCAATATTCGTAGAGAAGGTAATTATAGAACCAAAATTGAAAACGAAACTGGTGAAGTAAAAGTATTAGAAGAAAAACAAGAAAAAGATAAATATATATTGAAGGTTAAATCAGTAAAACCTGGTCAAGTATATATATATCTTGGTGATGGGGACTCTGAAGAAGGAAGAGTATTATATGTTCATAAAAATATGGTTATAACACATAATAATTTTTTTGGAGAATCAACATATTCTGAAATAATACCAATTTCAATATCAATAATACTTATTTATGCTCTTTATCTATTAATTAAAAGATATAAAGAGCATATGAAAGAAAACTTATATCAATATAAAAATATAGCATATTTAGGTATCATCATCTTTGTTTCATTCTTTGCAGTAAGTAACTTTTTATCAATATCTAACTATCAAGGCTTATATGATACTGTAAGTAGTGTAATAAATTCAATGTCATTTACATCGCTTATAATGTTTCCAATTGCCCTAATAACATTTATATTGGTAACAATCAGTAACATAAGATTAGTTATTAAAGAAGGAATGTCATTAAGAAATTTACTAGGAGTATTTCTTGGAATATTCTTATGTATATCAACATTATTACCAAATTTAACATATAGTATTTTAATGAAATCTCAGAAAGTTAATATCTATAATCTAAATGGACCGGGACCTTACATTTATGATTTTATTGAAACTTTAGTTTATCTAACTATCTCTTATCTAGAATGTGTTCTTATTGGAACAATTATAATTGCCATTAAATCAGTAAGAAGAAAACTAAAATATAATAAAGACTATATTATTATCCTTGGATGCCAAATAAGAAAAGATGGATCGTTAACACCACTTCTTAAAGGAAGAGTAGATAAAGCTCTTGAATTTAGAAATAATCAACTAAAAGAAACCAAAAAAGATTTAACATTTATTACATCAGGTGGTAAAGGTGGAGATGAACCTATATCTGAAGGTGAAGCTATGAAGAACTATTTGATTGAACAAGGAGTAAAAGAGAAAAACATCTTAGTTGATGATAAATCTAAAGATACATATGAGAACATTAAATTTTCAAATAAACTAATCAAAGGAAAAGCAAATATTGCATTCTCAACAACCAATTATCACGTTTTAAGAGCAGGTTTAATTGCAACTGAACAAGGATTAAAACTTGAAGGAATGGGATCTAAAACCAAATCTTATTTTTGGATAAATGCATTTATAAGGGAATTCATAGGAACTCTTTATGCTGAAAAGAAAAAACATATTGTTGTTTTTCTATTAATCACAATTATCATAAGCATAATGATTGGAATAACATATATTGCAAATAATATTTAAAAAGAGATGAAAATCTCTTTTTTTATGTTATAATAAGCATCATTAAAGGGAGGTTTTAAAATGAATGTTATATTTTTAGACTTCGAAGGAGTTTTAGTTTCATATCATGAATTAAAAGGTAATAAAGATTTACCATATGATAAAATTGAAAAAAGAATAGAATTACTTGGCCAAATATGTGGGGAATATAATTGTAAGGTAGTATTAGAGGCTAGTCAAAAAAGCTTTATTGACGAAGAAACAATGGAAATTGATCCAGAAGCAGAATGGATGCAAAAAATATTTGATTTGTTTCTAAAACATGGAATAGAATGTATTGGTAGAACACCATCTGTAGAAAGAAAAACAGGTAAACATACAATGTTACCAATGTGGAAAGAAGACGAAATTAGATTGTATCTTTTAAGACATCCAGAGATTGAACACTATTGTGTTATTGATGATGATGACACTATTTCAATGCTTCACTGGCCAGTATCAGATTTAGAAAAAGTAAGAGGGCATTTGGTTAAAACTGAATACTATTCTGATACTAATCCAGAAGAAACTTGCTTATTACCTGAACATAAAGAATTAGTAGGTCAAGTCCTAGAAAAAGAAAATGAAATAAGCAGGTTAGTGCATAGATGGGGATATAAATTCGGGAAATAACGAAAGACTCTTGTAAAGAGCCTTTTTTATTGTTTAAAAACATAATAAATGATATAATGTAATAGAAAGTAGGGGTACTATGAATCAAGAGAATAATAATTTAGACAATCAATTAAATGAAGAACAATTAACTCCAGAGCAACCAACTGAACCAATGGTTGAAGAAGTACCAATGGAGCAAGAGGTTGAAGAAATTCCAGTAGAGCCTGAAGTTTCAGGAGAAGTATCAGGAACTGAACAACCAAAAGATTTAGAAACTTATTTCAAGGAACATCGTAATAATGGTGAACACTATGAAGTAAGAAGATTTGGTGGTTTAATTGTTTTCTTAGCCTTAGTAGCACTTGCACTAGGTGGATATATTCTATTTGATAAAAAATTAAAAATAGAAGAACCAAATAATAATCCAGTTGAAGAAAAGAAAGAAGAAGAGACACCAGAAGTTCAAAAAGATAATAATTTTGAATACACTTACTATGATTTAAAATTACCAAAAGTAATTGATAGTCCAAAAGACATATACTATATCTATGTTAAGACAGAAGATTATGTTACATATGAATTATATGGTAGATATACAAACGAAACAGAAGTGTTGTTAGCAAATATTAAATGCAAAGATAAAGTTGCACTTGACTACCGCGTTCTTGAATCACATGATAATAAATTATATTTTGTAATTCATTCAAAAGAAAATGGAGATGTATTTGAAATCAATTATATTGATTTCAATGATTTAACATTAGGTGCTAAAAAACTAGATGATTTTAATGAAACATATAAGAAAGATAATCTATTTGTTGTTAATAAAGTAAATACTTATTATCCAAGTTATTTATATGTTAAAGAAGATACTATATTCTATACATCTTATGTCGAGAAGAGTCTTAAAAAATATGATCTTAAAGCTAAAAAAAGTGAAACATTAATTAAGAATGTTTCATGGTCAGACTTCTTTGTTGATAAGAGAAATAATAATATTTTCTATTTAGATAAAAATAATAAACTTAATGTAACAAATTTAGATGGAAAAGATCCAGTTCAATTAAAGAATGCTAAATATGGTGGATCTAATTTTTGGTTAAGAGCATACTATAACAATAAACCAGTATTTGGATTTGATAACAATAGTATAGATACAATTGATATCTATGCATATGATTATAAGACAAAAGATTTTATTGAAATCGAGAAGGATGCTAATGCTTCTAACATTAAATATAATAATATCGATATGAAGGCAACAAGTGATGCTAAAATACCTGGATATTTATACATAGGATAGAGGTGCAATATGAATCAAGAATATGATTATAATAAACCTAATTCAAGTGCTGTAAGTAGTATTATTATAATAGTTATACTACTTGGAATAATTGGATATGAAGCTTGGTATATCTATAATGACAAATTAAAAGGACCAGAACCAACTCCACAAGTAGAGGTAAAAGAACTTGTAGTATTTAATGATACTCAGTTCACTGAAAATCCAGGAGAAAATGATTACTATAAATTATTAACATATTCAAATGGCGAATTAAAATTAGACTTTAAACTATTTACTAAAGAAAGTAATGAACAAATTGATGTTAAAGCCGATATGTTTGTTAAAGATATTAAAATAGGTACTATTGTTGTAGATACATATTTTAAATGTGATGATGATTGCATGGATAATGAAACTTTAGATGATAAAAAAGTAGAAGCAGTTAAAAGACTAAGAAAATCAATTGGTACAATTAAAGGTGATAAATATTATCTTTATATGATATTTGATGAAATCACTAACGGAAGTAATTCAAGTATATATATAATAAGTGCCAGTGGTGAATTCTTAGAAAATAAACTTCAATTCTTTGGTCGAAATGAACATGAAACAGCACTTTCTTGTAAAAGCGATTGTAAAATGTCTACTTATCTAACTAAAGAAGATGATGAATATATTGGAAACTATGCTGCTAAAGAAGATGATGAATATATTGGAAACTATGCTGCTAAAGAAGATGCAATATACTATTTCAAACTTTCAAAATATGAAAAAGGTGAAGAAAATAAAGTATTTGCAAATCTATATAAATTAACAGTAAATGATAGCAAAATTTCAAATGAAAAAATAGAAACATGCAATGTTAATGTATTAAATCTAAGAGATGAAAGTGATTTATTTAGTTTTAAATATGAAGACATGTAAAAACTTATTGAAAATTCAATAAGTTTTTTCTTGTTTGACCACATCCAATTAAAAATGTTATAATTGCACTAGTGAGGAAATAACATGGGAAACTTTTTTAACGATTTAATTACAATTATTGGTTCATCATATAAAACAAGTAAGGCGATATATGATTTTCTAGGCTGGTTATTTGCATTTTTAGTAGCCTACAGGGCAGTTTACTTCGTAATAGGTATATTCTTTACTAGAAAGTTTAAACCCGCTAAGAAGCAGCATAAATATGGAATTTTAATACCTGCTAGAAATGAAAAATACGTTCTTGGTAATCTCCTTGATAGTATTAACAAACAAGATTATCCAAAAGAACTATTAACAGTGTTTGTAATCGCCGATAATTGTACTGATAATACAGCTGAAATAGCAAGAAGCAAGGGTGCTATTTGCTATGAAAGATTTGATAATGAACATAAAACAAAAGGATTTGCCTTAGAATTCTTACTCGATAATATTGAGAAAGACTATGGTAGAATGAATTTTGAAGGATTTTTTATCTTTGATGCTGATAATCTATTAAAATCAAATTACATCAGTAAGATGAATGATGCATTTGATTCTGGCGAAAAGATAATAACTTCATATAGAAATACTAAAAACTTTGATGAGAACTGGGTAGCATCTACTTATGCATTACACTGGATTAGATCTATTAGAACAGGTCACCGTGCTCGTAGTGTATTAAGACTTGCAACCAATATTCAAGGGACAGGATTCTTATTTGCAAGTGAAATCGTTAAAGATGGATGGCATTATACATCATTAACTGAAGATAGAGCCTTAACAGCAGATGCTGTTTCTCAAGGGTATATGATCAGTTATCAAGATGAAGCTGAATTCTTTGATGAGCAGCCAACAAGCTTAAAAATTGCTTTAAGACAAAGATTAAGATGGTCAAAAGGACACTTACTTGCATTTGCTGAAACAGCTCCAAAGTTATTTTTAAACATATTCTTTGGAACTAAATTCTTAAAAGTAAAATGGAGTAAAGAAGAAAGAAAGCAAAAAAAATTATCTCAAAGATTTTTTGAATCATTAAAACAACGCTTTGCATCTTTTGATGTATTGATGTTACAAACACCTTTCAGTGTATTCAACATTATTCGTTGGTTGATCGTAGTTGTAATTATTTATTCATGTTATACATATGTTAATGGTATAAATGACTTTGAATTAATCAGTAAAAGTACTTTTGTTGGTAAAATGATATTTAAATTATTCCATTTTAAAGTAAATGTAGCACCAGGATATGCAGCCTTAGGTATGGGAATATTACTTTCAATATGGGCACGTCTATTCTATCGCTTCTGTGTTTACTTTGGTAATATGTGGATTGCTGTTTATTTATTCATTATTGAGCGTTCTAGAATGATTAAAATTAAATTCTGGAAAAAAGTTTGTTTCGTATTTACATGGCCAATATTTGATATTATTGGTAGATATACAACATATGTTGCTTTATTTAAAAAAGTTACATGGAAACAAATACCACATGAAAGTAAAGTCACTATTGATGACTTAAATAAGGCTATAAAATGAGTTATATAGATCAGTTTTATAATGAAGGCTTAGCAACCACATTTTATCAACCACCAATAAAATTTATAAAGAAAAAAATTAAAAATAAAAAAATAGTAGAATTTATATGTTTATTAATTAAAATACTTTATACAATTCTTGCTATTCTATTTGGAATATTCATGTTTATTGTTAATTTTCCACTATAAAAAGAGTTCATTCAGAACTCTTTTTTAATTCTTTAAAATAATCATATTTTAAAACTAAATCATTTTTCTTAATCAAGTAATTAACATATTCATTTTTCTCGGATATTGTAGCAGGATCAGCTGTTTCATTAGCAATACCATTACTATCAACATATATCTTGCCATCATACCAAGAATAATCATTAAAGAATGCTATTCCTGAATAAGACTTATCTAAAGCATCTTCGCCAGAATAATATAAACTATGATATTCCATACCAAATAAGTTAAGAACGGTTGGTAATATATTTATCTGACTAGTAACTTTATTGATTGTTTTTTTCTTAATACCATTACCCCATATAAATAATGGAGTGTGATTAATTAAATTATTAGTTGTATCTTTATATTGATCAAGGATTGTCTTATCACTTACTGTATATAAGTAGTGATCTGCATATGCAACAATTATAGTATTGTCATATAAACCATTATCTTGTAATGCTTGAATTAATAAACCAACCATATAATCGGTTTCACCAGCTTGAATTCTAACACATTCTTCTTCGGTATAAAGTCTCTCTGGTGCAATGAATTCTTCACCATTTTCAAGTGCTGCTAATTCAGCTTCTTGATCCTTTAAATCAAGAATCATCTTGCATACTCCACGATCTGGACTAAATGGAGTATGAGGTGAATAAGTAATTAAATAATTAACAAATTTACCTTCTTGTTGGAACATCAATTTGTAGAAAGTTTCATTTAAGATTAATTCACGATCTAGTTGATAACTATTATCTGTATATTGTTTTAAATCTTTTAAACCATAATAATTATCAAAACCCCAACTCTTATAATTGATTGTTCTTGAATAATATTCACCAGAATTCATATGGAATGCATTAACTGAATAACCTTGTTTTTTAAATAAGTTGGCCATTGAATAAGTAAATGTATTACGATTAAATGTATAAGCATTCTTAGTATATGAAATAGGTGTTAAATAACCAGTATTAACAGCAAATTCAGAATTGAATGTAGAACCACCACCATTATAGAATGAATAATGATTCGTGAAATTAATTGACTTTGACATCAATGAATATAAATTCGGCATTGTTTCTTTATCAACTAACCAATTATCAATACCTTCAAGTTGTAAGAATATAACATTTTTATCTTTAAAGATACCTGTATATTCATTTTGATGTTCAGTTTCTTCAACATCAAATACTGAATTTAAAAATTCTATTTGACTTTCATCTTCAGTTTTATCTTTGACCATAAATGTTAAATAGAAGTTTCTTAATGAATATTCATATAAACCAGTGATTGCAAAACTCTTATTGCCATCATTGAAATTAATATAAATGTTTCTCTTGTTATACCAAGTATTCCAAGATAAACCATCATTTGCTTTACCTAGTGTAAAAGGTGCAAGTAAGTGAAGAATGATAAATCCAATTATAAAACCTATCATTAGTTTATAATTATTTTTTTCAAATGTTGGAGCTTTAATGAGGATGAATATGAATGCAGCAATTATTAATACTGCAGCTACATATACCCATATACTAGTTGCTTTTAAAGCATCCCCGAAATAAGCACTTCCTTCACCGGCCATTTCCATTAAATGGAAGTCAAATATTTCTTGAGTTAAACAAAAATAAACATTGTGAACTAAAAATAATAAGAATGAAATTGCAAAGAACACTGAATATATTGTTTTAGCAATCTTTTTCTTAAAAGAAAATGAAAAGCCAACAAAAAATACTGACCATATAATAGTAAAGAACCAAGGTGGAAAATAAGAAAGTTTAACAAACTTAAGTTTTAAAAACAACCTTGTTGCTAGATCCATACTAATAAATGGAACAATAGTTAATAACACGAAATAAAAATTCTTATTTTTAAGAAGTTCTATTAATCTATGATAAAAATATTTTGCTAATATTTTAATCTTCATGTAATCACCAGTAAAATTATAGCATATTTAATATTTGTTATCAATTATTATCTAAAAAAGAGAAATTGCATATAATTAAAGCAAAAAAACACATAAAATTTAAAAAAATATTGACTTTAATTATAATTTTTGTTATACTCTAGAAGTCATTGGGGGATTAGCTCAGCTGGCTAGAGCACCTGCCCTGCACGCAGGGGGTCAAGAGTTCGAATCTCTCATCCTCCACCAAATTGACATTAACTCAAGTTATACTTGAGTTTTTTCTTTGTAAAAGATATAATTAATAGGGGGGAAAATAAAAATGGAAGCAAAAAATTATGTTTTCTATAAAAGAGTAAAAAGACCACTCAAGTTTGTTTTTGACAAGTTATATTGTCCGAAATATATTGGACTTGAAAATATACCAGAAAAACCATATATCTTAGCTGGTAATCATACATCTATGTTAGATATTCCTCTCTTAATAAGTGGAATTGATGATCCAATTAATTTTATGGCCAAGGAAGAATTATTTAAAAATAAAGCATTTGCTAAAATACTTGAAAAAATGCATGCTTTTCCTGTAAAAAGAGGACAAAGAGACATGGAAGCTATGAGACATGCATTACTAACTTTAAGAGAAGGTGGAGTTTTAGGCATATTTCCAGAAGGAACCAGAAATAAATCTTCTGAGTTGCTAGAATTTCAAAGTGGTAGTGAAGTATTAGCAAAAGCAGCTAAAGCTCCAATTGTACCATTTGGTATTGTAGGAGACTATGGATTTAGAAGTCGTGTTTGCTTATGCATAGGTGAACCATTAGATCCGATGGAAGTAAATAAAAATCCAGAGATGTTAAGAGATAAAGTAAAAGAATTAATAAGGAGGTAATTATGATTTATTTATTATGTGTCAAAATATTCTTCGCACGCATTTTTGACGTATCACTTGGAACATTTAGAATGATGCTAACAGTTAAAGGAAAGACTTTATATGCAAGTTTAGTAGGTTTTATTGAAGTTTTAATATGGTTTATGATTGTAAGAGAAGCTTTAAATACACCTGAATCTGGTCTTCTAATAGCAGCATCATATGCTTTAGGTTATGCAACCGGAACATTTATAGGTGGCAAATTATCAAGTAAGTTTATTGTTACACCAGTATCTGTTCAAGTAATAACAAGTATTGAAATTGATAGTGTTGCAACAATCTTAAAAAATAATCATTATGGTTGCTCAATAATTGATGTAACAGGTTATGACAAAGAAACACCAAAGAAAATGATTATGATTGAAACTACAAGTAAGAGAATTGCTGATTTAAAGAAACTCATAAATGAGATTGATGATAAAGCATTTGTGGTTATCAATGAGACTAAATATATCCAAAATGGATTTATAAAATAAGCGTTTGCTTATTTTTTTATTTCTAATTGAAAACAAGATTTAAATATGCTAAAATGAAATGTAGGAGGTAGATAAAAGTGGAACAATACATACCTGATATATATGCTAAAAGCATATATGATGTTGATTATGAAAATTTAGTAAACCGTGGCATAAAGTGCGTTTTATTTGATTTAGACAACACTTTACTACCACCTAAAACTAAAGAAGTATCAAAAAAACTTGTTGATTTTATCAAACAAGTTAAAAAAACTAACATTCGCTTTATTATTTATTCAAATAGTCTTAAAAAAAGAGTATCAGATGTTGCTAATAGATTGGATTTAGAATACTTCTATTTTGTTAGAAAACCATATCGTGGTAAGATTGATAAAATCGTTAAAAAATATGAATATAATCAAAGTGAAATGGCTGTTATTGGGGATCAACTATTAACAGATGTTTTGTTTGGTAATAGAGTTGGAATAACTACTATTTTAGTTAATCCATTAAGTGTTCATGATAAATTTTTTACAAGATTTAATCGCCATCGTGAAAAGAAAATATATAAAAAACTCTATCAAAATAACTTACTTGTAAAGGGAAAATACTATGAATAAATGTCATGGATGTGGAATAACTTTACAAGATAAAGATATTGATAAATTAGGTTTTACTAAAAACATCAATAGCGAACTCTGTGAACGTTGTTTTAGAATAAAACATTATAATGATTATAAAAGAGTTATTAAAGATAACAACTATGTTTTAGATTTATTAAAAAAAATAGATTCTAAATCATTAGTTGTTTTAGTAATAGATATTATTAATATTCCAGAGTCTTTAGATCTAATTAACAAATATATTAAAAATGATATATTGCTTGTATTTTCTAAAGCAGATTTACTCCCAAGTGAAATGTATGATGGAAAATTAGATAAAATAGCTAATAGTTTGAATGTTAAATATGTTGATAAATTATTAGTAAGTTCCAATAAAAACTATAATTTAGATTTACTAATGGAAAAAATAAATCAACATAAAAAAACAAACAATGTTTATTTTGTTGGATTTAGTAATTCTGGCAAATCAACATTATTAAATAAGATAATATACGATTATACTGATTTAAATGAAATAATAACAACTAGTTTATTACCATCAACAACACTTGATTTAATCGAAATCAAAATAAATGACGATTTAACTATAATTGATACACCAGGGCTTCTTGAAAAAGGCAATTTAATAGATGTTATCGAAGAAAAGTATTTATCTAAGGTGATGCCTAAAAAGAAGATTAATCCAAGAGTATATCAAGTTAAAGGTAGTCAGGTAATAAATATCGAAAACATTATCTCAATAATGACAGAAAATACTAATATTGTTTTATATGTTTCAAATGATTTAAAAATAACAAGGGAATATGATAAAAAAATAAGTGGTTTAGAGTTTAACTTAGATAAAGATGAAGACTTAGTTATTCCAGGCTTAGGGTTCATTGAATTTAAATCAAAATCTCATGTTGTAATTAAAACAAAATATGGAATAAATATATTTAAAAGAAACAAGTTAATTTAACTTGTTTCTTTTATTTAAATATTGTTAATTTCTTTGTCGGTAAAATATTTGGTTTTCGTTTTAATAAATATTTATTTTTGAAAGTCATTAAACTATATATATCAGTTATAGATTTATTTAAAATATTAATCTCTTTTTGATTAATATTTTTTTTGTTTCTTAAATAACTCTTAGCTACTTGAGGATTAACTCCGGTAATTTTTCTAAATGTTTCAGAAAAATACTCA
>JAEEGL014886399.1_pt1 | contig 11450 bp, 9 predicted proteins | sample 9134231 | NCBI WGS metagenome assembly JAEEGL01 (sample SAMN16246548, study PRJNA631951) | gut metagenome | biome: gut microbiome; feature: rumen; material: fiber-attached | host: Bos | place: Iran: Karaj | collected 2018-10
ATATGACTTTACAAATATTACTAAAGGCTTAATGCACTTTTTAATTCTCGTTTTATCTATCCTTTTTCCTTTAAGCAACAGGTACAGACGAACTAAAACACCAATATACAAGGCAAATAGTAAAAGAATTACTATAGGAATAGGATGCGTTATATAATCATTAAACAAATACAATGAAATAATGGATTCCATTACAAGCACCAACTCCAGAACATAATTTGATAAACAAGTCTTATGTTTTATTAATTTTGTAATACACATTTTTTTCATAAGAATGCCTTTTCTTTATTCAAAAAGTCTTGTAGCCTCTTCCGATTTTGTGTCGATTATAATAACCTTACGATTATTTTTTGCTATTTTTTCTATCTGTCGGCCATTTTGATCTACATCATCCTCATGCCAGGGATCTTCAAACCCTAACCCAATAGGAATCATTCTTTTGTTTTCAACACCAAATTCATTAAGTTTACTAACTACTGCTTGAGCTCTTGCCTCCGATAAGCCTTTACAAAAATCTTTATTATTTCCGGTCGCAGTAGTTCCTATAACATATACTGAATTATCAGGATATTCATTAAGAATATTAGCAACTTCCAATAGAGCTTCATTCGCTTTTTCCTCATCAATAAATGTCGCCTTATCTCCTACAAAGTTGAGTTTAGATTCATCAATAATCGTAGTAGAAATCAACGTTGGTGTATTTTTTTGAGGATTTATCTCTACTGGTGTAACATATCCGAATTGTGTAAAACTATCCGAAGGCGGAACTTCAGTTTCGAAAGTGAAATCACAATTTGATTTGCCTAAAATCGCCTCCCAAATATCTCTTAATCGCTGTCGATCACTTCCAGAAAGAGTTTCTTGAGGTTCTCTAACGTCTCCAAGATAATACCAATTAACACTAGCACCCTTGAAATCCGGAATATCATCCTTTAATAATTCAGCAATCTCATTAGCCGTCTCTTTCGAGTAAAGCCAACCATCACAAAAATTAAGTTCTCCTGTAGTCTGGAGGCCCGAATCAAGAATTATCACAGTATCATTACTACTGTTAACACTTCTCGCCGCAAGATTTAATGCTTCTAAAGTATTATTTTCTATGTCGCATCCGCCTTTACCCTTAAGCATTTTCATTACCTGATTCGTATTGTATGTTGCTATTTGATTGATTTTAACTGTAGGATAACCCGAATTAGGTGCCTCAATATAAACATCCATAGATTTGGCAGAAGATCCTGAAGTATCAATAAGAATTACCTTTCCTCCATTAAATGCAACATTTTCTATTTCATTTTTAAAGCTGTCATAATCGTAGGCCGGAACATTATTATGAAGGCCAACCACAAGAATAATGTTTCCTTCTTGGATATTAGAGTTTTTACAATTACAACCTGTTATAAAACTCGCTAAAATCAATGCAATTATTGAGTAAACATATACTCTAATTGTTTTTTTCATCATAATATTTTTCTCCTTCCCGTTTATAGCACTGCATTTTCTTCTTTTGAAACAAAACTTATATCATCAGGATTATTGAGTTTTTTGCCCAATTCCATGAGATACTGTGCCTGCTGATATGAAGCCACTCTCTCTATTTCTTCTAGAGCATTTTGATATAATTTTTCGTTCAATTCCAAATAATCTATATAGTTTTCAGATACTTTTAATTCATACGTAATCCTTTTGATCTCGTCCCTAAGTCTTATAATATCTGAAATTAGTTTTGCTCCTTCCGCTTCCAAAGCAATTTTCTTTTCCATAAGTTCTTTATTATGTGAAATTTCTTCCTTTAATCTGTCGTGAATAAGAGAAAGTACCAACAAAACTATACTTGATGCTATCGGTTCTGCCGTCAAAAGCCAAACCATCGCTTTAGCTTTTGAATCTGAAGTATCCGAATTTATATACTCTGTTGTATCTACCTCATTTACTACAGCGGTATCTTTCAGTTCAGCAACTCCAAGAGTATCTGTGTAATCATCCACATGAGAAAACCTCAAAACTATTACTGCGCTATAAAGAATAATAATTGCTAAAGTGATAAAAAATGTTTTACATATAGCCTGTATTCTTTCTTTACGTTTGTCTGAAGACAATTTCAAAATACTATTTGCTAAAGGCATCGGCGAAAAATCGAGCAAAGTGACAACTGCTACGCAAAGTCCTATAATTAGATATTTATTTGAAAGAAGCGCTTTACTTAAAATGTCATATATAGAGATGCTGTCTGAAAAAATGAATACAACAGTAAGAAAAATAATTACACCTGTTACAGCATACCAAGGAAGCTTTTTTAATGAATTTATACTAAGCTCAGCTGCCCTTTCTGGATATGAACTTGCATAATTATCCTTCTCTTCGAGTTTTTTCACCAATTCTTCTTTTTTTTCTTCAAGTTCGATTCTAAGAACCTCTTTTTCTGCCTGTTCTGCCATAATTTTTTCTTCGTAATCGGCTTTATTAAGATTCATTCTTTTGGTTGCCAATGCTGTTTTGAATTTAGCATTAGCAATTATCAGGTTTCTAAAAACACCGATATTATATCGATCAAGGTTTGTATCTCTAAGATAATCATCCAATCTTTCAACAAAATGATCATCAAAATCAGTATTAATCACAAAATCATTAAATAAACCTCTAAGAATACCTTCTCTTGAAACACGGTTGTTCTTTTCACCCGGATTAATTCTTGCTTCAACAATTTTCTTTTCCTTATCTTCTATTTTTACTTTATTTTCATTCTTCATCGTTTTTTACCTCCAAAAGAAATTCATCTGCAAGTTTTAAGACCTTAATTCTATAATCCTCATAATCCTGATTGATATATATTTTGAATTCCTCAGGGTATTGCTTAATTTTGGTTTTTTTTAATATTCCAGAGAAATACTTATGAAGATGTGCATTAGCAATACTTTGTGAAGCTTCGCAATATCTTTTGAGCATCTCATCCATCTTAATAATTTCCATTTTTCTTTTATTTATGCCATCTGTTAATTCTTTTATACGTTTGTCTCGATTAGCACTGTTACTTTCTTTTTTCATCTCAGCTCTTAATGCACACTCACCCACTTCTTCTTTCGTTTGGTAATTACGAGAACGGAGAAAACTTAGCTCCGTTCCCATACCAACTATTCCAACTGAGCAATCACCAATAAAAGCAGATGCCATAGTAAAAAGCGTATTATCGTGCGCAAGAAGGCATTTAGACATATTGGAAATATACGGAGTTTTCAAACCTTCATCAGATTCATAAACCTGGTTATTCGATGCATCAATTGATCCTCTAATCTTCTCGCTAAGAATGTTATGTGTAAAATTATTTATCCCTTTAATTATGGGTTTTGAAGATAATATAGATTTTATATCCTTCATTTCTGTATCCTCCGTATATTTGTATTGAAATCAATTACCACATATTAAGCTGATCTTTTACTCTGCTTCTATATGACTCATCACTCTCAAAGAATCCTTTTGAAATTCCATTCTGACGTCCAGCTTCTTCAATAACACGATTGTTATATGATGAATCTGATTCAAAAAATCCTCTCGAAACCCCAAGGCTTTTTCCATACTCATCATTAGCTCTCTGATGATACTTGCTATCACTTTCAAAAATGCCTTGTGAAACACCATTACTCTTTGCTTCTGCTCTATTAACCCTATCTACATAATCCGAATCGCTTTCGAAAAAGCCTTGAGATGAAACTCCTAACGATTCCGCTTTTTCTCTTAACAACCTCTGCTGATACTCTCTGTCCGATTCCCAGAAACCCTGTCTGTTACTCATATTTCTACCTCCTAATATTTCTCTGTTGACAAATGCGATAAAATATATTATTTTTTAGAAAATTAACTATCGTTAGTGATGTTTATCATTTTTACCACCTCCTTTTTGTTACATGTTCACGATAACATCTAACAGGTGGGATTCAGGTGGGATTAAAAGCTTTTTTTGTTATTTTGTATGAAATTTTTCCAAAACATAAAAAAAAGAGAGTGGCTCTTCGTTTCGAACTACTCTCTCCAATACTATAATAAGTATTAATAGTTTATTTTATCCTTTTTAATTCTTTACCAATAATCCTTACTCTCTTCTTTCGTGCCCCTCCCTGTACAAAAAACACTAAGTCATTATCTGATTCCTTTTCTTTATAATTTGTAAACTCTGATTTAATAAGAATATTTTCATACAAAATATCACTCTCTAAGATATTATCTATAAATCTTTCGACTCGTTTCCTTTCATTTTTTTTCGTTGTATCTTTAAGCAGATATATCCAATAATTATATTTAATACTTAATAGTAAAGAAATCAAATCCATATCTTTAGAAAGTAAATTATCGATATCTATTTTTGATTCAATTAATTCAATTGCTTCTTGATAGTATAGCTCTGCTAAATCTTGATTTCCTTCAAAATTAAGCTGACATAGATTTGCCATATTGTTCCTGACCATAGCAATCTCTTGAAAATATGAATCTGGATAATTATATTCAAGTTCCTTATACATTTTGTATGATTTTAAGAATTGCTCAAATGCTTCTTTCTTCTCGTTAAATCCTTTCAAATATAACATCCCATAATTGTTGCATATATATGCCATACTTGCATAATGGGCTTTAGGTGCAATTATTTCTAGTTCTTGATATTCAAATAATGCATCTTCTATTAATTCTTTGGCTTCATCGTACCTTTCTTCGCTTAATAAATATAAACAAGCTAAATTGCTGCTAGTCCAAGCAACTTCGCTAGACGCTTTTCCTTTAGACAAACTTTTTCTAATTGATAAAGCCTGTTTAAGTAGTTCTTCTCCCTCAACTCTCTTTTCATCATCAAACGATAGCAAAAATCCCAAATTATCTGCCGACCAAGCAACCATTTGTCTATATTCATTAGGGAATTTTTTTTCTAACTCTTCTCGAATATTCAATCCCATTCTTAGACATTTTTCAGCCTCATCATCTCTCTCCGTATTAGATAAGACATATCCGTAATGATCCCAACTGGTTGCAAGATGTTCCAAGCTCTTTCTGCTCGGATTGATATCATTAATCTTCTCACTTAGTTTTAATGCTTGTTTTAAATATTTTTCAGCTTCAGAAAACTTACTATTGGTGTATGAAAGAACATAGCCTCTATAATATTTTGCTTTCCAATAATTTGGTAGTTCCTCGTCTGATAAAGTTTTTTCTATCCCTTTATATAATGATTCAGATTCCTCGTATAATCTTAATGCAACTGCTCTATTACTAATCCTTCTAGCTCTATCTGCAATAAGGAGTGCTAGTCTGGCATTTTTATTCTTATCCTTGATTTGAATACTTTCTAGAATACTCTCAGCTATTCTTACTTTTCGAGATGCTTCAGTGTAATTCTCGTTTTCCTTCCAAAAGGAATTATTGAGGACACTATTAAATATGTCTCCCGCAGCGTCCTCATGCATTTTTTTATCCACACTTCCTAATAAAATGGCTTCCTTAACCAATGGATGAATATAATATTGCCCTTTAAAACAATTAACCCAACCTTCCTCTATAAGTTCTGATAAATCGTTAGGTTCAATTGAATACCAATTTTTCAAATCATCTTCTGTTATTTGCTCCATATCAGGTAAAACAGCAAACTTTTCAAGTTTTTTAACTTCATAATCATTGCGACTTCCCATATCAAAAACGCATTTTATTTGATTTACAGCCGTGGTATTATTTAATTTGTCTTTCTTGTTCTTTTTATAATTCACTCTTATATTCTGATTAGATGATTCAAATTTATACTTTTTAAATTTTTCACAATATTTTTCTAGAGAACTTACATGTCTTGTAGATTTTGCAACAAGTTCAATTGCATAAGTATGATAATTACATAATTTAACTAACTTTTTTATAGTTTCTTTTTCGTCATTAAAAATACTGTTATATAAACAAAAAAGATCAACGCAAGGATCCGGGTTCGAATCATCACCCAAAGTATCGATATGAAAAGATGTGAAACCAGGGATTTCTTCCAATCGGGATGTTGTAACAACTGTAAGATTAGGCCATCCCGAAATATCTCGAAACACATCAGCTTCCACTTCACTTAACGGATCTTGATGAAGTCTAATATCGCGATCAACATTGTCAATTATAAATAACTTCTTATTTTTATTATTTTTTAAGAGACTAGAAAGGCGAACCCACCTATTTTTTTCATCTAAATCAGAATAAAGATAAGGAATGGCTGTAAGAATGCTTGTCTTGAGATTCCCTTTATAACCAATATATCCTACATTTTGAAAAAAATTATTTTCATTTGTATAATGCTTATATAGTATTTGAGATACTGATGTCTTTCCTATTCCACCAAATCCATTAATGTTTAACGCTTTATTTCCAGATTCAATCTGCTCAATAATTTTATTTACATAATCTTCTCTATGAATAATAGATTTAGATTCAGGCACTATAGTTTCGGTTAAGATAGGCTTTAATGGTACTTCATAAATATCATCTTCGTTATTCATTAATACAGGTTGAGATGGTATCTCAACCAAATATCCTTCCAATCCTTTTCTTATACTAAAGCCTTTTATCTTTGCAATCTTATAAAACTGCTGTTTGTATATTTCCTTGCAAATCCCAATAATCTTGTCATCAATATTTATGTTGTTTGACGTATGGAAATATTCAATAATCTCTTCATAAATTGTGTCCGAATCAGTCCAAATCCCATTATTTTCAATAAGTACTTTCAACATGGCGAACCATTTTGGTTCACGCGAAAAGTGTTTTTTTATTTCTAAACCATTTTCATCAAGATATACTATACTCCAGGTATTTAAGCAAATATACATAGACAAGTCGTTAGTTAAATACACTTTTTCAATATATTTAAGCCCATTAGTATTATATAAATTTAGTATATTAATGTGACTCATATAGCCCTATACCTCCCTAATATAATGATTTATATGAAATCAAAACTTTTATCTCTCATCGTCAATTGTTTTTTTAAACTAGCGCAATGATTTAATAGGTTTAATCCAAAAATATATTTTTGATCCTCTTCATCCCATATTCTCTTTATTCTGTTAATTGAATCACAATCTATGCCTCCTATATTGGGATTTGAATTCCAATCAAAGTCTACATCGAATACTATTTTTTCTCTTGATAACATTTTTTTTAGTAAGTATAAATATCCAAATTGTTCCATATCTTTTGTTGAAGCATATACCCTACTATAATCGCTTTGAATAACGGCATCGGGACCAAGTGCAACTTTTAAGTATTCAGAGTTATTAACAATTTCTATCGTATCAACATCTAATGCGACTCCATGATTTAAAATTCCATGTATGTGATTATTATTCAAAAACATAGCCCACTTAAACGGTGTATTTAACTCTCTTAACAAAAGTGTATCGTATCTTACATCGTTCTTTCCATTATCATAATCTGTATGTACTATCAACATAATATTATGTCGCTTTACAAAATCTACAAATAAATGGGGTATTTTACTGGGATCCACTCCTGAGCCAACCCCATGAATTTTTAGAGCGACTGGTAGAAACATTTCATACATATTTTCTAAATATTCATAATTATCAAGTATAGGATGTACCATTGGAACATAAAAGATTTTTTTACAATCCATCTTTCTTACCAAATCAAAATACATTTCATTAACTTCTCTGTACGGATTATCAGTGCTTTCAAAGATTTCTGATGAATATTGAATCTTATTACCATTAATTTCCCATCGAAGATATCTTTTATTATACTCATTTACTGGAACAGGTGTAGGCATAACCAACCCATAATCTATCCCCTCATAAATTAAAAAACTAAGGTATTCTTCCAAACTTGTTTTACCATGAAAATAATCCCAACCGAAATGACTATGTCCATCTATAACAACCATATATTCTCCTATAACAAAGATATCCTAATCCAACAACACGTCTGCCACTGTTATTTAAAGGTATAATCTTTTCTAGATACCCTTTTTTATTCATTTTATAAAAAAAGCGCAGGTAAATAATTCCTACGCTTTTGTCAAGTATTAATCATGACATCTCTCATTTGCCTTTGTTTCTACAGAGTTTAATCCCTCAACAGGCTTAACAACAACAATCTTAATCTCCTGCATATGTTTTCCCTCCTATCGTTTTATTATAATATTTATTTAATATATAAGGCATTACCAACCTTATTATATCACACCTATATTGATCAACAATATTTGTACTTCCTGATCCTCTAAAATTTCTAGTTGGACATCCTCCGCCACAAAAAAATTTTAATGCACAAGCTTTACATATTTGTTTTGTTTCCATTAATGCGTGACATCCTCTTATTGTATCACGTCTAGAATCGTGTGAAAAAACCAAAGCCTTATTATTCGAATCATATTCTCCCAATCCTAAATATGGAAATAATACATGTTCTTTATTTTGAACCTCAACACAAGAACTAACAATTCCCCTAGGGCTGATAACTAATCTATTTTCAGCTCTTCCATCACAAAATACAATCGGCGCAACCATCATATTCATATAAGGAAAACAAATAATATCCATTCCATATTTTCCCCCAAGTTCAATTGCTTTTATCAAATTATCAACAAATTCCTTTGCTAATGGCGGTTGCAAACTATTGTCATTGTTGCATCCCCTTCCACCTGGGGTTACTGGTTCAAAATGTATACGTTTTACTCCTAAATCATGAAGCCATTTCACGGTATCAACCATATGATTAACTGAGTAGTTTGTAACTGTGCAACGAACTTTCATCTTATTTCCTGCATTGACTAGACGCTTAATATTTTGCTCAACAAGCAAGTAGGAAGGCTTATTATTTGCTAAAGGCCTTTGATAATTCTGAACTTCAGGTATACCATCCATTGATAAACTAATCGAGAAATTATTTTCAATTAAGAAATTGCATGTATTCTCACTAAATATTCCATTAGTTGTTATCGAATAATGCAATTTTTCGGCAGGATATACACCCTTTGTAAATTCCAATACTTTCTCAAGTAAGTCTTCCTCTGTTGTTGGTTCTCCTCCAAATGCTGAAAAATTAATATCTCTACCATTTGCAATTTCAAAAGCTTTATTAATCGCAGCATGTAGCAATTCTTCACTCATTACCTCGCCTTGAGTTTCTGCATCCAAAAAACAATACTTGCAACGACAATTACATTTTTCAGAAAGAGACAAAACAACCGTCAACTCATCGGACAAATACTCTTTATTATCATCTAGACAATCAAAAAAACCTTGTTTCCTTACTTCCTCTGTTAGTTCATTGTCATTTCTCTTATCATAAGGTAATTCACATAAAACAAAGTTTCCATTAACATTTGAAAATACAACCATTTTATTATCATTCTCAAACATCAATGCCGGAAGGCCATTCCACAACAGCATATTTTCAATTGGAATCATTATTTGTACTCCTTTTTACATAATAACAACTCTTTCATTTTCTAGTTTTTGTGAAAGTACTATATCAAGAGCTATATCTATCGAATCTGTATACTGTTCACCTGTATTCATATTTTTAATAGTGACTTTTTCATTGTCCAACTCATCTTCTCCCAATAATACACAAAACGGAATAGAAAGTTTATTCCCATATGACATTTTCTTCTTAAATTTACCCTCCTCGAGATAAATTTGCGTACTTATTCCTCTTTCTCTGAATATACTTGCAACCCTCACTGCATACGAAACATCTTCTGTCATTGGAATAACCAATACTTCAACAGGATTTTCTAGTTTCCTATTCAAGAATTCATTTTCACATAACACATAAAACAACCTAGTTAAACCTATAGAAATCCCTACTCCGGGTAACGATTTCGTTGTATAATACTCTGCAAGATTATCATATCTACCACCACTACATACACTACCATACTCTGGATGTTTTTTTATAAATGTTTCGTATACCGTACCCGTATAGTAGTCAAGACCTCTTGCAATAGACAAGTCAATAGAATAATAATTTGATGGAACTCCAAAAACACCAATATAATCAACTACAGTTTGTAATTCTTCAATTCCCAAATCAAATGTTTCACTTTTACCTATGTATGACTTTAGATTATCTATTATTTCTGTATTTTGACCCTTGAATAACAATATACTTAATAATTCTTCAATTGAATTCTTATCAACACCTATTTCAGACAATTCATCAACTACATTATTGCGACCGATTTTATCAATTTTATCAATTGTCCTCATAATATCTGTAGCAGAATCCTTTAATCCCAAAATTTCATATAAACCATTTAAAACTTTTCTATTATTGATTCTAATGACAAAATCATCAATTCCTAATCCATGAAATAAAGAAAAAATAATACTAGGAATTTCAGCGTCATTTATGATATTCAATTTTTCGTCGCCTATTATGTCTATATCAGCTTGATAAAATTCTCTAAATCTTCCTTTCTGTGCCCTTTCTCCTCGATAAACTTTCCCTATTTGATACCTTTTGAATGGAAATGTTAATTCCGAGTAATTTTTCGCAACATACTTTGCAAGAGGAACTGTTAAATCAAATCGCATTGTTAGATCTGAATCGCCCTTGTTGAATCTATATATCTGCTTTTCTGTCTCGCCACCGGCCTTAGCTAATAGTATTTTACTATCTTCCAAAATCGGTGTATCTAAAGGAAAAAAGCCATACATGCTATACACTTTTTCTAACTGTCCACGTATTTTATCAAAAATAACTTGATCTTTAGGTAGCAACTCCATAAAGCCCGATAAAGTTCTAGGATTTATTATATCTGCCATAATCGTCTCTCCTTAATGTAATTATTTATTATTATATTCGTTTATTCAATCTTTTTAAATAGGAAATACATCGATTGTATAAAGATTTACTAAATATAATTGTTTTATTACTATGTGTATAGACTAATTCGCCTAACAATTAATAAAGTAAGAGTTAATTTCTTATAACTCTTACTTCTATATTTTTTTAGTGTTTTGTTAATGCTGATTCAATATCCCAACCATGCGTAATTCGATATTGATAAACTTTCCGCTCAACACCCCAGTATCTGCACATGGACGCCTCGCTGTAAAATTTATGTCCACAATGGTCTATGCATATTTTACCACCATTACTTTTCACCGGCTTTGTCAAAGCCTCTTCCAGTGTCATTTTGTAAACCTTTCTTCGTCTTGAAAATGTTTCAGGATTAATATTCCAGAATTTACACATAGCTTTTATACTTCCGAAAACATTACCTAAATGATCACTGCAAGGTGTATCATAAGATATTCTTCTTAGCATATGATCCGATCCTCCAACTTATACAATGCTTTCAATTAAACATTTTTCAGTAGTTAAATCTCACAACGACTGCTAATGAAGTACTCAAACTCTTTTCTTTTTACCAATTTCCTTGTTCCAACATATAATACGAAAGGGCAATTAGGTAA
>JAEEGL017252084.1_pt1 | contig 11450 bp, 8 predicted proteins | sample 9134231 | NCBI WGS metagenome assembly JAEEGL01 (sample SAMN16246548, study PRJNA631951) | gut metagenome | biome: gut microbiome; feature: rumen; material: fiber-attached | host: Bos | place: Iran: Karaj | collected 2018-10
GCGCAGGGCAGCACAAGGGTCATGCCGCTGCCTCCCGTCTTCATCAGGGCGGCAAGAGCGGCTTCCTCCACGGTGTCGTCGGTTTTCAGGCGGGACAAAAACTCCCGGTTCGCCCCCTGCTGCAAAACGGCAATGCTTCTCGACCACAGAGGCGGACACACCATAAGCAGAAAGATAACAACAAAACAGATCTTCATAACAGGTTCCTTCATAAAACAAAGCCGGGAGTCAGACTCCCGGCGCAAATTCCGAATATCCGGGTCCCGCATGGGAACGGCCTAATCCCCGATCTCAAAGGTGATGATGGCGGAATCCCTCTTCTTGTCTCTCTTTATCTTGAAGCCCTTCATGAGCTTTTTGCCGGTCATGGACCAGGTCTCTCCTGTGTCTATGTCCGTCAGCAGATAGGTCTTGTCCTTTTTCAGGTCTCTCAGGGAGACTGTCGTCACGTTCTGCTGGCAATCCTCCCGGCGGTAGGCCACCAGGACGCCCTTGCCCTCCTTGGGCCTGTGGAACTGGAACACGGTCCAGATATCGTTGCCCAGGCTGTAGGGGGTCAGGGGGTAGTAATCGCCGTAAAAGTTGGGCGCCACCACCTGCTGCAGGTCGTGGATGAACTTGCGGAGCTCGTCGTAATCCAGGTCCTTCCGGCGCATATCCCAGCAGGAATTGAAGCTGGGCACCAGCAGGCTGCGCAGGGCGTAGGTGTCGTAAACGCTGCCGCCGCTGCCGTAATAGGGCAGCCAGTAGTTGATGCCGTAGGTGTGGTTCTGCTGCCCCACGGGCTCGTGGAGATAGTCGCTGCGCAGAAGGGGCACGGCCCTTCTCATGGTCTCAAGGTCGTTGCGGTGCCCGCCGGAGGCGCAGGAGTCTATCAGCATGCCCGGGAACCTTTCCAGCAGGGCGTCCCAGTAGGCCAGATAGCCCATGACGTATTTTATCTCGGTCATGCCGATCCTGCCGGGTTTGTCCGCAGCGCGCCAGAAGGAGGCGGGGGCTATGTTGTAGTCCTGCCTGTAAAGGTCTATGCCTTCCTTTTCTATCAGGTCGCCCACGTGTTTGGTGAGCCATTCGCGGCATTCCGGGATACCCAGGTTCAGCAGGGTGCCTCCCAGCAGCCATTCGGGGTGCTCGGTTGCCAGCCAGCTCTTGGGGTCGCCCACTCTCTCCGGCTCGAACCAGACCAGTATGCCCACGTCCTGCCTGTGGGCGTAGTCGCTTATTTCCTTAAAGCCACCCGGATAGCGGGCGGTATCCACCTCCCAGGTGCCGGTGCGGGGCCATTCGCCGGAGGTTTCGGGCCAGTTGCCGCCGCAGGGATACCAGCCGGCGTCCATCCACCAGTATTTCAGATGGAAGCCCTCTTCCCTGTAGCGGTCTATGAAGTAGAGCTGGCTTGCGGTGTCCGCCTTGGTCATCTCCATGAACCAGTGGGAGGAACAGGCCACCTGCATGGGCTCCGCCGACTTGGGCACGTTGTAGGCCCACATGAACTGCCGCCAGATATTCTGGGCCCTTTCCCAGTCGCCCTCGTAGTGCATCACCACGTTCAGCGGCGAGCGTATCTCTTCGCCGGGATACAAAACGAAATCGGCTTTTTCATAACCGCCGGATATCCTGGCGCTGCTGCCCGCGGAAACGAAATCGCAGCTCCACTGGCCGGGCCAGCCTATAACGGCTATGACGCCGCCCTTGCCCCCGGTCTCCAGGTTGAAGTAGGGCCAGTCGCTGCCGGTAGAGCGGCCGCTTTCGGGATATATATGCAGTATCTGGTCATCCGTCAGCTCCGTGAGCCGGGGCCTGTAATCGTGGTTGGTGGCGGGGGCGCCGTCGGCATGGTGCAGCAGGAAGGGCTCCTTGCCCTTTTGCTTTACGGTGATGTCCAGGGAACGGACCTCGCTGATATTGGGGGTGTTCCCCGAGCCGGTGTTTTTGAACCACAGGGTCCATTCGCTTATGGGGAAGTCCCTGTAATCCACCCGTACGCACCGCACCTCCAGGCCGGTGGCGGGGTCCGTATATATCTGGGTGGTCTGAAGGCGTTTTTTGTCCAACGCCTTGCTTTCCTCCTCGTAATCCCAGCCGGAAAGCAGCAGATCCGAGGAAACGCCGCCGTAATTGAAGCAGAAGGGAACGAAGGAGGGCGCTCTTTTTGTCATGGCGACGGGCTTTTTCAGAAACTCAAAGGACCCCAGCTCCTTTTTCGCCCCGTCGGAGGTATATATGGCGATATCCCCCCAGTCGGACTGGTCGCAGGGGATGCCGTCGCCGCCGTCGGTGACCTTCAGGTGGATTGACTTGGGGGAAGCCAGGGCTATATCCAGAGGGACGGGGTCCATCCCCTGGGTAAAGAGAGGGGACTTGAACAGCTGCCTGCCGTTATCGTCCTCCACTATGAACTCTACGCTGCCGCCGCCGGAATGGGCGTCCAGGCCCACCTCTGCCGTCAGGCGCACGGTGTTTTCCGGCAGAAAGACCTCCACGTCGGAGACGGCGTGGGCGTAGATGCCGGTCTTGTATTCCTTGTCCTTTATCTTGAGAGGCTTTCCGTCCCGCTGGTTGAGAAATACGGGATCGTTGTTCGCGTGGACCAGCAGCCCCACCTTGCGGGGGTCTTCGGTCTTCTTTTCTTCCAGGGCCCCGGGGTCGCAGACGGGAGCCGGCCTGAAGGCGGCCTTGCTCCAGGCCGAGGCGGCCTTAAGCTCGGAAGAGGCGGGAGCCGCGGCAAAACACGGCGCGCACAGCAGGGCAAATACTAAAACAGCGCATAAAAACATTATCACAGACTTCATAAACTCCTCAAAACGATTTTATTCAAATTTATTATAGCAGATATGGAGGGACATTTGTTATATAAAACCGCGTTTCCGCAAAGTTCATACCGAGGTGAAAACAGGCATTCCGCCCCCGAGAGCGTCCTGCAGCCGGCTGCAGAAAAGCGCCATCTCTTCGCCGGTCTGGCTTTCGCCGAAATCCCGGTATTCCCGCCCGCAGACCTCGTATTTGGATCCGGCAAGGGAGTTGTATCTCAGCACCTCCGCCCCCCGAAGGGCCCCGGCAAGGGGAGACAGCAGTTCGGCAAAGCCCGGGATATCCGTATCGTTCACTCCGGGGATCAGGGGGATCCGCACCAGCACTTTTCCCGGAGCGCGTTCCGCCAGGCTGCGGAGGTTGGCCACTATCCTGCGGTTGTCCTGTCCGGTATAGCGCTTATGCTTTTCCGGGTCCGGTATCTTCAGGTCGGCAAGATACAGCCGGCAGAAGGGCAGCGTCTTTTCCACGGCGCCGAAATCCGTAAAAAGGGCGGTCTCCACGGCCGTATGGACGTTTTCCTCCGCGCAGCGTTTCAGTATCTCCGCGGCAAAATCCGGCTGCAGCAGGCATTCGCCTCCCGAAAGGGTGATGCCTCCGCCGCTTTCCTCATAAAAGCGCCGGTCCTTCAGGACCTCCTTCACCACGTTTTCGGCTGTTTCTTCTCTGCCGGCGGAGGAAAGGGCGCCGGAGGGGCACGCTTCGGCGCAGCGCCCGCAGCCGCTGCACCCGGCCCGCAGGAATTCCATGGCGCCGTTTTTTACCCTGTGATGCTCCGGGCATACTTCTATGCAGCGCCCGCAGCGGATGCACTTGACCGGGGAGTATATGATCTCGTTGGCGGCGCTTTGGGTCTCGGGGTTATGGCACCAGCGGCACCGCAGCCCGCAGCCCTTGAAATACACCACGGTGCGGATCCCCGGGCCGTCGTGCACCGAGGCCCGGGAAATATTCGTTATGATACCCTTTACAGACACCGGTGCTTGGTCCTTCCGATGATATGGTCCTGCAGCTCGGCGCCCAGCAGATTGAATTTCTGGCTGAAGCCGGAGACGCGGACCGCCAGATTGTTGTAATGCTCGGGATGCTTTTGGGCGTCGATAAGGGTCTCAGCGTCAACTATGTTGAACTGCACGTTGCAGAGCCCGTTTTTCCCTGCGGCGGCGAGCACGTCGGTCATAAGCCCTATGTTCCTTTCGGAGAACAGCTTGGGGTCCGTCTCCACTATGGCGGACACGGTGCCCGGAGCCTTTTTTGCCGGCAGGGACGAAATGGAATTCAAGAGCGCCGTAAGGCCGCTGTGGTCCCGCCCCTGCATGGCGGAACAGCTGTAGGCCAGAGGATCCCCCTTGCGCCTCCCGTCGGGGGACGCGCCGGTGGTATGCCCGTGGTCGATCATCCACAAAAAGGTGAAGGGCTGGGCGTGGAAGGAGATGCCGTATTTTTCCGAGCACTCCTCCAGCATATCGCAGGCGGCGTCCGTTACGGCGGCGGCAAGCCGGTCCGCCTCGGGGATGTCGTTGCCGAATTTCGGCGCCTTGTTGATGAATTCCGCCCGCACGGCTTCATCGGGAAAGTCGGCCCGAAGGATATCGGCCAGCTGCGAAAGGGTATAGCGTTTGTCCTCGTAAACAAACTTTTTTACCGCGTTCAGGGAATCCGCCAGGTTGGGTACGCCGCAGACGCACACCTGATAATAGTCATACAGGGCCCCCCGGGCGTTGATATCCAGCCCCTTCCCGAGACAGCCCTCCGTGAGCAGGGATTTATACGGAGCCGGGGCGTTCACGCAGTCGGCGTCGGAAAATTTCTTTATTTTTGAGCAGCACAGATCGAACATACGGGCCATCTGCTCCGTCACCGCCGCGTAAAACTTTTCGTAGGTGTCCAGAGCCTCGAGAGGCCCCGTGTCCAGGCCTGCCCGGAGCCCCGGCTGCAGCATGCTGCAGCCCCGGCAGAATACGTATTCCAGGGCCTTCAGCAGGTTTACCTGGCCGCTGACCGCGTGGGGGTTGGACTTGCCCGGTATCACGGTCTCCACACAGCCTATCTGGGTATATCCGCAGGCGTCCTCATGGGGTATGCCCTTGCTTTCAAGAGCCGGGATCATCACGTCGTCGTTGAAGTAAAAGGGCACTCCTTTTCCCACCCGGGCAGTCACCTCCAGCGCCCTTTGCAGAAAAGCCTTTTCCGTGGCGGAGGAAAAACGCACCGAAAGGCACCGCACGAAATCCAGGGCCTCCGTGGCGTCCAGCATGATATACGACAGAGGGTTCACCATGCTCCTCCCCTCCGCATCCGTGCCGCCAACGCAGGACTGCTGCACGTCGTAATCCCGGTAAAGCTTTATCCACAGGCAGCACACGGTCTCAAAGGCTTCTTCCTCCGTGAGGACGCCGTTTTTTACGTCGCGTTCGTAATAGGGATACAGTATCTGGTCCAGGCGCCCCAGGGAATTGGCGTTCACGTCGTCTTCCCAGGTGTTCACTATATGGGCGAACAGCAGGGCCTGCACCGCTTCCTGAAAGGTCTCCGCCGGCTTTTCCGGCACCCGGGAGCATATCCGTATCACTTTTTCAAGGTCGGCGGGATCATAGCCTGCGGCCCCCTCGTCCAGCAGCGCCGCAGCGGCGGCGGCGTATTTTCTGCCCATGCCGCAGGCGGATATGCATATGCGCCTCATGGCGTCGTAAAGGGGCAGGGCGCCGTTTTTCTTTTCCGCCGCGTCTATCTCTTCCAGCATGCCCGAGAAGCCTTTTTCAAGTATCTTTTTGAAGCCGATCACCGAATGGTTGCGGGAGGTGCACCGCCCCAGGGCGGCTATCTCCTGCTCCGAAGCCTCTTCTTCGGCTGTGAGCCGCACCTCCGCATGGTGGTTGGGGTCTGCGGGAGGCTCTGCCCGAAAGCCGAGAAAGAGTTCGGTATCTCCGGAAGAAACGCCGTTTTCCGCCAGGGCCTTCCTGCAGGCCGCCTCTTCGGGGGGGATAGAATAATAAGGCCCCTCGCCTATGGTCCAGCCCACAAGGAACTCGCCGGGTATTATCACCGGGGTAAAGGAATCCAGCGCCCGGCATACGGCAGACGCCATCACCCCCTCGGGGGTCTCGCCCCGGAGGAACGCCTCAAAGGCGCCCAGGGTATGATAGACGTGCCGCTGAAGCCCCCATCGGGCCATATATTCTTTTTTGTCAACTGCCTCGCTGCGAAGATTTTTGCAGCGCTGGGAAAGCGCAAACATCTCTGCCTCCGTGTTTTTCGTTTCCTTCGGCCGGGACCCTCCGGCGCCGGCGTTTTATACATATCTTATTATACAACATAACAGCTGCATAAAAGCCGCATTTCCGTTATTTGCCGGCAGTATTTTTGCGGTATTGGTTTTTCCGCCGGGGAAACCGTCCGCGGCGGAACGGGGCCCCGGGGAGCGCGGCCTTTGTTTTTGACGGCCTTTCTGTGGTATAATACTTATGTAAAAAAAACGTAAATCAGGGGGCTTCTGATGGCAACAAGCAAAACAGATTTCAAGGCTAAATATTCCTCGCGCACCGAATCGGGCTTTCCCGAGACCCTCGAGCTTCTGGGAAGGGCTTACGAAAAGGTGGAGGACCTGCGCTATGGCACCAATCCCCACCAGGGGGCCAGCTTTTACAGGCCGAAAAACGCTTCCGGGCTCGTATTCGGAGCCATGGAGATACTGAAAAGCGGAAAATCGGGTCTCAGCGAGACCAATTATTCCGACCTGAACCACGGGGCGAACATAGTGAAATATTTCAGCGTTCCCGCCTGCGCCGTTATGAAGCACCTGAATCCCTCGGGAGCGGCTGTGCAGAACGGCCCGGACATGAGCCTTTGCGAAGTGTATAAAAGGGCCCGCAACTCCGACGCCGTGGCTGCCTTCGGCGGCACCGTGGTCTTCAATACGGCGGTGGATACCGACACAGCAAAAGAGATAATGTCTTCCTTTGTGGAGGTGGTGGCGGCTCCCGGTTTTGAGGAAGGCGCCCTGGAGGAACTGCATAAAGGCGAAGAATACAGGGTGAACAAGGAGATCCGCATTATAAAGCTGCCGAATATCGGCAAACTCCCCAAATGGACGGGGGACGAAGCGGCTCCCACCATAAAGACCCTTATGGACGGCACCATTGTAGTTGCCGAGCCTCTTTTGACCTCCGTAAAAAGCGCCGATTGTCTGGTGAACGCCTCCTGCTACCGCAAAAAGACCGACACGGAATATGCGGCGGCCACCCCCGCCACAGAGCAGCAGATAAAGGACCTGCTTTTCAGCTGGTACGTGAACCTCAGCACCCGTTCCAACGGCGTGGTGATAGCCAAAAACGGCGTCACCCTGGCGGTGGGCACCGGGCAGCAGGACAGAGTGGCGGCGGTGCGCCAGGCCATAGCCAAAGCCAAAGAAAAGAACACTACCGGCGAGACCCTGGAGGGCGCGGTGCTTTCCTCCGACGCCTTCTTCCCCTTCCGGGACAGCGTGGAGGCCTGCGCCGAAGCCGGCATAAAGGCTATAATCCAGCCCGGCGGCTCTCTCCGCGACTGGGACAGCATCGAGGCCTGCAACGAAAACGGCATAGCCATGCTGTTTACCGGCGAACGCTGCTTCAGCCATCACTAAACCCGGCGGGACCCCGGGGAGTGGAAGCCTCCCCGTTTTTGAAAACTTTAAAAAGGAACGGCAAATGAAAAAAATCACAAAGGCTTTTCTTGAAGAAACGGAAAAGGGCTACCTGGAAAGCGACGTTTACACCATAGCGCGGCATGCCCTTGCCAAAAACTCCGTGTCGAACCTGTCAAAGGTGAACGAGCAGACGGAATTCACCCGCAACAGGTTTTCCGTGGATATCCCCACCCTGGGCGCCACCAACCAGAAGTCCAGCGGGCGCTGCTGGATATTTGCGGGCTGCAACGTGCTGAGGGAGCGGGTGGCAAAAAAATTCGACCTGAAGGAATTCGAGCTTTCCCAGAACTACGTGGCTTTTTACGACAAGCTGGAAAAGTGCAATCATTTTATGGACAGCGTGGCCGCCCTGCTGACGGTCCCGGAAGAGGAACGCACCCTTGACACCATACTGGCAAGAGGAATAGAAGACGGCGGGCAGTGGGATATGTTCGTGAACGTGGTCAAGAAATACGGCGCCGCGCCCAAGGACGCTTTTCCCGAGACCTTTCAGAGCTCCAATTCCGGAGAGATAAACGGCATGCTCAACAAATACGTGCGCAGATTTGCCGCCGAAGCGAAGCGCGCCAAAAGCGCCCGGGCCGTGAGCGCCAAAAAAACCGAAGCCCTGAGAAACGTGTACAAGATGCTTTGCTCCGCCTTCGGGGTGCCTCCCAAACGCTTCAGCTTTGAATACGTGAACAAATCCGGCGAATACCATATCGTCAAAAACCTGACTCCCAAGGAGTTTTTTGAAAAATATATCGCCATGGATTTTGACGATTACGCCAGCATCATCAACAGCCCCACCGCCGACAAGCCCTTCAACGAGACCTACACGGTGAAATATCTGGGCAACGTGGCGGAAGGGGGCAGGGTGAAATACCTGAACCTGAAGATGCCCCGGCTGAAGGAGCTGATCATAGCCATGCTGAAGGACGGAGAACCCGTGTGGTTCGGCAGCGACTGCTCCAAGGCCGGCGTGAGAGACGAGGGCATCTGGGACGACCTCTCGCTGGATAAAGACAGGCTGTTCCAGACGGATACGAGCATGTCCAAGGGAGATATGCTGGATATGCGGGAAAGCGCCATGAACCACGCCATGGTGATCACCGGCGTGAACCTGGACGAGGGCGCGCCCACCAAGTGGAAGATACAGAACAGCTGGGGAGACGAGACTGCCGACAAGGGCTATTTCGTCGCCACGGATTCCTGGTTCGACAAATACGTTTTTCAGGCAGTTGTAAACAAAAAATACCTCACCGCCGCCGAAAAACGGTATTGGGAAAAAGAACCCAAAAAGCTGGAGCTGTGGGACCCCATGGGCACCCTGGCCGACTGACGAAGCCTGCCGGCAGACGGAGACGTCTGCCGGTTTTGTTTGCGCCCGCGGCCCGGCGGCGGAACGCTGAAAGGTTTGACACTCCCCGCCCGGACTGCTATAATATAAACAGGGAGCCCGGAAAAGCGGGCTGAGAGGAAGTGCGGCTTCGACCTGTGACCTGATTCGGATAATGCCGACGTAGGAAGATGCGCCTTCGGGCGTTTTTTTTTGCGCAGAATAATGCGGAGGAACATATGCTGGTATCGCTGACCGTGATCCCCCTGGGGGAAAGCGAAGAACTGAAAGAAAAAATAGCCGAGATAGTGAAGATAATCGCCGACAGCGGCCTCAAGTACAAGCTGGGGAGCATGCAGACCACCATAGAGGGAGACGGCTGGGACCGGGTGATGGGCGTAGTGCGGGCCTGCCACGAAAAAGCCATGGAGCTTGCCCCGAGGTGCCTCACCTCCATCACCATAGACGACCGCCGCGGCTTTACCGGAAGGCTGGAAGGCAAGGTGAAGGACGTGCAGGATATCCTGGCGGAAAGAGAGGTGCGCGTTGAATAACGTTCACGTGGGAAAGCTTACTCCCGACAAAATGAACGCCCTTATAAAAAACCGTCTGGGCGCTTCGGACCCCCGTATAGTCCTGGGGCCGGGAGCCGGCATGGATTTCGGAGTTCTGGATCTGGGGGGCGGCCGCTTCATGGCGGTGGCCGAGGACCCCATATTCCCCGCCGCCGGGCTCCCTCTGGAGATGATGGGCGAGTTCACGGTGCACATCGGCGCCAGCGACGTGGCCGTTTCGGGGATAAAGCCCGAATTCATGACCTATTCCCTGCTGCTGCCTCCCGGGACCGGGGTCGAAGAAACGGAAAGGCTCATAGAAAAGATATCCGACACCGCCAAAGCCCTGGATATCGCCGTTGCCGGGGGCCATACCGGGTGGTATTCCGCGGTGGCGCTGCCCATAGTGGGGGGCATAACCGTGTGGGGCTTCGGCGAAAAATATATATCCCCGGGGGGAGCGAGGCCGGGAGACGCGCTGCTCATGACCAAAGGTCCCGCCATAGAAGCCGCCGCGCTTCTGGGGGTGCTTTACTCCGGGAAAAAGACGCCTCTTCCGCAAACCGTTATGGACAGGCTCGCCGAAAGGGTAAAGCAGATCACCGTGGTGGAGGACGCCCTCACCGCCTGCTCTGCGGGAGATGTCCACGCCATGCATGACGCCACCGAAGGCGGCGTCTATACCGGTATGTGGGAAATGAAAAACGCTTCGGGGCTCTCGCTGCGGGCCTCCCTTTCCGACGACATGGTGCCGGAGGATATAAGGAGCCTGGCGGAATATCTGGATTTCGACCCCTGGGCGGTGATAAGCGAGGGCACCCTTCTGTGCGCCTGCGCGCCGGACAGCGCGGACTCTGTCAGGGCGGCCTGGAAGGAGAAGGGGATAGAAAGCGCCGTTCTGGGGACCTTTGTCTGCGGGGAAGACGTCTTTGAGATGAACGGCCGGCCTCAGCCCTTCCGCATACCCGAGACCGACCCCTTCTGGGATCTGTTCGACAACGCGGTGAAATAAAATGCTCAAAGCCGTATTATTCGACTGGGACGGCACTCTGGTGAACAGCCTGGTCAACATAGAAAAAACCTACAGAAAGGTGGAAAAGGAGCTGCGCCTTGGCTACCCCTACGAAAAATTCCGTCTGCTCATAGGTATCCCCACCTCCGAGCAGGCGAAGCTGGTGATGCCGGAAGACCCGGACTACTATATAGAGTATTACAGAAAGGCCTACGCTTCCAACGATCCCGACCCCGCCTATCCCGGAGCCGGGGAGGCTCTGGCCGCCCTGAAAGCCATGGGGCTCGCCGTGGGGCTGGTGACCAGCAAGACCCGGGCGTCTCTTACGGCCTCCGCCATGGCGCTGGGGCTTTTGCAGTATTTTGACCTGACGGTCTGCGGCGACCACGTGGCGCGCCCCAAGCCGGACCCCCTGCCGGTGGAAACGGCCCTGAAAAAAATGGGGCTCCGGCCGGAGGAAGCGGTGTATGCGGGAGACAGCGTGCAGGACCTTCTGTGCGCCCGGGGAGCCGGGGTAAAGGTGATCTCCGTCACCTGGGGCGCCCGGCGCAGAGACGAACTCGCAGCGGAAAAGCCGGAATTTCTGGCGGATTCCTGGGACGACCTTATCGCCGCGGTGAAGGCCCTGGCGGAACAGCCGTAAAGGCTTTAGGCCGCAGGCCCCGTAAAGCCCTGCGCCGGCGTTTCGGCGCAAAGCCGGACGGGGGCCGTACAAAAGCGCGTTGTGCACAGCCCTGCAAACCATGTCATTTCGGCCAAAAAGGCATCCGACGAAACGCGAATGCGTTTCAGGCCTTTTTGGGCTTGTATGGGGTACCCCGCGAATGAAAGCATTCGTGGGGATAAAAAGAGATCCCGACAAGGATGCTTTTGCCATTCCTTTCTCTCCGCAGGAGAGCGGCAAAAGCAGACTTGGCGATTTTGAAGAAAACATCGCAGCGCTGAAAGTATTCTTTCTTCAAGGGAGGGAAGGGTCCCCCCTTGCGAACCCCCCCTCTCTTTCGTGGGCATGCCGTGCCCACACCCGGCCCGGGCTTTCCGAATCGCCCCCGCCCCCCCTCACGGCCC
>JAEEGL010022901.1_pt1 | contig 11449 bp, 8 predicted proteins | sample 9134231 | NCBI WGS metagenome assembly JAEEGL01 (sample SAMN16246548, study PRJNA631951) | gut metagenome | biome: gut microbiome; feature: rumen; material: fiber-attached | host: Bos | place: Iran: Karaj | collected 2018-10
AAATTGGAAATGAAAATCAATATGATAAGCGTGAATCTGAATTTCATGGTGCTCGTGATCGGAGCTATGACCTTCTAAGAACGTGAAGATGCTTTAAACAAATGATAATTGCGGTTTCTTTGGGACTTTACAGAAGATTTCATGTGTCTGATTGTTAATGGGATCAATAAGCTCAGCGCTGAACAGAAAAATCGAGGAAACCACCGAAGATTTCCCCAAAATCTGTCAACACCGCCGAGTATCTCTGGAATCAGTTCACAGACCCGATCTGATCTGTAAAACGTAATTGGCCTTTCTACAACGGAATTCGGTTCGACTCGAAGAATTTGTTGTTGTTATCTTGATTTATTGAGCAATCCATATGTGCAGAAAAATCAAGATCAAAGCCATACCGACCAAGCTTCAGACTGGGAGCCTAGCGCTGGATTTGAAATAGTGTTTGTGTGATTTAGCAGTAAAAAAATCAGAAAAAAAACAGGGAGAAAGGGTTGCAGGATTTTTGAAAAATTGATAGAATAAAAAAGATCTAGAGCTTTTTTGAGCGAGGATGAGGAAATGACCGTTGAGATCGCGGCTCACGCCGGATTCTGCATGGGCGTACGGCGGGCAGTGGAGGCAGCGGAAAAGGCTGCCGGGGACGGAATTCCATCCTGCACGCTGGGAGAGCTGATTCATAATCCCGCCGTGGTCAAGGACCTGGCGGAAAAAGGAATTGCACCGGTCCAGACCCCCGAGGAAGCCGGAGGGAAACGCGTGCTGATCCGCAGCCACGGCGTAAGCCCGGACGTGCTGGAAAAGCTGAAGGAACAGGGATGCGAGATTCTCGACCTGACCTGCCCCTTCGTGGACCGGATGCACAAGATCGTTGCGGAGGGCAGCCAGGACGGAACACCGGTGCTGCTGGTCGGCGAGAAGGAGCATCCCGAGGTCCGGGGGACGGCGGGATGGAGCCGGGGCGAGGTCTACGTGATCGCCACGCCGGAGGAAGCGGCGGAGCTGCCGGATTTCCCGAAAGCCCTGGCCGTGGCCCAGACGACCTTTCCGCCGGAGCGGTGGGAAGCGGTGCTGGCCGTGCTGAAGGACAAGGTTCAGGACCTGAAGAGCCACTGCACCATCTGCAACGCGACCGAGATCCGCCAGCGGGAAGCGGCGGAGCTGGCCGAACGGGCGGACAGAATGATCGTGATCGGCGGGAAGAAGAGCGCCAACACGAAGAAGCTGTACGACCTGTGCCGGGCAAGATGCCCGGAAACAATCCTGGTAGAGAGCGCGGCGGAGATTCCGCCAGCCTTTACATATTCTGATTCCGGAACGATCGGAATCGCCGCGGGAGCATCCACTCCGGCGGAGTCACTTAAGGAGGTTGTCACACGAATGAGCGAGCTGGAAAACAAGACCCTGACCCCTACCCCTGAAGAGGAGAACAACAACGATGACTTCATGCAGCAAGTCGAGGCCACAATGGTCAGGATCCGTCCTGGACAAACGGTCACCGGCAAGGTGGTCCAGATCACCGATGACGAAGTGAGCGTCAATATCGGCTACAAGGCCGACGGGCTGATCAAGCGGGAAGACCTGGTGGACCAGGACGTTAAGCTGGGAGACGAGATTGAAGTCGAAGTCGTGAAGGTAAACGACGGCGACGGCAATGTGCTGCTGAGCCAGCGCAATATCGTCAATCGCAAGGCGTGGGACGCCGTGATGGCCAAGCGGGAAGCGGGCGAATACGTCGACGCAGTGGGCAAGGAAGCCGTGAAGGGCGGCCTGATCTGCACCGTGGACGGGATCCGCGCGTTCGTACCGGCCAGCCAGCTGAGCCAGCGGTACGTCGAGAAGATCGGCGACTTCGTCGGCAAGGCCATGAAGCTGAAGATCATCGAAGTGGACGAGCAGAAGAAGCGCATCGTCGCCAGCCGCAAGGCCGTGGCGATTGAAGAAGCCGCCGCGAAGAAGAAGGAAGTATGGGACAAGCTGGAAGAAGGCATCGTGATCCACGGGATCGTGCGCCGGCTGACCGACTTCGGCGCCTTCGTCGACCTGGGCGGCGTAGACGGCCTGATCCATATCACCGACCTGAGCTGGGGCCGCGTGAAGCATCCCAGCGACGTCGTGAAGCCCAACCAGGAAGTGGACGTCAAGATCCTGAGCCTGGATCCGGAACGCGACCGCATTCAGCTGGGCTACAAGCAGCTGCAGCCCCGGCCCTGGGATAACGCCGCCGAGAAGTATCCGGAAGGCAGCATCGTGCAGGGCAAGGTGGTCCGGATCACCGACTTCGGCGCCTTCGTGGAGCTGGAGCCCGGCCTGGACGGCCTGGTACACATTAGTCAGTGCGCACGGACCCGCATCGCGAAGGTCGAGGACGCCGTGAAGGTGGGCGACATCGTGAACGTGAAGGTGCTGAGCGTGGACGGCGAAAAGAAGCGCATCAGCCTGAGCATCCGGCAGGCGCTGGAGGACGAAGAGATGCTGAACGCGGAAGCGGCCACTGAGCCCGAAGCGGAGTACGAAGTCGTCGCGACCGACGACAGCGTCGCCGAGACCGTGGCGGAAGCGGTGGAAGCCGTGGAAGAGACCGCCGAAGCGGCGGCGGAAGCCGTTGAGGAAAAGGCGGAAGCAGCAGCAGAGGCAGCTCCGGAAGCCTGATCAGTCCACAAAAATGGATAGTAAAAAAACCGGCGTTGTGACTGAAACATCACACGCCGGTTTCCTTTTGGAAAAAGCCCTCAGCCGAATGGTTCGATCACCTCGATGCCGTGCCGCTCCGCCATGGCATAGCCATCCTCCATATACTTCACGAGGACGGCCGGGTCATGGGCATCGGAATTCACGATGGCGGGGATATGATACTTCGCGGCGACGCGCCAGAAATCATCCAGCGGATAGGGCCGGGGACAGGCATGGCCCGCGGCAGCCGCCTGCTCCGCCGAAGCGAAGCCCAGTTTGTTCGCCTGCTGCTCCTGCTTCAGCCAGCCGCTGACATTGATCTCCAGGGGCATGCCCAGCCGCTGCGCCGCGGCGCAGATCCGCTCCGCGCTCTCCTCACAGTCCTCATTCCAGGAAGCGATCGTGGCCCCGAAGGTATCCGGATGGGCACCGAAGAAGAAATGGCCGCTCTCCATCATTTGAATATACGCATCCGTATAGCAGTCCAGCGCCTCCCGGTCCATGATAAAGCCGTTCCACAGGCCCTGGGGCTTCCCCTTATACATATAAAAATGGACGCTGCCGATCAGGTAATCCATCTTCTTTTCTTCCAGGAGCATGCGGTAAAAATCATCGAACTCCGGAAAATACTCACATTCCAGCCCGAGCAGAATCTTCAGGTCCGGATATGCGGCCTGCGCTTCGCGCACCTCGCGGATATAATCATCCAGCTCCGCGACGGCCATGCGGATCATGATCACCCGGTCATCCGGGAAGGGCGTATGGTCGGTCATGCCCAGCACGCTGAGGCCATGCTCCGCGGCGGCTTTCGCAAAATCCAGGGGCGTCCCCTTCGCGTGCTTGCACCGGAAGGTGTGGGTATGCAGGTTCTGCCGAAAAATCCGGGCCATGGTATTCCTCCTTCAACACTCAGCCTTTGATGGATCCGATCATGACACCCGTGACAAAATACTTCTGAATGAAGGGATAAAGCACGATCATCGGGACGATCGAAAGCATGATGACGCAATAACGGATGATCGCGTGGAGCAGATTCAGCTCGTTGCCGTCGCCGGCGTCCGCCGCCTGGGCGGAATTCTGGAGCACGAGCTCCCGGAGCACGATCTGCAGCGGATACAGATCCCGATTCCGGACATAGATCGCGGTATGGAACCAGGAATTCCAGATCTGCACGGCGCTGAACAGCGTGATGACCGCGATGATCGCCTTGGAGACCGGAATCACAATCGCCGTCAGAATCCGGATATGGCCCGCGCCGTCGATCCGCGCCGCGTCGATCAGCCCCTCCGGAATGGATTTGAAGGACGTTCGCGCGATCATGATATTGAAGACGGACAGCATGGTCGGCAGGACAATGGCCGCGCGGGTATCCAGCATGCCGAGGGAGCGCACGACCATATAGGTCGGGATGATGCCGCCGTTAAACATCATGGTGAAGGTCAGCATGAGGGCGATGGCATTGCCGAACAGGAGATTGCGGGAGAGGCCGTAGCCGGCAAAGACCGTCAGAATCACGCCGAGGCCCGTGCCCAGAATGACATAGAGAATGGTGTTCACATAGCCCCGGAGCAGGCTCTCATTCTGGAAGGACTTGACATAGCCAACGGTGGTCATTTCGCCCAGGGGCCAGAAGATCAGGCCGCGGGTTTTCGAAACGGCGATGGGATCGCTGAAGGACGCGCAAAGGCTGTGCCAGATCGGAATCAGACACGCCAGGCCGATCAGAGAGAGTACAGTCACATTGAAAACGGCAAAAATGATTTCGCCTCTGGATCTTTTTATCATCTGACGCCCTCCCTTCTCAGAACAGGCTGGTTTCCGACTTTTTGCGGCTGATCCAGTTCACGGAAATCAGCAGCAGCGTGTTAATGACGGAATTGAACAGATCCACCGCCGCCGCGTAGGCATAGTCGCTCTCCAGCAGGCCCTTGCGATAAACGAAGGTCGAAATCGTATCCGCGGTTTCATAGATCGCGGGACTGTACAGGAGAATGATCTTCTGATAATTCACGCTCATCAGATGGCCTACGCGCATGATGAGCATGATGATGATCGTCGGCATGATGCCGGGGATCGTGACATGCAGCGTCTGCTGCCAGCGGTTGGCGCCGTCCAGCTTGGCGGAATCATACAGCTCCTGATCGATGGCCGTCAGGGCGGAAATATAGATGACCGAGCCATAGCCCAGATTCTGCCAGATGCCGGAGGTGATCATGATCCCGTGGAACGAGCCCGGATTCGAGATCAGCTCCTTCGGCCCGCCCAGCGCCTGAGAGATCTGGGAGAAGATTCCGGTGGCCTCCGTGAAGGTCTTCACCAGGCCGCAGACCACGACCATGGAAATAAAATAAGGCAGATAGGAAACCGTCTGAATCGTTTTCTTGAAGCGCTGATTCCGCAGCTCATTGAGCATGAGCGCGAAAATGATCGGCGCCAGAAAGGAAAAGACCAGATCCTTCACGGAGAGGAGGACCGTGTTCCGCAGGAGGCGCGTGAAATAATAGCTGGAAAAGAATTTCTCAAAATTCTTAAAGCCCACCCACGCGCTGCCGAAGATGCCCTTCGCGAATTTGAAATTCTCAAAGGCCATCACGATGCCGAACATCGGCAGATAGCAGAAAACGATATACCAGACGATCACCGGCAGGAGGAGGAGATAAACCACCCAGTTCTCCCGGAAATCCCGCCGCAGCCGCTGTCTGAACGTCTTCCTCGGAATGTTGATTTCCACAGGCATTCACCTCTCATCGGAACAGATCCGCACAGTCCCGGTTTATACGACCCGAAAAGCCCTGAAAAAGCCCTGAAAAAGCCCGAAAAACCCGGGGCCGCGGCAGGACGCCGCAGTCCCGGGGAAAAGGGGGAAAAGATTATCTCTCGTTGTAACGGTCCACCGCCGCCTGCTTCAGGGCGATCGCCCGCTCGACGTTCATGGACTTCAGCTGGGCCCGGAAATCATCAAAGGCCTGATCCGTGTTGCCCATGATATAATTGACGGTATACTCGGTGGCGAAGGTCGTGATGTCGCCCATGATATCGGAGAACTCCTCCTGCTCCGCTTCCGTCATGGTGATGGAATCGGAAATATAGCCGGAATAATCGCTCTCCATGAGGCGCTTCTGGGTCTCCTTCTGGACATCCGCCCACATGCCCATGACGCGGTTGTAATCCTCGTAGGGCGCGTTGTTGGTGGTATAGCGCTGCCGGGCCTGGGACTGGGTCAGTCCGTCCGGATTGTTGGTGATGATGCCGCCCCAGTGCGGCTTGCCGTTCTCATCATAGTAATAGGAGCCGGTTTCCTTATCCTCGGTGGTGCCGTAATTCAGGACAAAGGCCGCTTCCTTGCCATACTGGATATCCATCCACTTGATGGCCTCTTCCAGATGCTTGGACTTCGCATTCACGGCCACGCAGTAGGTATTGGTCAGCATGTCGGGCATCCGATAATGCGCCGTGCCGCCCTTCTTGACGGGGATCTTGGTGCCGACCAGGTTGAAATCCGGATTGGTGGCGCCGCGCTTCGCATAATAGTCATGGCCGGTCCAGGAGGTATACACCGGGAAGGCGCCGACCTTGTCATTCAGGAGCAGATCGTCCGCCGGCCAGCGGCCTTCATGGATGGAGAAGCTCTGATCAATCAGGCCCTCGGCATACCACTGGCGCATCATATCCAGATACTCGCCGTATCCATCCTCGCAGGGCCCGTAGATGACGGTTTTGCCGTCCTCCGCCAGGGACCAGTCGCGGGTGACGCCGTAGCCCGCCGCGAACTCGCTGTACCACATGAAGGAATCGGTCGAGACATACAGCGGGATCTCAATGCCGAGCTGCTCCTTGAACGCGGTCAGCACCGTGTGCCAGTCATCATAGGTCTCCGGCAGCGGCAGGCCGACCTTGTCCAGGAAGTCCTGACGGATCGCGGGACCAAAGTTCGGGCCGCGGCCGCCTTCATAAATATAGAAGAAGCACCAGCGGTTCCCCTCATCGGTGACGGATTCCCGCGCCAGATCCGGATTGGAATTGACGACCGCCATGTAGTTGGGCATGAGGTCCTCATAATCCTTCAGGTTGGCATAGACGCCATCGGCAATGGCCATGTCATGACCCGTGGGATAGACCATCTTGTTGGCGATGGAATTGTAAATCAGGTCCGGCATCTCATCGCCGGCGAAGAGCAGATTGAAGGCTTCCCGGCTTGTACCGGTCGCGGGATGAATCCAGTTGATATGGATGCCCGTCTGCTCCTCCAGCCATTTGTACGCTTCGCTGTCATTATAGTCCTTCATGCCGGGGACGTTCGCCGCCAGATCCAGGTCAAACCAGAACGTCAGCTCCACATCGTCCGCGATATGCAGATCGCTTTCCGCCATCGCGCCGGGCAGCAGGGTGAACACCATCACGCAGCCCAGGAGCAGTGCCAAGAGTTTCCTTGCCATCGTAGTACACCTCCACCTTTCTGAAATAAAAATATGAATTTTTCCGCGGACAGCTGCCGTCCTTCCAAAAAGCGAAAATGACCGGTCACACTGGCACAAAAACAATGAAAAAACGGCCTGTTCCGGACACAAATCAACTTCGCTCTCAAAATGCAACCCGCCTGCCGCGGCTGTTGCCGTTATTATAGTAAAAATGGCCGAAAATGTCAATGAAATTTCCATCATTCGGCAAGAAGCAGCGATAAAAAAGCAAATATTGAGATACTCCGGTTCCGCGGCCGCCTCCTGAATGCCAGCAGGAAACTTCCTCAGGAACAACACAGAAACACCCCGGCAACTTGTCAGGGTCCGGAGGGTGGGGTATAATAAACCGGATACCGGTGATGGAGGAAGAAATGAGAAAGATTTTCGGAATAATTCTCCTTTTGCTGATCATCTTGCTGGGAACCGCCGGGGCGGACGTCCGCATCACGGGCGTGCCGGAAACCGGCATGGCCGGCGAGGTGATCGACTTCCGGGTGGAGACGGACGCCCCGGGAGTGACGGTGCTGTACGCACTGGCGCGGAACGGAGAGGACGTATACCGGGCGAAGAAGGAGGACACCCATTTCCAGGCCTCCTTCCGGCCCCGGAGCGAAGGCGAATACACGCTGACGGCCACGGTCGGATACGCCGACGGAACCACGGAGACCGGGACCGCGGCCCTGTCCGTACGGGGCACGGCGGAGGAGCCCGCCCAGGGCCCGGAGAACGTATACAGCCAGAAGGACGGATGGTGGAAGGACAAGGAATACCGGAAGAGCGACCTGGACAACGCGGGATGCGCCATCTTCACCCTGAGCCACGCGCTGCAGCGGATGGGATGGACCGGGGAGGACATCCGGCCGGAGAACCTGGCCGTCACCTACAAAAAATGCTACACGAAGAACGGGACGGCCAACGCCCGGCTGATCTACGAGGCGAGCCAGGTCTACGGATACACGACGAAAAGCCCGCTGATCAAGGAGGCGGGCGACCTGCGGGACGGGCTGCGGAACGGGGACCTGTACTCCTTCGGGATCGTGATCGGGCACATCGCGCTGATGACGGGGATCGACGAGAACGCGAAGATGGTACGGATCGTGGACAGCGCCCCCAGCGCCACCTTCGAGCGGATCAAGAAGGGAAAAATCTATATCCGTCAGGACGGGGAATACAAAGAGATCTCCGACCCCTCGGAGCTGCCGGGAGCCCGGTACTACTTTGAAACCGGATACTACGGCGGCGCGGAATACTACATGGATCTGAGCTACTGCGCACGGCGGGGCGGACGGCTGATCCGGCCGAGCTGGCTGTTCTACCTCGGGAGCGAGGGAAAGATCGGCGCCGGGGCGGTGGAAATCGGCATCGGGGAAAGCCGCATCAGCATCAACGGGAAGGAACAGACCGTCGCGACCCGGGAGCTGCAGTGGGGCAGCGCGGGTCAGCCGAAGCTGGCCGTCGTGACCGAGAAGAAGAACATCAAAATGGTCAACGCCGACGGGAAGCGGATCGGGACGGTCGCGCCCTGCCGGGTGCTGCCCGTGCTGGCGGAAGAGGACGGACGGGTGTACATCATCGACGGGGAGACCCGGGGATACCTGAAGACGGAAAGCATCGAAATCGCGGAGCCCGCCGCGGGCGAAATCCTGAAGGGCCGGATCAGCGTCAACGGGAACACCAGCGGGCGGGCCAAGGTGAAGATGCGCTTCGGGCCCAGCGAGAAGCAGAAGGTGATCGACAACTGGCGGACCGGGACGGAGGTCACCCTGCTGGCGAAAAGCGGGGAATTCTGGCAGGTTGAGGGCCGGGGCATGCGCCTGTGGGTGCACCAGGACTACCTGACCGCGGACGCGGCGGCGGAGGCCTTCTTCACGGAAACAAACACGGACGGCAGCGGCGCAGAGGACACGGCTCAAGCGGCCGGACAGGAAGAAAACAACGGGGAAGACGGGGAGGACAATCCGGATGGGACGGAAATCGACGCGGGAGAATAAAAGCATCTACCAGATTACGCGGGAAAGCCTCGGGCTGACCCGGGAGAAGGCCGGGGAGCTGATTCCCGGATTTTCGCCGGAGCGCATCGAGAAAATCGAGAACGAGCGGGTGCAGATCCGGCCGGACGACGTGAAGATGATGGCCGAATACTACAAGGCGCCGGGGCTGTGCAACTACTACTGCAGCGAGGAATGCCCCATCGGGAAGGGCCGGACGCCCCGGGTGGAAAGCCGGGAGCTGGTGCAGATCGCCGTGGAAACCATCAACGGGATCAACCGGCTGAACCGGGTGAAGGACCGGCTGCTCGAGATCGCGGAGGACGGCACCATCAGCCCGGACGAATACGGGGACTTCGCCGAGATCCGGGAGACACTGGAGAAGCTGCAGGTTTCCGTATCCACGCTGCAGCTGTGGCTGGAGCAGAAGATGGCCGAGGGCGAAATCAGGGAGGAGGCTTTCGAATGAACCGGAACGGAACAATCCGGCGGGGAATCATCCTGACGCTGGTCGCGGCGATCCTGATCAGCTGCTGCGGAAGCGCCGGCGCCGAAATCCTCCTGACGCAGGACACGGAGGCCATCCTGCCCGACGGGGTGCACCGGATGACCCTGCCTGCCGGCATGATCAGCCTGACGCCCGGGACGGACGAGCCCGACCTGAAGGGCATCTTCCAGCGGGAGCCGGACCTGGAGATGCTCGTATACGCCTACGACGCGCAGGGCGCCACCATCGAGGGAACGGCGGAAAAGCTGCGGAACGCCGGGCGGGACGCCGAGCTCCGCCGGATCGGGGATGAAATCTTCCTCGCTTTCCGGGACCGGGACGACGCCGACAACGCCCCCTGCATCGGATACGCCTACCTTTACGAAGGATGGATGATCGAAATCGCCTTCTTCTACAGCACCAACGAGGCGGGAGAGATGACCAAGACCATCATGGAGAGCTTTCGCGAATGAGCTTCACACATTTACACCTGCACACCGAATACAGCCTGCTGGACGGGGCCTGCCGGATTCCGGCCCTGGTCGAACGGCTGAAGCAGCTGGGCATGACCAGCTGCGCGGTGACGGATCATGGCGCCATGTATGGGGCCATTGATTTTTATACGGCCATGACGGACGCCGGGATCAAGCCCATCATCGGCATGGAGGGCTACGTATGCCGTGACCGGACCGACCGGAGCCCGGCCGGGCGGGAGATGAGCCACCTGATCCTGCTGTGCGAAAACAACACGGGATACAAAAACCTGATGAAGCTGAGCAGCGAAGCCTTCGTGACCGGATACTACTACCGGCCGCGGATGGACTACGCGCTGATCCGGGAGCACCACGAGGGACTGATCTGCTGCAGCGCGTGCCTGAGCGGTGACCTGCCCAAGATGCTGCTGAACGGGCAGGACGAAAGCGCGCGGGCCTACGTCCGGGAGATGCAGGACATCTTCGGGGAAGAGAATTTCTTCATCGAGATCATGGACCACGGGCTGCGGGACGAGAAGACCGTGCTGCCGAGACTGATCTCGCTGGCGCGGGAGATGGACGTGCCCCTCGTGGCGACGAACGACTGCCACTACCTGGAGCAGAAGGACGCGGACGCCCAGGAAGTGCTGATGTGCATCCAGACCGGCAAGGTGCTGACGGACGACGAGCGGATGCGCCAGGAGACACGGGAGCTCTACGTGAAAAGCGAAGCAGAGATGCGGGAGCTTTTCAAAAACGTGCCGGACGCCATCGAAAACACGAATAAAATCGCCGAGCGGTGCAACGTGAGCTTCGAATTCGGCAAGACCCGGCTGCCGCAATACCCGGTGCCGGCGGGCGAAACGGCCGAAAGCATGCTGCGGCGGCTGTGCCGGGAGGGCATCGGGCGGCTGTATCCGGAAGCGAAGGAAGGGGACGAGCCCTGGATCCGGCTGGAATACGAGCTGAACACAATCATCCAGATGGGCTTCACGGACTACTTCCTGATCGTATGGGACTTCATCCACTACGCGAAGAGCCACGGCATCATGGTCGGGCCCGGGCGGGGCAGCGGCGCCGGATCCATCGTGGCCTACAGCCTGGGGATCACGATGCTGGATCCGCTGAAATACCAGCTGCTGTTCGAGCGCTTCCTGAACCCGGAGCGGGTGACGATGCCCGATATCGACGTGGACTTCTGCTACGAGCGGCGGCAGGAGGTCATCGACTACGTGGCGCGGAAATACGGCGCGGACCACGTGAGCCAGATCATCACCTTCGGCACCATGGCGGCGAAGGGCGTCGTGCGCGACGTGGGCCGCGTGCTGGGGATGAGCTACCAGGAGACGGACGCCGTGGCCAAGGCGATCCCCT
>JAEEGL010969184.1_pt1 | contig 11449 bp, 10 predicted proteins | sample 9134231 | NCBI WGS metagenome assembly JAEEGL01 (sample SAMN16246548, study PRJNA631951) | gut metagenome | biome: gut microbiome; feature: rumen; material: fiber-attached | host: Bos | place: Iran: Karaj | collected 2018-10
TAAATACGGTAACCTGGCAACACTCGAGGAAGGATACGGTATAAATCTGATTCCTCTTGCGACATTTGCCATGGAGACATACCGTGATACAGACTGCAGTGCTTTTGCAATCAGATATAACACTGACTATAACACCAAGGACCTAGACCTTGACATGAAGATGCACAAGGCGATAACCATCATGCAGCTTAAACTTGAAGGACAGCTCATAATGAGAAGACCTGAGTTTAACATGGATGACAGACTTCTCCTTGATAAGATTGATTATGAAAATAAAACCGTAAAGATAGGGGATAAGGTATACAAGATGAAGGATACCGATTTCCCGACGGTTAATCCTGAGAAACCTTATGAACTCTCTGATGAGGAAAATGTAGTAATAGAGCGTCTGCTCCATGCATTTACCCACTGCGAGAAGCTTCAGAAACATGTGAGATTCCTTTATTCTAAAGGCAGTCTTTACAAAGTTCATAACGGAAATCTTCTTTATCACGGATGCGTGCCTCTCGAGGCAGACGGCTCATTCAGTGAAGTGAATATTTCAGGCAAAAAGGTACACGGCAAGGCTCTTTACGATGAGCTTGAGAAATATGCGAGAAGGGCATATTACTCAAAGCATGATATTCAGAGAAAGAAGAAAGGTCTTGATGTACTCTGGTATATCTGGTGCGGCCCCATGTCACCTGTATTTGGCAAGAGCAAGATGGCTACGTTCGAAGCATACTTTGTTGACGACGATGAAGTAAAGCATGAGACAAAGAATAATTATTACAAGCTCTACGATAATGAGGAAGTACTGAACCGTATACTTGAGGAATTTAACCTTGATAAGAATACGGCTCACATTATAAACGGTCATGTGCCTGTTGAATTAAAGAAGGGCGAGACTCCGCTTAAGTGTGGCGGAAAGCTTCTTGTCATCGACGGAGGTTTCTCGAGAGCATATCAGGACAAGACCGGTATCGCAGGATACACACTGGTGGCAAGTTCTCACGGTATGTGGCTCATAGCCCATGAACCTTTTACATCAAAGGATGCAGCCATAAAGAATGAGACAGATATTGTATCGGATTCAATACTCGTTGAGAGTTATCCTGTGAGACATCATGTATCAGATACCGACGTGGGAAAGGAAATCATGGAGAGTATCGAGTTTCTTGAGAAGCTCCTTGAGGCATACCAGGACGGTGCATTAATAGAAAAATCAAATGACATGTAAGGTGGGGGAACTATGGAATTCAGACCATGTATAGACATTCATGACGGAAAAGTAAAACAGATAGTCGGTGCTTCATTATGCGATGAGGGCGCAAGAGAAAACTTTGTGTCAGAGCAGGACGCAGCCTTTTACGCAAACATGTATAAGGAAAAGGGCATAAAGGGCGGTCATGTGGTAATACTCAATAAGGCAGGTACACCTGAATATGAGATCTCAAAAGCTCAGGCCCTTAAGGCACTTGAGGCATTTAAAGGCGGACTCCAGGTTGGCGGAGGTATCACTGCAGATAATGCAGCTGAGTTTCTTGATGCGGGAGCGTCCCATGTGGTAGTCACATCGTTTGTATTCAGAGACGGCATGATTGATTTTCACAGACTTGTGAGACTGGCTGAAACGGTTGGCAGGGACAAGCTTGTCATCGATTTGAGCTGCCGCAAAAAAGACGGAAAGTTCTACGTCGTAACAGACAGATGGCAGAAATTCACAGATACAGAGCTGAATCTGGAGACATTAAAACTTTTTGAAAAATATGCTTCCGAATATCTGATACATGCAGCCGATGTGGAAGGCAAGGTATCGGGAGTGGAAGATGACCTCATCAAAATGCTCGGAGAGTACAGAGGCATTCCTGTGACATACGCAGGCGGTGTACGTAACTTCGAAGACCTTGATAAAGTCTTTAATCTCGGAACAGGAAGAGTGAATGTTACTATAGGAAGTGCGCTCGATCTCTTCGGCGGCAGCATGGAATTTGATAAAGTCCTTGAAATGTGTGATTTTGGGGCTTGACATAAAAGTATATATTTCATATTATATTTAGGTATGTTTGAACGAAACTGTCCGTGTCCGGCTTTGATGTCAAACATAAGATACAAACAAAACGAATTATTTCACGGAGGTAAAAAGTCTTGGCTAATATTAAATCTGCAAAGAAGAGAATTCTGGTTACTGAGACAAGAGCTGAGAGAAATAAGGCAATTAGATCAGGCGTTAAGACATTCGTAAAGAAGGTTTACGCTGCAATTGAAGCCGGTGATAAGGATGCCGCTCAGGTTGCACTTAAGAATGCTATAAGTGCTATCGACAAGGCAACAAAGAAAGGTGTTTATCACAAGAACTACGCTTCAAGAAAGATCTCACGTCTTAATCTTGCAGTAAACAAGATGGCTTAATTAATAAGTCAGCTCGAATAATATAAAACGAAAAAACAACGGGCCCGTCATCCCGTTGTTTTTTTGCGCACATATTGTGTCAAAAATATTATTGTTTTACTTTGTTGTTAAAAAGTGGTATATTTACATAGGTTGCGAAAGCAAACCAGATTTATATTTTTTGGAGGTACTTAACATGCAAGGTACAGTTAAGTGGTTTAACGCACAGAAAGGTTATGGTTTCATCTCAGTAGAGAACTCTGATGATATCTTTGTTCACTTCTCAGCTATCAAGATCGACGGATACAAGACACTGAACGAAGGTCAGAAGGTTGAGTTCGAAGTTGTAGACGGCGACAATGGCAAGCCTCAGGCAGCTAATGTCACAGTTCTCGCTTAATCTGATTGACATATTTTTAGTTTCGTTAAGCATAAAGGAACCGGAAACGGTTCCTTTTTTAGTCCGCTTGTATGGTATAATATATCAAGAATATTTATGTTTAGGGTGATTCTATGGATTTACTGAATTGTTTGAAATACAGTGCGCTTATATCGCTGGCTGTCATAATTATTATTCCGTTAATAGGAGTGGTTGTTAACTTTATCGTCACAATGCTGCTCAGCCGGTTAATTCACGGGAAGCTCTATCTATTTGTGGCTAATACACTTACGTTTCCGGGAGTTGTTTATCACGAATTGTCCCACGCTTTGTTTGCGCTGATAACAGGAGCCAAAATAGAAAAGGTATCGCTTTATCATAAGCAGGGTAATGCGCTGGGCTCCGTGGATATCAGTACGAGAGGACCGTGGATAAACAGGTCAATGCAGCTTTCCTTTACTGCGTGCGCCCCTGTAATCATGGGAATGCTTGCAGAAGGTATTTTGTTTTATGTTTTTTCAAAAGTTGCATTACCCGTATGGGCTGCCGTGATTCTCGGCTTTCTGGCTTTTTGCATACTGCTTCATATGGATATGTCGGGAGCCGATCTTAAGGGATACTTAAAAGGCATAGTATTTGTGTTTTTCCTGTTCTGGGTGATTGCATTCCTGACACTGTATGGCGGGAAAATCAATATTCAGGATATGCTTAAGGCAGGAACGACATCGGTATAACATATGAAAAATAAAGTAAAAGATCCGAATATGAAATTGTCATACTGCGTGACGGAGGATGATTATATGAAAAAGAGAATAAAGGCGTACCTTGCTTTTATAGATAAGATTCTTGCTGGAGAACTGCCGGTGACGGCTTCCTTTGATATAGAGGGAAAGCACGGAACATTTGCAAAGAAAGATGTGGCGCCCACGAGAAAGGAATACGAACTGCTGCTTATAAGGCATCTTGAGCAGATTGCATTTTTCTCACATGAGAGACTGGTTCATCTTATAGTGATGGTACTGTTTGCAATCCTTGCATTTACAGTATTTGTAATGACTTATTTTGCACCGAGCATCGGGCTTATCGTACTGTTTGCCGTTATACTAGTGCTGCTGGTGCCGTATATAATGCATTATTACACGCTGGAGAACGGTGTTCAGAAAATGTATAAACAATATGATGAAATAGTAAAGCGGATGAAGTAATTACTTCTCCGCTTTTTTCTTATCACTCTTTGAGGTTTTTCCTGATTTGCTGTCGTCGGATTTTGATTTCCTGTTTGCGTAGTCATCTAGCATTTTTTCGATAATCAGCTTTTTTGTATAAATATCAAATACAAGGAGGCAGATGAATGAGAATACCTCGAGGAATTCCTTGTCTTCATCTTTAACGTCCTTAAAGCATTTTGTTGATTCGTTGTACTTGGCTCTGACATCTTCTTTAAGTCTGTCTATGTAATCATCGCCAAGATCTGCGACTTCGTCATATATTTCCTTGATTGATAAATCGCCGTTGCTGCCAAAGTATTTCTCTGTCAGCGGATTGAGTATTCTCTGGATATCACTGATGGAGAGAACGTTTTTAAAGTAATATATGAGAATGAGCACGAGGACGTGCTCCTTTGAATATTTTTTCTTAATGGGTGGAGGCAGGAGATCATTCTTGGCATAATTGTTTATCATGGTCTTTGTCAGTACCTTGTCCTCGTTCTTGAAACGGGTGGTATTGGCGAGATTACGGTCCATGAATGTTGTCACCTGGTCCATATAAAGATCTATATTGGGTATGTCACTGCTTCTGACAAATGCAATTCTGTCAAGGCTTGCCATTATGCTGTTTAAAAGATCTTCCGTATCGATAGTCATTATATTAATCTCCGATATTTATCAGATTTTTCCGTACAGACTATAGTATATAGTATTCAAAACTATGTGACAAGATGAAACTATTATTACATATGAGTCATAATATACAAACCACCGTTTTTTTGATATAATTTTATGGATTATGTAAACAGAAAGAAAGCCTGTTTATACATATATATTGATGAAACGGAGCATGATAAATGGATCAGCAGCACATTAGAAACTTTTGCATCGTAGCCCACATCGACCACGGCAAATCGACACTGGCTGACAGAATAATAGAAAAGACAGGACTCTTAACCCAGCGTGAAATGCAGGAGCAGGTCCTTGATAATATGGACCTGGAGCGTGAGCGTGGTATCACTATTAAGGCCCAGTCTGTACGTACCATATACAAAGCAAAAAACGGCGAGGAATACATATTTAACCTCATTGATACACCGGGACATGTTGACTTTAACTACGAGGTCAGCCGTGCCCTTGCAGCCTGCGATGGAGCAATCCTCATCGTTGATGCAGCCCAGGGTATAGAGGCTCAGACTCTTGCCAACGTGTATCTGGCTCTCGACCATGATCTGGAAGTATTTCCCGTAATTAATAAAATTGACCTGCCAAGTGCAGAACCTCAGCGAGTCATTGAGGAGATAGAAGATGTCATTGGCATAGAGGCGGAAGGTTGCCCCCTTATATCAGCAAAGAACGGCATCGGCATAGAAGATGTCCTTGAGGCTGTTGTAGAGAAATTCCCTGCGCCCACAGGTGACAGCAGTGCTCCCCTTAAGGCATTAATATTTGACTCTCTCTATGACCAGTACAGAGGCGTAATTGTATTTGTCAGAATATTTGATGGCACAGTCAAGAAAGGTACGCCTATTAAGATGATGGCAACAGGCGCAACATTTGATGTTGTGGAAGTCGGATATTTCGGAGCAGGTGCTTTTATTCCCTGTGAGGAACTGACAGCCGGAATGGTTGGATATATTACAGCGTCTATCAAGAATGTTAAAGATACAGCTGTTGGCGATACAGTTACAAACAGGGAGATGCCTTGTGAGAAGGCTCTTCCCGGATATAAGAAAGTACTCTCAATGGTTTACTGTGGACTTTATCCTGCAGATGGAGCAAAGTACCCTGACCTAAGAGATGCCCTTGAGAAGCTCCAGCTTAATGATGCTTCACTTTTCTACGAGCCTGAGACATCTGTGGCTCTGGGATTCGGTTTCAGATGCGGTTTCCTCGGACTTCTCCACCTTGAGGTAATTCAGGAGAGACTTGAGCGTGAGTACAATCTGGACCTTGTGACAACAGCACCCGGTGTTATTTACAAAGTGTATAAGACAAACGGCGAGATGATAGAACTGACCAACCCTTCAAACCTTCCTGATCCGTCCGAGATAGATCACATGGAAGAGCCTGTGGTTAAAGCGGAAATAATGGTTACGAAGGATTTCATCGGGCCTATCATGGAACTCTGCCAGGAGAGGCGAGGTGTATATATTTCCATGGAATACATTGAAGCCAACAGAGCTCTCCTTAAATATGATATGCCTCTTAATGAGATTATTTATGATTTCTTTGATGCTCTTAAATCAAGATCAAAGGGATATGCTTCATTTGATTATGAGTTAAAGGGATACGAGCGTTCAAAGCTTGTGAAACTTGATATTCTTATTAACCACGAGGAAGTCGACGCTCTCTCATTTATCGTATTTGAAGGTAATGCATACGAGAGAGGCCGGAAGATGTGTGAGCGTCTTAAAGAAGAAATTCCCAGACACTTATTCGAAGTACCTATTCAGGCAGCTATCGGTGGAAAGATTATAGCAAGAGAAACTGTAAAAGCTCTCAGAAAAGATGTACTTGCTAAGTGCTACGGTGGTGATATTACACGTAAGAAGAAACTCCTCGAGAAACAGAAAGAGGGTAAGAAGAGAATGCGTCAGATAGGTACGGTAGAAGTACCTCAGGCAGCATTCATGAGCGTACTGAAGCTTGATGAAGACAAGTAAGGAACTGGAAATATATATTCATATTCCGTTTTGCGTGCGTAAATGCAATTACTGTGATTTTCTCTCATTTGCCGGATGCGATGATATTCACGATGAATATGTGAAGACGCTGGTAAAGGAGATGAAAGCGTACGCACCGATGTTTTCGGGAAGAGAAGTTACGTCTGTGTTTATTGGCGGAGGGACACCTTCGATACTTGAACCGTCTCTTATGTCCGATATTTCGGAAACAGTTTTTAAGTCATTTAATGTATCGAAAGATGTTGAATTTACGACAGAGTCAAATCCGGGTACGCTGAGTGACAAAAAATTAATGGCATACAGATCAGCAGGTATAAACCGTCTCAGTATGGGACTCCAGTCTGCCGACAATGACATGCTTAAAAAACTTGGCAGAATACATACGTATGAAGAATTTCTGGATAATTACGATAAGGCTGTAAAAGCAGGATTTGAAAATATAAATGTTGATTTAATCAGCGGACTGCCGGGAGAAAAGAAAGAAGGATTTGAAAAAACTCTCCGTAAGGTGATTGATTTAAGACCAGCTCATATATCGGCTTATGGACTGATTATTGAATCCGGGACACCGTTCTTTGATAAGTATGGTGAAGAGGTTGAGTCGGATAAAAGGATAAATCTCCCAAGCGATGAAGAAGAACGGGAAATATATTACATGACAAGGGATATCCTGAAGAGCAATGAATATCATCAATATGAGATAAGTAATTATGCACTTGATGGTTATGAGTGCAGACATAATAAAGGCTACTGGACAAGAAAAGAATATGCAGGCTTCGGACTAGGGGCCTCATCGATGTACGAGGAACTTCGATATAAAAATACGCCAGATATGAATGAATATCTGAAAGTGGATTTTGAGAAGAATGCAGAGACGGTGAAGGTTAATGCCTTATCAGACCCATTTGAGGAAAAGAATGAGCAGTCGTTAAAAGAAATAAAGATGCTCTCAAAAGAAGAGTCCATGAGTGAGATGATGTTCCTTGGACTCAGGATGTGCGAGGGCGTAAGTAAGCGTGATTTTGAAGAAGCATACGGTACCACGCCGGGTATCATATATGATAAAGAAATCAGCAGATTTAAATCAGAGGGTCTCTTGGACGAGAATAATGAATATATTTATCTCACCGAAAAGGGCATGGACCTTGCCAATTATGTAATGAGTGCATTTGTATAAAAGTAATAAAGGGATATGAAGATAGTATTTGATTTAACAGATTTATATGACCATCTGACAGGCATTGAGAGATATGCTATGGAGCTCTCGTACCATATGATTACACGGCACAGGGACAATACATATGTCCTTGTATTTAAGGAGCGTGTTCATAAAAGGTTTGCAGAGATTGTAAAGCGCCCCAATGTCAGAGCCGTTGTAATAAAGAAATGTAATAAATTTCTTTTCAGACAGGCGGTGCTCCCGGCAAAGTTAAGCAGTATAAAAGCCGGCGCATATGTATTCCCCGCTTTCCCTGAACCGTGGATATCGGGACCGGGGAATGTAATAACGGCTGTTCATGATATGGCATGCTGGGACTGTGGTGAGAATATGAAAGCACTGAGTGCGTGGTATTTCAGACTTTCTAATATTCATACGTTCTTTTGTGCCAAAAACATTTTGACAATATCGAATTTTTCAAAGAGACGAATCAGCAAATTTGTTTCGGAGAGTGCTCTCCTCAGAAATAAAGGCATTGAAGAAAGGATTAAGCTCGTACCATGTGGATGCAGCAAAGGTAAAGCTTTCGATGATAAACGCCTTGACAGGGTAAAGAGCAAATATTCTCTGCCTGACAGATATATTCTCACATTATCTACACTTGAACCAAGGAAAAATTTAAACCTTCTCATTAAAGCCTACGGCGAAATTGCTTTGGAGGGGAAAGATATTCCTGACCTGGTACTTGCAGGCAGGAGTGGATGGAAGGTAAAGAAAATCCTTGAAGCAGGTGATAAGCTTAGCAGCGAAGCTCTTAACAAGATACATTTCATAGGCTTTGTGGAAGACGATGATTTGCCATGCCTTTATAAGAATGCTGATACGTTTGTGTTCCCGTCAAAATATGAGGGATTCGGCATGCCTCCGCTTGAGGCATTATCATACGGCACAAAAGTACTCTCGTCTGATGCCTCGGCGTTAAGAGAGGTGCTCTCAGGCAGTGCATGGTATTTTAAGAACAATGATGTAAATGATCTTAAAGAAAAATTGATAAATATTCTTAATGTTGATGAAAAAGAAATAAGCCTTAAGAAAAAATATGAAAAAGCTGTCCTTCGTAAATATACATGGGAAAAAGCGGCAGATAAATTATATGAAGTAATATGCAGATGAGAAAAATCTTATTTAACGGGTCAACCCTTGTAAATAAAGAAAATTACGGCATACAGAGAAATACTCTGGAACTATTAAAGGCAGTTGATAAGATAGGACCTAAAGGAAAGTACGGCGTAGTAATCCCACGAGATGGGGAAAGAGATCTTTCTTTTGAGAATATCGAGGTAATAAAAGCCGGTCATATCGGAATAGTTAAGGGTGATATTCATTTCTGGAATAATATTGTATTTCCGGGAGTTGTGAAACTACATAATGCCATTTCAGTGGACACGCTTCTGTCGGCACCTATTTTGGGAAATGATGCCATCATGATTTGTGACTGTATCAGGGAGATGTTTCCGGAGAACTGTCATTCATTTAGGGACAGATTATCAAGGAAATGGTATATGATGCGGACGGCCATGGCTATCAGGACAAGTAAGGTCATACTGACAATCAGCGAGACGTCAAAAAGGGACATCATGAAATATTATCATGTGAAAAAAGGCAGGATTGTAGTAATACCCTGTGGATGGCAGCACATGAATGATATTGCGGAAGATGACGGAATTATTGAAAGACTTCATCTTGAAAAAGGCAAGTATGTTTATTCCCTCGGAAGCAGATATTATCATAAGAATACAGCATGGATAAAAGAGGCGGCTAAAAACAATCCATCGGAAATATTCGTTGTATCAGGCTCAAACGCTTTTGACAAAAAAGACATTGACACACTGCCGACAAATATTCTCTATACAGGATATGTAAGTGACAGTGAGGCTAAAGCCCTGATGAAGAATGCAAAGGTCTTTTTACAACCGTCATTATATGAAGGTTTTGGACTGCCACCGATGGAGGCTATGAGCACAGGCACAAGGAGCATTGTTGCAAAGGCGGGGGCGTTGCCCGAGATATACGGTGACAGTGTATGGTATATAAATCCATACAGTTCTGAGCATGAATATATTGATATGATTATGTTTGAAAAGACAGGTAATCTAAACGATGTCCTCGATAAATACAGCTGGGATAAAAGTGGAAGAAAGCTTGTGAAGGTCCTTGCTAAACTGGAGGCAAGAATTAATAGTCGCGATAGAAAAGGGCGACAGTATAAATAAGATAGCTGATAAAAGTACAGTTGAAAAGGTTTAGATAATATATAAGCGAAAGGCGGGAATCAAATGTTTGAGAACATGAATGAACAGCAGGCGAGAGAAGAGATACTTAAGATGGTATCTGAGTACTGTGATGCGTTTCATAAGGGAGAAGGAGAAGATTATACGGAAGGCAATCGCATACCGTATGCCAGAAGAGTATATGACCATGATGAGATGGTTAACCTCGTTGATGCTTCTCTTGAATTCTGGCTGACATCAGGCAGATATACTAGAGAGTTTGAGAAGAAATTTGCTGCATATCTTGGAGTAAAATTCTGCGCCCTTGTTAATTCGGGTTCGTCAGCAAACCTCTGTGCATTTATGACGCTGACATCTCCGTTATTAAAGGAAAGACAGGTTTGCCCCGGAGATGAGATGATTACTGTTGCTGCAGGATTCCCTACAACGGTGACGCCTGCTATTCAGTATGGTGTTGTACCCGTATTTCTTGATGTGACTATACCTCAATACAACATTGATACAGACATGCTTGAGAAAGCATTAACTGACAAAACAAAGGTTGTTATGATTGCCCACACACTCGGCAATCCCTTTGATGTAATTAAAATAAAAGCGTTCTGCGATAAGCATAATCTTTGGCTTGTTGAAGATAACTGCGATGCTCTTGGAAGCAAAGTGGCTGATGGAAAGGGCGGAATGGTATTTACAGGAACTGTTGGTGATATAGGTACATCATCATTCTATCCGCCTCATCATATGACAATGGGAGAGGGAGGAGCTGTTTATACAAATAATCCTCTTCTTGCAAGAATCATTAAATCAATGCGTGACTGGGGCAGAGACTGTGTATGTGAGTCAGGCCAGGATAATATGTGCGGCCACAGATTTGACGGTCAGTACGGAGAACTTCCAAAGGGATATGACCATAAATATGTTTATTCTCACTTTGGATATAATTTAAAAGCAACTGACCTTCAGGCAGCTGTAGGCTGTGCCCAGATAGAAAAGTTCCCGGGATTTGTTGAAAAGAGAAAGCATAATCACAAATACCTGAAAGAACTCCTTGCTCCCATAAGCGATAAGGTGATTCTCCCTGAGGCTTTGCCCGGCTCTGAGCCTAGCTGGTTCGGATTTATGATTACCCTTAAGGACGGCATGGACAGGAAGAAGGTAGTGCCTTATATAGAATCGAAGGGTATCCAGACGAGAATGCTCTTTGCGGGAAATCTCACAAAGCATCCCTGCTTTGACCAGATGAGAGCAGAGGGTGATAAGTATCGCATCGTCGGAGAACTTAAGAATACTGACAGAATAATGAATGACACATTCTGGGTAGGCGTTTATCCCGGAATGAATGACAAGAAGCTTGAGTA
>JAEEGL010997418.1_pt1 | contig 11449 bp, 8 predicted proteins | sample 9134231 | NCBI WGS metagenome assembly JAEEGL01 (sample SAMN16246548, study PRJNA631951) | gut metagenome | biome: gut microbiome; feature: rumen; material: fiber-attached | host: Bos | place: Iran: Karaj | collected 2018-10
AGGCAAAGGAACTGCTGGCCAAGCTTGCAGAGTATAAGCCTCTTGCCAAGGTGGAGGAGCGCGAAGAACAGAACTATAACATGATCGATAACGTGCTCAATAATCTCCCCCGGGATCCTGAAGAGAAGAAGGAGCCTGCGCCTCAGAAGGAGATGCGTATGGCAGAGGTTAAGAAGGTTCGTAAGCGTGTATCAATGAAAAAGCTCCTGGCGGAGAAGAAGGTGGAGGTCGCAGAGCGCGAAAAAAAGCCTCCCGAGGTGGGGGCACCAAGTAAACGCCCGAGCATGGGTGTGGACGATTAAAATGATGGCGGGTAGCTGCGTTTCGGCGTGGCTGCCCGTTTTTTAACGCCCTTTGTCTAGAGTGAGCTATTTTTGTTGGATACATCAGGTGATAATCTGTGTTCAGACTGGATAGTACAATGTCGTTCGGATGATTTGTTCAGAGTATAGTAAAATGTTATAAAAATGTTGTAAAAATGACCATTTGAAGTTATAATATAATAGTTGAGTTATACCAAGAAATCGAATCGAATCGTATAAAAAAGAGGTAAAAGGATGGGATTTGCTGAAGATATTAAAAAACTTAGACTGTCGGCTATTATGACCCAGGAGGATTTTGCAAAAGAACTTGGTGTGTCGTTTGCTACAGTAAATCGCTGGGAAACAGGAAAGGCCAAACCAACAATTAAGGCTATGAAGCTCATAGACGAATACTGTAAGAAGAATAGTATCGATTTTAATGTCGGTGAAGAAATGGCAAAAGGCGAATAAACAAATACAGGAGATACTGATATGGCTAAGAAAAAAGAAGAGAAAGCGATTAATCTTGATAATATACTTTTCAACTGCAGGGATATACTGCGTGCAGCAAGAAACTCGGGATCATTCTTTGAGAAACGAGACATGATGCTTACGCTTGTATTCCTTAGATTCATCGGAGAAAAATACGATGACGGAATAGAAAACCTTCGTCAGACGCTGGCTGCCCAGGGGCTTGATCCGGATGATGAAAATATCAGATCCGCTTTCTTTGATGATGCCACTTTTACGGATGGAACATATAACTTACCACCGGAAGCACGCTGGTCAACAATTATCAATACACCTGCTCCAAAACTCAATGTTGCGTTGGATACAGCACTTCATAGTATTGCGACAGAATCGAAAGCGTTAAAAGGATGTTTTGTAGAGGGTACTTTTACGCAGAGAAATCTCGGGGCTAATGATATCAAGAAGCTTGTGGATGAGGTAAATAAAATAAGCCACAAGGCGTTCGGTGAGGAGAAGGATCTGATAGGAAGGGTTTACGAATACTTCCTTAAGGAATTTGCAGTCAACGCTACCAAAGAAGAGGGTGAATACTATACGCCTCATGATGTCGTTCAGCTTATAGCGACAATGATCGAGCCTTATGACGGAACGCTTTATGATCCGTGTTGCGGATCCGGGGGAATGTTTATTCAGAGCGCAGACCTCGTAAAATCCAAGCAGGGAGATATCAGCAGAATAAATGTGTATGGACAGGAAAAAGATGCTGCGACATACAGGCTCGCAAAGATGAATCTTGCGCTCAGAGGTATCAGCCATAATCTTGGGGAAACTTATGATTCTTCATTTACACATGATCAACATAAGGGACTGTTCTTTAACTACATCATGGCAAATCCTCCGTTTAATCTTAAGGGCTGGTATGATGAAAACTTGAAGAATGATGCTCGTTGGGCGGATTACGTTACACCTCCGGACAGCAATGCTAACTATGCATGGATTTTACATATATTGTCTCATTTGAAACCCCACGATGGTGTGGCAGGTTTCCTTTTGGCAAATGGAGCCTTGAACGATAGCGATACATTGGCAATTAGGCAGAAACTGATACAGAACGATAAAATTGAAGCCATTATTGTCCTGCCACGAGAGTTGTTTATTACAACCGATATCAGTGTTACTCTCTGGATTCTTAATCAGAATAAGAAGGGGGGGCAGTATCACGGGAGACAACTCCGCAATAGGGAACATGAAATACTATTTATGGATTTTCGTACATGGACAGAGAATCCTGTAAAGGGTGAGAGCAAAAAGAAAGTGCGCCTTATTACAGAGCAGATAGAAAAAGCGGCAAATATATATCATGTTTGGCAGAGCGAAGGAACAGATGGATTAAAATATGAGACTCCAGAATTGTATCGCAGTGTTGGAAAAAAAGAAATAGAGGAGAATGGATGGGCACTAATACCGAGTAAATATATTGAATTTATAGATCATGATATGGAGATTGATTATACATTAGAAATGTCTCGGATTCAAAATGAAATGCGTGAACTGATGATAAACGAAAAAAAGACACAAAAGATGCTTGAGGATGCATTTCGGGGGATTGGTTATGGGATTAATTAGATATCGTCTAGGTGAATTGCTTGAAAGAAACACGGAGACGAATTCCAACTTAGAATATGGATTATCAGATGTCAGAGGAGTACTAAATTCAAAAGGCATTTCGGACACTACAAAGGCAGATGTAGAAAACAGAGATCTGAGTAAATTTCTTGTGGTACGTCCAGGTGGTTTTATTTTTAATCATAGAGTACATGACAAGTTGGGATTAGGTTACAACACATCTAATAGGGTATATATTTTCACAAATGATTATGTGGCTTTTTATATTAAGCCCGATATCATAAACAAAGTATTACTGCCAGACTACCTATATATGTGGTATTTGAGGACTGAGTTTGACCGCTATATGCTATTCAAAACATATGGCAGTGCAACTTTATTCTTTAACTGGGATAATATGTGTGAACTGGAAATTGATTTGCCAAGCGTGGATATTCAGCAGAAATATGTTGATGTATATAATGCTATGCTTTCCAACCAACAGAGTTATGAGCAGGGATTGGATGATCTAAAGCTAGCATGTGACTCGACGGTAGAAGATTTGAAAAGGAGGTTTCCTAGTAAAACTATAGGAGAATATATAGAGCGTGTTGATGAAAGAAACAATGATAATCTCTACAACAATGTAAAAAATGTTAGCGTAACAAAAGAGTTTTCAGAAGTTTCTTCTAAAGTGGATAAAACAAATCTAACGGGATATAAATTGGTTAAACCCAGACAGATTTCCTTTGTCCAAACCACTCATAATGAGCATGTTTTCTGTAACGCTTTGAATAATACAGAAGACATTATTCTTGTTACTTCAGTAAATGAAGTTTTTGAGTGTAATGAGGACAAGTTACTACCAGAATATCTTTGCATTTTCTTTAATCGATCTGAATTTGATCGATATGCCAGATTTCATTCATGGGGTTCTGCAAGAGAAACATTTACATGGACAGATTTGAAGGAGGTTAAAATTCCAATTCCTCCAATTGAGGTACAAAGATCTTTGGCAGATTTATTTACAGTTTACAGAAATAGGAAATTGAATAATCAATACCTGAAGGAACGGATTAAATCTATATGTCCTGTTTTGATTAAAGGATCAATCGAAGAAGCAGGAAAGGGGGCGTAATTCATGGCCAATCTACAAGACTACAACGGTCATTTCTGTGAGTCAGATTATGAGTATGCCTTCATAGCTTTTCTTGAAAAAGAAGGTTGGAAATATCTTTCCGGAAATAAAATGCCGCGCAACACAAAGAGTGATGTGCTATTTGTCGATGATCTGGAGGGATTCCTTGCCAAAACGAATCCGGATCTGGTGGTTGAGGAAGTCAAACAGATATCGGATAATGTGCGTCTTGTAGGAGCTGAAAGCGACTTTGCTACATTGCATAAAGTATACGGCTGGATGGTAGACGGCGTTCAATTCACTCCACAGTCTGGCATGGCAAGGATGGTTCCGTTGATTGATTTTGAGCATCCTGAAAATAATATCTTCAGGGTGGTCAATCAGCTTGTCGTGGAATACACCAATAATGGGAAGAAGGAGAACCGTAGACCGGATGTCATCCTATATGTTAACGGAATGCCTCTGTGTATCATAGAACTTAAAAATCCGGCAGATGCAAATGCAACGGTATATGATGCCTGGGAGCAGATCAATATTCGATATTGGAGGGATATTCCGCATCTGCTTCACTATTGTCCAATGGCATGTATTTCTGATGGCGTTAAGACCAGGCTTGGTACAGTTCGTACACCATATGAGCATTTTTACGCATGGCGAAGGGTCAATGATGGAGATGCTGTCTCCACGCTTCCTTTTGCCGAAACGGGAACAATGATAAAGGGAGTCTATGCTCCGGAGAGATTTCTTGAGATTTTCCGTGACTATATTTATTTTCAGGACAGCATCTATGATAGTGATGAAGTAGAGATAGTCTGCCGTTATCCACAGTTCTTTGCTTCGAGACTTTTGAAACAGAGTATTGTCAAATCCGTTGTTGATCAAAGCGGAAAGGGTGGCACATATTTTGGTGCTACCGGCTGCGGAAAGACATATACAATGGCATTTCTTGCCAGACAGCTTTCCCTTCGCTGCACAGATGTTCCGGAGATCGGATCACCCACTATTGTTATGATCGTTGATCGTGAAGAACTTCAGAAGCAGGGGGCAAAACTATTTACTAAGAGTAAAGAATTCCTGAATCTGGGAGAAGTGTCTGTTGTAAAGAATCGTAATCAGTTAAGACAGGAGCTTGGTGCCCGTCAGAGCGGCGGTTTCTATATTTGCACGATTCAGAAATTTGTTGACAGGGAAGACGATAAGATCGGTTTAATAAACGACCGAAGGAATATTATCTGTTTTTCCGATGAGGCTCACAGAACACAGATTGAGCATTCCAAAAAGATCCAGTTCAGCAAAGATACCGATGAGAATATGAAGGCTATGGTTTCAAAACCGTATGCAAAGGTACTGAAGGAAGCGTTCCCAAACGCCACCTTCGTAGGCTTTACGGGAACACCTATAGCTGAGACTTATCAGACGTTCGGTGAAGAGATTGACAGATACACCATGGATCAGGCGGTTGCGGACGGGCTTACTGTATCTATCAAGTATCATCCTCGTATTGCTAAGGTTCTTCTGGATAAGGAGAAGGTTAAGCTTATTGAGGATTATTATAAGAAATGTGCTGATGATGGTGCAACAGCAGAGGATATTGAGGCGAGCAAAAAGGCGATGAGTTCCATGGAAGTGATTCTCGGTGAGCCTTCCCGTTTGGAGCGCCTTGCTGTTGATATACACGATCATTATGTTGCTGCCTGCGATGAAGATCCTGACAGGATTCAAAAAGCGATGATCGTATGCTCTACAAGACCGATTGCTTATAATCTGCTGAAGACGTTCGAAGAGAAATACCCGGAATGGTTCGAACTGAAGAAAGTAACCGACGGAGTGGTTGCTACTGATGAAGAACTGCGAGAATTAAAGCCGATGCCTTTTATGGCTATGGTCGCAAGTGTCGGGAAAAATGACGAAGAGAAAATGTATAACTATCTCGGCGGTGCGGCAAATGATAAGCGTTCCGAAGATATGGATGCTGCGTTCAAGCAGGAAAAGTCTAACTTCCGTATAGTGATTGTTGTTGATATGTGGATTACCGGGTTTGATGTTCCGGCACTAACCTATATGTACAACGACAAGCCGCTGAAAAAACATATGCTGATCCAGACAATCAGCCGTGTCAACAGAAAGAATCCCGGAAAACAGTATGGCATGATAGTGGACTATATCGGCATCCGCGATAATATGCGTGAGGCCATGAAGATCTATGGCGGGGATACATCTGTCGCACCTACGGAAGATGATGTTGAGCAGGCTACGGAGGTGTTCAGAGAAGAACTTGTTATTCTTAACAGGCTTTTCACAGGATACGATCTTGCGCCATTCCTTGATCCTGAGTGTAATCCGTTTGAACGATATAGACAGCTTGCAAAGGCTGCGGAATTTGTATTTGCCTCGACAGAGATCCTTAACAGTGAATCAAAGAACGGAAAGAGCACAAAGAAAGTGCCGTTTAAGAAGTATTTCTTAGAGACCGTAAAGCGTATGCGTTCTGCTTATGATATTTGCCAGCCGTCCGGAGAACTTGGGGAAGAGGAATCAGCTCTTGCACAATGCTACATGGCGATTGCTGGATTTGTGCGAAAGATGAGCGGTACCAGCGATGTTGATGCAGATACCATGAACCGTCACGTGGCGAAGATGGTAGAGGAGGCTCTTAAGTACAGTGAAGTAGAAAGCGTTCTTGAAGCAGGAGAAGAGGAAGATATTTTCAGCCCTGAATATTTTGAAAAGTTGTCTGATGTGAAGATGCCGGCATCTAAGCTGGAGCTCCTTGTGAAGATGCTGAAAAAGCAGATTACTGATTATAGTAGGACAAATCAGGTGGCGGCAAAGAAGTTTCAGGAAATGCTGGAGAAGACTATAGAGGAATACCATGAACGTCGTAAGCATCTCTCGGCAGAAGAGGCCGGGGCCACGCAGGAACAGGCATCCGAAGATATAATCCGCGAAGCTACTGAGCAGGCGATGACAATTCTACGGGAGATGAATGAGAGCAAGGAGAGTTTCCGCAAGGTTGGACTTACCTTTGAGGAAAAGGCGTTTTATGACATTCTGATCACTTTACGTGATCAATATAACTTCGAGTATGGCACGGATAAAGAAGAGGATGGAGTAATCATTAACGATAAATGCAAAGTGCTTGCAAAAAAGGTAAAAGAAATCATTGATACGAAATCTTCATTTGCTGACTGGCTCAATAATCAGAATGTCCGTAATCAGTTAAAACTGGATATCAAGATATGCCTGGTTAAAAACGGATATCCACCGCAGTACAGTCCGGAAGTGTTCAGTAAGGTTATGGAGCAAGTCGAAAATTTTGAGGAGAACAGCGGATTTGAAGATCGCATGATGGCATACTACAATCGCTTCAATAACGCATGATTGGAACTCTTGAAGGCAAATTGTTAACCCGGATATTGACAGCTATATGATTGATTCAAATACATTAATTTACAAACCATATAAGGATTCTCGTGTAAAGACAGCCCCGGGATTTACTGTAGGACAGTCTGGTGCGCTTCTGATTGCTGAGGGGAAAGCAGGTGAAAAATATATTGTAAAGCATACATTTCCTAGCAATGCGGCCAATGAATTCATGGGATGCTGGCTCGCCGGGAAGCTGGGGTTGTCTGCGCCAAAAGCGCATCTACTAACCCCAAACAGATTTTTTCTAAGTAAGTATGCGGTAGCGATTGAATTTCTTGAAGATCTGATGATGTTTCGATTTGAAGACACCAATGATATTCAAAAGCGGGATATCCTGGGCCATATGGTGTTGACTCATTTTGTCCGAAACATGGATATGACTCAGATGAACCAGTACAGGGATAGGGTTGTTTCCTACGATTTTTCTGATGGTTTTGAGATGGAATATATGAGTTCGTTACTTAGTACATTAAGAATATCAGAGGACAGAGGCATAGATGAGATAAGCCGGATATTCGCCATGTATCGGGAGAATCTTACGTATTTTGATTATGATCTGCCGGAGACAGCTACCAAGATATGCATGAGCGCTGAGGAGGCGCATGAGATTATGGTGGACACGGCAAGAAGGGTTTTGGATATTACAGATGATGAGATAGAAGAGATGGGGACGGAGTTGCAAAATCTCTATCCGCTTCCGGTGGCTGTCTATTACGAGGAGTGTGTGCATGCTATGCAGGAGCATGTAAGGCTCATTGGATAGTGTAAACTTGTTCTGAAAACACTCTCCTGGATCTTGTGTATTATGGGTTCATCAGCAAGAGCTGAAGCACACTAAACTAAGCACATGAAAAAGGAGAGTCATCATGAACAGATTAAAGATTGCACAGTACATCGCTTTAGCAGCAACAGCATTATCCGTTATTGGTTTTATCGTAAGTAGTTCCAATTCAAATGTTGGAATGACCATGATGGGGATCGGATTTATTGTCGGTTTGGTTTCATACATCTTTGGCGGTTTCGGAACTGCACTGAAGATGGCCGGCTCCATCGCAAAGTGGGGATGGATCGTAGTTCCGTTCCCGTACGATCTTATGACATTCGTTTTTGCCTTTATTTTTGCGGTGATCGCATTTTTCTTCCTGCCGATCATTCCCGTAAGAAAGGCATATAAGGCAAGTAGTTATTGAGGAGTCTGGCCTTCGATTGTTCGGACTCCCTTTAAAGAAGGTCTTCCGGTGGATCTACTGCCGGAAGACCTGTATAAAGAAAGGAAGATCCGGCAATGGGTGATCAGATGGAATCAAATCAGCTTGAAACTGTTTTCATTAAAGATGAAATTTCCAGGTGCGAGGATCTGGAAGAATTAAAGGAAAAAATATTTCCACTACTGAGATCGCAACAAGATCAGTGGGCACAAAAGGTAAACGAGATCATCCGGGAAAGAGGATTCACAAAATCCAGATTTGCGGACATCTGCGGTGTGAGCAGGGTGTCTGTGGACAAATGGTGTAAAGGTGCTATTCCCAAAAACAGAGAAACTTTCCTGAGGATAGGAATGGCTGCCGGGTATGATGTCCCTCGAATGAATCAGTTCTTACAGAGATTCGGGAGATATCCGGCTCTATACTCGAAGAGTTTGGAAGACTGCGTATGTATATACGTATTGAATCACGATTATGGCACAGAGTCATCTGGAAAATATCAGTATATTCTTGGACAGATCAAAAGTAAGATCATTAGAGATGAAGAGGCAGAGACAGCTGAAGATATCAGTACAGTGAAATTTGATGAGAAGCTTTCGGATATTCATAACGAGGATGAGCTGGAGACTTTTATCAGCGATAATATAGCAATATTTGCAAACGCGTATCACAAATTTTATGCGTATGTGAAGATGAACATCAGTGCCAACTACATGGACCCTGATTTTGCCGGTAGCATATATGAGATGGCTCAGATACAGGGGTGGTCGTCATCACTGAAACAATGTGTATCGGCAATACGCCAGAATAAGTGGTATCCGACCAGAAATAAAATAATATCTTTGGGGCTTCATTTATCAATGGATCACGAGCAGATTGATTATATGTTGAACCTTGCGCATATGGAGCCTTTATGTGCAAAAAACATTTTTGAAAGCGTCATTATGTTTATGCTGGATGATGCCAGCCTGAATGATATGTTAAACATTGACGCAGATAATTATGACCCTGATGAACTTTGTAATTATGCCAGACAAATACTGAGTGAGTTGAATATGCCGGAAGTCGAGGATTTTATTTCGGAATTACCGGAGGAAGACGATGCATGGTAAGAAAGAGAACAATTTAATTGTAATAGAAAATGGGCAGCTTAGATCCTATTTATTGGATGACAAATTGATCTGGGATGTAGGAAGAGCGTCTAAGGATAATATGCCGGATATTCGCCTACATTCTACAACTGTCAGCAGGAAACATGGAAGATTCCAGAATATTGATGGAATGTGGTTTTATCTTGATAAAAACGGAAAAAATGGAACCGTTTATAACGGGAAGCATGTCACAGCAGGGATCCGAGGAAGAATAAAGCCAATCACGCTAAATGATGGTGATATTTTGATTTTCGGAGGAGGAGAGCAGCCGGTTATTAACAGCAGAACGATATGGGCGCTGTTTTCCGAGCGCGGTTTCGATGACAGATGGCGCGTAGAAGATACAAAGGGGCTAGTGAAACTATCTTTTTCAGATGGGAGCAGCTTGACCAGACTTGATAGGCCCGAAAAAGGAACAGTGATAAAAAAAGAAGACGGTATGGCTATTTATATGGGCGATGTGACGTACCTTGCCGGTGATATAGCAGTGAGTGGTATTTGATCGGAGGATATCAGTAAGTGCCGGATTTTGATCGTACATTTGCGGAACAGATAATTTCGGCATTGGATGCTAAGGGTTGGTTGTTTCCGCAATTTCAAATTACAACTGAAAATAACAAGCCCAAGCTCATCGGTGTTGGAGGCTTTTCTTCTGTATATGAAATGCACAATCTTGAACGCCCTGAGCTGGCTTTTGCTCTCAAGGTGACGGGGTTTGAGAGACATACTGTAAGTTCCGAAGAATTCTGGAGTACCGGAAGAATACAATGGGTATTGTGTGATGAATCCAGGTATATTGTCAGAATTCTTGATGCGAGAGAACTACTGATATCGTTTGATGGGGATAAGATTAGCGGTATCGTGGATGCAAAAAGTGAAAGCTGGGAAGAAACATCCGAGGCGCTGCACTTACAGTTTGTGTTAATGGAAAAACTGGATGGGATTATCGCGAAAGACCGTTTTAGGAAAGCATACCTTTCTAATAGTGCTCTGTCTGAGGAAAGTGAGGTTTTAAAGTTTGCGCTGGAGATTGGACAGGCTTTAAATTTGGCTCATGGATATAGAATTCTTCATCGTGATATTAAGTTGGAGAATGTATTCTGGGACCCGATCGAAGAAATATACAAATTGGGTGATTTTGGAATCGCCAAATATACAGAAGACGGTAATGCGGAAACGGTAGTTTATACCGACGGATACGGTGCGCCTGAGATAGAGCGTCGTCTTTATGATTATTATAATACCACGGCGGATATTTATTCCCTTGGTATTTCTTTATATCTGTTGCTGAATGAACTCAGATTTCCTGGGTCCGAAGGATATTATCCAAAGGTGGAAGTACAGTATGACCCAGAATATGTTTTTCCGGCTCCTGTGCATGCATCAGCGGAGATGACCCGAGTGATACGGAAGATGTGCAGTTTTCGATCTGAAGATCGATATCAGGATATGGCGGAGGTTCTGAATGACCTTGTACTGGTTGGTGAGGAAACCGAGGTTGATATGCCTGAAGAACTTGTCGATCAGATTTCGATGACCACTGAAACTTTCCGCCAGGAAAAAGAATTGGATGGGAATCCTGATGCTGAACAGGAACATATTAAGACACGTGCTGAAATTAAGGAAGAACAGAGGATTCTGGACTCTATTTATAGAGAAGGGAATGTAAAATACTTTATTTTTCTTAGTTTGCTGTTTCCGATACTACTTAAAGGAATGCAAGCGGATGCGACAGAAATACTCACCCCGCTGTTTTGGATCTTGCCGATTGCTGTCTTATTTGAATCTGTTCTCCAAAGAATAAAGGAATTTCACTTGTTTTTTGGGATTATGACGATTGCGTTTGCCGGATTATCAATATACGAAACAGGTCTGACGTTTCCACATATTGTAATGATCATATGTGTTATTGTCGGGTGCCCGTTATTAACAGCATCTTCGGCGGTTGGAACGGGGTTGTGGATGCTTATGGAGTATACCGGCAAGCCTGGGTTTGTAGAGTTCTTTTCCCGACATGACTTGGGATGGATATTTTTGATTGTAGCGATGCTTGTAATAAATCGTTATTTCAATCTGAGGATAGAACTTGAAAGAACCACATCTCTCCGCGCTTATTTAGATGTATTTGTTTATGACAAGATGTTTTTGGTA
>JAEEGL011523496.1_pt1 | contig 11449 bp, 7 predicted proteins | sample 9134231 | NCBI WGS metagenome assembly JAEEGL01 (sample SAMN16246548, study PRJNA631951) | gut metagenome | biome: gut microbiome; feature: rumen; material: fiber-attached | host: Bos | place: Iran: Karaj | collected 2018-10
CTCCTTTGATTGTTGTGCGGTTGGCGAACCTGCATCATTCTATCATAGGAGGCCTTTTCTCGCTATAAGCGTTTTTCTCCACCAGCATAGCTGGTGGTTTATTGTCTCTTAAGAGCCAAACAAAACTGCCGCGGCTCCTTTTACGGAACCGCGGCGGTTCTTTTTGTGTGTTATCTTGCTGCGGGGACGCTCAGCACCAGATTGGTCAGCGGGAACGAGCAGCAGGGATGGATGCAGTCGAACTTGTGGTCGGCCATGCGGCGGTATTCCATGTTCTTGGGAACGTAGACCTTGCCGGCCAGAAGATGCGAGTGACAGAAGCCGCACTCGCCGCTGCGGCAGCGCGCAGGAACGGCGATGCCGTTCTTCTCGAGGGTCTGCATGACGGAGTCGCCCGTGGAACCGGTGACCGTCTTCGTCTCGTCCTGGATGGTGACCGTGATCTGCACCGTCTCGGGCACGTCGGACGGGTAGTCGGGCTGCGAGGCGGGGTTGTGGAATTCGCCGAACATTTCGTGGCGAATATACTTGCGTTCGAGCCCGAGCTTCTCCAGCTCTTGATCCACGAACGCGTACATCTGCTGCGGGCCGCACAGGAAAACCGAATACGGTTCGTCCGCCGGCGCGTATTTCTGAATAAGCTCCGCGGTGATGAAGCCCTTCTCGGTGCCCTTGCGCATCCTGCCGGACGTCTTTTCGCTCAGGACGTGGATGACCTTGACCTTGTCGGTCTTCTTTTCGATTTCGGCCAACTCGTCGCGGAACAGGATGGCGTCATACGTACGGCTGCCGTACAGCAGCGTCATTTCAAAATCTTCGTCGCCGTCGGCGATGGCTGCCGCCATGGACAGGAACGGCGTGATGCCGCTTCCGCCTGCCAGGCAGATGACTTTTTTCGCGTCGCGCAGCGGCTGGTACTCGAACGTGCCGGACGGCGCGGAGACTTCGACAGGCGTGCCGACCGCCCAGTTGTCAAGGATATAACGGGACACGAGACCGCCCTCGACGAGCTTGATGGTCAGCGTGTACTTGCCATCGACCGCCTCCTTGGGCGAGCTCGAAATGGAATATGCACGCGTGACGCGCATGCCCTCGATCGTCTCGAATACGGTCAGGTATTTGCCCGCGCCGAAGGGGGCGAGCGCCGTCGTGCCGCGCTCGGGATCGGGCACAAGGTCGAAGCTCTTGCAGTCCGCGCCGCGTTCGACAACAGCGGCGACGCGCAGATACTGCCGCACGGGATGCAGCGCACGCGCGATGACACGCGCCTGGTCAGAGCCGGCAGGCAGCGTGGCGGGAGCAGCCTCGAAGCGTTCCTGCCGGTCGGGCAGCATGGAAAGAAACTTTTTGAAATCGAGTGATTTGATCGGACTTGCCATCTTACTTGCCCTCCTTGAATGCCTTGATCGTCAGTTTGGCGGCCTTCTCGCCGGTGGGGTACGCGCAGCCGTAGCCGTCGCCGCGCTCCTGCGACGCGCCGCAGAACAGGAAGTTGTCGAACGGCTGATCCTTCATATACTGGAGGGTACGCGGGATCATGCTGTCCCATTTCTGGAGCATGTAGCCGTAGGGCGTGCCCTGCGGGGTATTCAGATAGCGCGAGAACGTCGGCGGCAGCGCGATCTCGATCTCCTCGATATACGGTTTGAAGGAAATATTCAGCGCCTTTTCGCACGTGTCGATCATGTCCTCGGCGACCTTGGTCTTGAATTTCTTGTAATCCTTCGGCTCGACGCCCTGCATCACGTCGTCGAACGTCATGGACGTCAGGAACAGGATGCTCGTGCCCTCGGGAGAGCAGCCGGGGATCGCCTTGTTCATACAGTTGATGATGCAGTAGCCGCTGCCGTACTGCCCGCACGCCTCGTACTGCTTGTCGGAATCGGTGTCGGGCGCGATGAAGATGGAGTAATCCTTGAAGCCCAGCTCTTCGGGGCTCTTGTTGACGCCGAGATAGACCGTCGTCAGGCTCACGGCGACCTTGCGCGCGTTGGTCATCTGAAGCTGCTTTTTCGGTACGTCCTTGAGCTCGAACAGATCGTTCCAGACGAAATTGGGCATGCCGTTGCAGATGAAGCGCTTGCCGTAGACTTCCTTTTCGCCGTTGATGACCACGCCTGCGGGTTTGCCGCCCTGCATGATGATCTTCGTCACTTCGGAATTGTACCAGATATCGCCGCCGTAGTCACGGATGACCTTGTCGATCGCAAGGCTCATCTCATGGCTTCTGCGCAGCGGCATGCCGGCGCCGTTCTTGACGTAGCCGTGCAGCATGCACATGTAGTACATGAAGTCAAACTGGGACGCGGGCACGCCCATGTAGCACCAGTAGGTGTTGAAGATGTCCTGCGCCTTTTTCGGCATGCCGAGCGCATCGAGACCTTCTTTCAGCGTGTGCGACGTCATGCGCATGACGTCGGGAAGAACTTTGGCAGCGCCTGCGCCGCCGTGCAGAAAATCGCCGCCCTCGATCTCGTCGAGCGCTTTGAAGAAATCGTTCGCGATGCGGAACGCCGCCATGCTGCTTTCATACGAGCCGGGCACGATCTCGTCGAGCTTGCGGGAGAACGCCTCAAAGCCAACGGGCATGCGTACGTCCACGACGACCTCCACGCCGTCCTCGTTGATGAACGTATCGGTGTCGCCCTCCTTGGCGGGAACGATCAGGCGGAAGGTAGATTCATCCTTGACCCAGTCGACCTGGCCGCCGATGCGTCCGAAAAACTTTTCAATATCGCCGGGATCGTCGGGCGTGCCGATGCCGGCAAGCTCGTGCAGCGACGGCTCGAACTCGAAACGGCCGCGCACGAACGAGGAGGCGGAGCCTCCGGGGATGTTGTGTCTCTCCAGCAGAAGCGTGGAAAGACCGGCTTTCGCGCAGGTCGCGGCAGCCGCCAGACCGCCGTTGCCCGCGCCGATCACAATTACGTCATAGGTTTTGGCCATAAGGATCTCCTCTCTTTTCAAAAGATTCTGCCTATTAGATTTATCATATCATGATTTTTCGTTCGTTGCAAGATGCACGGGGAAATTTTAACAGATGAATGCTTGGGAATTGAGGATTTAGGATTTAGGCGTTAGGATTTAGGGGATCGTCGGGGCGGACATCCCTAACCCCCAATTCCTAATTCCTAACTCCTGCGGCAGCCCGCGCAAAAAAGCACGGCGAAGGGCCGGGAAGGTCTTTCGCCGTGCTTGTATTGTTTTATGGTTGCGTGCGCCGTTTTACGGCTGGATGGTGATCTTCGGCAGCAGACCGAAGATGGTGCGGAAGAACGCGGCGAGCTTGGCGAAGAAGCCGGTCTTGACGCCGACCTCGACGTTCTTTGCAAGGTCTGCGCCGCTGCCGTCCTTCTGCACGGCGCCGTTCGCGTCGACGACCTTCGCGGTGAACGTTCTGCCCGCAGTCATCTTGTCCGCGGTGTACTGGGCGGTCGTGTTGTCGCCCTTTGCCAACTGCGTATTGCCGTCATAGATCGCCACGAAGTACCCTGCGGGCACGCCTGTCGCTCTGGCCACGACGGTGACGGTCGTCTTGTAATCGACCGTTCTGCCCGCGCCGACGCTCAGTGCGGCCGCCGAGGTGGGATTGGAGGGCGTGACGGGAGTCTTCTCCCAGATCGCAAAGAGCGTGCCGTTGGCGCCGTTGAAGTAGTAATCGTCGTTCGCCTGATACATCTTGCCGGAGCCGTCCTGCTTGACGTTCCAGCCCTTGAAGGTGTTGTTTGCCAAGGTCGGCTTCTGTGTGCTGATCTTGACGCTCGTCGTACCGACCTGTGCCGCGGGCGCGCCGGAACCGCCGTTGGCATTGTAGGTCAGGGTGTACTGGATCGTCTCCCAGATCGCGTAGAGCTTGCCGTTGACGCCGTTGAATTCGTACGTCCAGCCGGCCTTGTACTTGGTCGTGTCGGAGCCGTCCGCCTTTTTGTTCCAGTACAGGAACTTGTGTCCCGCCCACGTCGGCTCCTGCTTGGGAATAATGACGCTGACCGTGCCCGTCTGCGACGCGGGCGCGCCGGAGCCGCCGTTGGCGTCGTAGGTCAGGGTGTACCCGGTCTGTTTCTTCCAGACCGGGTGAAAGGTCTTGTCCGTGGTCAGGTTAAAGGTATCGCCTGCCTGGTACTGCGCTGTGGTCGAGCCCTTTGTCGTGGACCAGCCGATCAACTCATATCCGCTCTTTTCCACATTCGTCGGCGGATCGAGCGTAATGTCGCCGTTGCCCCACTGCGTTTTCACATATTGATAATCGTCGGAGTAGTTCAGGGCAAAAACTTTCATCTTGACCACAGGACGTACGCCGACAGACGTGCTCCATGCCAGTGTCGACGCATCGCCGCCGGAAATCGTGCCGTTTGCCTGTACCATTTTCACCTTGCCGCGATTCGGATTATCATATCCGTTGCAAAGCCAGTAACGACCGTAACTTCCCTGCATATACAAACCCTGGCATTTCGCATAGTCGGTCGGCACGCCGTATCTGTTCTGTGTTGCCAGTTTCGATATTTCGTCGTAGGTCGGAAGCGCGACCTTGCCGCCGTAGCGCGAAGTCGACACGGTGCTGTAAGCGGTATTGGATGAATTCAACCAGTAGATATAGTTTTTGTAGCTTGTGGCGTTCGTCGTGGAATACTCCACGGAATCGCTCAACTGCGCCTTTTCGGTGTCGTTGAACGCAAGATTATAGAAATGATTGTTCAGCCACGTGCGCAGCGTACTGTTTGCGAAGCTGCTCGCCGAGGAGGTCTTGCTGCTGTTCGTCCAAAAGCCGGGATTATACGCGCCGTTTTCCGTATACCATGCATCGGCGGCATAAACGACATTGTTGAACGGCTGGCTGTCGATGACGCTGGTGCAGAGCATAATGCCCTCTTCGCTGAGCACTCTCCATTTGAGCGGCTCGATCTTGAACCAGTAGACGCCGCCCTGCGCGTAACCGTTTTCGTCCTGATCCGACCACTGCGTCAGACCGTCCTTGAGCACGGTGTTGTACGGCCGCAACGAGTTGATCCGGATGCCGATGTATCCGGCTAATTGCGCATACTGCACGATGGTCTTTGCGGTCATCAGACCGAAGTAATTATAGTTCGTCGGGTTTGTGGTGGTATAATTATCGTCTGTCGCCGTACCGCTGTAATAGGCGAGGGTTTTCCACATGTTCTCGTTGCATGCTTTGTTCAGATTATTGATGATCGTCGTATTGGTCTCCCGCGTCTGCGGATAGCGGCCGAACTCCACGATGTCGCCTGCCTTGTACTCCACCGCCGACGCCGCCGGGAGCAGTCCGCCCGCAACGCCCAGCAGCATCACGAGACACAGCGTGACGGACAGGAGTCTTTTCATTGTCTTCATGGTTTTTTCCCTCCGTAAATAGAATTCGGGAAGACTGAGCCTCCCGTCCGGTCAGTCGTATGCCCATACAGACTGAACCCTGTTTCTATTATAAAGAAAAGCAAAAATCGTCCCATCACCCGAAAGGATGAAATTTCCTGAAAAGTGCTTTTTTTGCATGTAGAAAATCCCGGCGCGGTTTTGTTCAGGATGACGAAATCATCCGGAAACGCGCCGATTTGCTCATTTTCATCCCAACGGGTGATGTACAAGCATGTGTCCGGTATGGTAAAATATCTTGATATAGGTATGCGCGAGACAGACCCTGTGATATTAAATCCTTTTTATATACGGAAAAGAAGCAGCAAAGGCTTCTCTTGGGAGAAGCTGCCACGCGTCAGCGTGACTGATGAGGGAGAGCACGGTTTGTAAATATCACCATCTGTTGAAATCTAAGAACCTCGTTTTCCCTCATCCGACCTCGCTGCGCTCGGCCACCTTCCCCCGGGGGAAGGCAATTATGCAAACATGATAACGAAAGGGGGCGGCGGTCACGAATATGGACAAAAACATCCTTCGCGGCGCGGCAGTCTGGACGGCTGTGCTGTGTGCGATGTACATGATTTCTTACTACATGTACATACCGTCCTATCACGTTCCGACCGTCACCGTCAACTGCATCGTCCTCAATGCTCTTTTCCTCTCGTGGGGGCTGAGCGTCGTCCGCCGGTTTCCGCAGAAGCAAATGCGGCTGCATCTGCTCGTGTTCGTGGTCTCCTGCGTCCTGCTCACCCTCCTGCGCACCGTCAAATACGCTTTTGTCACGTGGGACGGCACACTGCAGCGGCATCTGTGGTATGCCTATTACACCCCGTTCGTTTTCGGCCCCGCGGCGCTGTTCAACGCGTCGACGTTTCTCGGCAAGCCCGACGACGCTGACACGCCGAAGGGCGGCATCGCGGTCTATCTCGTCTCCGCGCTGCTCTCCGTCGGCATCCTGACGAACGATCTGCACGCGCTCGCATTCCGCTTCGCGCCGGGCTTTGCCGACTGGCAGACCGACTACACGCACGGCCCCCTTTACTATACCGCCGCCGCGTGGATGCTTTTCTGCGGCGTCTGCATGATCGTCAACGCCATGCGTACCGCCTTCAGCCGCCGTCTTGTCCGCACGGCATGGATACCGATCCTCGTTCTGGCGGCTGCGTTTGCCGCGGGCTTTCTCCTGTTCTTTGCAGACCACAGGCCTCCGGCATTCCTCGCCCTGATCGAACTGCCGGAGTACGTATGCCTGTGCGGCATCGCGTTCTGGGAGAGCATGGCGGCCGCCCGCATCATCTCCGGCAACAAGGATTATCCGGAGCTGTTCGCCGCTTCCTCGCTGCGCGCCGGGATCGCGGACAGCAGCTTCCGTGTACGGCAAGTCTCCGAAAACGGCGTGCGTCCCGAACCGCAGGAACTGCGCCGGGCGCTCGGCGGCGCGATCGAACTGCCGGACGGCAGCACGCTCCTCAAAGCGCGTCCCGTCCGCGGCGGCTTCTTTTACTGGACGGAGAACATTTCCTCCATGCGGCAGTTGAATCGCGAGCTCGACGAGACCGCCGACTATCTCAACGAGGAAAACGCCGCGATGCGCCTGGCTGCGGAGATCGACGAGACACGCATTCGTACCGCGCAGCAGAACCGGGTTTATGACCGCGTCACGCAGGCTCTGCTCCCGCAGCTCGACGCCATCAGCGCATGGACGGACGAACTGCCGCAGGACGAGGACGATTTCCGCGCCCGACTGCAAAAGATCGGCGTCCTCCTCGCCTACTGCAAACGGTACGGCAACCTGTTGATCCAAGCGGACGAACATACGCTTCTGACCGGCGCGGAACTGTTCCCCTGCTTTGAAGAATCGGCAAAAGCCTTGAAAAATGCCGGCGTCGCCTGCGCCGTTTCCACAGACCCGTCTGTGACCCTGCCCGTCCGAGAGGCCGCGGCGCTGTACCGGTGGTTTGAAACGGTCGTCGAGCAGACGCTGCCCGTGCTCGGACGCGTCGAGGTCTCGCTCGACGGCGAGCCGTGCCTGCACCTGCAAGCGCATCTCTCCCGGGAGCCGGAGCCGGAAACGCTGGACATGCTCTCGCGGGCACTGCGCGAAATGCAGTCGGAAACGACGGACACAGCCGTCCGCTTCTCGCTGCGCGGGCCAAGGGGGGAGGAAATCGTATGCGTATGAGCGATCTTCCCGTCGCCGCCGGACGCGTCACCTGCTTCATCTTTATCCTGCTGAGCCTTTTCGCCGTGATCTGCGCACTGTTCGCGCGCGGCAATCCGAAGGCCCGCGTCTGCAAATACACTTCCGCTTTTTTCGCGCTGCTCAGCTTTTTGCCTGTGACGGTGCTGGAGGAGTATTCCGTATGGAGCGATTTGCAAAAGCCCTTCACCCCCTGGGTCGAACGATGCGTATGCCTGCCTGCATGGCTCTATTTTCTCGCCGCACTGCTGCTCGCTGCCGCCGAGATCGCCGTCGCCCTGCGTCTGCGCCGGATCCTGCACACGTCCCTGACCGCGCAATCCGTGCGCGAGGGTCTCGACCAACTGCCCGACGGCGTCTGCTTCAGCCTGCCCGACGGCTTCCCGCATCTGGTGAACAACCGAATGCAGCAGATCAGCAATACGGCATTCGGCTCCGGCGTTTCCGACGCGCTGGCGCTGAACAGACGGTTTGAAAACCGCGGTTTCCTGCCCGGCTGCGCAGTGGACGAGGACAAAGGCAATACGTTCTTCATCCTTCCGGACGACAGCATCTGGCAGATACGGCAGCAACAAATAAACGCCGCAGGCAAACCGTTTATGGAAACGATCGCCTTCGACGTGACGGAACGCTATAAAATGATCTGTGAATTAAGAAAACGAAACAAACACCTCGAGGCGGTCAACCGCCGCCTGCGCGATTACCTGAACAACATCGACCGCTCGGTGCGTGAAAAGGAGATCCTCAGCGCCAAGATCAGGCTGCACAACCGCCTCGGACAGTGCCTGCTGATCGTAAATAACTATCTCGGCGGCAGCGAAAACGACCGCAAAACCGTCACCGATCAGTTGCGGGAAACCGTCGCCCTGCTGCAAAGCAACCAGCCTGATACGCCGGAAGCCGATCGGTTGCAGGCCGTGCTCAAGGCCGCCGACGCGGTCGGCGTAAAAACCACCATACGGGGCGAGATTCCTGACCGGTACAAAAGTCTTTTCGAGGTTGCACTGCACGAGTGCCTGACCAACACCGTTAAGCACGCGCAGGGAACCCTGCTCGAGGCCGAGATCGTCGAAGCCGACGGCGTTCTGACGATGACTTTCGCCAACGACGGCATTCCCCCGAAAGGCCCGATCCGCGAATCCGGCGGCCTTCACAATTTGCGCGCCATGGTGCGCAAGCAGAACGGTACGATGGATATCGAAAGCGCCCCCGCATTCCGCCTGACACTGCGATTCCGACAAGAGGAGATGATTTGAATGGATGCCATGTTTACACAAAACAACACCATTCCCGCAGACGCCGCGAACCGAAAGGTACGTGTGATGATTGTGGACGATCAGATGCTTTCACGCCGTTTTTTTGAGCTGCTGATCGCCGGTTCGGAGCGCTATGAAACCGTGCTGTCCATTGAATCCGCTTTTGCCGCGGACGTTTATCTCATGAAGACGGAGGTCAATCTCATCCTGATGGACGTCCTGATGGGCGACGGTTCCAACGGGCTCGACGCGGCCAAACAAATCAAGTCCGCTTTCCCCGACGTGAAGATCATCATCGTCACAAGCATGCCCGAATACTCCTGGATGCAGCATGCCCGGGAGATCAGCGTAGACAGCTTCTGGTATAAGGATGACGAAAAAGCCGATCTGCTCGACGTTATGGATCGGACGATGGCCGGCGAATCCGTCTATCCCGAAAACGCCCCGCCGGCTATGCTCGGCAACGCGCGTCGCGACGATTTCACCGAACGCGAGTTGGACATCCTGCGCGAGATCGCATCCGGAAAAAGCAACAACGAGATCGCCTCTTCGCTGTTTATTTCGCTGAACACCGTCAAGACCTACGTGCGCGCGCTCCTGCAGAAGACAGGCTACGGCAACCGCACGGAGCTTGCTGTCCATGCACGCGTGGTCGGTATCGCGCTCAACCCGGGAAGCTGAACGGTCACGTCCACAGCTCCGGCGGCAGATGACTGACGTCGTTGACGAGCTTCGCCTTGACGCGGCCGTCCGGCAGATACAGGACGCGGTCGACGCACGCGTTGCGCTGGCTGAAATTGAATCCCTCCGGCTTCGGCAGACCCATGGCGGCAAGCAGCAGGAACGTGTTGAACTGCCCGTGCGCGACGAGCAGCACGGTTCCGTCCGGATACCGTTCCCGCACGCGCCGGACGACAGCCCTCGCGCGGGAGAGCGCTGCGTCCTGCGTATCCGGCGGCAGCGCGTGCCGGTCGGGATACGCGGCGGACGGGCAGACCGCGCGCAGTCTTTCCGTCGGCAGGCCGCAGTATCCCGGGATCGCCTCGTATTCCATCAGCTCCGGCAGCAGCTCCACGGGGACTGCGGATCTTTGCCGTGACAGGATGATCTGCGCCGTCTCCACCGCGCGCAGCAGCGGACTGCAAAAGACCGCGTCGAACGGCACGGCCGCCAAACGCTCGGACAGAAGCGCTGCCTGCGCGTGTCCGCGCTGCGTGAGCACCGGTTCGGCGGAATCGTCCGCGCCCGTGTTGCCGAACGTTTCCGCATGGCGCACAATATAAAGATCCATAGGGTCGACCTCCTTTTTCCGTCCGGCTCAATATAGCACAAACGCCCCGCAAAATCAAGCGTACCGACTTGACAGCCGCCGTTTTTTTTGGTAGTATAATAGCGTTCTGTGCCTCCTTAGTTAAATGGATATAACGGGCCCCTCCTAAGTGCTGGGACGTCCCACGGACTGCGGGAAAAAGTCCGTGGGACAAAAGTTCATATGCCCACGTAGCTCAGTAGGATAGAGCGACCGCCTCCTAAGCGGTAGGCCGTTGGTTCGACTCCAATCGTGGGTGCCAAAAAGCGTTGAAAGCCTTTATTTAAGCCACTTTTCAACGCTTTGATTTTTCTCCAAATGTTCAAACCCTGTTGGAGTTGCTTAATGATTTATATAACGCTGAAAAACTTCCTCCTAAAAAAGGATGACTTTGAAAACTAATTTGAAAACTAAAGAAACAGGAAAGGGTTGTCTTTATGTCAATATCTAAAATAGTAATAACAGGAGGTCCATGCGGCGGTAAATCAACCGCAATGAGTTGGATTCAAAACGCTTTTACCGAAAAAGGATATGTGGTTTTATTCATTCCTGAAACTGCAACCGAACTCATTACCGGTGGAATAACTCCTTGGGGTTGTAAAAGCAATCTTGATTTTCAAAAGTGCATTGCAAAGCTGCAGATGGAAAAAGAATTGATATTTGAAAACGCAGCAATAAATATGAATGCAAAAAAAATACTGATTGTTTGCGACAGAGGTGAAATTGACAACAAAGCCTATATGTCAGACGACGAATTTGTTGATGTACTTGATTCAATTAACACTAATGAAGTTGAATTGCGAGACAAGTATGATGCAGTATTTCATCTTGTTACTGCCGCAAAAGGTGCAAAAGAATACTACACAACCGCCAACAATACAGCAAGGACCGAAACTGTTGAACAAGCTGCTGAAATGGATGACAAATTTATTGCTGCCTGGACAGGTCATCCACATTTTAGGGTTATTGATAATTCAACTGATTTTGAAGATAAAATGAAACGGTTGATTAAAGAAATATCAGTTTTTTTAGGCGAACCGGAACCGTTAGAAATAGAGCGAAAGTTTTTAATAGAATACCCTGACATTAAAAAACTTGAAAGTAATCCAAACTGTCACAAGGTAGAAATAATACAGACCTATCTTAATTCGGATAATGACGATGAAATACGTGTAAGACAACGAGGAGAAAATGGGCACTACATATATTTTCAGACAATAAAAAAATCTCTCAATTCTTTAAAAAGAGTTGAGCTTGAAAGAAGATTGTCACAACAGGAATACCTTAAATTGCTTATGAACGCAGATACTTCAA
>JAEEGL011788002.1_pt1 | contig 11449 bp, 9 predicted proteins | sample 9134231 | NCBI WGS metagenome assembly JAEEGL01 (sample SAMN16246548, study PRJNA631951) | gut metagenome | biome: gut microbiome; feature: rumen; material: fiber-attached | host: Bos | place: Iran: Karaj | collected 2018-10
ATGCACGTGCAATACTTCCTCAGCACGATGTCTGGCCGCCCAGGCAATCGCTTGTGGTTCAGCCGATAGCGGAATCCCCTACTCCACAGTCCCCGCCTCACAATCATCTCAGGCTTCGTATCCTTCGAGTGGATCGCCGCCATATTCTTGTGCCGCTGTTCTGCAGAGAGTTTGTCCATATTATTTCAACGTTTCTATCAGTTCATCTATCGAGCAGCAAACGCAGTCAAAGAGCTTGTACATCAGTTCAGGCTCCTGCCGCTCAGGGATATAGGCTATCGTGCGTTTCCCTTTACCAGCAAACCATCCTGCCTCCGTATGAGCGCTTCGCCCACAAGGCAGAACCAGCACGCAGGTATCACAGCCCTCCATCGCCTCGATATCATTATGAAACTGCCGCTCGGCCATAGGATGCTGCAGCATGTCACGATACTGCGCCGGGCTCCATGCCATATAGTCAGCGCTCACGTTCGCCCACTTGAACCCAGGATCACCCGATGGCGGATTCCGGAAGTCATAGACCTCATGCCCTGCCTCCCTCAACTTCTCCACCACCTCAGGATAGAACTCGTTTCGCCAGCTGCTGGCTACGTATATTTTTTTCATAACCACAATTAACCTATAACACGCATTTCAGTATACCTATTGTATTAACTTTCTGACCCTCCTCCAACTCAATTGGCTTAAAATCAGGGTTTAAAGGTTTTAAAATAATTCTTTTATGCATCCAGGAATCGCCATCAGGTTCTTTAATACTATGGTACTTTTTGATTGTATATGTTGAACCATCAGAAAGTTTTTCTTCTGACCAAATAAGAACGATATCGCCTTCTCGTGTACCTCCCCTTTCATTATACCACTCAAACACGCACAAATCACCATCTTTGATTTTCGGAAGCATAGAGTCACCCGTAGCATGAACTACAAAGTACTTATCCTTATCTGGTGTAAATCCATGACCAGATACATCAACCCAACCAGTCTCACTTGGTTGTTCTGCACTAGTAAATATACCACACGCTGCACGAAGAGAATATAACGGAACACAATTGGGCTGAATTCTTGGATATATTGGTATTTTTGTTGTTACTGTCGCTTTGTGTGTATCCCCAATTTCCACCGATATAGTACCGTCACTATTCTTTATAAAATGCATGGAAGAATAATCAAGCCCTTCCAAGTCGATAGTATATAAAATCTTTATAATATTTTGGGGAAATGTATTATTTTTAAACGATTTTTCAACAATTTTAGGAAACTTTTCGTCAACATCAAACCATCGCGCCTCTAATACTGTGTATTTAATACCACGAGTACTCCTACCTTTCACAAGTCCCTTTTCACCTAGCTGTGATTCAATAAGGTTACGATCGTAGCCATGTTTAACTAAACTCTCCACTACATCATTAATTGAAAAGCCTGCTTCAGAACATTCCAGGCGGAAAAAGAATAAAGACAATTCATTAACACTTTCTAGTTGGAAACGGCTTGAAATAGTAATATGCGACTCCGATTTCTTTACTGTCGATTTCACTTCATAGCTGTGGTTTTGAGACTCAATGTCATGGGTTCCTTCCTCAGATGCTGCCCAACGAACCGTTTTATCTTGTTTATACAAGTAATCAAGAGCCATTAACTCTGCAAGGACATCATAACTTCCCTTTTTACTCTTACGGTCACCAAGTAATTCCGTCCACCTATTCCACCACGATAAGGGATCTTTTAACAAAGCCTCTCTCTTTTCGCCATTCGTGCCTGGTTCTACAAAAGAACAACTTAACTCAGCAAACTCATTACGATATTCCTCATCAAGGCATGTTAATAGCAAGAATTTCTGTTCGCCTGATTCTTTTAATATTGTTTGTGTACTAAAAACAACTTCATTAGCGGATTCATTTATTTCTACTTCATTCGGAAACTCAATAGCCAAACCATAAACACCCGCATTCCTATAAGTATATGCACTATAAGGTTCAGGCAAGATGAATATCTTTCTAAGCCCATTTAAACCTGTTGCAAAATGTTCCTTGATTTCTTGTATTAACTCTTTCATATTATTTGCTTTAAATCCACACATTGAGATCTTGACATAATAGGGCCATATATCCATGAACACCGCCCAAACACAAACTAGGTTCTGTAACTATTATTTTTGCCGTATTCAACTTCATTATTGCCCTAAACAAATCAGTTTCTTTCAATCCTCTATTTTTAAATTTCTCAATAACGTCATCCCCCAAACTGCCATACGTTTTAATTATATCACGATATAAATCTATATTGGTGCCATTTTTACCTGAACGCTCTACAAGGTTTAAAATAGTATCCGTAGAAAACATCGGCTTAAGTAAGAGTACTTCTGTTTCTTCCAATGTCCCACACCATGAAAAATGCACATACCACCAAAGAGATCTCAGCCAAATTCGCATTGGCCTCTTCCAAAAATGGTCTTCATTATCAAAGCCCCATCTCTCGGTGACAATTTGTGGAGCAACAACAACAGACAGATATCTCCAAAAATCAGTATTAGATGCCACTCGAAGATTAAACCATTCCTGTTTATTCAAATAGTCATACAATCTTAATCCAAAAACAACATCAACAAAATAATCGCATCTACCAAAGTCAAGCTTCCACAAATCTTCTGCATCATGATACATGCGGATAATAGTCTCCCTGATAGGAGCATAATCAGAATCCACAGAAGGGATTTCACTCCCCTTAGAACCGATCCAAAGCGCCATCATATCTTGACATTCAGAGCGATTTAACGTTTTTACTTTATTTATCATAGTTTTTTCAGTTTATCTTCCAAGAATTGTCTTATAGATTTAGACGTCAATTCTGGCGTATCTTTCACCCATCCCAGTTTATCCCTAAAATAATTTACAGCTTGAGCTACACTACCTTCTTGAGCATTATCCAAAGAAGCAAAGCCACCAGGCTCTGCTCTGAGTTTTTCAACCATAACACAAATTGCACTAGACATTATTTCTGAGAATAGCTGAGAATTAAAGTTTTTATCTTCTCTATTCAGATATTTATAATTTTTATGAGCCTTATTTATATATATTGCCACGCAATCGCTAAAAGAATCCGAAGACGGATCTGCCCATGAGCATTTTATATCCCATAAAGGTTCACCAGGGGAACTAATCTCAAATATTGGGAAGAAAGAACCGTTACCGTCAATTCTTATTGCAAATGTATCTATCTCACCCAAAATCATTCCTGGCGTATTTCCATACTGTTTTTCATACTCATTTGGCTTACCAGATTTGCAAACATACAGGATAATTTTAAAAAACACTTCGCCACGAATGCTGGCCTTCTCGAAATTATAATTAATCAAGAATTCCTTATTTGAAGTCGAACTATTTATAGTACCTACAGGAATAGCACCACATTGATTTGAAGATGAAGAATACCATTTTAATCCTATTCCAATAATAGCATCATGACAAGCAATAGAAAAAGGCGTATCATTTGAAGGAGTACCAGACGAAAACAGTTGCAAAGCCTTTCTAATTTTAAACTTTCTACTTACATGAAGAGGATATTCATCCGGATTCCAAAAGCCTGTTTCATCAGACAATGAAGCTTCCACACTCATGCCTGTATCATCATAGTTCTGAATAAGCTCAATTGTTTTGCCATCCCGATTATATGAAAAAACATATTTATCTAGTTTGAAGATCTCATCCTTAGAATCTTCATTAAATGTCTTAAAAAGAGGTATTGCTTGACTCATAACAATTATCTTTATAGAGGTTTAATAATAGGTCTGACATCTCTCTTTTTAAGAACCATATTTACTGTAACTAAAGCATCAAAGGCATGCTTTTCACGGAAAACAGCCTTAAAACCACAACATGACCCTTTAACAGAATCAACGCGTTGCGCTTCAAGAAGATCATCAGACTCAACATCTGTCTTTATAATATACGTATTATAACATTTTTCCTTACCAATTTTGTTTATCTTAATATTTTGTGAAACAATATGAAATGGTAAATTCAATCCAAGCTCTTGTTCCCATGTGTCAAAAGAAATTGATGTTGACTCTGAAGATATCAACGCAGTAAGTCCAAAGCTTTTTGCATCAAAGGCTGCACTTACCTTATATGTTATTGACAACATATCACCATTGTAATCAATACGATCCAACTTATATTTAACATTTGACTTCAATACACTTCTACCTGTTAATTCGCCATGGGGTCTATTAGTTGATAGCGAGCCAAAACCAATGGGCGGCAGAATCATATCTCCCAAAAATTTACCTAACCCAGAATTCTTGCGTAGAGACTTATTATCTTCTACAGAAAAATGATCTGAAAGTTTCTTAGAAACATGATTTTGAATTCTATATACAATCTGAGGATTATCACCGCCTATGCTACTATCGTTCCATGAAGAATGATCAGCATGCTCTCCCTTCCTTATATACTCCTCTAATGACATTTCGGAATTCGCCAACTTATTTTTAGAATTCAGCACAAATACAGCCAGGATGAATTCTTCTGAAGAACACGAAGGTACATTTTTATTCCAAAAGTCCTGGTCATAAGACACAATCATTCCCGGTTTTCTACAATACGCAATTACTGCATCATTCTTTGTTGGATCTTTAATAGGGATATTAAAGTTTATATTAGGGTGATAGTCATTGATTGGAGGACACATACCAGCATCCTTCTTATTAATTTTTACATACGAAACCCATCCTGCCAAAGGCTCCTTCAAAACTGAATTTATTCTAATGTTCTCAGTTTTTACATCATACCCAGAAAGACAATCATCATTTACTAGAATATTAGAAGCTCTATTATAAAGGGCTTGCTCTATTTTAAATATAGGCAGAAATGATTCATAATTAACTACAGAATCATTTATTTTTACCTTTAAACTCTTAACATTCTTGTTGAGAGAATTGTCTAGTCGTGGGAAATACCAACGCTGAACAGCTATACGAAGATATTCTTCTAAACTATACCTCCAATTAGGATTAAAACCGTCACCTTGTCCATCCCATTCTTTAGCATTGTTCTTTAATAGCATATCCTTATTGATATAAGGAACAATAATTGTCGTTCCTATACCATCAGGACCCTGAAATTCGGGGATGCCAAAAATAGTCAAGAACTCTCTAATATAGTCTTCATCAGTGATAGGTAATGATTTATTTTCACGAAGTTTCTTACCCCACCAAGCAATACCATATTTTGGAAGACCTTTATAACGAGGTATTAGCGCATTAGAGGATTTTTCATCCTCCACTAGACTTGCCACTAATCTGGATTCACATTTTTGGGTCTGAGGATTTAATACTCTACTATAATAGATCACCAAACCAATTCCTATGCGGAAATAAACAGTTTTTCCGATTCCCCAAGAGCCTCCGGCCCCCTCATTATATTGTGGTTTACAAATGTCATATACCAAATTAATCAGATTTCCGGCATTATCATCTGTAACATCCTCAATATTCATTTCACCCGTAAGGCCTTGCGTTCCTGTATCAGTTATCGACAAAAATTGATATTTTTTGTTATTAGGAAATCTATCATTCATCTCTTTTGTAATACCTTCAAGACTATTATTAAGCTTTGTATTATCAAAAGATCCGACTCGGAAATGAACAGACACAGGGCGTGCCGTGTCAGACTTTAAAGCTGCTGCATCAAGGCTGTTCTGTATCGACTCCCTCACAAGGAGATCCAAAACTGGCGCATGGTCATTCATTAACAACTTATGCAAAGCACTACCTTTTTGAACCATATTACTAGGTTGTAATATTTCAATCTTCAGCTGTTCCATTTATATCTTCAATATAGTTAAATGTATTATTTGAGATTGGAATTGCAACCTCCTGGGCCAAACCTTTCCCATCATTATCTCCAGGAACGTTTATACAAATACCAATGATGTCTTCTTTTGCATTTAAATCGTCCCTCGTTTTAGATTTACTCTTCGAGTCTTTATCAATCACATAGATAATTAATTGAGGGATTTCGCCCAATCCAGCTTCATTCCTTATAGATAATGCATATTTAGACTGAAAGTTTTTCACTTTTTCAATAAGCTCCTTTGAAGCCCCGGTCAAATCCACATCAGAAATAATATCATGAGGATCTCGCAAAGTACCAATATTAATCACTCCATCATCTTTACGTTTCTTCTGGGCACGCGAAATTTTGTTCACGAAAAGAGAATCTGTTACATACCACATATCATTGGAAGATGATGATTGTTTGCCAGCAAGAACAACATTCCATTTCTTCATTCTGCCTGATTCCACAACAGCATCGAACCACCTCATCATATGATCTATATCATTGAATGCCCCCTGTCGCTCTGAGTATTTGAACGCTGTTAAGTAGTTTCTTACATCAGAATAATCGACGTTCCTCCACACATGTGAAGATTTTGCATGCTTATTGCACTCATTATGCGGTTCTGGATCTTGTAGTTTAATCAGGAAATCCCTTGTAGCTTCCTGATTATGGATTAGTATATCCTTATTATTATCAAATACATAGGTCTGTGATGTTGAACCGCTATAATCTGTAGGGAATGCCTCCTGCATTTTATTAGCTGCCGTTATTCTTATAAAACTCACTTGTGGAGAATTCTTCACCCTGGGTCCATACTTATCAGGGGTAATACCAAGATGCTCCATTCTTGAAATTTCCAACCTTAGTTTGTAATCTAACGAAGAAAGGAAACCAAACTGCCTTACTGTTCGATCTGTCATCCATACACGAGGAAGAAGTTCATATCCTTTTCTATAACCAAACCATCTTCCCATCTGCATTAATGTATCTGACTGTTTAACTGAGCGCAAGAAGTAAGTACTTACTAAACCTTCAATTGTTAGCCCTCTAGATAGAGTTGCACCACCAACAACAATAAATGCAGGAGCAAAATCAAGTTTCTCTTGAGGATACACTAGCCTAAGGAACATACCGTCTCTCGTACCATTATTCTGACAATTATCGATACACAAATGAATTCCCATATGATACTCTGGTTTACTATTCTCTCCTAAAGGTATCGAAGATAATCCTGAATGTAGCAATTTTATAATCAAAGGTTTAATTTCACCAAACCCAGGATAGTCTTTAATATCGTCATTTCCGTAATTAGGATACTGGTCGGAAAAGTCCGACAACGTAAATCGGGCAGTTTCCTTTTCCCAAACATCTTTACAACGATCAATGAACGCATTCTTCCTACAGTTATTGTTTATCCAACTTCTAACAGATTCTGCGATATGTGAATGATGATCAGTTTTTTGACTCGTATGAATTAATAAACTAACTGGACTCTTTCTGCCCCACAGCCTATTACATGCAACACAGCATATAAACCAACAAATAGAGTCTTCTAGCGAACTGGGAATAATATTTGAAATTCCTGAATGGATATCTTCAATTTCGGCTAAATCGTCTTGTGAGATGTCACGAATAATATCCAGCCCATCATATTCATCCGTTTCATCACAACCAAATATTTGTTGCGGGCCAAAATACTCATTTGAAACTTGGAGTGTTGTTATGAAATTTCTAGGGTACAGCGACTCTCTACTAGACTCATTCAATACATTCGCATACGGAGTTGCAGTATAACCAATATAGTTCATTGCTTTGTACTTGGTATCAATGCTTTCATTATTTTCATTTTTCCCATTTACCAAAGCACACAACAACTTGTTAATAGCCTTTCTTGTTTGCTGATCTATTTTTGCAGTATTAATACCTGCTTGATCCGCCTCATCGTCAATCAGAAGAATTTTCATTTTCTCCTGGCTATTTTTATCTTCTTGCAGCCATTTGATAAGATTCTTCAATCTTGTGCTATTTTTCAAGCAGACATTCATATATCTCTGGTTGGTCACAAAAGATAAATCTTGTGCCCTATGACCTGTTCGCATATTAGCACCTAGTTTATCCAAAGATATCCATTGAATCTTACATGCATCATCATGCAGATCGCCGAATAATCTATTCTGAGTCTGCTCGCGAAGATTATCTATAGTACCAGAAAGCACAATAAACATATTCCATCCCCAATCAGCAGCCATAGCCATAAGAGCTGCCATGTTGGCTGTTTTTCCAGACTGCACATTACCAATAACCAAACCTTTCCTAGGTGAGATTTCCGTTGTATCAAGGCTTAGTCTCTTTAATATCCTATAAGTTGTCTGTTCTATCTCATCAATACTTGAATTTTTAAAGTTTTTTTCCTTCAACTTTCTCCTATATGTCTGCCAAGACGAATGTTCGCCTTGGGGGACAACCGTAACAACATTCTCTTCATGCTCATCATGAATTGTTGCAGATCGTTTATCAGCCAAAAACTGCTCTGTTCTTTCTTCAGATTCACGCTGTTGAGCAACAATTTGTAACCAATCGTCTTCAGTCAAGTGAGGCCATCCTACATATTTTTCCATTGAAGCCAACATATTTCGCAAGTTACCTAAACCTGACTCAATATCATCCCAACTTGTGTTAGTTTTCCTTTGGTTTCTAATCCAATCCCTTACTGGATCAAATATCAACGATTCAAAAGCCATAGTCCTAATATTACTTTAAGTGTTTATCTTCAATGATAACATGACGATCTTTCCCAGAAAAAGCCATCTTAATTTGCTCATAATTCTCAGAATCATGATAGATGACAGAAAGAGAATAAATACCGTCTTCTCTCTTCTTAATGGCCAGAATATCTCCTTCTTCCACATTATCATCTTTAAATATATTCTTAAATTGACCTCCAAAACGAGCATCCCTTGATTTGTTAATCAAAACAGGAAATTTATTTCCATTTTCATGCCCCTCACGAACAAAAGTCAAGTTCTCCCTTTCTCCATCAAAGAACTTTGAAATAATAGTCTCTGTTACACTTACTTCATGTGTAATATCATGACTGAACATTTTTCTCAAATAAACTTTCATAAATTTATAGCTTTATTTTATTATGTTTCACTTAGATTTCCAAAATTCTATTAATGCCTGTTCTCTAGCTTCCACATCAGCAACTAACTCAGGATCAAAATGAATGGGACACCTCTTTTTCTCTGTTATTGGATCTGGCTCTGCAGTGGTATATCTTTTTCCCCCAGTCATTCTATCAAGGACATTTAAATAATCCCTTCCTAAAATATCCCATTCTTTTTCATCAAGCAGCTCTTCCTCCGCAGCTATCTGAATAGACCATTGCTCGGCAAAAGCTCTTGCTATATTAGGAAATGTTTTACTTCTCCATTTCTGCCTTTCCTCTTTAGACTTTGTTTTCGTCAAACCGTCAGAATACCACAGTGGTTGAGACTTTCCACTTCCAAAAAAAATTCTTGCGCCATGATTTTCCGTAGGCTTTGAAGGATGAAGAGGCCTTAAATTCTTTAACCACAAACAAGTATATTTCGAATATGGATCGCCAAACATATACGGCTGAATAGACTGGTCAGGTTTTCTCCATCGAGAACTCATAATACCAACAGGATTCTCTAATGCGATACGTTTTACGTTTGCCTTGGCTAGGAACATAAAAAAGTTTGCACCATCTTCCCGGTCTTTCCGCCTATTAGGGAAGCTAGGGTGTGCCCTTCTCTCTGACAAAGGTTTATCCTTATCTTTAGGGTCATATAACCATCTCGCACCACTAACAGCCAAAAAAGTACAAGGAGGATGTCCTATCATAATGTCCCAATCACCTTCAATAACAGCTTGATTGCCATTCTGAAGCGTTAAGTCTGTTTTATTTAAGACAGTAGTCACATCATGATCAAAATGCCACTCCGGATGAGGTTCTGTTTTATCTTCTTCTTTTCCAAAAAATGTTCCGCTGCATTTAAATAAATCGCAACTATAAGCATTATGACCTAATGCGCGAAATGCTCGGCAACAAGCCTGGCTTTCCTCACATGCTACAAGTATATTTAGTTCACGTTTCATTCTTTTAATTTTAACACGTTGTACATTGCTTCGGCAATTCCCTTTGCTAGTAGCACAGGAACTGCATTACCTATCATTTTGTAACAATAAGCATTAGAAGCCACAAATCTATAATCGATTGGAAAGGACTGCAATAAAGCTGCCTCACGTATAGTAATCGTTCTTAATTGCTCAATATCAGGATGAATAAACATATATCCATCTTTATTAAGGTGAGCAACAATCGTAGGTGAAGGCTTATCCCATTCAATATTACGATACTTAATATGATTAGAAGAATGCCCAGTAATCCTTGTATAAAATTCTTTCTTTTTGTCTTGAGAGAACGTATTCATATTGTTACCCAACCATTCTTTGAATAGTTTTTGGTCACGCTCACCATGATAGCGCGGAATATGAAGATCAACAACATCCCCCTCTCGCTGTTCATGTGACACATTACACCTACCTAGACGAATTACTTTATCCTTTGGATACAATTTAGGCATATTGCCAATTGCATCTTTCACAGTTTTGTGTGGTAACCCACTCTTTTGTGCAGTTAAGCTTTCATAGAATTCCTCCACATCAAATCCCGAGTCATGCTTAGTACCAATAATGATTACACGATTACGTTTCTGAGGTACATCAAAATCCTCAGCACAATAAACAGACTCCCTTAACTTGTCTGGAGTACGTATATCATATCCTATGGCCTTAAATGCATCGAAAATACGATTACGCACTGGGATATCACCAGGGCAAGCACTAAGCAAACCTGGCACATTTTCGAATACAAACGCCTTGGGTTTGAACGCATCTACGATTTTCACAAAGCTCTCAAACAGATAATTTCTATAATCAAACTTCATTCCTGTAGGTGACTGAGCGCGTCCTGCTATTGAGTACGCTTGGCATGGAGGTCCTCCAATAATTATATCGACCGTTTCACCAACCAATCCTTTCAGTCCATTTGCGACAATATCCGGATGGTTTTCCTTTTCATAAACCGCCTTTGTTTCGTCAGACCAATCACCATATATAAGTTCATCTGTCTTTTGAACATCAAACTTTATAACTCTTCTTTTTGCGTCCTCAACGCTATGTCCCCATTTGTCGACAAGTCTCTGACGAAGAGTATTTATCATTGGGCTTTCCCATTCAACATGGGCGAGCCCTTCAAATTTCCCTGTCTGCAAGAAACCTTCGGAAAGGCCTCCACATCCAGCAAACAAATCAATAAATGTATATTTTTTCTGTGACATCTTCTGGTTCATGACCTATGAGAAACGAAAATGCCCTCCTTTTCGCTTGGAAAAGAAGGGCGTGAAAAGATAGATTGGTGACACTGGGGCCTACGACAGCCGCATCAGGCAATAACTATTCAGTCCACGCCCATTATGGAGAGCGCGAACATCCATTGCCTTGTCTGACTGATGCTTATTTCGGAGGTCGTAGTTCCAGTGTCTCAGCCTAATCAAGGATGTTCTATGACTCGAAAGTCTATATTA
>JAEEGL012379212.1_pt1 | contig 11449 bp, 5 predicted proteins | sample 9134231 | NCBI WGS metagenome assembly JAEEGL01 (sample SAMN16246548, study PRJNA631951) | gut metagenome | biome: gut microbiome; feature: rumen; material: fiber-attached | host: Bos | place: Iran: Karaj | collected 2018-10
AACAAGAGCCATTCTGCCTTTGATAATACAGGCTTCCAATGGCATTCCAGCCTTTACGCAACGTCGCCTCCTGCGTCCCCATCAGCCCATCTACAGCCAGATATTGTTTTTCATCAGAATAGACCCATACTGTTTGATTTGGACGAAAATCCTCTGCCCCTAACACGATAGGAGAAGCATTTCCCCCATTACTATTACGACTTGTCAAGCAATTATCCCCAGACAGCAACTGCTCCCCATAGATTGGTGAAGAGAGAAAATTCCACCCTTCCGACAATGTCCATACAAATTTCCGTTTCTCCGACAACAGCAATTGCTTACGGAAAAGCCGCTCCTCCTTCGACGATGAAATCACCGTAAAGGAAACGATATGATCATCATTCGCAACGTTGTCTGTTGAACGGACGTTTATTTCAAATGACTCGTCAACCGCATCCTCAAGTGAATACAGTAGCAAAGACATGGAGCCATCCGTTTCCGTCCTCCGTCCGATAACACAACGAATATCCTCTTTGGGTAGATTCGCCTCCAACCCGCATTCACAAGCCATATTCAATGCTCGTGCTTTATCGCCTTGAACATCGCCGCTATTCACTGCAACCGTAAACGGCACCGATTCATACGGCATCAGACGGCTGAATTCCCACGACACAGTCACCATTTTGTCTGCTGTCTGGGCTTCCTTTCTCGTGTCTGTTGAATATTTGGTCGCTATCAGACAAGCCTCCAGCCATGCACGGAAACAGTCAGCATGCCTTGTCCAGACAGATTCGCAACTCTCCAGATATTTGGGTTCCTTCATCTCGACGAGTTCGACCGTCAGAGGATAGGTTCCCATATATCGATACTGCCAATCTGGTGCCTCTCCGTTTACCGGATACCATTCGCACGAATTGATACTGCGCATATTTCCGTCATATGCGTCACAATATGCGTCAGCCAGCGTTCTGAAAAGCGCGTCATCAGGTGTCTGAGTATAGACTTGCTCCATGGCGGCATTGTTACCATACGGATAACAAACCAAAAATGAACCACTATGCAAATGAAGGGCTGCCGTAAAAGGATGCTCCATGCAAAAACGCATGAATGCAGTCGTCTCAGGGACTTCCGTTGCAGGGAACGTAGTCACGCGAGACTTCTTCTCCATGACCGGAAGGAGTTTACTCGACATCATACTGTCACCAGCCGCGCACGTTCCAAGCGTTTGCAACGCCCCGTCCGGAAACGAACGGTTCAAATCGTGGGAGTTCGCGTTATCACGCGTCGGCAATTTGGCCGATGCTCCATCCGGATTCATGGACGGTACGATCCACAAGGCACATTGCTCAAGCAGCGGACGGTAGATGGAATCTTCCTCTGCCCCCTCCAAATCGGCAACGATGGTCTCTGCAAGCTTCATGGCAACCCACGTACCGATGCGTTCATCTCCATGAATGCCGGCTGCGACCAAATATTCGGGACAGTCTTCGCTTTCTGCACAACAACTGATCCGCAAAGCCATGATATCACGGCCTTCCACACTTCGTCCCACATACCGTTCCAAACAAATATCCGGATGAAGGGCACACAGCATCTCCAATCTGCTGTTCAGATCATCAACATCCCAATATGTCATGAGCGTCGATCCTCGTGTTCCTGACGGCTCCACATCGCTACCAGGTTCCCTTATTAACGCATCATCAAGCACTTCCTGCCGTTCAACCATAGGCTCCAATACGTCCGTCCGTGTCGTCAAGATACGTTTGTTCCCCACATTTTGGCGCCAGGCAGCGACCGCATCCACAAGCTCTTTCGACGTCACAGTCTCCTTGTCCAAGGCATTCAAATAACGAACCGCCTCGGCATTTGAGATGGCTCCGTCCATATTCGAATCCATTGCGACAAGCCCGTCAATCGTCTTCTCCAAACATCCCCAGTTGGCATCGGAAACGAAAATGGTCACCTTGCCGTCATATGCCTGTAGGATGGCACTCCCGGCGGCATCGCTACGCATAGACTGGTATTTTACTCCGCCATGCGACTCAATGCAGACTGCCGCTCCCACGACTGGTTCCCCCGTATCCTCCCAACGGACATTTACGGCATACTCTTCCCGACTCTTACGCGTTACAGAGAAAGCCGCCTTCCGTCCATGGCTGAAACGCCCCATTGCCGTACAATCCCCAAGCAGATGCATCTCCTTGGCGAAAAACTCGCTATTGCCTTGCCCGTCACTATATGAGGTGGTATTGAGATAGTCAATCCCCGCCATGACGGATGCGCATGTATAAGCCCCTAGACATCCTAAATGCTCCTCCGTCTGGCAATTGAGAATGTCCGTCGTCATTTGCCTCATCGCATAAATCGGTGGATTCCAATAGGTTTCCGCCGTTGCTCCAAAGAAGCCCACAGCACCGCCGTTCGCATTCCGCAAAAACGCCTCACCAAGACAACGCGTGCTGTATGCAAAGTTTGCTGTACTGCAACAGAAACTCGCCACAAATGGGAGATGGGTTCCGTTCTGCAACATCTCCGCATCTTGATGCTGGAATTTACCTGTTGTCCAGCGATAACTTAAACCATGCCCTAGATAATAGACCAGTGAACAGCCCATGTTCAGCGCATTGCCGATGGATGCCGCGCTCACATCCATCTCCGTCTGATATTGCTTTCGTCCCTCATCGATAATCCCCCCTTTTAGAAAACGCATACGCTCCTCTTCAATGAAGGCTGAATCCGACACATCGCTTGAAATTCCATACGAGCCTTTTTCACTCGATGCGATGAAAACACCACTGCCACGCCACTCCCCCTGCACCGCTGACCGCTCATACGCCATGATTTTCGAACAAACCGCTGACAGCTCATCATCGGTACCGACGGAAAGCCGAGACAAAAACAAATCGGCGTATTCATCATTCCCGTCAACCCACGAATACGGTGTATCCGTTGTTGGAGAAAACGTCCCCGGATTATTGGGTTTCCAACTGATTTCATATGGCGGAATATCACCGCGGTCGCCGCACAAAACAACATGGCTGACCAACGATTCCGCATAGGCTTCTCGGATATATTCCGAAATGTCCTTGGCTTCCTCACCAGTCATCGACGGATATCCCGCCACGATGACGTCGTATCCTAACTTCTTCTTCCAAACAACAAAATCCACCAAGCATTCCCGCCTAGAATCAGGCACGATAAAGAGAACCGTCCCAATGGCGTTTCCCGTACTTTCGCCACGCAGTAAATTGCTGTTTAAAAAACGACGACTCAATAATTGGCGGAAATTCCATTCATCATCCCGCATGGCGTATTCACCAGCCTGCGCATCATCTTCCGTGATTTCCGCTTCAAAACTGCGCGTCACCAACATGACGCCATCATGGAAATCATAACGCATCGGATTGATGGACACCGACAGCCCTTCCGCCCCCCGGATGACATAGTGCTCACCCATTGCCACCGCCTCGGACGGATACACGCCGTCGCCGTCATAGACCGATGCATCTTCTTCAACGGGAGGGATTTCAGCTGTTCTCGGCAATTCGCCAACGGACGGTTTCGGCGGTGCACAAACCACTTTGTCCTCATGGACATTGGTGATCCGCAAATTCGCCTTGCGACCTTTCGCCGCAACGAAATCCCGTCGGATGACCGGCAACGCAGGCTTTCCTTTCGACGCCGATTCCCACGCTCCCTCCAATTGCACACGGCTATATATCTTTCCGTTCTCCGTCTCTTCTTGAACGGTGAACTCCCCTAACTCAAATCGGAAGCGCATCCGTCCCGGAACGGCGGAAAGCAACGTCACGCGAAAGGCTTCTGGCGAACTGGGTTGCGTGATTTGTTCATTTTGGGAAGCGTTTTCATGAACAGACGCGGCTGCTGATGATGCCGCCTGTTTGGGCAACGTAGCAATTTGTCGTTGGTGGAATTCCATCTTTTTGGAAACGTCCGCCATGGGCTTTGCCTGCCGTGGCGCAAACAAACTCCTGCCAGCCAAAACAAACAGCAGCAAAACCACTACAAGAATACCACACCAACGCTTCATAAATTTGTATTGCCTTTTTTCCATAAATTTATTTGTTTTTACAAACTCCCCCCTACAGCTTTTTTCTAGTTTGCTAGGTTTCTAGCATTCTAGAGGTCTAGTTTTCTAGCATTCTAGCATTCTGGGCTTCTAGGCTTCTAGCATTCTAGGCTTCTAGCATTCTAGGCTTCTAGCATTCTAGGCTTCTAGCATTCTAGGCTTCTAGTTTACTAGGCTTCCAACATTCTAGGGGCCTAGCCTCCTAGCCTTCTAGCCTTCTAGTATTCTAACCTTCTAGCCTTCTAGCCTCCTAGCCTCCTAGTATTCTAGCCTTCTAACATTCTAGGCTTTTAGCCTTCTAACCTTCTAGCCTTCTAGTATTCTAGCCTTCTAGCCTTCTAGCCTTCTAGCATTCTAGTATTCTGGGCTTCTAGGCTTCTAGGCGTCTAGGCTTCCAGTTTACTAGGCTTCCAGCATTCTAGGGGCCTAGCCTTCTAGCCTCCTAGCCATCTAGCGGCCTAGCCTCCTAGCCCTCTAGCGGCCTAACAGTTTCTTCAATGCTTCATTTTCAATCTTCAAAGCTTCCAGTTCCTTCCGCAAACACTCAATCTCTTGTTGTTGAGTTTCACGTCCTTTCAGTCTGGCAGCGGTCATTCGTTCTCGGATGCCACCTTCAGCAATAAATTTCTTCTCCAGCTTTTCCAAATAGGTCATCAGCATCCTATCCACCATGTGACACAATGAAATCGCACAATTGGCGAATTCCTCAGCAGAAAACCTTTCAAACAAAGGAGCGTATTCCTCTACACGATTGTGACTACGGCAAAAACGCAACATTTTATCATATCGCTCATGCTGGACATCCCAAATCCCCAACGAATGCGTTTTCAGATAATCACGGTAATCCTCTCTCAACTCCTTGATACTGCCTCGTGCCACATTCAGCATCTTTATTTCCATCTCCATGGATGTCACGCCATCGGCACAGCCCTCCACGATATTCTGCTTGCCAGAACGAGCCGCCTGCACCATTTGGTCCACTGTGCGATCGCCATGCGGAGGCAAAAAACGTTTACAAAAGACAATGGTCATTTGGTAAAGGACATCTGCCTTCTGGTAGAAGTGCATATCTTCCCACTTCAATTGATTCTGAAAGATTTTGCTCATATTTCTCCCATTGAGCCCTTTCTGCACTCCTAATCTGATTATTCAGTTTCTCTCTTGCTAATATACATTCTCCTATTCTTTATTCAATAACCAATAAACTAATATTATTCAATAACCAATAAACTAATATTCTAGCATTCTAAGCTTCTAACATTCTAGCCTTCTAGCAGATTAGAATCTTATTCAAAAGGCGGAACCATTCAAAAATGGTTCCGCCTTTCTAACGTTTACAGATTAAATGCAATAAACATTCCTATGGCAATTACGGAATCCAATGCTTACCGTAATTACTCTCGCTGAACAAAGCCTGAAATGCTTCCACATGGCCATCCATGAAAATAAGATTATAGCTTCCATTATGAGGGAGACGATTCCCATTGATGAAATTACTCACCTTCGTCGCACGTTCTTCTGCCGTATCACGCGGATTAGGCTCAAGATAAATGCCGGTAGCTTCCGTTGCACGAACAGCTTGCGAAGGTTTCTTATAATCGGACAAGCGTAGAATAAAAGCGGCCTGCAACGCATTATAATCTTCGTACCCCCCCTTGGAGGCATTCAGCTTCATCTTGCTGACAGTATCCACGTTGCAACCATACGAAACCTTGAAGCTATCACGCAAATCGGAATCAAGCCATTTGTACTTGTCGTCTCCACGGGCACTTACTGTGACTTCAGCCTTCACAGGGCACTCCAAACTTCTCACATCACCAAGATATTTGTATATTGCATCAAAATAGTAATATTGGGTATCATCATCATCCGAACGCTTGAAATACGCGCCGCAAACTTTTTGGTCATTATCCGTTATAAATGTCATATTAGCCACGCCGATCTGCTTCAGGTTGTTCGCGCAGCTCGCGGCCTGAGCCACATCGACGGCCTTGCTGATCGCCGGCATCAGCATGGCTGCCAAAATCGCGATGATCGCGATCACAACCAGTAACTCTACCAATGTGAAATGTTTTTTCATTGCTTTGCTCCGTATGGTTAAGTTGATTTGAATTGATCCTTTATGCCGTCCGGCTTACTTGCTGATGTTGTGCCCCGTCGAACTCGACCACGTCGTCGGGAACGAATACACATTGTCTTCGTTCATCGAATTTGAAGTTGTGCTACTTGATTTCCTGTCATGGCCTTTGCTCCATGCAATGACACTGAAGCGATAGGTATTGCTTGATGCATTGACACCATCAATTTTATCAGTCACGATTTTCCCATCATAATCACCATCAAAAACAACGTTATAATCATTTCCCCATGGATCCGTGAACTGTCCAGGCTCATTTCCTTGGATATCCAAGAATTTAGTGTGTCTTTTATTCTTCTTTATATCTTTGTCTCGATTGGAACCATCATTTTTCCAAGGATCATTATCTGTGTTCTTTAATTCTTCGACAGCATCCTGCAATATGGCTATCATTCTCCGGTATGCATCGTCAGTAAGAACAATATTATTTCCAGATTCGCTGCTCGGAATCGGCAGCACACCATACGTGGATTCGTACTGTTTGATGGCGTTGACCAGTGTCGTGATCTCCGCCTGCGCCTTCGCCTTCTGCGCCTTCGCAGGGGCGTACATGATTCCCGCCATCAACATGCCCGCCAAAATGGCGATGATGCCGATCACGACCAACAACTCAACCAGCGTGAAGTTTCTTCTTCTGTTACGCATCTTCTTGTTCCTTAATTTATATGGTTATGACTTCTTGTCCTATTTAACGCTGCTTCCATGAACAAATGTCGTCGCTCTCGTTGTCTCCTGCATGCCCGACTTCATCAGCGCCATCACCAGTCCCTTTCATTTTGCCATGATTCTTGTCCGGCCCCATCGACCACAAATCGTATTTCGCCGTGTTCTTCTTGCCTGGATATTGATACCAGAACTGCTGACCGTATGCATCGACCAGCGGGCCAAGCGTGCCTTCCATGTACGCACGATTCTTCTTGTTCTTGGTACCGCTTTTTTCATTCATAAACAATTGCCAACCATCCGCAGACAAATCAATTTTCACTGCTTTGTCTTTGTCGATGATCGGATAGAAGCCATAATCCTGCTTGAACGACTCCAACGCGTTGATAAACTCCTCCATCGTCGCGAGCGTCTTCGCTTCCTGCGCACGCTTGGACGCATAGTTCAACCCGCCGAAAGAAATCGCCGCCAAAACCAAAATGATGCCGATCGACACCAGCAACTCAAGCAATGTAAATGAATGTCTTTTCATGCTTTTAACCATTATTTTTTATTTATTACTGTTCGTCTGCTGTTTCACATTCGGCTGCGTTTTCGCGCCTCCTTGCGGCATGCCTTGCATAGCTTTCTTATACTTTGCGACTTTTGCCATGATGACATCCGCTTCCTTCTGCGTCAACCATTCACGATTCGGGACTTTCAGCCCTTCCTTTTTCATCATGATCATCTGTCGCTGCAAAAGCGTTATGCCTTCCTCAATATCACCCGACTTACGTTCCTTGAACGCTTTTTCAATTTTTTCACAGTATTTTGCGAGATTTCCGTAAGCATTGAACTGCACTTGCATACGCTTGGCCATCTGGTCTTTCTTTTCATTTATCAGCTTCTCATATGACTGCTGTGCCTTGCTGGCTGCGTTTTGCGCCAAAGGACGCAATTGCTTCGCGAATTCCGCCATTGGTGAATAAATCGGTTCAAAGCATTTCTTCGGACTGTATTTGCCCGCCTTCTGCAATTCATATTGCTGATGATAAAGCTCCAAATGCTTTTTCTGTGCCGGTGACAACATGCTTAAATCTGAAAATTCCACGACCGCATACCTCTGGAATTCAGCCTTTGTCTTGGTGTTTTTTGCCTTTTCACCCTCACTATTCTGATTATCTTGTGCACAGACAGCAAAAGACGCAAAGAATAATATTAATATTGATTGTAAAATCCTTTTCATATTATCTATACTCTTTGTATAATTTAGGGCTTAGGCTTATTTGCTACTGTTCAGATACTCTTTTTTGACAACCGTCATCTTGCCAGTCCATGCATCGCGCACGACATGCGCCATGATGACATTCGTTCCGAGAATCTCGCAAAGATGCTTATCTGCAGGATCAGTGCCATTCTTATAGACCTTGTACCATGTCGGATTCGTCATGTTCGTATTGATCAATTCTTTCTTTTGGGCATCACTCATGCTTGCCGCCTCCATAGCATCTGCCAAATCCTTGCGTTCCTGCAAGGCTTGGGAGATGACGATGACGGTATAAGCCTCGTTCCGCGTCGTCAGCAGATTGGCGGTACGTCCAATGAAGGATTCCATCTGGCGGTCATTGTCATATGCATCGTCATCGTCTAAATTAGCGATCAAATTGGCAATTTGGCCACGGTTATAATGAGGCTCTATGAGCTTATTATCCTCATCCAAGAACTCCCATTCCGGTTCCGGCAAATCTGTGCCCTTCTTCGAAGGATCATCATAGGTATCGTCTTTACCAAATAGTTCTTTGTCATAAAGCATGATATAAGATGCCTCACTGCGGCTGTTCACATTGAACTTACCACGGCTGTAACGTGCAGGACCGATTTTCACCTGATCCAACATATGCGCATCACCCTCTGCGTATTTGCCAGAAAAACTACTAGCCGCATTATAATCCTCAGAGAAAAAGCTTAGGTTGATCGTGCGGAACGGCTCTCCGCGATGAATGGCACCCAGTTCCCACAGGTTTTCGAATGGCGCGTTGCGGATAAAAGCGGTCGAAAGCTCATAAATCTCCGCGTCGTCTTTTTCTTTATCCATGACACCGTCAGTACCATAGTATTCACCTGGCGTACCAGGCTTGAAATTCTTATTCTCCTTGCCAAGCGTATGAAAATCGCTGTCGCTGAAATCCTCTTTGTCTTCATCAGGCTCACTCACAAAAACAGCTCCCGTTGCCGTCCCATCTTTTTTCCAAGCCCAGCCGGCAGACCGATGATTGCAACGCGGATCATTCGCCTCCAGCGTCGCATAGAGATAGGCATCTCTTGAACCACCATTCTCCTCTGCTGTATAACCGTAATCGAAAGTGAATTTATCCGTATCATTCTCAAGATCCGACGCCTTCCACAAAGCAATGTCATACACTCTGTCGGCTTCATCTGATGCCGTAGGATCGGCGGAGTCCTTCCAGGCAACAATCGATACTTCTGTAATCTTGATTGTGTAATCGACACTGGGTGCTTTATCTTGAGGTTCACCGGCTGGCAGAGTCGGATCAGTATTAGGCACAGTATCAGCATTCTCCTTGTATTCGAAAATCACGTCATTATCGACAGGTTCCAGTTTAATGACAACATAGCCGTCATCCCATGTTCCATCACTATTCTTCTGGAACACCAAGTCTATGTTCCCTTCGTCAGGATTATTTCCAGGATGGGCATTTGCCGCTCCGGCAGGACCTGTGATACCATGAGTCGAATTTGAGCAATTTTTAATCTCATACGTTCCTTTGATACGCACCACGATTTTATCCTTGTCCCCTTTGATGTCTGTCCAGCCACCATTGCCATCAGGCACCTTGCCATCATCTTCATGGTCTTTATCACAATACATATTCGCCAGTTCGAGCTGCGGAAGCATTTTCATGGTATATCGATAGGTATGATCCTCCAAGTTATGGAAACGGCTAACCGTGAACCGCAACGCCAATTCATTGAAATACGCGACCTGCTCATTTCCGCAATAGACAATTTTGAAATCCGACGTAATCTTGTTTGTCGATGTCAAATCACTGCGTACATCAGCAGGCTCGGTAAGATAATTTGCATAGTCATCGCCATCGCAATAGTCCACCATGTTCGCGGCGACTTGCAACGCCACGGAATTGCCTTCCTTGTCTTTCATACCGGCTAATGCAGGAATGCAGTCGGACACTTCATAATGGTCGTTTTTCTTTGAGAACTTGGGCAAACCATCCTTGTCCTGTTTGTCGCCATCCGCATTCTTCACAAATGCCAGAGTCTGGATCAATTCGTTCTTGTTAGCCGCAGTTGCAATATCTTCCCATCCGTTGGCGGAAGCAGTCGTGGCGGGTCGGATTTCACTACCTACCGTTTCATAGTAAGCGGCTGTATCCGAATCACGCCATTCAAAACCTGTTACATCAAAGCGTGTGACTTCAAAGCCGTCATCATCACCTTCATACCACCAAGCTTCCGGTTCTTCAGCACTGAAGAATGTAAACCGCATGTGGTCGTCTTTGAAAAGGCTGTCATTGTAAATATCATCCAACTTGGCATTTGCGGAGCAGAGCCCTTTCCAGAGATGATCATAGGACATCCAACGAACCTTTGACGAAACACTGCCGATTTCCGCAGCCTTCAAAAGATTGTCGTAGTAGGCGGAAACACCCGTATCGAGTTCCTGCATATGAAGTCCCCAACGGAACGTATCGCCATTCTCACCAGACAGATTTTCTATCGGTTTGTATTCACCTGTAATATTATAGTAATAATCGTTGCTTCCCCAGTCCGTGTAAAGGTCTGCGCAACGCTCGGGCTTCTCATGATCGACAAACGGAATGTTACCAGTCCCGGATGCGGGAATCTTCAGCGTCAGCATCTGGTTCACATCGAACTTATGGCCTTCTTCCAAAACCAAGAACCCAACACGACCGACGATTTCATCATCGCTCGTGATCGTATGGAAACCGATTTTCTTCAGATAGTCCTGAACATTGCTTCTCGTCCCCTGCTCTTCACCATCAGGTAAATTGGAATCATTGCCATCTTCCACAAACTGCAGTGTCTGAAGTCTCAACTGCGGGACTTCGTTCATCAGCGTGTAATAGAAGGAATGCTTGTCTTTGTTGGTATCGAAGTGGTTCTTTTCGACATCATCCGTATCCACTTCGTCATCCGTACTGTTGTCGGCCTTGTCGTCTTTGGGAACATAGCTCCAAATATGCTGATGGGCCCAATTGCCATCGCCATCTTTGAAGCCCAAATTGTACTTTTTGAATTCAAAGCGCTTTACGAAATCGTCAGCTTCGGTTGGCAACTTGTGTCCGGCTGGATAAAGAACCGGTACGTCATTGCCGTCTGCATCCTCTTCCCAAAAACCTTCCTGCATGACGCCTAGAGCGTAGTCCAGACCGGATTCGCCATGCAGATTCGCCTTTACCTGGTCCGCGTTCACTTTCGCGACCTGACGGCTCGTCCGCGAAGAAAATGCAAAGCTCATGCCCATGATCAGCACGAGAGACAGAATGCCAAGCGTCAGCACCAACGCCGACCCGCGTTCATCCTTGTTGTCTTTTCTTCTT
>JAEEGL014519580.1_pt1 | contig 11449 bp, 8 predicted proteins | sample 9134231 | NCBI WGS metagenome assembly JAEEGL01 (sample SAMN16246548, study PRJNA631951) | gut metagenome | biome: gut microbiome; feature: rumen; material: fiber-attached | host: Bos | place: Iran: Karaj | collected 2018-10
GGAGTCATATTCTCAAAGTTCCATCTTCCCATTGCTACTTCAGGTTTATATCCGTTAACTGTATCAAGTCTTAAAAGAGCTGCAAATTTATCAGTTTCTTTTTTGGCTCTGCATCTTCCTTTAAGGATATCTCCTGTTTTCAGATTAAATTTTCTGATAAGGCTCGGTGCAACATAAACGTCGTTCTCACCGGGAAGGTAATTCTCACATCTGATGAAGCCGTATCCATCCTGCATTACCTCAAGGATTCCATGAGCATCATCGCCATCAGCTAATTCATCCTGCTGTTCCTCAACAGCTTTTTCAGCAGGCTTTTCGGCCGGCCTGTCTTCTTTTACCGGTCTTGGTGTCCTATCTGTATCATTAGTTCTCTCTTTTGGTCCGAAATCAGATGTATTTTCCGGTCTCTTTCTTTTATCAGCATCAGCAGGACCATGATTGTTAGTCATTACTACAATATTCTTCTTCCTTCTGGCGCTGCTGGTAGCAGGCTTATTGTCGTCATCATCGCTTGCAGATGCATTTTCTGCTGCGGGCTTAGGTGCATTAGCTTTTTCTTCTTCCTTAGCTTTGCGTGCTGCTTCTTCCTTTTCTTTGGCCTCCTGCTCATCAAGCTGACACATGAGCTCGATGATATCTGCCTTCTTAAGTCCTGCAACTGACTTAATTCCGCGAGACTTGGCAATCTCTCTGAGGTCATTAAGTTTTAGGGTTTCATACTTTTCTCTCAAATTCACTCCATTTCTGTGTCTTATAAAGACACTTTCCATAACGAAAAAGAATTTATGTCATTCTAAAGCATTTTATTATTGGCATATTGGTTATAATTCATGGGATTTATAAACGATTGCAACAATACTGCGTCTGTTTAAGAACATAAAAATTTATCTAAATGTAAAATACACCATTCCATATGAAAAATCAACTATCAAAAAAGCCAAAAAAGAGAGATTTCGATTTCTCGAAATCTCTCCAATACATCCGCAAAAATGTCGTATTAGTTAAAGTTTCCATACAGGATCTTTGCAAGCTCTGAGTCCTTATCAAGGATGATAGTCTTATCGCCTGTCATTGAGTTTTTAAGGGTATCAAGACCTCGGATATAGCTGTAAAAAGCGGCTTTATCTTCGGTATCATAGGCTTTGGAAAGAGTTTCCATATAAGCAGCCTCGCCTTCGGCTTCGAGAACTGCTGCGCTCTTCTCTGCCTGTGCTTTGATGATAGCAACCTGCTTGTCAGTCTCATTGTGGATCTTCTGAGCTTCCGCATTACCCTGAGCTGTATAAGAAGCAGCAATATTGTTACGCTCTGAGATCATACGCTCATATACTGCGTTCTTGTTGTCATCAGGAAGGTCCAGAGCCTTGATCTGAGCCTGAACAATGGTAATTCCATAGCCCTGCATATCTGAATTAGCCTCATCTGTTATAAGGTTTGTAAGATACTCACCTCTTGCCTCGATAACCTCATCCTGTGTCATGGATGATATAGCATTCTTAGTAGCGTTGTACACAGAAGCCTCAATTCTCTCATCTGCTCTTGCGCTAAGTGCGTTAAGAGTCTGAACGTATTTAAGAGGATCTGTTACTTTCCAAAGTACATAAGTGTCTGTGATCATAGACTTTTTGTCCTTGGTGATAACGTCAGAAGCAGGAATATCAAATAATACAATCTTTCCACTTATTGACTGTGTATCCTCAATAAAAGGAGTCTTAAAGTGCAGGCCCGGTTCAGAGGCGATGGATACTATTTTTCCAAAACGTCTGACTGTAACATATTCATTCTGGTGAACAATATAAGTAGCTGAAGCAATAAGATAAAAAGCTATTAACAACAGAACAACTATAACAACCGGTGCTGCTGATCTTTTCTTTGTGTTTTCCATTATTTTTCGCACCTCCCGTTAATTACTGAAACTATCAAGTGGAAGCATCTGCTGAGTATTGCCATCTGTAATGATGACCTTAAGATCAGGGAGAACATCTTCCATTGTCTCATAGAATAATCTTTCCTTGGTAATGTATGGCTGAAGTTTATACTGCTCATACATCTCATTAAAACGAGCAACCTGACCTTCAGCTTCTGCAATTCTTGCCTGCTTTGCAGCTTCGGCATCCTGAACGATCTTGTCTGCATCTGCCTCAGCCTTAGGAAGCTCTTCGCTCTGATATTTCTTAGCGGTATTTATTGCAGTATCTTTTCCCTGCTTAGCAGTTTCTACAGATTTGAATGCCTGAACGATTTCCTGTGTCGGTGGCTCTGCGTCCTGAACAGAAAGGTTCACAACCATCATACCGATATTCTTCTCAGCCAGTTCTTTCTGAAGATTTTCTTTTACCTCAGACTGAATCTGTCCCTTTGCTGTAGTAATAACATCATCAACGGTGTAATTAACAACAGTATTTCTGATGCTGGCAAGAGCCATGTTCTTCATGATCAGCTCCGGAGATTCTGAATTGTAATAAGCTGCTACCGGATCACTTACCTTGTATTCAAGATAAAAATCAATGTCAACAAAATTAAAATCAGATGTTATCATTACACCTTCGTCATCAACAGTGATATTCTGACCATTCTGAATTGTATATCCGATTCCGATACCATGAGTAGTCATATCAATTGTATGAACATCCTGAATAAAAGGTACTTTAAAATATAGACCTGCGGTATCTACTCTGAGGACTTTACCAAACATGGTAAGTATGGCCTGTTCCTGTTCCTTTACTGAATAGAAGCTCTCTCCCACGCATAAAAGAGCTATCACTATAACAGCTATAATAATAAATATTTTAGGGTTCTTTTTTACAGGAAACTCTTTGTAACCATGAGCTTGCTGCATTCTGGGTCCCTTATTAAACATCATCTGCCCACTCCTCCTTTTTCAAAAAGCATTTGTATGTTATGTAGATAGTATATCAATACTTGGTTTCCGAATAAATCACTTAATCAGTAAAAAAGCATGCCAATATGCTGAATTTACGCAGCATAATGACATGCTTTTTGTTTTAATTCACTAGTTCTGCAAAATAATTAATCAGCGCATAATTACTGGAAGTTTGTAACCAAAGCAACTATTCGAAGAAGGAACAGAACAAATACGATCCACATTACTGGGCTGATCTCTTTTGCCTTGCCTTCGATAGCCTTGATGATAACCCATCCAAGGATTGCGAACATGATTCCTGTTGCGATTGAGTATGCAAGAGGCATCATAACCAGTGCAAGGTAAGCACCGATTGAATCAGCGATGTCGCCGTCATCGAACTTAACCTTTGTGATTGAGAATACCATGAGCATACCAACATAGATAAGAGCCGGTGATGTTGCAAATGAAGGAATGGCAAGGAATACAGGGCTAAGTACAAGAGAAACCAGGAACATGAGACCTGTTGTAGCAGCTGTAAGTCCTGTTCTACCGCCTGCAGCTACACCTGCACTTGACTCAACGAAGCTTGTTACAGTTGATGTACCAAGAAGAGCGCCTGCTGTAGTACCAACGGCATCTGATAAGAATACCTTATCTACTCTTGGAAGATTGCCATCCTTATCAAGAAGGCCTGCCTTATCAGCAACACCTACTACAGTTCCTACTGTATCGAAAAGATCTACATAAAGGAAGCTGAATGTGATAGCAACAAACTGAACGATGTGTGAAGCAGCCCAACCAAAGTTAAGCTTGAAAGCAGTCTGAGAAATAGCACCAAGCTGAAGTCCTCTTGAAAAATCAGGAAGAAGGCTTGTGCCCTCAGCAGGAACATAAATACCTGCAAGCTGAAGTATGATACCGATAACCCATGTAATAAGGATACCGATAAGAACTCCACCGGTAACTTTGTAATATACAAGGGTAGCAATGATAATAAGACCTACAAGAGCAAGTACCATATCGAGGTCAGTGAAGCTTCCAAGGCCAACTACTGTTGCATCGTTAGCAACGATGATTCTTGCATTCTGCATACCGATAAATGCAACGAAAAGTCCGATACCTGCTGAAATACCAAATTTAAGGTTCTGTGGGATTCCGTTGATGATCTGCTCACGGAATTTAAAGAATGAAAGTAAAATAAAGATGATACCTTCTACGAATACTGCTGTAAGAGCAATCCTGAATGGATCCTCCTCTCCGGCAAGCTCCCCAAGACATACCGTGTAAGCAAAGTAAGCGTTAAGGCCAAGTCCTGCTGAAAGACCGATTGGGTAATTAGCAAGAAAAGCCATAATGAAGGTTGCAATCGCAGAAGCAATTGCAGTTGCCACAAAGACTGCGTTTGCGTTCATGCCGGAAGCACTAAGAATATTAGGGTTTACAGCAAGAATGTAAGCCATGGTCAGGAATGTGGTGAGACCAGCGATAACCTCCTGTTTGACAGTAGTGTTATGCTCTTTGAGTTTGAAATACTTCTCCAACATAACTTTTTTCCTCTCCTTTGATGTGTTTGGATTTTATTTTACATACCGGAGATCATCTGTTCATGATTCTGCCGATAGCGTAAACAATTGAATATATATTGTCATAAAACTCAAACGCCACATGGGCCATCACGGATATATAGATATTCCTGGTAACAACATATGCTATGGTTACAGGAATAGCCATAATGATCCACTCTGCTATCCCCAATAGTCCGTGTGCTCTGGACACGGCACAAAGCAGAAGGCTCATTAATGTAAGCGCAAACACTCTTTTTTTACTGCCAAAGGAAATAATGGCCTTTCTAAAGAAAAGCTCCTCAGCCACTGGTTTCATCACGATCATCATAAGTGCATACATGACGGTCGGAATAATATCATTTTTCGTGATGATGCTGATAGTGCCATCCTTAATCATACTGAAGTACGGCTGCAGTATTTTGTTTTTAATGTCATTTGCAAGTAAAAGTCCCACAAAAGTAATCACTACAGGAATCCAGAATCTCTTTACCCTGGACAGATTTCTTGCAAATTTTCTGAATGAAAACTGCTTGTGAATATAGTAGTAATAAATAAGCAAGCCCGTATAAAAAACGAAGAAAAGATGAAAGGCCTGCTTGGGCATGAGTATTGTAGAAATAACAAAAAGCAGTTCCCACGCAATAGGTATATATAAACGTTTCAAAACTGACTCCTTCATTAGCATGATAACACACCTCATTTATTATATAAGTAGCGAAAGGCAAGGTCAATAGCGCATTTCTAATCCATAAAATTGCTACTTTGGCCGTGACATGCTAAAATGTTTTGACGTAATAAAACAGGAGTAAAAAAATGATTCTAAACGTTCATAATATATGTAAAAGTTTTGATGGAAAAGACATCTTAAGCGGAGGTTCTTTCCATATTGAGAACAATGAAAAAGCAGCGATTGTCGGCATAAACGGCGCCGGAAAGACAACTCTTTTGAAGATCATCATCGGAGAACTTTCTGCAGATGACGGCGAGGTCACTTTTTCCAAAGACGTAAGCTGGGGATATCTTGCTCAGAACCAGAATATCACGTCCGATAACACAATCTATGACGAGCTGGCCGAGGTAAAAAAAGATGTTATAGCGCTTGAGCAGAATATTCGCGATGCCGAGGAGCAGATGAAACATGTATCCGGAACTGAGCTTGAGCAGCTGATGGACAGATATACCAGAATGAACGAGGAATTCCAGCGGGCCTCCGGTTATGCATGGAAAAGCGAAGTAACCGGAATTGCCAAGGGCCTTGGATTTTTGGATGAAGAGCTGGATAAAAAGATCAGCACCTTATCCGGAGGACAGAAAACCCGTGTGGCTCTGGGAAAACTTCTTTTGCAGAAACCTGATCTTATTATCCTGGATGAGCCTACAAACCACTTGGATATGAGTTCCATCAGATGGCTTGAGAACTATCTTCTTAATTATAAGGGTGCGGTACTTATCGTTTCCCATGACAGATATTTCCTGGATAAGATTGCAGGTAAAATCATAGAAGTCGAAAATACTAAGGTTTCTTCTTTTATTGGCAATTACTCTGAATACGCGGTAAAAAAAGAGCAGCTTCGCGTAAGCCAGTGGAATGCTTACATTAAGCAGCAGGCAGAGATCAAGCATCAGGAAGAAGTTATTGCAAAGCTCAAATCCTTCAATAGAGAGAAGTCCATAAAAAGAGCTGAGAGCCGCGAAAAGATGCTGGAAAAGATTGAAGTTCTGGACAAGCCTGTAACCATCGATGACCGCATGAAGATAAGTCTCAAACCTTCCTGCGAAAGCGGAAATGATGTTCTTGAAGCAGAGGGACTCTCCAAATCTTTCGGCAACGAACATCTTTTCTCAGGAATCAATTTCTCTATAAAAAAGGGCGAGCACGTAGCGATTATCGGCGATAACGGTACAGGAAAAACAACTCTTCTTAAGATAATAAACGGGATCGAGACTCTGGATGAGGGTACAATAGACTTTGGCGTAAAGGTTCATATCGGCTACTATGATCAGGAACACCATGTACTTCATGATGAAAAGACATTGTTTGATGAAATTTCCGATGACTATCCTACCCTTAACAATACAGAAATAAGGAACACTCTGGCAGCATTTCTTTTCACCGGAGATGACGTATTTAAGAGAATCGGCGACCTGTCTGGTGGAGAAAAAGGCAGAGTCAGCCTCGCAAAGCTTATGCTTTCTGACGCCAACTTTCTTATCCTGGATGAGCCTACAAACCACCTGGATATTACGTCAAAAGAGATTTTGGAGACAGCTATTTCAGGATATGAAGGAACAGTGCTCTATGTGAGCCATGACCGTTACTTTATTAATCGTACTGCCACAAGAATTCTTGACCTCACCCACGGCCAGATGGTGAACTACATCGGCAACTACGATTATTATATCGAGCATGTTGATGAGCAGATGCAGAGGCTTTTTGGAAGCACAGGAAATCTTGGGGCTGCCTCTTTAGGAGATGGAAGCTATAAATACAGCACTCCTGCCGGAGAACAGGCTGACGCTGCTATCTCTGATACATCGGATGCGACCGCTTCACCAACAGCTACTTCCGGTGCAGATGACTGGAAAGCCCAGAAAGAAGCTCAGGCCAAGAAGCGTAAGCTGGAAACAGCACTGAAAAAATGCGAGGATGAAATTGCGAAACTTGAAGAACGTGATTCAGAGATTACTGAAGCTCTTTCAGACCCTTCTGTAGGAACAGACCTTGCAAAGCTAAGAAAGCTTACTGACGAACAGACTGAAATCCAGGCTAAACTGGCGGTTCTGTATGATGAGTGGGAAGATATTTCATCCCAGATGGAATAAAAATAAGGACAAATGTTTTAGTGAACGAATCACCTTAACCATTTGTCCTTTTATTATGTTCTGATAAGTAGATTAAAGGCTGCTCTCCAATTCTTTTGCAATAGCATCAAGGAACTCTTCCGATCCCAGCTTTACAGGATTTGGAAGTGTAGTTATAAGAGCAAGATCGCCTGTCATACGTCCGGATTCGATGACTGAAAGTGTTGCCTTTTCGAGCTTATCTGCGAAAGTCTCAAGCTCGGCAATTCCGTCGAGCTCTCCTCTCTTGCGAAGTGCTCCGGTCCACGCAAAGATTGTGGCAACAGGGTTTGTTGATGTAGGCTCACCCTTAAGGTACTTGTAGTAATGACGCTGAACAGTTCCGTGAGCTGCCTCATACTCATAAACTCCTGTCGGTGAAACGAGAACAGAAGTCATCATAGCCAGAGAACCGAAGGCCGATGAAACCATATCACTCATAACATCGCCGTCATAGTTCTTGCAAGCCCAGATAAATCCGCCCTTAGATTTCATAACACGTGCTACGGCATCATCGATAAGTGTGTAAAAATATGTGATTCCTGCAGCTTCAAAATCAGCTTTGAATTCACTCTCAAATACTTCATCAAAGATTTCTCTGAATCTTCTGTCATAAGTTTTTGAAATGGTATCTTTTGTTCCGAGCCAAAGCTCTTTTTTCTCAGCAAGGGCATATTTAAAGCAGGCTCTTGCAAAGCTTCTGATTGACGAATCCTTATTGTGAACGCCCTGAATGATTCCGGGTTCCTCGAAATCATAGATTGTCTCTCTGATCTCAGTTCCGTCTTCGCCGGTAAATAAAAGCTCAGCCTTTCCCTTTCCGGGAACTCTGATCTCAACATTCTTGTAAACATCACCATAAGCATGTCTTGCAAGAGTTATCGGGCTCTCCCAGGTGCGGACATTTGGCTCAATTCCCTTTACCATGATCGGAGTGCGGAAAACAGTTCCATCGAGTATTGCTCTGATAGTACCATTGGGACTCTTCCACATTTTCTTAAGTCCATACTCTTCTACACGCTCATTATTAGGAGTAATGGTAGCACATTTAACGGCAACCCCATACTTCAATGTGGCATTGGCACTGTCTACAGTAACCTGGTCATCAGTTTCATCTCTGTGCTTGAGACCAAGGTCATAGTATTCGCTCTTAAGATCTACAAACGGAAGGATAAGCTTATCCTTGATCAACTGCCACAGTACCCTTGTCATCTCATCCCCATCCATTTCAACAATGGGGGTTGTCATCCTGATTTTCTCCATATACTCCTCCTAAACAGTTTTTATTCGTACATATCAAGCAGGCCCTTCTCGACCATGTTCTCATATGCATTTATCATATGCTGATTTGCGAGCTCTTCGGCCTTGTCAGGATTGTTTTCCCTGATGGCTTCCATAATGAACTTGTGCTCAACATTAGACACAGCACCACGGCTGCTGGAGAGGGTCTTTTGTCTTACTCTCCATACATACTGATGATAATCCTTCAAAAGATGCTCAAGCATCTTGGAATTGCATGATTCATACATAATGGTGTGGAATCTGTTGTCCAGCTCCGCCATCTGTTCCATATGGCCTCTTGCAGCATGGAATTCAGCAAGATATATTACCTCTTCCATCTCCTCAAGCTGTTCCTTTGTTATGAACTCGCAGGCCCATCTTGCGCACAAGCCTTCAAGCTTGGATCTTATCATATAGATATCCTTGATATCTTTTACCTTAATACCTGTAACGTAAGCTCCCTTATTTGGGATAATCTGAATAAGCCCTTCCAGCTCAAGCTGTCTGAAGGCTTCTCTTACAGGCGTACGGCTGACTCCAAGCTCTGTGCCGATGGCAACTTCCTTAAGTTCCTCGTGATCCTTGTATTTACCGTTAAGAATATCTTCTCTTATTCTGTGAAAAACACGTCCTCTGAGCGAATATTTGTCAGTTACTTCTTCTTTTAAATCACTATTTCCCATAATTTCCTCATTTTAGGCCTTATCTAAAGGCACTGTTACTATTTCTCCTTCTTTAACGACAATGCCTAATTCCTTGCTGACATTTTCGATTTCCCGAACAAGTTCGTTGTCTGTCATTACTGTTACGCGGCCCCCGGCATATTCTTTATCAACCCACTCTTTGATCTTGGTTACAAGAGGAGATGTCTTGGACAATGCATGATCCTCATGGAGCTTGTAGTGTACATTGATCCAGTGAGCAATTCCCGCAAGACCTGATGTATTTGAAACGGCGCTGACAGGAGGTCTCTTTAAGAATTTCTCCGTATCAAAAATATTGTAGATCTCTTCGTTTTTAAGAAGACCGTCAGCGTGAATTCCGGCTCTTGTAACATTAAAATTCTTGCCTACAAATGGTGTGTTGGCAGGAACTGTAAATCCAATCTCTTTCTCGTAATACTCAGCAAGGTCAGTGATAACCGTTGTATTCATACCGTTAAGTGTCCCCTTGATCTGAGCATATTCAAATACCATAGCCTCAAGCGGTGTATTACCGGTTCTTTCTCCAATACCAAATAGAGAAGTATTGACGGAAGAACATCCATAAATCCAGGCGGTAGTTGAGTTTGTAACCGCTTTGTAAAAATCGTTATGGCCGTGCCATTCAATAAGTTCACTGGGAACACCGGCGTTGGTATTGATGGCATATATGATACCCTGAACACTTCTGGGGATAACAGCACCTGAAAAGTTTACTCCATATCCCATGGTATCGCAAGCACGAACTTTAATCGGGATTTGATATTCATCCTTAAGCTTCATAAGTTCTAAGCAGAAAGGAACTACGAAACCGAAAATATCTGCTCTTGTGATATCCTCTAAGTGACATCTGGGGCTGATACCATTTTCAAGACAGGATCTTACAATACTGAGATAGTGCTCCAAAGCCTGCCTTCTTGTCATCTTCAGCTTAAGGAAGATATGATAATCGGAACAGCTTACAAGGATTCCGGTCTCTTTCATGCCGATTGCTTTAACAAGCTTGAAATCCTCCTCTGAGGCCCTGATCCAGCTGGTTACCTCAGGGAACTTGTAGCCTCTCTCCAAACATTTATATACTGCGTCTCTGTCACTCTTACTATATAGAAAGAATTCACTCTGGCGGATCATTCCATTTGGGCCACCGAGTTCATGAAGCATATCATAGATATGCACAATCTGATCGGTTGTATAAGGCGCTCTGGACTGCTGACCATCTCTGAAGGTGGTATCAGTTATCCATATTTCTTTTGGCATATTATGGGGAACGATTCTGTCATTAAAAGGAATCTTGGGAACTTCCTCATAAGGAAACATATTTCTGAAGACATTTGGTTTCTCCACGTCATCAAGAATATACATATGCTCTTCTATAGAAAGAAGATTGTTTTTGTTATTCATGGTGACGGGACGGTTCTGGAATGTGTTAGTATCCTGCATGGTGAAAACCTCTTAACAAAATATCATATAAATTGCCTTTTGTATGATTGTATACAATCATACCATTTGTGTCAAGCGCCTGTAATATCAAAAAAAGAAAAGGCAGGGCTAAAACCCTGCCTTCTAATGGCTATTAAAACTTAGCTTTTCTGTTAAAATACTTCTTTATGTCTTCAATTGGCCCCGGCTTTGCATAGTGATAACCCTGAATATAGTCAAAGCCATGTTCTACACTGTATTGATTCTGGGATTCATCCTCAACACCCTCGACCAATGTAATAAAGCCGTTCTTTTTGAAAACTTCTATCATATAAGACATGATGTCATTCATACGATCATCATCCAGAGACTTGTAAAGAAGCGTTCTGTCAAACTTTATGGTCTTAAACGGACAGTTCATTACACGTTCAAGGGATGAATAGCCGGTTCCGAAATCATCCAGATAGAAATGAACTCCTGCTCTGGAGAGAGCATTCATATTTTCGCTGGCAATCTCAAAGCTCTCAAACATTGCTGATTCTGTGAGCTCAAGTCTGATTTTTGAAACATCGAACTCATACTTATTAATTATATCGAATAATTCGGCATGTGCATTTTGCTGCGATATCTCTTTGGAGGAGATATTTATCGAAATGGCTTCAAAATCATAGAATTCTTCGATACTTTCTATTACCCTGCAGACCTTGTTTAGAACTATGCAGGTTATCGCATGAACCGTACCGTTGGCCTCTGCTATTGGAATGAATACATCAGGA
>JAEEGL014586796.1_pt1 | contig 11449 bp, 12 predicted proteins | sample 9134231 | NCBI WGS metagenome assembly JAEEGL01 (sample SAMN16246548, study PRJNA631951) | gut metagenome | biome: gut microbiome; feature: rumen; material: fiber-attached | host: Bos | place: Iran: Karaj | collected 2018-10
CGCTCGGCGGGCTCTACCTGGCCAACATAGGCGGCGATAATTTTGGCGTCATCGTCTAGGGCAACGCGACGAACAACGGTTTTGTGTCGCGCTTCATGAAAATCTCCCCACGCCCAAGATTGCAAAAAATTCGCATCTTCGTGGCTAGTAATAAAAGCATCCCACTTTTTCTGGTCAGTAGCATCTACGATAGTCATTATGAATTTTTCCGACTTTTTAGCACATCAATAATAATAGCACCAATACCAAAGGCGATGAAAAGCGCGCCAATCACCGTTAGGACGATGCCGAGAATACTGTGGCCTCTTTCCATACTGGCTATGTAATCGTCGGCAGTATGTGCGCCTTCCATGATTGAATATATTTCTTTTTTACTGTCAGTGTAATATGGAGCAAAACCGCCCTCTGCTTGTCTTGCGACAACGGTAGCATCTTTGTCTTTGATGTACTCATAAGATATGCGGAAGTCTCCAATCTTAGGCGCCTCAAGATTATCTGAATTAGTGATATACTCTCCAATTATGTTGTAATGCCCAGGATACGCCGATACAATTTCGTCTGGTCCCATGACCGTATCGTAATGGAGGTCATTGACTAGCTTATCCGAAAGCGTATATGCGCCAAGGTTTATTTTTTCTTCGAAATATTCTTCGCTCTTATATTGCTTCGTATCTGGATTTTTATGCGCTTCGTCAAAGTTTTTTGAATCTATAATGTCTTCCGACCAAATCTGGTAGTAAGTACAACCGTTCGCGCAGTCCTGTGCCCACTGATACATCTCAACAAAACGCTTCATCTTTACGGTAGCCTTTGAGACGCCAAAATATTCATCTTTGAGCTCAGTAGAGGCGGCAATTTTGCCAGAGACAATTACAAGTTTACCCTCATTAGAATCGTCAACTACGTCTGGGTCTGCCTCAACGACAGCTTCATTCACTTCTCCGATAAATACCGTCGATTCACTACGCTGAGTGAGGCCATAGGCGAGCACAATAATACCGATGAGAACAACGACGATATTTAATATTGATACTTTACTTTTCATTTTCCTCCTATAAGTGACGGTGTTTTTTACGAATCATTTCTAGAGCGTGCACGAAACGATAGTGCATTGGGCGAATAACGAGGTCGTGGGCTGGCAGATAAGTGATCTTGTCGCCACCAAAGCCAGTCTTAAAAGTAGTAACGCCTGCGTAGCGATGGTCTGGTGAGTTTGGCGGCGCAATACCGAAGAGATTATAGCGTTTGAAGCCAAGATCCTTAGCGTCACGAATAACACGCCATTGTAACGCATATGCGCCAGGCAACTTGCGCCCTTCTTCCGTAGAAGCTGCCTCATGATAGACCGCTTCAGGAGTCTGCATAATTACTAATGCCTTAGCAAGCGGACGTCCATCCATGGTCGCCGTATAAATCCTGGCAGCACCAGAAAAGGCTTCGCGTTGGGCCATGATAAACTGTCGTTTTGATGGGATAAAGCCCTGACGTTTTGCTGTTTGCTCTTGAAGATTATAAAAGTCCGAAAACGCATATTTGGAAGTATCGTAGGTCACTTGGATGCCCATCTTCTCGGCGCGACGCACCTCATAGCGAGTTTGACGGCGCATATCTTTGAGAAGCTGGTCCTCGGTGAGGGAAAGATCAATCATCACGGTATGCTCGGCATGAAGATGCATTGGCGATAAGACTAATCCAAGCTTTTCAACCATATCGCGATGACTTTGGGTGTCAGAGATGTTTGGGCGCATACGCACAAAGACACAGTCATTCTCTTCGGCGATTTTTTTAATTTCGTCCATAAATTCATCTACAAAGCGCGGTTCATGGTCCCAGTCCAGAATTGGGCCGCCTGGGATTTCAAGATAGCGACCACGCTTTGCATTTTTCAGAATAACTACCGCCGTGCCATGAAGTTCGTCTCGTTCAGAAAGACCGAGATAGAATACCTTCTCGCCGTCGAGCTCATATACTTTACCCCAACTTGAAGTCTGCAAGAAATTCGCCTCAGGGTGATTTTTTGCGACATAATTATCTAGATAAGTTGGCTCAATCGGCTCGAGTCTAATCATGTTTTCCCTTCTTAGTTAATTTGTTATATTTTTCTGCGATTACATCAGCGAGCTCCTGAGCGTCAACTAGGTAGCGCGAATGGCGCCAGCCATCTTTAAGATCAAACTCGGAGTTTTCGAGGAGCTCATGCATTTTGCGACCATGGCGTGGCGGCGTAATATCGTCATCGCTGCCCCAAATGATTTGCGTTGGCGTAGTAATGCCTGAAATATCGAGAGTTTTATCGGATGTCAGCATATTATCTAGCGTCTTCTTCATGTTGGCCGGGGCCTGCTCGTAATCATTTGCACCCAGAATCTTATGAACAACTTTGCGCGCGAGCGGGATTTTTTTGAGCGGCGCAAACGTCTTCGAAAGCACGCGCGACATGTTGCGCTTCGTCGATTCTTCATAAATGCCTGCTGAATCTAGCAAAATCAGACCGCCGAGATAGTCTGAGCCCTCCGTTACGAGCATGTTCAGTAAAATACGGCCACCATTGCTGTGTCCAAGTGCAATTGAGCCCTTTGGAATATTTTTCTTGGCCCATTTAGCGTAATCTTCAATCGTGTAGGCCTGGTCAGATTTAGTGCCAAGGCCAGGCACTCGCAAAAGTTCAGCATCGATGTCGTGCTTTTTGAGATCCGCAATAACCTCCATCCAGGGCTCTGGCCTATAAGTCCATCCATGAATGATATATAACTTCTTCATCAATTGAGCCCCCAGCTAGCACGACGGCGACGATGTGCTTCATCTTGGCGTGCCAACTTGTCAACATCGCGCGGGTCTTCAAGCATTTTTTCGACAATCCATTCTAGATACTGACTACCCTTAAAGATAACTGTTTCTTTGCCAGTGAGATTTTCTTCGAGATACTTTAAAGCCTGCTGCGGTTTATCAAATGAATGAAGGTTTTTAATCTTATCCTTAAGGAGTGGATAGGTATATTTCTTGGTGCGGCGGCCTATCATGACAATGTTCTTAACCCCGGTATCTAAGAGAAGCTTGGCAAGTTTTTCGTGTTCTTCCCCCTCGAGTTGACCCTGGTCAATAATATCGCCAATTACTAGCCACTTATTGTCAGCATGAAGGACTTTCACCATCTCCAGTATGGTGGTCATGCTAATGATATGCGCGTTGTAACTACTATCAATAATCTTGATGCCCTTTTTGCCGCGTAGATAATTACTGCGGGCTGGAGGCATTTCGAAATCATCAAGCGTATATTTGATATCTTCGCCAATATAATCCATTAGTTCGCGCAACATTAATAGCTGAACGGTAACATCGCGCGGCATTGGTTCTTTGAATTCAAATTTGTGTTTGCCGAAATCAAAAATGGCATGATCTGGATACACGTCATAGCTTTTGAGTTCACTGCGATTAACGGCAATTACTTTCGCTTTAATGTTCTCAGTAAAGCGATGCATGTCGCCGTTTTCGTCGTCAATTAAGACAAGTTTGCGCGTATTGGCTGGAATAGTCGAGAATTCATGCGCAATCGCCTCGTCGATATTATCAAATTTGCCAGATTTAACTTCATTCTCGAAGAATACGGCATGCGAACGACCAAGCGATACCCAACAACTGACTTCCGGGCGAAGCCAGCGGGCAATAAACTCCGCCTCATGTGGACGCTCGCCGTCGCATTCGACTATGTAAAACTTCTCGTGATGCTTATAGGAAAAGGCGCGGAGTGGCGTTGCGATTAAGAGATGCAACCACTTGGCTTTGCTCCCCGTAATGCCGCTCATGCCGAGGATATCAAAAGCAATGCCGAAAGCAGAGTTGGCATTATGCGAGTAGTGCGCCTTGGCGCCTAGCTGGCTCTCAACTAAGTTTAAGAGCGTAGTCTTACCCGCTGAACCTGTAATAATGATGATTCTTGGGTGCCAACGCTTAAGAGAAATGTTTGCAAATAGCTTAAAATATCCCGCCGCTACGAAGTAAAACTTCTTCTTGAATTTGGAAATTATGGTCATTAGCTATATTATATCACGACGCTTAAGCTCAAGCAGCACCGTTGGCACTGCTGGAGGCGGCGTGAAATAATCTGGCTTCATGGGCAATCTAATGCGAGGTGAGTAATGAACAAAAAGTTGCTTCCCTAACTGAGAGGTGTAGTGGCGATCGTTATTGAGGAGCTTGAGGGCGAATTGTTTTTGAAGAATCAAATATATGGCCGCGGGCGGATTTTCTGCCTCATCAAGTTTATGTAGGATGGCGGAGCTGAGATGAAATGGCGGATTAGCGAAAATCTTATACTCACCATCTGGCAGCTGATAGTCCATAAAGTCCTGTTCCACGATTTTGACATTCTCATATTTGCCGACATTTTTGCGCAGCAATTCAGCTGTTTCGTGGTCTGGTTCAATTGCGATTACCTGCTTGCAACGCCGAGCAAGCGCAGCTGTAATTACGCCCGATCCGGCACCAATATCAATTACCGTATCGCGCTTCTTGATGTTGCTATGTCCAATTAAAAAGCCGGCCAGTTTTGGCCCACGAAGAAAATGCTGACTGAGTTGATATTTACGCATCTTTTGGGAGTAGCCCTAACTGGCGAACAGCCTCATACATAGCGACGGCGCTGGCGCAGCCCACATTAATAGAGCGAGTTGAGCCAAGTTGTTCAATATAAAAAGCCTGGTCGGCGCGATCAAGTAATTCTTGCGAAATTCCATCCGATTCTGAGCCAAAAACCAAAATCGAATTCGGCAACAATTTTACGTCGGCGAGTGGCTTACTTTCTGGGCGATTATTATCTACGGCTACCACCTTCATATTTCGCGAATGCGCATCTGCTATGAACTCTTCTACGGTGGCAAAATGGTCAATATGCAAGTATTTATCAGTCACCATAGCTCCGCGGCGATTATACTTGCGCTTGCCGACGATGTGGACGCGTGAGACATTGAAGGCGTTGGCATTGCGGACGACGGTGCCAATATTAAAATCGTGCGCCAAGTTTTCGATGGCGACTTCCAGTGGTATACGCGTCTTATCAAGCTCAGCAACTATGGCCTCGTTGCTCATGCCTTTGAATTTATCAACAAGATTACGTGTATCTTCGCTAGGATCCATAATAATAGTCTAGCAGAATTATTTTTTACGAGTTTTCTCGATTTTTTTCTGCTCAGCTTCTTTTTCTTCGTAATGTTCCGACACGGAATCAATCGCAAAACGAATTAAAGCCCACACTACAATGTTGCCGATTAGGGCTGCGCCAGAAATGAGTGGCACGATGAGCATTTTGATGCCGAAGGGCTGATTAACGAGCGCACAAATACCGGCTACGACTAGTGATGCGACCGCGATAAATAGATACGCATAGCTCATTAAAGCTATCTGCTTTTTGTTCCTATAAAGATTTAAGAAATATTTGACCAATTCCATAATATAATTATATCATACTTTTGCTTATTTATCAATACTCTGTGCTAATTTTATGATAAAATAGCTACATGTATGACAGATTAATTACCGAACTTGAAAAAGGCATCGATCCGGACCGGGCCGAACGAACCGCGCATTATTTTGGCATTTATCCTGGCGGCTACGGCGAAAAAGACACTTTACTCGGAATCTGCTCGCCATACATAAGGAAGGTCGCTAAGGATTTTAAGACCTTGCCAGTTGACGATATCCTAAAGCTTCTACATTCGCGCGTACACGAGTTCCGTTTTTGCGCTCTCGCCATCCTCAAGGAACGCTATAATAAAGCGCCTCGCGAAACTGTCGAAATTTATCTTGATAACCTAGACTATATCAACAACTGGGACCTCGTTGATTGCTTCGCCTCGCATATTATTGGCCGTTGGTGCCTTGAGCAGCAAGAAGAGACGATCCTTATCAAACTCAATCAAAAAAGCAGCCTTTGGCGTAGACGAATTTCCCTTGTCGCATATCAAGCGTTTTATCGCAAAGGTGTTCTTAGCAGTGGGCTTGAGCTAATTGATAAGCGTTTGGACGATCCGGAAGATTTAATGCATAAAGCCTGTGGGTGGATGTTGCGTGAGATTTATTCTAAAGTTGATAAACACGTAGTCGAGTCTTATATTATCGATAATTATAGTCGCATGAGCCGCACTACCCTGCGGTACGCTATTGAGCATATGCCAGAAGCTGAACGCCAGCGCTATCTAAAGGGCAAATTCTAAATGAAACAAAAATATCAGCCATACGAGCCACCAAAATGTTGGGTAGGTGACGTTCATAAGATTTGCTATCCGGATGAAGAAACGGCCGAGATGAGTGCGCGTTTGACGGAGAGCGAACACGGACTCGCACCTAATTCACTAACAGTTTACAAATGCGAGTATGGTGACCACTGGCATCTCGCTCACGACAAAAAATAACCCCTGCCTTTCGGCAGGGGCCTTTTTTTATTTACTTTTCTTAGCAGCTTTTTTACCTGGCTTCTTGCCACCCTTCTTAGCGGCGGCTTTATCATCCTTAGGAAAAGCTGGAACTTTTACGATTTTGGCATGCTTGAGGTTCAACTCTACAAGCTTATCCATCGTGGCATTCACGCGCATGCGGTTGCGAACGCCTGCTACTACCTGAGGATCCTCTAGGCGCTTGGAGGCGTCGGCATCATTCTTGTAAACAGCGCGCATTTCAGCAACTTGGCGATCAACATCGTCGTCGGAGATCTTTATCTTGAGCTCATCGGCGAGATTTTGAACAATAATTGAGCTAACTACGCGGCGTTCGGCATTAGCACGGATTTCAGAAAGCCAATCAGCCTCGGTTTGATTATTGTGCTTCAAGTAATCCTCTACGGAAAGGCCGCGGCTCTTTAGATTGCGTTCCATATCCTCACGAATATGTTCAACCTGCTCGTCTACGAGGGTTTTTGGCGCTTCGGTCTTAGAGCAATCTACCAATTCATTAAGAAGGTCATCTTTATACTTTTCGTCAGCATCGCGCTTAGCATGAATGCCAAGATTCTTCTCGATGTCGGCGCGAAGATCAGCAAGATTCTCAAACTCACCGGTTTTCTTGGCTAGATCATCGTTGATTTCTGGAGTTTTAACTTCACTGACTTGCTTTAAGAGAATTTCGAACACGACTGGCTGGCCAGCTAAATCACTTACGGCATAGTCGGCTGGGAAAGTGATATCGAGATTAAACTTATCACCTACTTCGTGTCCAACGATGCCATCTTCGAAGCCTGGAATAAAGCTACCAGAGCCAAGGCGAAGATGATAATCTTTAGCCGTACCGCCATCAAATGCCTTATCGTCTTTTTTGCCGACGAAATCAATAATGACTTCATCACCAAGTTTGGCGGCACGCTTTACAACGGAAGGCTCAGCGAAGCTCTCCGCGATACGGTTAAGGACATCTTCGATATCCTGTGGTTCTACGACATGCTCTTCGTAAGGAGATTTAAGGTTGTCGTATTTTCCAAGAGTAACTTCTGGAAGAATATCAGCACTGACTGTAATTTCAGCCATCTCGCCAGGTACATATTTTTTAATGTCGACATGCGGTACGGAGACTGGCGTGACATCAGCGTCTGCAAATAGTTTCGGAATGGCACGGCGCACAGCAATATCTAGAGTGTGCGTGGCAAGATCATTAGGGTTTACGTGTTGCTCAACAACGTTAGCAGGAGCTTTGCCATTACGGAAACCTGGAATCTTAATATCGCGAGCAAGACGCTCGAGAGCCTTCAAACGGGCTGGCTCAAAATCATTACGGTCGAACTCTACTTCGAACTCAATGGATGTTTTGAGAACTTTCTTGGTACTTTTCATAGCAAAATTATACCATGAACAGATACGCTATCAAAGCGTAGACGCGTTAATCTTTAGAGATGATGCCTTGATCGTAGTCGACACGGAAGTGGCGCAAAACCACAGTCGGCTCTACTTCATGTTTGGTGCCAGGATTTAGGATGTCGTTCGGATCAAATAACTCTTTGATTTTGCCGTACAGATTAAGCACCTCGGCGCTTTCATAACGGCGCATAAACATCGCTAAGAACCGTCCTTCTGGCGCAGCGCCACAAGCATGCCCGCCGCATTCGTCAATCAACTCAAGATAACGACGCATAAATGCGATCATAGTGCGACGACCATCTGAAGTTGACGGCGTGAAACTTGGGCGAACTGTAAAGGTATTGAAATCAACGGAGCCAAACACGGCGAGACCGAGTTTCAATTCTTTCGCCAGTGCAGTCACTTTATCCAAGAAATCTACCTGCTGCTCGATTGGTACATAAACACCGTCAATAACCGGTAAATGGAAGCTCGTGCTAGAGTCGTTAAGATAAGCAATTAGATTCTCATTAAATGCAACAAAATCATCTTCAGTATCGTCATTCTTCTCAATTACGCGCATGCTCTTAGGCAAACGCTTACTAAGCTTGCGGATTTTGCGACGACGCTCACGGCGAACATCATCTTTGGCATTTGCGATAATCAAGTAACCATCATCATTAGCCTTACGAAATATCTTCGAGCTCTTGCCTGTATTTGGTGCCTCATTGAAAAGCTCCGTATCGTAAAACTCAATATCCGTGAACTTAAGATCACGCAGAATTTCACTAGCCTTTGCGAATTGCGCAGCATTCTCGCATGGAATTGCAACATAGGTTGGATCCTCAAAAATCGGTTCAACCTTCAAGATTACTTCCGTAATGATACCCAACGTACCTTCCGAACCGCAGAATAGTGGTAGTAAATCAAAATCATGCTTGCCTTTAACTCTAGTGACACCAGAGTAGCCCGCTTTATTGGTTTCGCAAGGTGCAATAGAATCAATCACTGATGCATTATCATTGATTAATTCGTAGAGTTTGTGGTAGATTTCACCCTCGCGGTCTTTTTGGCTCATTTTACGTTTGAGTGCAAAATGGCTTAGCTTCTCGGTTTGGATAAGCGTGCCATCGGAGAGTACGATTTCGGCCTGTTTTACGAATTCGATAATAGTTTTTGGTTCAGTATTATCACTCGCGCAGGCATTTTTAGCGATTAATCCACCGATGGTCTCATGGTCGTCACCTTTAATTGGAAGCTCCAAGCCAACTAATACCAATGCTTTGCGAAGCTCGCCGATTGTGACGCCGCACTGTACGCGCACTAGGCGTTGACGAACATCAATCTCTTGAATGCGAGTTAAGCGTTCCGTTGAAACAACTAGACCAGAGCCAATGCTTGAACCGGTTTTGCTAAAACCAGCGCCATGCATCGTGATTGGAAGTGGGATATTTTTGGTGGCAAGCTGATTGGAGAACTTAGTGAGACGACGTATGTCCATTACGCTCACCGGTACGGCCACTAGACGTGGATGATATTTAAGTATGGAACGGTCGGTCGTATATTTCTCTAAAATACTAGGCGCACTATACGAAACGCCATCCATGTGCTGATTCAAATAAATCGCAATTCGGTTCATAAACCACCCTTAAACATTAATACTATTTTAACATAAATTACTATAAGCAGTATTGTTTTTTGAAAATATTCACAATTCGCTTATGTTCGAATATACTGTAATTATGACAACGAAAAATAACCGTAATGGTTTTACGATAATTGAAGTTGTGTTGGTACTCGCTATTGCGGGTTTAATTTTTTTAATGGTGTTCATAGCGCTACCAGCTCTTCAACGCTCGCAGCGCGATACGCAACGTCGTAATGATGTCGCAATCATAGCTGCAGCCATTAGGCAATATATGAAGAATAATGGCGGCAACCCGCCTCCGTCTTCTGGTTCCGAGAGCGTTAAAGATGATTATGCCAACGATGATGATCTCAAAGATATTGAATGGGAAAGCGGCAACGATAGCACTGCGCTCCGCCGATATCTAGTAGATTTGGATGCCGGTGGCGTCACGACAAAAGTTTCAGTTAAAGATTATTATCGTTCTAACCCAAACGTATCGGCAGTCCGCCTAACGATTGGCAAGTCCGACTTATCCGGACAGGTCAGCGTTTATGTAGGTGCGCTCTGCCCAGACGATAAGTCTGGTACTGATAATGGCAAGATATTGCATTTAACCGTCACTCATAAGAAAACAGATATCGCAATTTTCCGCTACATCGAATCTGGTTGGTGGTACTGCGAGAATATGTGATTAGAGTGCTATGCTCTTTTGAATTAGGTCTTTTTGTGCTAAAATATCAGTGTTCAATCATTGATGATTGATGTTTTATTGCGCGAGTGGTGAAATTGGTATACACGTATGCCTTAGGAGCATATGCCTTTCGGCGTGCTGGTTCAAGTCCAGTCTCGCGCACCATAGAAAATCCCCGATTCCTCGGGGGTTTTCTTCGTATCTGTACCAGTTTTTGATTTTAAGAGTCTGGCCTAAGTATCAGATTCTTGAGTTTTTCCGAGCAGAAGTATATTGCCTCAGAAAGGTAGAGGCGACGTAGTTATGAAAATGAGAAAAATTGGTGCATTATTTCTTCTTGTTTTCCATTTGGCTCACCTTATCTAGGTACCCATATAATCCCCTCAGCTTCCATGCTGCGGGTCATAATTCATCCTTATATCAGTTTTTCCCCGCATGAAGGGCATTTGCCTGTTTCGCTAGATGGGATTAAGCCGCCACATCTAGTACAGCATAAAAGTCCGTCCTCATTCACGCGCATGTTTTTTGTTTGATATGCCTTCCTTAATGCTTTTTTCTTTATTTTATTCTCATACTGTTCCCTTTTGAGCACCCGTGAGCTTGGCTTATCTTCAGGGGGGTTAATACGCACGAGGCGTTCTCTATCTGTATCCTTCTTACCATGCGCGCAATTATTATCATGTCTTTCTTCATAAACTTCATAATCCATTGCTCGCATCTCATCTTTTTCTTTTTTATATTTTTCAATGTTTTTCAATAATGCCTGCTCAACAAGATCTGGATGGTCGATAAAATCTAGTTGTCGCCACCCATGATCGAGGACGCCGATCGTTATCGTTCCGCAATTCATTTCTTCCGAATAATGCGAAATCTTAACATATTCAATATTCGAGTATTCAATTTTCTTACGAATAATATCAAACCATGACTGTCTGTAATATACATACTTATCGTCCCACGATAAATGTGTATGACATAATAATCTTCGCAATCCACGAACACATACCACAAGCGACATACAGCTTAACAATACTGCGATCCACATACTTGAAGTATGACTGGAAATCGCCGAAGAGAATGCTCCGATTGGAAATATCGCGATTATCATTTCTAGTGCACCTACGATTCGAGAAGGAGTACTCGTATGCGCCTTCCCATTGGTAGGTACTGGCGCATGCTCATTCCGAGTTATAGACGAATTATCTTCTAGGCCATCGACTTGTTGTTCGCCACAAGAAATACAGTACTTTGCGTCCACGGGTAGTTTTTGGCCGCAATCTTTGCAATATTTATATTTCTTCTTACTGGCCA
>JAEEGL016418259.1_pt1 | contig 11449 bp, 8 predicted proteins | sample 9134231 | NCBI WGS metagenome assembly JAEEGL01 (sample SAMN16246548, study PRJNA631951) | gut metagenome | biome: gut microbiome; feature: rumen; material: fiber-attached | host: Bos | place: Iran: Karaj | collected 2018-10
AGAAAAGAAATTCATAGTATCAAGGCATGCAAAGGCCCCGAAAAGAAGCATGGCGCATCCAAGCACCCCCATGACTCCCATGGCGGATCTGACCTTATTCCTCATGATATCCCTGATATTCCACTGGGTCGCAAAATCAAGCCTCATCCAAAGCCTGCTCTTTTCTATCACTGAGTGCTTCAGGTTCTTCGGCGAAGCAGGACGGAGGGTCTCTGCCGGCGCGGGAGCAAGCTCCTTTCTGCACGAGAGAAAACTCACCAGGGCGGAGACCGCGGCGGAAACCGCTATAGCCCCGTATGCCCTTAAGGAAAAAGCCGTCTTCATTTCCGGTACCAGATATGCCGTGCCCTGCATGCCGATGATAAGCTCCGCTATCGAATGATAGCCGATAAGAGCGCCCAGGACGCCTCCCGCAAGGCTTAAGAAAAAGCTGTATGACATATAATGCAGGGTGATGGTCCGCTTGGTAAAGCCGAGAGCCTTCATGGTCCCTATCTGTATCCTCTGCCTTGATGTCATGCGTGTCATGGTAGTGATGATGCCTAGTATCGCTATCAAAAGAAAAACCACCGGGAAGAGATACGTCATGGCCTGATGCTGCTCTATCTCCGCATGAAAGGTCTGATAGCTTAGCTGCGCATCCTTGTCAGTGGATACGATCCTGTCGGAATCAAGGACAGAGGATATCGCATCCCCCGCCTTCCTGCAGATATCCTTTTCGGCATCATTTAGCCCTCCGGTATTATCAACGCCTTCAAGATCGCATATGATCTGGTTGAAAGCAAGCTCATCTTTCACGGGATACTCCGAGCTGTCCATGAAGGCCTCTCCGTAATGCCCATAGTCAGGCATCATCGCGGCGGCATCCGGCAGGAAATATACATACTCAGGATTGTAAAAGGTTCCCTTTATCTCTTCTTCAAATTCGGCGCCCTCAAGCTTCATTTTGAGGATATCCCCGACAGAAAGGCCCTGCACCTCTGCAAGCTTATGATCGATCCATACTCCCGCTTCACCCGGGGCGTAAGGCTCGCCTTCGACTATAAGCATCTTCGATATTTCATTTGATCCTATGAAGTTCATCTGAAGGTCCAGCTCTTCAGAAATCTCGGCCTTGCCGTCCCTCCTGATCCTTTTTTCGGCTTTTTTGACAAAAGGCAGGGAAAGGATGCGGCGAAGGTCATCATCCTTGAATTCCTTGCCCTCTACCCAAAGATCTGCAAGGTCTGTATCCTCATAGTATTTCGCTTCATACATGGCCATTCCGCCGGCCTCGGAATCAAGCCCTGCAAATACGAAGATGCCCAGGAAAGACATTAAAAAGATAGACAGGAACTGGATCTTGTTTTTAAGCAGGTCCCTTGCCATTTTCCTAAGGAGTATCACCAGCTCACCTCTTCCGCATCCTTGGGCTCGTCATTTATCTCTGTAAGCAGCACGGTCCCGTTTTTAACACGTATGACCCGGTCTGCGATATCGGCAAAGGAGCTGTTATGAGTCACCATGACGACTGTATGCTTATTCTCCCTGCTTTCATTTTGAAGGAGCTTCAGCACTTCCTTGCCGGTATCCGTATCAAGCGCCCCGGTGGGCTCGTCACATAGAAGCAGCCTCGGATTTTTCGCAAGTGCCCTCGCTATGGAAGTCCTCTGCTGTTCGCCTCCGGACATCTGTGAGGGAAACTGGTGCATATGGTCCGCAAGCCCTACGGAAGCCAGGGCCTTAGCAGGATCTAAAACCTCCGCTCCTGCAGATTCCTTCTCCCACATGCTCCCCCGCCTTACATTGCGTCTGACATCCCTCATCAGGGCTACGTTTTCGTATGCGGTAAGCGTTGGGATCAGGTTATAGAATTGAAATACAACTCCGACATTCCATGCACGGTATGCCGTGAGTTCATCGTCCTTAAAATGTGAGATGTCATGCCCGTTAAACAGTATCTCTCCCGCAGTCGGCGAATCCATGCCTCCGAGAAGGTTTAAGAGAGTACTCTTGCCTGCGCCGGAGGGGCCTAAGATCACGACCATCTCCCCTTCTTCTATCTCTAGGTCCACGTCCCTTAACGCATAAAATTCATGCTCACCGGCGACATACCTTCTTTCTACATCCTTGAATTCAATGAACGGCATAAGTCGCTTTCTCCCCGATCTGACTGTCTGTCACGGAATCCGTTATCACGGCAGCGCCTTCATCAAGCCCATCCAGGATCTCCACATATTCTGAGGTCTTTATGCCTGCCGTCACATATTTCTTTGCGATCACCCCATCTTCTATCACATAGCAGTAATCACCCTCATCATCTGAATAAAAGCCTTCATAAGGGATCAAAAGCACTCCCATCTTCTCATCAGTGAAGATCGTAACATCCGCTTCAAGTCCCAGGATCAACCTTTCGTCGGGATCTTCTATGTGCACATCCACGGCTACTTTATTCTTGTCCGAATCCTCCGGTGTAGCGACATGGTTGATACGGGAAACCTTCCCCGGATATTTTGCGTCAGATACAGCGATCTCAGCCCTCTGGCCTTCCTTTATCTGACCGATGTCATACTTTGATATCATGACCGTGACCTTTAAGTCCTTGTCCGATACTATCTTGAATAAGGGAGTACCCTCCGTTACGACGTTTCCGCTCTTCACCCCGCATTCCGTGACAACTCCGGAGAAATCTGCTTTTACGCCCTCAGATGCTTTCTGAAGTTCCGATTGCGCTCCCTCTTCCTTGCTGCGCGCAAGATCTGTCTGCTTTTCAAGCGCATCCTTTTGGCTTTGATTCAATATGCCTGACTCATAGTTATTCTTCTCGGTCACGGCCTGCTTCCAGTTCCTTGTGATATCCTCCAGCCAGTTACTTGTATCATTGTAAGTACTGTATTCCCCTGGTGTACGCTCAGTCGCCGGAAGGGATGCCTGCTCCCTTTGCAGTGACGCTATGTCCTCGTTCAGCTCGGCTATGTCCTTGTTCAGGCTGTCATACTTATCCAGCTCGTCGTCGTCAAGCTTTGCGATCTTCGTCTTCTTCTCCGCGATCTCCTCATTCTTTGCAGCTATGCAGCTTTCCAGGTAATCATATCTTCTGTTGATGTCCCAGTCTTCCTGATACTGTCCTTCGTCCTGAGAGTCTTTATACTCCCTTTCAAGGGCATAGAGCGTGGCATAGGCCGCGTCATCAGACGCGGCCTTGTTGTACTTTGAAGAATATTCATTGCTTTTATCTATCTGGCCTTTGACGCTTTCCTCGCTCTGCTCTCGGCTTATCGATGCTTCCGAAACCGTCCTTTCAAGGTCTTCCGTATCATATGTAAGTAAAAGCTCCCCGGACTGTACAAGGTCACCGACCTTCAGGCCCACGCTTTTTACCGGTGCCGTAACTAAAGCAAAATATACCTGATCCCTCTCTCCTTCTATATCCCCGCTTTCATTTATTCTTCCGGCTATGCTGCCCTTTTTAGCCATTGCTGCCTCATGCTGTTTCCCTCCGCCTATGCCGAACGCCGTAAGCAAAGCTGCCGCTGCTGCCGCTATGACAATAAACAGTACAGTACCTGTCCGTCTTCTTCCCATATACGAACTCCTTCCGTAACATACTTAGAAAGAACAGGGTTATCCTATCACAGCTTTTCTAAATTAGCAATAGCTAATCCCGCTGCCTGTCATTATGCTCTAAAACTCCGGATTGAAATCAAAAGAAGGCAGTTTGCCGGACATTTTCTTGGATTTTCATGTCCGGCTCACGCCGAAAGATACGTTAGCTTCAGCTATTTATTGTACTCCTTTTCCATGGAACCGGCTGTTGAAGGCCGCGAACCCGATATCCGTCCCATTCTGGCCGACCGGCTGTACATCTACACATTGGACGAGCGCCGTCCATATGGCGAACATGGCTATAAAAACGCAGCCTGACCATAATTCTTTTTTTCCGTTCATTTGCATTTCAGTGTTGCTCCTTTCCGGCAGCTTTGCCTGCCATGAAATCAGCACGATACACCGAAAACAAAAAGAAGCTGAACGTCACATCATTGACACGATGCGTGTCATCCGCGCACTTTCAGCCTTATCATCCATTCTCTGTTTTTATTTCGAAAAGAAATCCCCCAGCTTTTTAAGCAGCGTCTCCCTGTCGATCGTCTTCAAAAGATAATCCACCGGGCTTAGGTCCACCACGGACAGGACGCTGTCCCTGTCGCCGTGTCCCGTAAGGAACATAACGGGGATCTGCCCCGTCTCGGGATCGTTCTTCAGCATCGAAAGCACCTGCGGGCCGTCCGCCACGGGCATCTCATAGTCGAGGAGCACAAGGTCTGCCTTGTTCTTTGCAAGATAACTTATAGCCTGGACCCCGTTCGATGCCATGCCCACATGGTAGCTGCCCTTCAGCCATTCATATACCGTGCGCATATAAGTGATATCGTCATCCACTATCAATACAGTCTTCTTGCGCTTCTCTCCTGTATTTTCGTCAAGATACGCTTCCGCTTTTTTGATAAGGGAATCTATGTCCAAAGGCCTCCTGAACCATTCGGTGACAGACTGCTCGGGGACGGTCTTTTTCAGGAATTCATATTCCCCGCTCTCCCCTATAAGCATGAGTCCTATCTCCTTATCGAGTACGATATCTTTTAAATACACGATGGCCTCAGGCATTGATTCGATATCCTCGCTCATAAAAAAGATCACAAGCTGTGTTTCATCCCCTATGCATTCTTCCATCTCTTTTATCTCGGCATGGGCAAATACTGACCTGATCCCATTCCCTTCAAGCTTCGTGATAAGGCTTTTTGCCAGAAAGCTGTCCGTCACGCTTATTATCACGACCTTTCCGTTTGCTTCTTTATTCTCCATTCTGTCCTCCGATCATTGAAAATCAGTTTTTCAGCGCATCCTCAGCCAGGCTGATGATCCCATCCCAGTCAAGCACTGTTAAGCTTTTTTCCACCTTTCCGATGATTTCATCATCAGCCGGTGCAAGACGGTATCCCCTTAGATCCTTCAGCAGATCCTCCATAAGGCCATAATCCATGGACTGCGCGATCTCCAGGATAGTACGGTAAGCCTCCTTCATAGCCCCAGCATCTATCTCCGGCAGCTCATCATCCACAGATGAAAGCCTCGACAGATATCCGTCCAGCTCCCTGTACATATCAAGCAGGCCTTCTGTATTTCCTGCGATAAAATCCGTATCTTCGTCCTTTCCTGCTTTTTCAAGCTCTTCTGCAAGCCCTGACAGTTTATCGGCGCCTATGATGCGCGCCGAGCTCTTAAGCGCATGGACCCGTATCGTATAATCCGGTATGTCTTCTTTATCATAAAGATCTCGTATCTCATCCGCCTTGGCTTTAGCCGTCTGATGGAAAACCGTAAGGACGGACATATATCCTTCCTCCGTCCCGCAGTTTTTTACGCCCTTCATGATGTCAAGCCCCGGCACATCCTTAAGCCAATCCGGCAGGGACGCCGTCACCTCCGGCCCTGTCATGATATCTTCTTCCGGGAGCTCTTCTGATCCAAGGCTTCCCCAGAGCCTGTCATATTCCTTCCATACATCAGAGCTTTTTGCCTTTTCATTCATGCGGTATTCTTTGTCTTCATCTATCATATTCAGCATGACGTCCGCGACCTGCGGATCGAACATCGTGCCCTTGCAGCGCTCTATCTCAGCGCGCACATCCTCCTGCTTTCTCGGCACGGAATAACTGCGCGTGCTCGTCATGGCGTCGTAGCAGTCAGCGACGCAGACTATCCTTGCGGTCTCTGGGATCTCCTCACCCTTAAGCCCGTCAGGGTAACCCGTCCCGTCGAAATGCTCATGATGCCATCTCGCGCCCTCCCTGAGCTTTGGCATATCAGCTATCTCTTTCAGGATCTCATATCCCTTTACTGTGTGCTCCTTTATCTCCCGGTATTCATCATCGGAAAGCCTGCTGTTTTTATGTATGATATCCTCATGTATGCCGATCTTTCCTATATCGTGCAGGAGGCCGATCTCATAGATCATGACCTGCTCTTCGGCACTCTTTCCAAGCCTCCTTGCAAGCTCCGCGCTCATAGCGGCTACCCTCCTGGAATGACCGTCAGTATAATGATCCTTGGTATCCACGGTTTTTGACAGCGCGAGCATCATTTCCCTTGTAAGCCTGCGGCTCCTTCCCGCCTGGCGCTCAACCTCTTTTTCTATCGACAGCTGATAATGATGCAGGTCTATGATCCGCTTAACCCTCTGCTTTAACACATCTGGCGCAAATGGCTTCCTTATATAATCGGACGCTCCGCTCCTGAATCCGTTCTCCTCCGTTACGCTGTCATTGTCCCCCGTGAGCATAAGCACGGGGATATCCGCGGTCTGGCCTTCATCCTTAAGGGAGCGCATCACCTCAAAGCCATTCCCGTCCGCCAGGTGTATGTCAAGCAGTATAAGGTCCGGTCCGTATTTTTTCGCCATGCTTAAAGCTTCGCTTCCGAGAAGGCATTCCTTTACTTCATAGTCCGGCTCCATTATATTCTTTATAAGCGTGCATACAGCCTCATCGTCATCTACGGCGAGGATCACGGATTTCCCTGACACTGCGCTGCCGGAGGAACCCGAGACCTCAGCACTTTTCCGTATCTTCTCATCAGGAAGCAGCACATACAGAAGCTTTTCCAGCTTATCGCCCTCCACGGGTTTTGAAATATAATCAGTAAAGCCCGCGTCAAGATATCTCTTCCTTGCGCCGGACACGGCATTGGCCGTAAGCGCTATGGCAGGCGTTTCCTGATTTTTCCCGCTTTCCCTTAAACGCGAAAGGGTCTCGATGCCGTCCATCTCGGGCATCATATGGTCGATAAAGATCACGTCATATTCATTGCCTTCTGAAAGGGTCAGCGCGTCCTTTCCCGACAGGGCCGTGTCTATGCGGATCTTCGTCTTCTTTAAGAGGCTCTGCATCACCGTGAGGTTCATCTCGGTATCGTCCACTACAAGTATCCTTGCATCAGGCGCCTGAAAAAGCTCCCGGTACGTCCGGATGTTCTGCTTTGCCTGCGTTATCCTTTGCGTAAGGCCGCCGACCCCTGTCCAGTTTATGACCTCCTGCTCTACGGAAAACGAAAGCCTTGACCCTTTCCCGTATTCGCTCTCGACTATAAGCTCGCTTCCCATAAGGTCAAGGAGCTGCTTTGTGATGCTCATGCCAAGGCCCGTGCCTTCTATGGCGTGGTTCCTCTCGTCCTCAAACCTCTTATAGGGAGAAAAGAGTATCTCCAGCTCCTCTTCCTTCATGCCTATCCCCGTATCCTCTACAGCAAAATCAAGCATGATATGTTCATCATCCTTCTTTTCAAAGGAGACCATAAGCTTTACGGATCCTTCTTCCGTATACTTTACGGCATTGGTCAGAATATTGAGGGCGCACTGCCTGATGCGCACCTCGTCACCGTTCAGCAGATGGGGGATATCCTCATCCGCTTCGATCTCAAACTTTAACCCCTTCCTTACGGCGCGCTCCCGGATCATATTACAAAGGTCATTTATAAGTGAAGATACTTCATACTGCACAGGTATGATCTCCATCTTTCCTTCTTCCACCTTTGAAAGATCCAGTATGTCGTTTATCAGGGAAAGAAGCGTCCTGCCGGCTGACATGATATCCGATGCGTAGGAGCGGATGGAATTCTCCGTGGTCTCCCGGAGTATCATCTCATCCATGCCCAGCACGGCATTTATGGGAGTCCTTATTTCATGCGACATGCTCGCCAGGAATCTGCTCTTGGCTGCATTCGCGCTGTCCGCTATATCCTTCTGCTTTTCAAGCTCCTCCATGTAGCGGAAATGCTCCGTATCGTCCGTGACCACATATATCGTTCCGATCTCCACGCCGTTGCGGTAGAGTTTATTGGTCTCAGGCGAAAAGATCCGGTCTCCTATCCTCAGCGGCCTGCCTGTTTCGGCTGCCTCTTTCAGCGTGCTTACTACTCCCGGTGGATTTACGATAAGATCCGGGAAAAGCGACATTGCGGGATCGTTCTTGAAGGTCACATCCCCTTTTTCATTTACGGCGATTATGCCCTCGGAAAGTTCATCTATAACATATTCCCTGGTCAGGGTTTCCACATCCAGAAGCTTGAATTTAAATATCGCTATAAACATCAGCGCCGACCCGAAATAAAACCCGATCATCGTCACGTCATATACCCCGGACACAGGGAGCCAATCAAATATCTGCGCCAGAGTGGAAACCCCTTCACACAGTATCGCGCAGGTCACGATAAACAGGCTTTCCCTGGCCGATCTCTCCTTTTCTTTGCACCACCTGATGATCAGTACCGCAAGGCCGGTCAATATATAGATCACCATCACAGAGTCCCATATGTGATGCCAGATGCCGTTCTCATGGATAAAGACCGGAAATCCGCAGTCTATATAAAACCGCGTTTTCTTATAATAAAGATGTGTGGTCTTTGTTGTCGCGACAATGATATATGTGATGACGTTAAACGCCGCCAGGCCGGCCCGGACCGTCTGGGGAACCCTTATCCTTACAAGCTCAAAGACAAATAAAAAGAGGGAAAAAGCGATCCACACTTTTCCAAGATAAGCTATCCGCAGCGCTGTAAAATATACGTCCTCCGTCTTTGACGTCAGCTCAAACAGATAACCGGTGCTGTTTACGAGCATGGAAGCGCACGCAAGGAAAAGGTAAGAGTGTAAAGCCCCCCTCCAGTTCCTGAATACCGCCCAGCATTCCACAGCAAGCAGCACTATTATGATGCATTGGATAAAAAGCAGTATGTAATACATCTCACCCTCTAAACGCGCCTTTGGGTTTTATGGATCCAAGTACATGACATATATCTGGCATGGGTTTTCTTCGCCCCAAAGCTCTCTTATTACTTCAAATTCCTTGAAGCCGCAGGACAGGTAAAAGCGGTTGGTTATATCATAATCTTCATACATACCCATCTGCACTGTCTTAACCTGCATGAAAGAGTAGCCTTCTTCTTTCGCTATCGCCTTTGCCGCTTCAAAAAGCTTTCTCCCAAGTCCCTGACGGTGAAAGCTTTTAAGGACTCCCATTACCGCAAGCTCGACAGTTTCCTTCCCTGTCTCCTTCAGGCAAAGGAAACCCACGGGATCATTGTTTTCTTTTGCGGCAAGAAAAATCTGGTCCGCGCTTTCCTCTATATACTTTTCCCTGCTCTCATCAACCTCAAACCAGTCGGTCAAAGCTTCAAGGATCTTCCTGGCTATCGCCTTTTTGGCATCTGCATCCTTTATCTGTTCGATCATATTTCCCCTCTTCTTTCTCTGTCATTCTTAAACCGTTTCATCAGGATAATCCCAAAATCCGCCTTTATGGAAATTCTCATTCCCCAAAGGCTTTGCGGTGAGCTTAAATACCACGCAACCGTCAGGGCACACCACGGTTTTTGTGTATCTGCTGTCGCCGCCGACGTTTTCAAGATCTCCGCCGCTGCGGACCGCTTCCATCAGTGGATAGAGCATCATCATTGTTTTTGAACAGATGCCATATCCATCCTGATTTACGGGACATCCGTATGTACAGGTGTATTTATCACCGATCTCTTCTCCGTTGCGGCAATATCTCTCAGTATGATCCCCATGAAGAAAACCTGTAACCTCAACTGTAAATTCATACTCTTCGTCGTACCACTTTTTCATTATTTACCTCCATAAAAACTTTTATCCAAAGCCCCTGTAATATCAGCATCGTCGTTTCCGGAAAAACCTCCCTTGTGAAACGCCTTTCTGCTTTCCTCTATTATCAGGCTGCCGGAATTATCCTGGAGCAGCTCGCTTGTTTTAAGGATTTTTCTTCTCATTTATAATGTTTCACTCTCTCACAGCTATTATATATTCTACGCCCTCAGGCGCAGTTATCGGATGTTCCTGCGAGTTTTTATTATAATCCGAGAAGTACAGTTCTGTCATATCTTTTGCTCCGAGATGTTCCGATACGGAAAACCCGCATTCAGCTAATAGTTTTTCCATTTCTCCATGCGAATACTGGGCTTTCATCTGCTCCCCCGCGCCGCAGGCCAGCGTTTTATTCACCTTTGTTTCCTTACTCTCATCATCAGACGGGAAATCAAGACATATCACAGAGCCTGCAGGCATAATGCCCGCCGCAAGCCTGAGCATCTTTCCCCACTCCGCTTTTTCCAGATAATAGCTGATGCCCAGAAGACTTCCGAATGACTTAAAAGACGTATCATAGCCGCTTTCGATCAGCTTTCCCGTCCAGCCTTCATCCGCAAGGTCACACGGCACATACCTGGACGCCGTCCTTAACCCTGCATTATCTATCCGTTTTCTCTTATCATCGATCATATCGGGAAGATCCAGCTCATAAACGGAAGCATCCGTATCTTCATTTCTTAGTGAAAAAGTATCATAACCTGAAGCAAAGATAAGATACTGTCTGCAGCCATTTCGGATTTCATCTTTTAGCCTTCCCTCACAGAAAGCGCTCCTTCCAAGCACGGATGGGGACAGCTGCCTGTCTACGATAAGCCTCAGTCCTTCTTCCTTACTCCCTTCAAACCCCAGGAGGAAAAAGCCTATCCCCTGCGTCATGCTTTCCGCGATCTTATCGTAATCATCTCCCAGTACCTTTTTTGCCATGTTATCCGCGAAAATATGTGTTTTGTTGTTCTCAAAGTGATATGCCCTCGCGAAGCAGCTCACCTTAGCCGTAGTATTATCCATAGCGATCAATCAAGCCCACTGTCCGATCTTCCAAAAAGCATATCTGCAGCCTTTTCCAGTTCCCTTCTCTCCTGAGAATCATCGTATCCGCTTTCCTTGTCATCAATGCCCTTTACAGGCTCGATCGAATAAAGACCGTCACGGTTACAATAAAAGAAGATCCTTTTGACCCCGCTGATCTTAAACCGTGCCTCCGCATTTCCCTCCGGATAGAACTTCACCATCTGCATGTCACCGGTAGATACAGCCGCCGCAAAAGAAATGTAGTGCTCCTTTGTCATGCTGTGATCTATCCGGACATAGTACTCATCCTCAACACGCTCAATGAAGATCATGTGCCTCTCATCCATCGGCTCTGCCTCTAAAGGCGAAAGCAAAATGCCGTGGCAATGGATCTCCGACTCACCCATACCGTGTATCACATTCCCACAGACCGGGCAGACATAAAACTTCGACCGCAGCATATTAGCGGATACGTTCTCATTATGGATCGTATTGCCCGATATCAGCTCCGTTACCGATATCCTGAACGCCTCCGCTATGGGCTCCAGCAGCGTAATGTCCGGATATCCCTTGGCGGTTTCCCATTTAGAGACCGTCTTGTCGCTCACTCCGAGCTTTTCTGCCAGCTGAAGCTGTGTCATCTTGTTCTTTTCTCGCAATTCCTTAATAATTGCACCTGTAAGATATTGGTTCATTTTCGTTCTTACCTCCATCCACAGATTGTAAATCAGTTTTTCTAAT
>JAEEGL016848691.1_pt1 | contig 11449 bp, 9 predicted proteins | sample 9134231 | NCBI WGS metagenome assembly JAEEGL01 (sample SAMN16246548, study PRJNA631951) | gut metagenome | biome: gut microbiome; feature: rumen; material: fiber-attached | host: Bos | place: Iran: Karaj | collected 2018-10
CCTGGGCGAAATCCAAGGCGTCGTTGTGGATGTCAAAGCCGATGAAGGCTCCATGTGCATTCGGGTCATACTCCGGGGGATTGAGCCCGCACACGTAGGGGAGGAAGGTGACGTTTGTCTTCTTCGGCCTCTTGCCGAGAATCTCGTCGATTTCCTTGAAGCTTCTGTTTTTGATGAAATTGTCCTTGAACCACTGAAGGCAGACACCGCCGCTTTCAATGACAAGAAGCTGGATGTATCTGTCTTTGGTGAAGGAGTAGTGGCATTCCAGTTTCCTTCTGTCTGTGATGAAGGACGGCACGTTCATGGCCATGGCCTGGACGGTTCCAGTGGAAAGGGTCACGTTCCCTTCACCCAGATTGTTGGTTCCAACAAGACCGGCATCATGGTCCAGAGCCCCAATGCAGACGGAGACGGACTTCGGAAGTCCTGCCTCTTCTGCCACTTCAGAGCTGATGTTGCCGATGATCGTGCCTGGTTCGACTATCTGCGGGAAATAGCTCTCCTTAAGACCGACGAAGTCAACCATGTCCTTCCAGAGCCGCTTGTTCCTCTTGTCAAGGAAGCCTGAGAAGCCGAAGACCGAGAACTCTGAAGCAAAGACCTTCGTCAAGGAGTAGGCGACGAAGTCCTTCACAAGAAGAACCTTTCTGATTCTGTCGAAAAGCGCCTTGTCGTTTCGCTTGAACCAAAGAAGCTTTGTGGCACTCCATGTGGTTGAGACTGTCGGAAGTCCTGTGGTCTCAAACCAGATGTCAGAGAATCTGTCCCAGATTATCGAGCATTCGGTCTCGGACCGGTTGTCCTTCCATGAGACGATGTCATAGATGGGGCGACCGGACTCGTCCAGCATCGCAAAGGTCTCTGCTTGCCATGTGAGGGAGATGCATTTCACACTGCCCGGATCTATGCCTGCAGTGGAGACGACCTCCTTGATGCTTTCAATGCAGTCTCTGATGTATATGGCGGGATCGAAGGTTACCTGATTGCCTATTTCCTTGTACTGAATCGGTTTTGAAACGGAGCCCGCAAGGAACCCGACCTCGTCGAACAGAGATGTCTTCGTGTTTGTCGAGCCCAGATCTATGGTTATGACATGCCGCACATTTCCAGGTACCATGTACGAAAATTCTAAGATGCCAATTTTGAGAAGTCAAGAAAAGTTTTTAACCTGCCAAGTTAAAAAATTAACTTAAGCTGTTAAATTTTTGCATAAATTTAAAGGAATAATTAACTTGACTTTGAAAAATCACCATAGGACAATTGAATTGCAATTGGAGGCTTCTACAATGAACTACACTGACGAATTCAAAGACAAAATCGTTCTCATCACCGGTATTGCAGGTGGAATTGGTGGAAAGATCTGTGCGGATTTCGTTAATGCCGGAGCATTCGTGATCGGAACTGACATTAATGAGGCAAAGATCAAGGAGATGAGTGAAAAGCTCAACGCAAAGGGCAAGGGAAAGCTTGTTCCGATGACGCTTGATGTTCGCAAGGAAGAAGAGGTCAAATCGGTTGTCGACACAATAGGGAAGAAGTATGGTTGCATAGACATTCTTGTCAACTGTGCCGGTGTTTCTCAGGTCAAGCCGACTTTCAATGTTGAGGTCAGCGATTGGGACTTCGTCATGGAGGTCAATGCAAAGGGCGTCTACCTCTGCTCGAAGTTTGTTGCAAAGCAGATGGTAGATAACAAGAAGCAGGGAAAGATCGTAAGCATCGCATCCCTTGCAGGAAAGCTCGGTTCGCTGTGGCAGGCCCATTACTGCGCCTCCAAGTTCGCCGTTGTCGGATTCACGCAGGGCTTTGCACTGGAGCTTGCAGAGCACAAGATCAACATCAACTGCGTATGCCCCGCATTCGTCCAGACCGATATGCAGGCCAGGGAAGTCGTGTGGGAGTGTGAGCTCAGGCACTGGACTCCGGATCAGGTCATTGCAAACTACATTAGGCAGACTCCGCTCGGAAGGCTCGAGCAGCCGGAGGATGTGTCAAACATCGTCATGTTCCTTGCATCATCAGGTGCCGATTTCATGACAGGACAGGCAATCAACATCACAGGCGGCGTTTACTTCGCATAAAAGGATTATGGAACCATTACACATTTTGGATAAGGGCGTTGCCCAGGTTGCATTCGTTGTCAGGGACCTTGACGAGACAGTTAAGAACTACTGGGAGAAGTTCGGAATAGGTCCCTGGACCTTCTATACATACGAAAAGCCTTTCGTTCCGGAGATGACCATCAACGGAAAGGATGCTGACTATTCCATGCGAGTGGCCCTTTCGTACTTCGGTCCGATGCGCATTGAGCTGATTGAGCAGAAGCGTGGGGATACCGTCTACAAGGAGTTCATAGAAAAGCACAACTATGGAATCCACCATCTTGGAGTCCTTGTGGATGACATGGAGTCGGCCATAGCAGAATGCGAGAAGGCCGGTCTGAAGATGACGATGGACGGCAAGGGGTTCGGCCTTGCCGGTGACGGCCATTATGCCTATCTGGATACAGATGACCTGATCGGAACCACTATTGAGCTTATTGAGAGGCCAAAGGGAGGCCGAAAGGTCCCTGAAAAGGTTTGGCCACCACAAGAGTGATCGGTCTGTCAGGCCATCACAACCCTTGTTCCGGCTGCAGTAATTGAGCTTAGAATCTCAGGATCTGCAGCCTCATCTGTAACTAGGGTGCAGTTGTCTGATAGTTTTTCGACGAACGAGAATCCCTCAAAGCCCAGCTTGGTGCTGTCTGCAACGACTATCGTCTTTCTTGAACGGTCAATCATGGCTCTGTCCACCACTGCCTCTTCACCATGGAATGTGGTAAGTCCATCTGCATTCACTCCATCCATGGACAGAATCGCATAGCTTGCCTTGTACTGGGAAAGCTGCTCAATTGCAGTGTTGCCGAAGGTGAATGCGTACTGCGAGTTTATGTCGCCGCCGAGGAGCACAACCCTGAAAGTGGGCTGCTGCCCCATCTCCAGTGCAATCTCGAGGCTGTTTGTGACTATGTTCAGATTCGTCCTTTTCTTCAGTTCCACGGCTGTGAGGAAGGCCGTTGTCCCGGAGTTGATCAGGATTGTGGAGTAGTCCTCGATCATCTGTGCGGCTTTAACGGCTATCTTCTTTTTCAACTCGATGTTGATCTTCCTTCTGTGGGCGAAATCCATCTGGTAGATGTTGCGGATCGTCATTATCGCCCCGCCGTTCATGCGCTGGAGAAAGCCTTCCTCTTCAAGGGCCGCAAGGTCGCTTCTTATGGTCACCGCAGTCACTCCAAGCTCCTTGCTGAGTTCTCCGACCCTTACTGAGCCGTCCCGGCTGATCAGCTCCCTGATTGTTTGGCGCCTCTCCTCTGTCTTTGTAATGTGGGCCATTGCGCCTCCGTCAGTTTTTCTTCTTCTTGTTGAGGCGCTCTCCGACGGCTCCACCGGGGTGCACTATGGCGAACTTCTCGTTCTGGTAGTCTGTGTAGTCTATTATCGCAGCCTGAAGTGCATCGAAGATGGCATTGGTGACTGCAAAGCTGGTCGTTCCCTGGCAGTTGTACTTGTCGGTCTCGCTTGAGATGTACATCGGAAGGACAACATCAGACCCCTGGGCTAGGACAGATGTCAGGTTCTCGGTCAGTGTGATGACAGAGGCCCCTTTTCGTTTGCAGATATCGAGAATCGGAATCAGCTCGGCTGTCTTTCCACCTCTTGAGACGAAGACGATGACATCACCTTTCTGGATGAATCCGGTCGCCCCATGGACCGCCTCGGCAGGGGAGATGAAACGTGCCGGTCTTTCGACGCAGCAGAGAAGATGTGCAAAATGTCTGCATGCAATGCCCGAATGTCCGCATCCGCTTGTACCGATTCTCGGTGCCTCGGCAAGCAGCTTCACAGCTTTCCCCAATAGTTCGGGTGTCAGAAGCTCACCGGTCTTGATTATGCTTTCCGCTTCCAATGAAAAAGCCTGTCTGGCTCTGTCGATAAGTTCCATGGATGGTCCTCCGATTTTCGATTTGATAATAATCTCTTTCTATTTCGAAAGCAACTAGAAAATAATAATTTAAACTTCAATTGACATATGGATAAATCGGCCATATCCTAATCTCATGAATAAAAGAACAACAATCAAACCACCTTTCTTTGAGATTGGTCCGAAGTCTTATCTCGTCGGAGACGAGGTGCTTGAGCTGGCTCTCTATGCCGATGAGGCAGCCAAGAAGTACGATGTCGACATAATCTTCACCACACCTGTTGTCGACATCCGTCGAGTTGCCGAGGCGACTGAACGGATTTTCGTTTTCGCCCCGCACATGGATCCGCTTGTTCCTGGCCGTGGCCTTGCTGACACCCTTCCGGAGTCACTCGTCGCTGCCGGTGCAAAAGGTGTCATGCTCAACCATGCTGAAAAGCCAATCACCTTATCTGCCCTTGCACAGACCATCAAGCGTGCAAAGGAAGTGGGGCTGATGACAATCGTCTGCACCGACACAATCGCAGAGGCGAAGGCAGTGGCCTGCCTGGCTCCGACAATCATCGTCGCAGAGCCTACCGAGCTGATCGGAACAGGAAAGACAAGTGACATGGACTATGTGAAGGCATCAATTGATGCAATCAAGTCCGTTGACCCGAAGATCCTTGTTCTGCAGGGTGCTGGAATCAGCAACGGAAACGATGTCTACAATGTGATTCGTGCCGGAGCAGAGGCAACCGGTTCCTCAAGTGGAGTGGTCAAGGCCCCTTCAAGGAAAGCCATGGTAGATGAGATGATCGGCGCTGCAAGAAGAGCTTGGGACGAAGCCCACAAGAAGTGAAAAGGCAATAGCAAACAAATAAGGAGATAATATGGAATTCAAAGTCGTACAGAAGGAAATTGAGCTTCAGTCTCGTGGATGGATCCCGACCTTCCATGATGTAACCCGTGAAGTGAACCAGATCGTCAAGGAGTCCGGAGTCAAGAACGGAACATGCACGGTTGCATCACACCACACAACCTGTTCAGTGATGATTCAGGAGTGCTCCCACGATATCGATTCATTTGACATAGAGTATCTGCAGCATGATCTTCTGGACATCATGCGCAAGCTTATCCCTGATTTCATGGAAGAGCATCAGTATCGCCATCCAGGTCCGATCCACACACAGTTCGGCCGCTATGTCGACGAGCCGGGTGACTACACCTCAATGAACACAGACGGACATCTGAGATCAGTCTTCTTCGGAAGAAGCGAAGCCATGACAATCAAGGATGGAGCCCTCGACGGTGGTGAGTTCGCACACATCTACTTCATCGACTGGGACCATGTCAGAGCAAGAAGACGCCAGCTGAACGTCACAGTCATGGGAACGACAGAGGATGTCGGAAGCAGAAAGTTCAACAACGGCGAAGTTGTCAACACACTGCACAAGTTCCTCCCGGAGGAGAAGGCCTACGACACCCACTTCGATCTCCAGCTCAAGGCAAGAGAAGAGAAGAAGTAATAATCGGTGCGTAAACGAAAGATGCCTGCAGGATTCTGCAGGCATCTTTTTTTGTCCGATGACGGTTTTGTCAGACTCCCAGGCTCTGGGCTCTGAGGAACTCCACATCGGTGTAGTTATGGGTCGGGACATAGCCTGCAAGCGGCAGAATCTGCTCGTTGACTGCATCCAGGATGTTCTCGACATGTGCGAAATAGTAGCCTTCCATCTCTGCAGGAGGTGTGATCCAGTTCTTGGATCCGACAACCACACATGGGGCGTCGAGGTAGTCGAAGCAGAGTCTGTCGAGATTCGCGGCGACGGTCTGCAGATAGCATCCGCGCTCTGCACTGTCGGTGACAAGCACGCAGCGTCCGGTCTTCTTGACTGATTCGATGAGCTTCTCATACTTGAGCGGGTTGATCCATCTGAGGTCGATGATCTCTGCATCAACGCCGTACTTTGCAAGTTCCTTGGAAGCGGCAACAGCGGTGTAGAGAGAAGGTCCAAGGGTGATGATGGTAAGGTCTTTTCCTTCCTTCTTCACATCCGGTTCGCCTTCAGGGATCTCATAGTAGCCCTCTGGGACTCCGCTCTTGACGAACTCCTCTCCCTTTCCGTAGAGTTTCTGGCTTTCGAAGAACACGAACGGGTCAGTCCCTCTCAGGGCCAGATTCAGGATTCCCTTTGCATCGTACGGGGTGGCAGGGTAGGCTGCCTTCAGACCTGGAACTGCGGAAACCATTGCAGTCCATTCCTGTGAATGCTGGGCTCCGTATTTATGTCCGACGGAGACTCTGAGAATCAACGGCATCTTGAGTACTCCTGCGCTCATCGCCTGCCACTTTGGCATCTGGTTGAAGACCTCGTCTCCTGCGCATCCGAGGAAGTCGCAGTACATGAGCTCGACTACGGCTCTTCCTCCGGAGATTGCATATCCGACGCCGCTTCCGACGATTGCAGCTTCGCTGATCGGGGCATTGAAGAATCTGTGGTATGGGAGAAGCTCTGTCAGGCCTCTGTAGCATGCGAAGGCGCCACCCCAGTCCCTGTTGTCCTCACCATAGGCGATCATGGACGGGTCACGGACAAAACGATAAAGCATTGCCTCGAAGACTGCATCTCGGAACTGGTACTGCTTGGCAGCGGGAAGTGGATTTCCATTTGCATCAAATGCGTATCTTGATCTTCCTGCAATCTGCTTGACGCGTGGGTTGTCCTCGATTGTACCGAGAAGCTCAGGCTTTCCGCTCTGCATTGCCTCAACGTTGCCGTTGCTGAACATCACATCCTCGACGAACTTGGCATCGACCATCGGTGAAATCTCATTGTCCACGACGAGGCTGATTGTTGTGTGCATCTTCTCGTAGATCTTCTTATGGATGTCCTCAAGATCCGCCTCTGTGACAAGACCGTTGGCGACGATGTATTTGCCATACTCGACAATCGGATCCTGGGCCTTGAATGCCTCAAGCTCCTCCTTTGTCCTGTATGTCATTGCATCTGATGGGCTGTGTCCGCTGAAGCGGTATGTGATGGTATCAAGCATCACAGGACCTTTCCCTTCGAGCAGAAGCTTCTTCTTTCTCTCGACTGCATCGGCCACTGCAAGAGGATTGAAACCATCTACACGCTCGGTGTGCATCCCTTCGGGGTTGATTCCAAGGCCAACGCGTGCTGCCATTCCGTAACCCATGGTCTCGCCGACCGGCTGGCCACCCATTCCGTAGAAGTTGTCAAAGACGTTGAGCATGTAGGGTGGGTTGCCCGGATTCTGCTCCCAGAGGGTTCTGTACTGGTCCATGGCACTCATCACAAGGCCTTCATAGACAGGGCCACGTGCAAGGGCACCGTCTCCGATGTTTCCTACGACTATGCCTTTCTTGTGGTTGATCTTCTTGAAGAGGGCAGAACCGAACGAGATTGCACCGCTTCCACCGACAATGGCGTTGTTGGGCATTGATCCGAACGGGGCGAAGAAGGTGTGCATGCTTCCGCCAAGACCTTTCGAGAAACCTGTGCGCTTTGCATAGATCTCAGCGAGGGCTCCGTAGATTATGAAGTTCTCTGCCGTCTCCTTGACGTCCTTGCCCTTGAAGTGCTTCTCGATGACTGCATAGGTCTCTCCGTTGTTGAACTCCTTGATTATCTTCAGGATCTCATCGTCATCCATCTTCTCGATGGCTGAAAGGCACTTGGCAAGAATCTCTCCGTGGCTTCTGTGGGAACCGAAGATGTAGTCCTCAGGCTCCAGTGCAAGAGCCTGGCCCACGCATGCGCTTTCCTGTCCTGCACTAAGGTGTGCAGGTCCGAGATGGTTGAACTTGACCCCTTGGTAGATTCCTTCCTTCTTGATCGTATCAAGCATGGTCTCGAATTCACGTATGACAACCATGTCGTAATAGACACGAATGAGGCGCTTCTTACCGTATTTCTTCAATTCCTTCTTGAAATCGGACTTGTACTGGTTAACTGGAATGTCAACACCTTTGGCAATCTCGCTCTTTCTGAGCTGTGAAGGTACGAATGTAATCTGCTTTGACATGTTTTACTCCTTTTTTCTGTCAGAATCTGATGGCGTTGCAGGCATCCTTTATGAGTTCGGAAACGCTGGGGTGGGGGAACACCACCTCCTTAAGGTCACGCACTCTCAGTTCCGCTTCTATCACCGCACTGGCTCCCCAGATCATTTCGCTTGAGTATGGGCCAATGAGATGGACACCGATTATCACCTGGGTCTTTGCGTCGGCAATGACCTTCACAAGACCTGCTCCACGCTTTCCGTTCTCGGCAAGGAACCTTCCGTTGGCACGCATCTGGACTGTTGCGGTCCTTGTCTCAATGCCTGCCTTTGCAGCCGATTGCTCTGTATGGCCACAACCTGCAGCTTCCGGATATCCGTAAACTGCCCATGGGATGGCGCAGCTTCTCCAGATCTGTCTCTTCTCGCCGAAGATGTTGTCAACTGCAATCTCCGCCTGGCGTGATGCGCTGTGGGCAAGCTGGCTCTTGGCGTTCAGATCGCCTATGGCATAGATGTTGGCGATGTTGGTCTGCATTCTGTCGTTGACGACAACTGCACCACGCTCGATCTTGAGGTTAAGATTCTCAAGGCCTTTGCTGTTGGCTCTTCTTCCGACACTCATCAGAACGAGTTCTGCATCAACGCTCTGCGTTTGGCCCTTCGGATCGAGGAACACAACTCCCTTGTCGGTGATCTCTGTGACCTTGCATCCGAGGTTGAAGGTGACATCCTTCATCTCCTTTCTCATCAGCTTTGCAAACTCTCCGTCCATCATCGGCAGGATCTCGGGCATCATCTCCACGATTGTGCACTTGCATCCTATGATGCTGAAGAACGAGGCAAACTCAACTCCTATGACTCCTCCTCCGATGATTGCAAGGCTCTTTGGGACCTTCGTCAGGGAAAGGATCTCATCGCTTGTCACAACGTTCTTCCCGGTTGCACCAGGAAACGGTGGGATTGCAGGGCTGCTTCCTGTGGCGAGGATGATGTAATCCGTCTCGTATGTGGTATTTCCGACTTTGACATGGTGGTTGTCTGGAAACTCTGCCAGTCCGAAGACGACATCGACCTTGGCGGACTTCATCAGAAATGCTATTCCGCTTCTGAGGGTTTCAATCGTCTCCTGCTTCCATGCCATGGCCTCTGAGAGGTTGAATGAGACATCCTTGCAATGGACTCCGAACTTTTCAGCCTCATTTGCATGTAGATATTGCTTGGCGCTGTTCAGAAGGCTCTTTGTGGGAATGCATCCGCGGTTTGTGCACACGCCACCCAGATTGTCCTTCTCAACCAGAAGCACACGCTTTCCGAGTTCTCCGGCCTTCTGTGCGGCTACATATCCGCCAGGACCTGCGCCGATAACTATAAGATCATATCTGTCCATATCATCATCCTTCGACCGCTAGAAGCAGGTCAATGTTTGCAATGTTCTCGCATAGAGCCTTAAGGAATCTTGCGCCTGGGGCTCCGTCGATCGCCTGATGGTCAATGGTCAGCGAAAGTCCGATGCTGTCGCGGAACTCGACCTTTCCGTCCACCTCAACAGGCTTGAGGAAAATGGCTCCCACGCCGAGGATGGCCACCTCTGGGATGTTGAGAATCGGTGTGAAGCTTTCAACCCCGAATGCACCGACGTTCGTGACGGTGAAGGTGGAGCCTGCAAGGTCATCAGGCTGGGCCTTTGCATCATGGCACAGGGAAGCAAGGCGCTTCGCCTCGGCTGATATGCCCTTAAGCGAGAGCTTGTCGGCATTCTTGATAACTGGAACCATAAGACCCTTTTCCGTGTCCGTTGCCATTCCAAGATGCACAGACTTGAAACTCACGATCTTGTCCCCAAGGTAATGTGCGTTCATGTTCGGGAATTTGACCAGCGTCCTTGAGACTGCAAACAGAACAAGGTCGTTGATTGAAACCTTCGCCACTCCGAGAGACTCGTCCGCTGCCTTGAACTTTGCCCTGAGGCTCTTGAGCGCACGTGCATCGGCAAATGCATTGAGCGTAAGCTGAGCTGTTGTGCCAAGGCTGTCGTGCATTCTCTTTGCGATGACCTTTCGCACGCTCTTGACCGGAATCTCCTCCGTCTCGCCGGGGAAGGGGAGCTCGAACGGCTCTGGTGCAAGTCCGAGCGCTTTCTGGGTGCCCTTGCTGAGAAGGTCGCAGGAGCGCACCCTTCCACCAATCCCGCTTCCTGAGGCTGGGGCATAGAGACCGGATCCGAGAGCCTGCTTTGCAGCAGGGGTCAGAGGCTCCCTTTCGGAAAGCGCCTTCTGGACATCGCGCTCTATGATTCTGCCTTTTGGACCGCTGGCACTGGCAAGGGAGATGTCAAAGCCGTTTTTCTCTGCAAGATTCCTGGCTCTTGGTGAGGCAAGCCCAGTGTAGCTTGCACCTTGAACCTTTGGCTCTGGCTTCTTAGCCTCTTCGGGGGCAGAAGGTGTCTCTACCTTCTCTTCCACCTGAGGCTTCTTTGCCTCCTCTTTTGGCTTGTCAGATGAGAGAAGTGCATCGATGTTCTCATCGGGTTCTCCCACTATTGCTATCGGAAGCATAACAGGGACGTCGTCTCCCTCGCTGTAGAGCAGCTTCAGAATGGTTCCCTGTGCATTCGACTCGACTTCGATTGTCGATTTATCGGTCTCTGCCTCGCAGATCACATCACCTTCGGCAATCTGGTCACCTTCCTTTTTCTTCCATTCGACTATGATGCAGGACTCAACGCTGTTGCCCTGTTTCGGCATCACTATCTGTACTGCCATTTATCTCTCCTTCCGCACGATGGCGTAGTCATACTAGTACTGTCTCAACTCCGATCCCCTCGAACTCGGCGACCGCCTGCTTGGGCAGATTCTTGTCTGTGATGAACACATCGATCTTGTCTGCGGGTATGATCCTCACGAACCCCTTCACCCCGTATTTTGACGAATCCGCCACAAGGATGGTCTTGTCCGCCTGGGAGCACATTGCCCTGATTATGTCCGCATTCTCCGGATTGGCTGTTGTTAGCCCATGCTCGATTGTTATCCCCTCTGTTCCAAGAAAAGCGATGTTCACATGGAAATCGTGGAGCTGGTGCTCCGCAGTCGAGCCGACCATGCCCTCTGCAGATGGTCTGAACTCTCCACCTATCATCGTCACATGAAGTGATGAGTTCGCACGAGCATAGGGTAGAATCAGGGTGCTGTTGGTCACCAGATGGATATCGTTCTTCCCCAGTAGGTAGCGGGCAACAAGGGCGCTTGTAGTCCCATTGCAGATCATTATCGATGCGCCGTCCTTCACATAGGATGCTGCAGCCTTTGCAATGCGCTCCTTTAGCTGCCTGTTTGTATGTTGATGTTCCAGAATGGATGAATGTACGGTGGACATGGCACCGCCCCTTGTGCGGACCGCCAGGCCCTTTGCGTCAAGGTTCCTGAGATCTGCACGGATAGTGACCTGGGAGACATCAAGCTCTTTGCTCAGC
>JAEEGL017401596.1_pt1 | contig 11449 bp, 5 predicted proteins | sample 9134231 | NCBI WGS metagenome assembly JAEEGL01 (sample SAMN16246548, study PRJNA631951) | gut metagenome | biome: gut microbiome; feature: rumen; material: fiber-attached | host: Bos | place: Iran: Karaj | collected 2018-10
CTCGCCGTTGGCGGCATTCATGAAGCGCCTCTGATAGGACACTACCTGGTTGGAGCTGGAGAAGCGGGCGAGATAGCCGGGCTCTGCGGTGAGGACAACCTTGCCGGCCATATCCGCGAACTCATCGGAAGCCAGGAGCTTGTCGATATCGTAGTAGTTCCAGTCGCCTTCCATGCTGCAGATGATGAGCCTGGTGTCTTCCAGATTGCAGTTCCGGAGCACACGGAGATTGTGGCGGACGCCGTCCAGGCCGTCGCTGCCTTCCTCGGATTCCAGATTCCTCTGCTCGATCAGAAGCTCTGCCTTCGCCTTCACATCCAGAAGATCCGGCATCTCATTGGAGGCATAGTAGTCCTTCTCGATCATGAAGGTCCGAAGCTCTTCCAGATACTTCTTCTCGCCGGTGACATCGTAGAGATTCAGAAGCTTGCTCATATTCTGAGTCTGCATCAGGCGGTGACGGATAAAGCTGTTGATGAAGTAAGGCTGTGCCTGCAGGGCAAGCTGGGTCTGAGGCTGGTCAAACATCAGAGTGAAGTTCACCCGGAAGCCGTGCTCCTTCATGAGAAGGGCAATCCTGTGTCCGCGGAAGGCATCTTCCACCGAGCACTGGTCATAGCGGGTATCCAGCTTCTTGTCGCCGGTTAAGAGCTGTTTCACGTTGTCCTTATTTACCGGACCGGTATGGGGAACCTTGATGACAACTCTGTCCTGTCCCAGAAGCTGCCTGAAATGCTCTGCCTCTTCCAGAAGCTCCTCGTCGGTCTTTCCGAAGGGGTCATTGAGCTCTACGCTGATGTCGCAGCCAGGTCCCAGGATCCTGCCGATCTCAGCCATAACCTCGTCCCTGGTCTTGAACTTCCCGCCCACGTTGGCCTTCGGATTATTGATGAAGAGATCGTAAATGATCCCGGGATTGCAGGTCAGATTCGCCAGAAGCCCGGCGATCGGGGCGATTTCATAGGGATTCGCGCTGTCCGCGGAGAAAAGAAGGTTTGTAGGCCGTTTGATCCCGTTCTTTCCATAAGAGATATTCCTCTTCAGGTTTGCCCGGAGGACGCCGTCCGTATTCAGCTCCATCTGCACTTCGAAGCCGGCAGGAGTTTCTCCGGCGGGAACATCATACTCCGCGATAATCCGCTTGAATTCATCCGTTACGCCGATGGCCTCCGCCTCGCCTGCCAGGATGTCAAACTCCTCTACGGTGAGCTTCTGATCCAGGATCCGCTCCACCAGCGCTTCCTCGCCTTCCACTGCCTTGAGATTCAGGTTCCTTACCTTTGATCCGATCACCATGTTCTGCTCCTTTCCGGAATCATTCCTTCTTTTTAGTACCCGTCTTGCCCGGCGGACGGACCGGTCCGCATTCAGGGGAACCGGCCGCAGCCTTTCTGATTTATATTGTCAGCACTTTGATTGTATTAACTTGTATATATAGGCTATCACATGAACGTATAGATGTCAACATCATATTTAGTTCACCATCATGACTGAATCTGCATTATATCCGACTTTGAATCATAACTGAATCTGCATTATATCTGACTTTGAATTATATCTGACCCCGAATTATGCCTGAGCAGTCAGAGCATTCCCACCAGTCTCTGATTGGCCCGGAATTCCTCCAGAGTGATACCGCAGTCGCCGATCTCCCTGGGATTCTTCACGCCCTTTTTCCCGTCTCCATGATAGTCGGAGCCTCCCGAGATAAAGAGACGGTCTCCGTAATACTGAATTACTTCCCTCCGGATCTCGTCGGCTGTCTGACTTCCGAAATAACTGGTTTTGTCATAAGTATATGACGCTTCGATTCCATCCAGTCCCGCCTCGATCAGCCGCTCAATGAAGACGGACCTGTGGATGATTTTTCCCTGATAGGTAACCGGCTCCGTCACCAGATAGGGATGGGCCATAATGACGTAGCCGCCGGTCCGATGGGCTTCCCGGATCACCTCTTCCGCAGCCGGTTTCTCCCGTTTGATGGCCAGGTCCTTCGCCTCCTTCACGTAGAGCTTCGCGTCGCTCCAGGTTTCGAAGTATCCCTTTTTCGCCATCAGCTCAAAGAGCATCTTCTTCTGTACCTGATCTTCGGGAACCGGATTCCCGTCATTATTCAGCACTTCTTCCCAGCTGACGGGCATGCCTTTTTCCGTCAGTCTCTCCGCCAGCTTCCGGTAACTGTTCACCTTGGAGCGGATGGTGAATTCGTCCAGCCTGCGGAAAAAGGGGTCGTCCCAGTGACAGCCGAAGCACACCAGATGTGTATCGTCGATCCAGGTCTCGCAGGAAATCTCTATTCCCAGCATGACTTCCACGCCCTGGCTTCTGGCCCACTCCTGAATGTCCCTTTCCTCTCCGTTGATTGTCACGGTTCTCGGAGGCACCACATCGTGATCCGTAATGGCGCAGACCTTCACTCCTCTTTCCTTCGCGTGGAGGATAAACTCCTCCGGGCTGTCATTCCCGTCGGAACGCTTTGTATGTCCATGTAAATCCACTTCATAATTCGCCAGCATTCTACCACCTCATTCCATTAAAGCGGACATTCGCAATCCGCTGCGCTACTTGCTCATGAACCGCGGCCGCCAAAGGCGGCTTCTCAGCAGGAGCTTTTACTCCTACTGAGACAACAGTCCCCCTTAACCCCCGCCTGCGCCTCTGCGGCTTGGAGGCGGGGGACTGTTTACGCGGTTCAAAATTCCTGCCGGATTCCCGAAAAGACCGCCAGATGCTGTTTCACGACTTCCTTTACGGCTTCCTGAACCCTGGTGTCAAAGGGAATCGGCGCAAACTTTTCACCGGATTCCACAAGTTCCCTAATGGTACCCAGATAGGTGTTCTTCACCACTGTGGAGATATTCACCTTGCGGCCGCCCAGGGCGATCAGCCGGATAAATGTCTCCGCGGAAAGTCCGGAACCTCCGTGAATCACAATCGGTGTGGGCTCCTTTCCAAGCCGCTCCACCAGGTCGAAGTCCAGTTTCGGAACCCCCTTGTATACGCCGTGGGCCGTGCCGATGGCAGGAGCGATGGCGTCCACGAGAGAGCCTCTGACGAATTCCATGGTTTCGTCATAACCTGCCTTCATTTCCTCGGAAGCGGAGATCTCTTCCTCCACGCCGGAGATGATACCGATCTCTCCTTCCACCGCCACTCCCCTTTCGTGGGCGTAGAGGACGACTTCCTTTGTTTTCGCAATGTTCTCTTCCAGAGGCAGGTGGGAAAAATCCATCATGACAGAATCCCAGCCCGCATCCACACAGATCTTTCCCAGCTCGGTTTTCCTGCAGTGATCCAGATGGAGCGCTACGGTGATGCCCGCGTCTCTGCGCACCGCTTCAATCATGGCAAATAATTTATCCGCGCCAAAATGCTCCACTGTTCCGGCTGAGGTCTGCAGGATCAGATTGACACCCAGCTCTTTCGCGGCTTCAACCGCGGCATCCGCCGTGAGATAATCAAAAATATTTACCGCGCCCACAGCGATCTTCTTCGTTTTCGCGTCTTCCAGCACCTGTAAAAATCTATTCTGATTCATATCCGAAACCTCCTTTGCCTCTATTTTGTTCTTATACCATTATCCATGTCCTTACTTGTATATACAATCTATCACAAGTATATCGCTGTGTCAACACATATTATTAAATACTTGTAAAATATTTTTATGTTCTATATAATGTAAATGCCCCGTAAAACAAGCGGGGCATTTACAGGTCTTTGTGCGGCAGCTTTCCCTGCGCCTTTCGGCCTGGCCAGGCAGAACAACACGTCTTATATGGGAATGGACAAAACGATACTATGGCGAAAGAAGAGAAGCTGAACCGTTATGACGCAACCCCCCTCTACGCCCAGCTGAAAAGCATCATCAGAGAGAAAATCAGCAGCGGGGAGTGGGCGCCGAACAGTATGATCCCTTCGGAAAACGAGCTGAGCCAGATCTATGGCGTAAGCCGCATGACTGTCAGAAATGTGATCACACAGTTTGTTTCAGAGGGAATCCTGTACAGGATCCAGGGCAAGGGCACCTTCGTCAATGAAAGCAAACTGGAGATTTCCGGCCTGCACTATGTGGGAATCCGGAGCCAGCTGGAAGAAATGGGCCATTCCGTCTCCACCGAGCTTCTGTCCTGCGAAAAAACCCTGCCGGATGAGCGGCTGGCAAAAAAGCTGCAGATCAATCCCGGCGAAGAAATCTTTGCCATCCGGAGAATCCGGGGAGCAAACGGGGTAAATATCAGTTATCACGAATCTTTTGTGCCGGTGAAGCTCTGTCCGGATCTGGATCAGAAGGATCTGGAAAACGAGCAGCTCTGCACTACCATCAGTTCGAATTATCTCCTGAGCCGGAACCGGGTCATCGAAACTCTGGAATCCTACAACGCGGACAAGGAAAAGGCCCGCTACCTCAAGGTGAAGACCGGCTTCCCCCTGATCCTCCTGCAGGACCAGATCTTCAGCGCGGACAATACCGTCTTTGAATACACCCGGGTCTATTTCCGGGGAGATAAGGTGAAAATCCGGATCGAATATCAATAAGGTATATAGTGAGCTCCCGGCTGAAGCCGGGAGCTCATTGAGGAAATCATCTGATTCATCTGATCCGTCCGGGCCGGGAGCCCGCTGGCCGGAATCATTTCATCCCGCCGGAACCGGCATGTCTGCGCCGGACACAGAGAAGAAGTCCCGCGAGCCCGATCACCGCCAGCCCTCCGTTCCAGAGCAGATAATACTTCTCTACCACATCCGCAAGAAGGGGCACCAGCTCCCGTTCCACGAAGAATGCCATAAGATAGACATAGCTGTTCGCCGCTCCATGGACCAGAATCGGAGACATCAGGTTCCCGGTATGTCCATAGGCGAAGGCCAGAATGATGCCGAAAAGAAAGGCATAGAGAAACTGTACCATATTTCCGTGATACAGCCCGAAAATAAGAGAGGAGATCAGAGCCGCCGGGGCAAAGGAAAAGACCTTTGACAGGGCGGAAAAAAGAAACCACCGGAAGAGAAGCTCCTCCAATATGGGTGTCAGAATCCCGTAAAGCGTCAGGCCCGCTGCCAGCGGATAGGAAAAAAGGGAAGGACGCAGGATGTCATATTCCGGAAACCATTCCGAGAAAGGAAGGAGCGCCATGAGGCCGTTCAGAAACATGGCGCCGAAAACGCCGATTAAGAGCATCCGTACGGGACTTCCTTCCCGAAGTCTTTTTCGAAAACTGTCATAGATTTCAATCCACCGTTTCTCTTCCATTCTCCGTTCTCTCCCCTTCTGGTCCCTGCTTCCTTTCAGAGCTCCTTTCAGAGCTCCTTTCAGGGCTCTTCACTCCGGTACGCTTCTCCCTTCAGCGCCCTTTTCTTTTCAGATCCCTTCTCCCTTCAGAGCACTTCTCCCTTCCGGCTCCTGATTCACAGCGGAATTTCCTTCCGGAGGGTTACCGAATACAGAATTTTTTCCTCTGCGGGAAGCCCCGTCGCCTGGGTCAGGGCCTTCGCGTACCATTCGAGCTGTGTGCGGTAGCGCCGGATCAGAGTATCCGCGTCCCTTACCTGGTCTGTCTTATAATCCACCACCACCAGGCGGCCTTCTTCTTCGAAAAACGCGTCGATAATCCCCTGAATCAGAACCGTTTCATCCTCCGGCCAGGAGGAATCCAGTTCACTTGCAGGCCTGCCGATTAAGAACGGCTGCTCTCTGAAGAGCTGTCCCCGTTTTTCCGCCTCCGCCATGCGCAGAGCCAGACCAGATCCGGAAAAACGCACCAGATCGGCCTTTCGGATCCGGTCCGCCATCTCCCGGGTCAGCTGCTCCTCTTCCACCAGAGTGTCGAGATACGCCGCGGCATCCTCCTCTGTGCAAAGCTGCCCGAGAGGAAGCCTTTCGAAGGCCTTGTGATAGGCCGTGCCCCGTTCCGCGCCTCCCTCGCCGGGAAGGTGCACTCGCCCGGAGCTTTCCCCCTCCTTCTCCGACCCGGATTCCAGTCCGAAAAAGAGAGTCTCCGTCTCCTCTTCCTCCATGGACCGTTTCTTCAGCTCCGAAACCGAAACCTTGGAGGGCACTGCCGCGGAAGCGGCATGGGGATATCGGTATGCTGCCCCCTGGGAAAGCCGGGCAAATACCTCCCTGTCATATGCCGGGTCCTCTCCCAGTTTTCTTACGGATTTCCGCCTCTCCTCCAGAGCGAGCAGTTCTGAGACCGCGTCTCCCGCCGCTTTCTCCAGAGTCTCCTTCCGGATCGTGAGAGAAGCTGCCGTCTCCTCCGATCTGAGCGCGATATGGATTAAATCCAGAAAGCTCTGGGCCTCGGATACGGTCTTTCCGGATTCCTGGGAAAAGAGCTCCGGATCCTCCGCTGAGGCAGTGAGAATGAGCTTTTCCTTCGCCCGGGTCATGGCCACGTAGAGGACCCGGATCTCCTCTCCCACTGCATCTCTCCTGAGCTTCCTGCTGATCACATCCCTTAAGACCGGGGACCTCCTGACCCGTGTTTCCGGGTCGGTATATGAAATCCCTGCTCCGAAAGCGGGATCCATCACCAGGGGAGAGGAAGCGTCCCGTAAATTAAACTTCTTTCCCAGATTTCCAAGGATTACGATGGGAAATTCCATTCCCTTGGACTTATGGATACTCATGATCCGGACCGCGTCCGCCTTCGACTCCCTCCCCGCTTCACCGAAATCCATCTCGTACTTTTTCAGTCTTTCAATATAGCGGAGAAAGCGGAACAATCCCCGTTTTCCCGTCTCTTCAAAGGATGCCGCCCGCTCTTTTAAAAGCTCCAGGTTTGCCTTCGCGGAACCGCCTCTGGCAAGGCAGTAGTAGTCATATCCGGTCTCCTGGATGAGAGAGCGGATCAGCACATGGATCGGCGTATAGGGCACCATCTCCCGGTATCGATTTAAAAAGGACAGGAAGTCAGCGCATTTCTCCCGAAGCCCGGGGGACAGTCCAGGGTCCGCATCCGTACCTGCACCTGTACCTGTACCTGCTTCTGTACCCGTATCCGGTCCCGGTTCCCTGCCGGCTGCCCGGAGTGCGTCAAAGAGGCTCCCCTCCGGGGATAGAATCCGGATTTCCGCCAGCTCTGTGTCCGTAAATTTCCCGAATACGCTTTTTAAGACCGTCATCAGGGGAATATCCTGGATCGGATTGTCCACCAGCATGAGAAAAGACAGAATGGTCCTGATCTCCTCCGTCTGGAAATATCCGGTCCTGGACTCCATGAAAACCGGAATTCCGGCTTCCTCCAGCACCCTTCTGTAAGTCTCATCCGTCCCGCCGCTCAAAGTCCGAAGCAGGATCACCATGTCCCCGAAGGAAGCTGGTCTCCCCTCCTGGCCGCCCCGGCCTCCCACGGGGAACCGCCCTTTCAGGGAAAGGATTCTGTCCGCCGCGGCCCGGGCCTCCAGAACCAGGGGCTCCACCTCCCCCCTGTCGTCCTTTTCCACAAGGATCAGCTCGCTCCGGTTTTCCTCCAGGTCCTCATCATAGTCCGCGCCGGCAATCAGTTCCTCCTCCGGTCCATATTCCACATCGCCCACGGCTTTTTCCATAATCTGCCGGAATACCGCGTTCACTGTGCGGATAACGGAGCTTCTCGACCGAAAATTCCGGGACAGGAGGATCCGCACGCTTTTTTCGTCCCGGAGGGAAAAGGCATACCGGGAAAGAAAGATCCCCGGGTCCGCCAGCCGGAAGCGGTAGATACTCTGCTTCACGTCTCCCACGCAGAAATAATTGTTTTCCCCGGCGATGGAGGTGAGAATCGCCTCCTGCAGGCTGTTGCTGTCCTGATATTCGTCTGTCATGACCTCCCGGAAAAAGGCGCGGTATTCCTCTCCCGCAGGAGTCTTCAGGATCTCCAGGGCAAAGTGCTCCAGATCCGAAAAATCCAGGAGATTCTTAGAGCGCTTTTTCTCCGAAAACCGTTCCATAAAGAGAAGGGTGAGCCGGGAGAGCTCCTCCATCACCGGCGCGGCATAGGTGAGTCCGGCTGTGATCTCGGCGCTGCTTTTCAGAAATACGCTCTCCTGCAGCTTCTTCACCCTGGCCTTGTACCGGTTCCTCCGTTCCTTCACCTTCTCCCTGAGCAGTGGATCCACGGAGGGATCCTTCGAGGAGGAGAGACGGCCGAAAGCCAGGTGTTTCAAGGCTTCCCAGAGTCCGTCATAGCTGCCGGAGAAGGAAATGCCGGACAGGAGTTCCTCGTCCTCCTCCAGATTCTGAAGATACATATGGGGGCCGCCTTCCTTCGCGCAGAGCTTTTTCAGGGAGGCGATTTCTTTGAGAATCCCGGCAAGCTCCCACTCTGCTGACGCCAGAAGATACTCTGCCCAGGCCTGTTTCTCCGCGGGGACTTCTCCTGCCCTCCGGTAGGGCTCCGGGAGAGACCTGATCCACTTCCCGGGATCAGGCCGGCTTTCCGCATAGTCAGAAAGATCCATAATCGCTCCCCGGATATCCAGGTCGTCTTTCCCGGCGGAGCAGTGCTCCAGAAAAGAGAAGAATTCCGGTCTTCCTTCCTCGTAAGCCTCCTCCAGGATCTCGTCCGCAGCGTCCTCCTTAAGGAGTCCCGCCTCGGTCTCATCCGCAACCCGGAAAAGCGGGTCCAGGCCGATCCGGTCGAAATTGTCCCGGATCATCTTTTTACAGAAGCTGTCGATGGTCATGATATGGGAGGCATGAATGAGATTCAGCTGCCGCCAGAGTCTCTCATCCTCCGGCCGCCTCTCTTCCTCCGCCTGGAGACGGTCCCGGATCCTCTCCTTCATCTCCGCCGCCGCCGCCCTTGTAAAGGTCACGACGAGAATCCTGTCGATATCCACAGGATCCACGGGGTCCATTATCCTGGACAGGATCCGCTCCACCAGGACGGCAGTTTTTCCGGAGCCGGCGGCCGCGGCCACCAGAATATTCCGGTCCCGGGTGTCGATCACCCTCTGCTGATCTTCAGTGAACCTCATCTGCTTTTTCCACTCCTATGCTCTCCCTGAGTTTTCCCTTCAGCTCTTCCCGGTTCCGGATCTTTGAAAGTTCCCGCACGGAGTATCCCGGAATTCTTTCGTCAAACCCGCAGCAGTCCCGGTAATCGCAGAATTCACAGGCAAGCCGTTTCTCATAGCGGACGGGCTCCGCCCCGATCTCCCCCTCCGCAATCTCCCTGCGGAAATTCCGGGCAAGCTTTCTTACGTGATCCGAAAGGAGGCGGAATCCCTCCTCATCCAGGACCGAGGAAGTGTCGCTGAAGCTTCCGTCCTTCTTAAAGGAAACCGGGATCACCCGGGACTTCTGCCAGGTTCCCTGGTCCAGCAGGGAGATCACCTCCGGATCCGAGTTCACAAGGCCACGGAGACGGAGTTTTTCCTGGATTTTCTCCCGGATTTCTTCCGAAGATCCGGTCTTTAAGTCCTTTTCCTCCACGCTGGGATCGTCGATATGGTAGTAAAAGATTCCGGCAGGCAGGACTGTCTTCCCCGGATGGGCGGCCCGTGTGACTTCCATGGCGCCATTTAAATAAATCACAAGCTGCAGATCCAGGCCGTAATAGATCCGTGACAGATCGAACTCCTTATTTCCGGACTTATAGTCTATGACGGAACAGTAGACGGCGCTCCCCTTTTCCGCCGTATCGATCCGGTCGATCCGGCCGAAAAAGCCCTCCCCGCTGAAGGTCTTTTCAAAGGCCTCCGAACGGAAGCCTCCGGATGCGGCCTGGTCTCTTAAGGAATGAACCGCGGTGTGGATGATTCTCGCCACACGTTTGATAAAGTAGCGGTTCCGTTCACTGCTCATCAGCACCACATTTTCATTCTCCCTGAGGTACAGATCCAGGGCCTCTTCCGCCAGTGCCTCCCCCTCCACATCGCTCAGGCTGCCAAAGGTCAGTCCTCTTTTTGCAAGAAGCTCACCGCATCGCTCCAGGACCCCGTGCAGCACGGTTCCCAGATCCCGGCGCTCAAAGCCGAATTCCTCCCGCTCTCTGAGGCGGAGGGCATAGCGCAGGAAATGGGCATAGGCACAGGAGGCGTATTTCTCCAGCCTGGAGGGAGACGCGGCGCCTTCCTCCCCATAGAGGACCGCTGCCGCCGCCCGGGAGACAGGATCTGTCCGATGGCTCCGGAACGCCGCCTCCACCATGAGGTCCAGCCTGTCTTCCCAAAGGGGATTCCCGGAAAAGAAACGCATGAGGGCGGCAGTGCGGCTGTCCGCCGGCTTTTTCAGCCTCTCCCCCAGGTCCATCAGGGCGTCTCCGGGATTCAGGAGAGCCTGCCTTAAGGATGCCTCGGAGACCTCCTGCGTCGGAAGGTCCGGGAACAGCTGCCGGACCGGGCGCACAAACCAGGAAGGCCTGAGCACCCTGCCCTCCCCGTCGGAACCCGCATAGCTCAGATACAGATGCTCCGTGGGCTTCGCCGCGCAGAGGTAAAAATACAGCTTTTCCTCCTCCGCCTTTTCCCGGGCCAGAGGAGCCAGATGGAAGGATTTCTCTGATAAAACCCTGCGGTCCAGGTCGGAAAGAATGCCTGCGCCGGTATTTTCCTTCGGAAGCAGGCCTTCATTGAGTCCCAGGAAAAAGAGGGCCTTAATCCCGGAAAAACGGCTTCTCGTCATGTCTCCGGCTGTGACCCTGTCTGCCCCCGGCGGAATCACGCCGATCCGGATCTCGTCAAAGCCCGCGTCCAAGGTCTCCCGGAACTCCGAAAAAGACATGGTCTCTTCGGATATCAGCTGTTCAATCCTGTCAAAGAGGTCCTCCGTCTTTTTAATCACCTGGCTGTACTGACGGGAGAGCTCCTCCTTTCCATTTTCCAGAAATTCTCCGGAAAGAGCTTCCATTTTTTCCGCCGTGCCCTGCTCCAGGAGGAAATTCCGCAGCGCCTTCGTATACTGTCCGGCGGTGACCTTTTTCTTGCGCGTCACCTCGTCCAGCGGCTGAAACATGCGGGAGAACCGCTCCCGAACCTCATTGACGCTCTCCAGCTCTTCCCCGGCAATCCACTTTGTATGGATCACAAATCGCTCGCTGTAGCGCTTCCTTCCCCGGATCCGCATGGCCCGGACATAGTTTTCCAGCCGGTCCGTCTCCTCCGGCGAAAACCCGGAAAGCCCGGTCCGAAGAAAGCGGAACACCGACTCATAGCTGAAATTTTCCGTTTCCACCTCCAGGGCGGCACGGATGAACTCCGTATAGGGATTTAAAAGGATGTGAGAAGTGGTATCCGTGAAACAGGGAATGGAGGCCCGCTCCATCTCTTCCTCCAGGAGCCTCCCATAACAGTTCACATCGCTCATGACGATGCCGATCTCCCGGTACCGGTATCCCTCCTCCCGTATGAGTCTCGTGATCTCCGACGCGGCGAAACAGGCCTCTGACCGGGGCGTATCTCCCCGGATGAGGCGTATACCCCGGGGCTCTCCCCGAAAGGAGGCCTTCTCCCTCCGGAAGAGATGAGA